>Ga0187893_10005728_pt1 | contig 21968 bp, 17 predicted proteins | sample MA1701074metaG_FD_139574 | JGI IMG/M metagenome (GOLD analysis project Ga0187893, IMG submission 139574) | White microbial mat communities from a basaltic lava cave in the Kipuka Kanohina Cave System on the Island of Hawaii, USA - MA170107-4 metaG ...
CAACGGATAACGATCAACGGATAACGATCAACGGATAACGATCAACGGATAACGATCAACGGATAACGATCAACGGATAACGATCAACGGATAACGATCAACGGATAACGATCAACGGATAACTTATAACGATCAACGGCCTCACAAGTACCTTCGCCAATCGAAGATCAGGCGACCTCCAACATACCAAACCGGCTCCAATGCGACCTGCGTCTCGCCTGGTGGCTGAATAACATGGGCACTATGCGGAGTGTCAACGCCGACCGAGAACTGGATCATGAGGCTCGATGCCTGGTTCATCGAGAAGGACCTGGTCAGGCGCCATTCCAGAAACGGAAAGTCCCATTTCACCGAGCTGTAACCAATGATTTGTAATCCACTCGGCGTACTCGATGGAGCCAGCAAGGCATCGTTGCCGAAAGTTTTTGTTCCGTAGAGTGATATTCCTACTTCTCTCCCGAGGATGACCTGGAATCTGCCGATGCCGGTCTGGAAAGCAGACTGCCATGGAATCAATCCGCCATTGACTGCGATTACACCCATTTCCTGCGCTTTCTGCGGCGAGACCAGGTAAAGTATGGGTCCAAACACAATGAGGTCGCCGGGCAAGAGCCAGTAGGGCACCCTCAATCTAAAATCCCATCCGCCCCTCCCTGGGATTGCTGCAGTTATCGCACCTCCGGGAGCTGCGTTGGGGTTTCCGAGGAACGTATGCGTTGAGGATGCGTCCTGCCGGATACCAGCCTGCAGGAACACCATACCGTCTCCCGCCTCGTTAAGCACACCTTCAAGACCAAGTCCAACCCGCAAACCGGCTTGCAGCCCGCCGACAAATCCCTGGTTATCCTGTTTATCGACAAACCCGCCGAACGTATAGCCGCCATTCATAGACGACGACACACCGAAGAATAATCCCAGTTCTGAACGAAAGCGTGGAAGTTCACCAACACCCGTCGCAAGTCCAGGAACTGGAGTTCGACGCAGCACTTGAGGCAGGAAGGTCAACATTTCCTTTTTCATGTTGACCGTGTCGCGTCTAAGACGAATTGGCTGGAAATTGTTTTTACAAACGTTGAATGTGTCCGGGTGAATATCATCGCTGAGAATATCGCCTTCGCTTTTGACCGTTAATTCACCCGTGGAAGCCAGGATCAACTGCTGGATACTCATCGTCACGCTGACAGCGGCAAACTCTGCATCTTGAGGCCGCATGTATGCGTCGCCCATCAGGATCGCGCGCTTGCCGTCCCACGTCGATATCTCGAGTCCTTTCTCGTTGTAGTAATCGTGGGTGCCTTTGCGGAGTGCTGCCTCGCCCCAGGTGCCGGCAGTGTGGCCTGCCGCAAACACATCTTCAAGAAAATGCAGGGCAAACGCTTCGTCGGCAAAGGCCGAAAGGATCATGGCCGATCGCTGCTCGGCTGTACGGCCGGGGTCTTGAGATCGGGCAGCCTTATATAAAGCGCTTGTATGATACCACGAGTACATCCCGATGGCATTCAATTCCGCGCCTGCAGCATGGCACAGGGTGTAGTAGTCATGGCCATCCGTCTCGATTTCCGGTCTGGCCATAAGAAAATGTACGTTGTTTGATCCTGCCCTTGTGGCATACTCAGCGTCTGCACGTTGAAGCCGGATGTCAGAATTACGTAGGGCGCTCACGTGCTCAAACTTGTTTCGGGCTGCCTTGAAATCAGCCTCCAGTTGTGCAGCCACGTGCGCCACATTGAGAATCCAATCGCTCTTGAGAACAATGTCGAGCATGGCTCCCGGTGAACAGCTGTGGTCTCCGGAAATGGCCGTCCAAGCAGCAAAGTCGACGTGGGTGGGATGAACTCCCTGGTTTACATCGATAATCGATTCGGTCAAGCGTGCTTCGTAGCCGAGACGGGCGCTTGCCCAAAGTTTGTCCACCACGGCACGATCTTCGGGGCTTAGCTTTTGAATGGCTAACAGTGCGATCCGCCTGTGCTCGGGATACGCCCAGCCGTATACGGCCACGTTGAACAGCACCATCAGGAGAATCAGGGAAAGGCGCATCAACACAAATTAGCTGTTTTCAAACAAGAAACGCCCGAGGTCCTGGATTTTTCGATACACCATTCACTGGTCACTTTTAACATCCCCCAACTTCAGTATGAATAGAAAAGGAAAGTACTTCCCGGTGGCAAGCATGGTCCTTGTTCCGGGATGCCAGGCGATGCCATTGAGAACATCAGCGTTCGGATTTACACTTCTCGCCTGCCTTGACAGATCTCCCAGGTCAAGAAAGCCGGTCACTTCGCCGCTTTGGATATTGATTCTTGCGATGAGGTCAGTCCTCCAGACGTTCGCATAAAGTTGTCCGTCTGCAAATTCTAGCTCATTGAGGTCACGCACGACAACGTCATTGTGTTTGACCGTCATCGTCCGGACTGTGCGCAGCGTGACTGTGTCAAGAAACCGGATCTTCTCGGTCCCGTCACTCATGATCAGGTGCGTGCCGTCTGTTGTAAGGCCCCAACCCTCCCCTTCATAAGTGAATTCACCAAGTTTTTCGAAGCCGGGCAGCTTGTAGATAAAGCCCACCTTGTCTTGCCAGGTGAGCTGATAGACTTTGTTGTTCAGAATGACGATACCCTCCCCAAAGTACTTGTTGTCCAGCACCACCTTTCGTTGTGCAACGCCTGTTGCAATATCCACAATACCGATCCATGATGAATCTTCACCGGTGCTCTCATACAATTCACCCTCATGAATGACAAGGCCTTGCGTAAATGCATTTGCATCGTGAGGCAGCGTCCGTTGGAGCGTAAAGGGAATCTGGGTGGCATCGCGCACCTGCTTCTCCGATTGCGGAGCGCACCCAGCCAGGGCTATCAGCGCCAGAAGGAACGGCCATTTGTTTACACTCCTCACCTACTTCTTTGGTTTGTACGGACGAAGTTCGTTCCAGCGGTCGATAAACCTGACAGCAGCGTTAACAGTATTGGTGCTGCTGGCTGCTCCGCGCGCGGCTGTACCCTCCTTCGGGTCCACCACACCCCACACGCCTGTGGTCGACATCTCGGCTGATGAAGTTTTCTTACCTGTCTCCTGTGCCTTGAGACCTTCGGCCAGGAATACAAGCCTGGCAGTTTGGTCACCGGCATTCACCAGCGGCAGCATCGCCTCCATGTGAGGCGGAAAAGTCAGTTTGGCTGCCACAGCCTTGTCGAGTTGTACCAGCGTTGGCATGTGGTACAGTGATGACGAAGTTTCGCCGGTACCGCCGTGCTGGTCGAACGCCTGCGGCCGTTCTGGTCCTGTGGCCCGTTCCCTGAAGGGAGCCACGGCCGTTTCAAAGAGAACCGCGATGCCGGGCGTTGTCTGGTTGATCTGGTCGACAATGAGGGGGCTAATGGCGGCATTCCCTCCGTGCGCGTTGAGAATGATAAAGCGCCTGAATCCGTGTCTGATCAGGCTCTCCACCGCCTCCATATGAACCCGGATGATCGTCTCTGCCTTCAGTGTAATAGTTCCGGCAAATCCCATGTGATAGGGCGACTGCCCGGCCATCAACACAGGCGCAACAAGTATATCGCGTTGCTGGGCGATGAGCTTACATTGCTCCACACCGTTTATGAAATCTGTGCCGATCGGCAAATGATAACCATGTTGCTCAAGCGCACCGATGGGTATGATCACCATATCTGACCGGGTCAGGAAGTCATTAACTTCCGGCACCGTCATGTGCGGCAGGTAGTTCTTTACTTTCTTCTCCGACCAGAGCGGATTTGTTTGTGCGCCCGCGGTTACCGCCAGTGCACAAAATGAAATCAGTACGATGGCTTTCATGGTTATCGTTTTTTATTCTGACAGTCACGTAACGCTTCTTCGGCTTCCATTTGCCTCCTGGCCGCCACGGTCCTCGATTCTTCAGCAGCATCTCTCTGCCTTAATGCCTCCATTTCGGCTGTCCGGGCCCGCATTTTGACTGCCTCAAGTTCCTCAAAAAGATCCGATACCTTGGATTGCTGAATGAGCGCAAAGGCAATTGAAACAACAGCGAGAATGGTTAGAATAATGCTCCTTGTGTTACTCATAAGGGTTATCTCTTTTTCTTTTGACAATCAAGCAAGGCGGGTTCCGCCTTCTCCTTGTCTTTGAGTGCAGCCTCCGCCACCGTACGGTTTTGTTCAGCGATATCTCGTTGCCTAATTGCCTCCTCTTCTGCAGGGAGCGCGGCTCTCTGCATTTCTATGAGTTGGGCCGTCGTTCCTGAACTTTCGATACTCTGCATGGATCCATATATCATGAAGACAACGGCCAGAAGGGCCAGGACAATATTCAAGATGTATTTCATAGCTTCGGATTAGAACCTACCAAATTACAATCCTCAAACTATCCGGTCGGTACATCGGGTCGCCTGTCTTGACGTTGAACGTCTTGTAAAACTCGGGCATGTTGGCAAGTGGACCGATTACGCGGAATTCCACAGGAGCATGTACATCTGTCATGATACGCCGCGCGAGGGTCTCATCACGTGTATTTACCATCCACGCATAGGCATAGCCGAGGAAAAAGCGTTCATCGGGTGTCATGCCATTGATCACGTGGTTTTCCTTGTACTGGGCCGTCTTCTTAAAAGCCTCATACCCCATAATCACACCGCCCAGGTCGGCAATGTTCTCACCTTGAGTAGCATCACCGTTGATATGGAGGCTGTCCAAAACCGTGTAAGAGCTGTACTGTTCAACAATCTTTTTCGTCCTGGAAAGGAACCTGGCGCGGTCTTCCACTGTCCACCAGTTTTTCAGGTTGCCGTTCTCGTCATATTGACTACCCTGGTCGTCAAAACCGTGGGTGATCTCATGGCCGAACGTTGATCCGCCGATGATCCCGTAGAGGATCGCGTCATCCGCAAGCCTTCGCTCGAAGCCCGGAACCAGGATGTTGCATGCCGGCACAGCGATTTCATTGTTGGAGGGGTTGTAGTACGCATTGTAGGTCTGCGGGTACATGCCCCATTCCGTCCGGTCTACCGGTTTGCCGAACCTGGCCACCTGGTAGGCATGCTGCCAGGCGTTGGCGCGCAGTGCATTGGCGCAGTATGAGCTGCGGTCAATTTCAAGCGCACTCATGTCTTTCCATTTGTCGGGATAACCAACCTTCATCACGATCTTGTCAAGCTTGCCCAACGCGCGTGACCTGGTTTCCTTGCTCATCCAGTCGAGGTTCTTGATCCTTTCCCTGTAAACTTCGCGAATTGCATTTCCGATCTCCAGCAACTTCTCTTTAGAGCCCTTTGGGAGGTATTCGTCCACGTACACCTGGCCGATCAGTTCTCCCAGGTAACCGTTCGTTGTTTGAACGACACGTTTCCATCGTGGACGTTGTTGTGTGACGCCATTCAGCGTGGTGCTGTAAAACCTGAAATCTTGTAATTCAATCTCACGAGGCAGGAAGTTCGCATAGGTGTCTGCAAGGCTCCATGTCAGGTAGGCCTTCCAGTCCTCGATCGTGTATTTACGCAACAGGTTGTTCAGGTTTGTGAAGAATTCCGGCTGTCCCACGATAACTGTATCTGCCCCCTGCACACCCAATTCGCTCAGCACATCCGACCAGTTAATTCGTGAAGTGGATGACTTGAACCTTCGAACAGACATCTTGTTGTAGTTCTTCACCGGGTCGCGCAGCGCCTCCAATTTGCGGGAAGCCTTCGCCAGGTCTGTTTCCAGCATCATGACGGTGGTGGAACTGCGCCCGGCCTTTGATTCCTCCTGGCCGATAAGTTGAAACATGGCATGCATGTGCTTCACGTACTCATTTCGGATGTTGACTGTCCGTTCGTCGGTGTTGAAGTAATAGTCGCGGTCACCGAGGCCCAGGCCTCCTTGCCCCAAAAAGACCGCATACTTCGTGCTGATCTTGTCATCCTGACCTACGTAGAAGGAGAACCCCGGACCGGCGCCAATGGTATGAAGATGAGCCATCGCTTTCAGCACCGATGGAATGTCTGTCACCTTGTTGATGGAGTCGAGTTCAGCCTGCAATGGCGATAATCCTGCCTTCTCAATGCCGACAGTGTCCATCCCCGAAGCATACAAGTCACCGATCTTTTGTTTGTTGCTGCCCTTTTCTGCATTCGCAGCAGCGGATCGTGTGCACACCTGGTATACCTGGGCATTAATCGTATCGCCAATCATCCGCCATAACCCGTTTGAATTCTCTGATGCCGGAATAGGATTGCGCTGGAACCAGCCTCCATTTGCGTACATGAAGAAGTTGTTGGCCGGCCGGACAGTGGTATCTCGATTTACAACGAGGGGGTCAGGCTGCATTTCATCCGTCTTTCTATCAGGCAATCCACATGAGAGTATGAGTCCAACAAGGAGTAGTAGGCGAAGCCGGGATATCATCAGATTGTGCTTAGTGCTGTTTTGCTTTCAAGATACACCTTGGGAAGGAAACGAAGAGAGCTAAGGGTTTTGCATTAGCGGCTGACTTTTTCTGATTTCAGCATCCTCCCTCGCGGCCAGCCGTTGCCGAAGTGCGAGCGTTACCGGCCCTGGTTTCCCGGTGCCGATCACTTTGTTGTCCACGCGGATGACAGGGAGAATGCTCTTGGTCGTACTCGTCAGAAAGGCCTCCGAGGCGTTATATACCTCCTCCAGCTTGACCGGCCGAACCTGGACAGGCGCTACACCATCAGCGACTTCCAGGACACGCATTCGCGTGATGCCATGCAGAATGTGAGAATCCGGGGTGACCAGGGTACTGTCGCGCGCCACCAGAAAGAAGTTGCAGCGTGGGAACTCCGACACCAGGCCGTCACGGTGATAGAGTACGTCTGATGCGCCAGCCTCCCTGACTTTTTTCTGAAGCCACACACCCATGATGTAGTTGATAGTCTTCACCTCAGGCAAATCGCGCCGATATGTGTATGTGATCACAGGAATTCCCTGTTGGACCTGTTGTTCGGAAGGCAAGTGGAGATCATGCTCAGAGAGGAGAAAATTCCCTTTGACGGGATGATAGGCATCAGGACTGTAGCCGCCGGTCAGGATGAGTTTCATTCCGGCGTTTGGTTTTCCGTTCCTGCGAATGAGCTCATAAACGATGGTACGAAGTTGGTCACGCTCAGGCATACCGCTCAGGCTCATGTGCCCGGCAGAGCGATAGAACCTGTCAAGGTAATCCTCCAGGTAAATCGGAACTGATGCTTTCACCCTGAAGAAATCAAAAATGCCATAACCGCGCTGCACCGACAGGTCGCCTACGTGAAGTTTGGCATTTTCAAGAGACAGAAATTCTCCGTTTAAGTAGGCGAGCATGGTCAGCGGATTACATTATATTTTTTCAATATCGGAATCACTTTGTCCAGAGGCAAGCCTTCAATCCGGCGACCGTCCCTGCCCGTCATTGTGGCTGACATAAACATGGAGTTCAGAATGGCCTCTTCAGTTGCCTCAATGGCTGCCATGAACAAGGGACTCATGGCATCATTCGACAACAGGGTCACTGTCTGGGTCTTCTCCTTTGAGTTGAAAAGAACGCGGATGCCTTCGTCAGTGGAAAAAGCTATTACATAGTCACCGCTGCCGTTGGAGGCGATACCCCCCGTTTTGCCCAGTCCCAGCCAGGCGCGCTGTGCCAGCCGCTTCAGGTTCCTGGCATCGAGCGGAGCATCGGTAGCCACCACGATCATGCACGATCCATCAGGCGAATCGCCCAGTTGGTCGTTGAGGTAATACTTCTTCAATTCCTTTCCGACCGGCGCTCCTGCAATCTGCAGCACGCCGCCAAAATTTGTTTGCACGATAACGCCAACCGTGTAGCCTCCAAGGTCATCCGGCAGTTTGCGCGACGAGGTGCCGATTCCCCCCTTAAATCCAAAGCAAACTGTTCCCGTGCCGGCTCCAACAGCGCCTTCTTCCACCTTTCCACCAGAAGCACGGCGCAGCGCATCCAGTACATGATCTTTAGTTATTGGCCGCGAACGGATGTCGCTCAGGTACCCATCGTTGGTTTCACCGACGACCACGTTGACTGATTGAACGAGTTCGTTGCCCGGTTGCTGAAGGGTGTACGCCACTACAGCACCCATTGCTTCAGCTACACCGAGGGTATTAGTGAGCACAATGGGCGTCTCCAGATTGCCAAGTTCCTCGACCTGAGTGCTTCCGGTAAGCTTACCAAAACCATTTCCCGAAAAAAAAGCGGCAGGTACCTTTTGCAAAAAAATGTTTTTGTCGTGGGGAAAGACAGCAGTTACACCTGTTCGAACAGACGCGCCAGAGTTCAGCGTTGTGTGCCCGACGCTTACACCCTTCACATCGGTGATCGCGTTGAGCGGACCCGTCGGCAGCACGCCGATCGTGATACCAAACTCACGGACGCGACCCCTGTTTTGAGCAAGAATCGGCGCGGTGGCAAGGACCAGTATGATAACGGACAAAAACCGCATGTTCAAACTCTTATGCATAAGAGCTGAAAGTTAACTCATTCGACCTGAGCATCGATGGAGCTGTGGGCTATGCTTTACTTCTTTAGTTTGTACTGCACGCCTAGCCTCGCTGTCAGCCTCTCCGGAAACCCATCCTTAAGGCTCGAATCAAAGTTGTAAAGCGCCTGGACGTTGCCTGTGACCCGCTTTGAGATTTTGAAGTTGGTCTGGATGCCCGTGTGGAAAGACCACCGCCAGTCACGATATGATGATTGTTCGGCCGCGTTTTGCTTTACGTGACTGGTTCCGTCAGTTTCCAGCCTGATGAACACGGACCTGAAGGTCTTGACCACCATGAATATGGCGACGCCCCACACTGGCTGTTGCTGGTCGAAGCCGAATGGATTTGTGGGCACGCGCAGACGGTAGATGCCGCCCAGTCCCGATTCTATGCGGCCTGTAATGCGGTAAGCTACGTTGGGGTAAATATCTACAAGAACTGTATCACTGTTGCCATGGACGCCAAGGTTCATGCCCGGCCGGAAGCGTTCTATAAATGGTTTGCCTTTTAATCCGTTGCGGGGGAGCCAGTCGTTCTTTGGAATCTCGGAAAGGCTACCGATGGAGGAGTACTTCTTCTTGTATTTGGCCACCTGGCTCACAGCTCCCTGCAACTCTGCTTCCTTGCCTGCAAAGTGGTTTACTGCCTGTTCCTTTACCGATGCCGGGTCTTTGAGTTGTTCTGCAGCCTTTAGGACTTCAGCCTGTTCTTTCACTTTTTCAGCTTCGGCCAGTTGCTTCGTTGCATTGTCCGCTTCTCCGATTTGGGTCACGCCTTTCTCTATGGCATCCGATGGATCCGATGCAAGGTCCTTGTAGCTCATGACCTGTAGTTCACCCATCGCATCCGGCATGGTTGGCAGTTCCTTCTGCCATTCTCCCAGTTGCGGCGCGGAAGGAATGGTCAATGGACCACCGATAGCGGAAAGCCCGGGAGAAACAGATAATGAACCAAAGTCTGAACTTTCCAGTGCCGGCAAGTGTGGAAGGCCAGTCGGTTGATCGCTATGCATTGAAGGGAGGTCCGTACCTGGAGGCGTAAATGCGCTTGTCCCAAAGTCTGCGTTTGGAAGTTTTGCGCCTGCAGAATCCAGGTTGTACTTTCTTCGGAGGCTTGTGGTCCATGTCTGGTAGCGGGCAGAGACCATTTGTTGAAGGCCTAGTTGCTTTTCTCCCACTTCTTCGAGCAGCGATGTCTTTTGGCGCAACAAGCTATCGGCACTTCTGGCGATCAGAGGCTCCGGAACGCGCAATGAGCGCAGGCTGTCGGCAAAGCGGTCAAGTTGGTTCATGGAAAAGCGGTCCCGGACTTTGGCGCGAAGTGAATCAGACCAGGCGTTGATGGTCAGCGAATCCCGAAACCGGCTGAGCGATGCCAGGGAATTGAGACTGTCCTTGGCCTTTGATGAAATTCTCCCGACTGATTCAGCGTTTAGGGAAATGGTGTCGGGTAGAGATTGTGCCGTGGCAAGGCACGGCAAAAAGGAAAGTAACGTAAAAAAGCCGCATCTCTTCATCGTTTAAGGATAACACTAAGGTACCCAATTGAAGGCACAAATTCCTGAAGATGCAATGTGCCCAGACCCCAACTTTCCTCGGGGGTAGGGCAAGTTCCGAACCACCCTGGACTCACCGGAGGTGTGGTTGGCCGCCGTGAAGGTCACTGCGTTGCTTACGTTGGCGAACTCACCGGCGTTGTCATTGGCGTCCCGCTCCAGTGTGGCCGTGCGGAGGTAGTTCTCAGGTGGGAATGCTTGTGACTCTCCCGCCGATGTGTCCCCCGTTGAGAGATTGTTCCTTTTCTTTGCTTGCCCAAAGAAAAGGAACCGAAAAGAAAAGGGCCCCACGAACACTGCTCGGATCACTTGATTTGATATCCCAGGATCAAACCTGGGCCGCCGTAACTCGATTGCCAGAATGCGTACTCCCCCATGAGACCTCTCCCAAAGGCATAGTTGAATTCACCACTGAATTTTCCCGACCTGTAGCCTATGCCGGCACCTATATTGGTTGAGGAAGAAATATCCAAAGGGGTGCCACTGGACGTAATGGCTTCTTTTCCTCCCAAAGGTAAGGAGTAAGTAAAAGTGAGATTGATATAAAGGCTTCCTGACTCTTTGATGAAAAGATACCGCCTCGCAGAGAGGCTGAGATCGATGGCTTTATAGTCCACCGCAAACGTTGTCCCCGGAACGGTCGATGAATACCCCTGGTAGGCTGGTTCAAAAGTGGCCGACCACAATCCTTTGTTGAACGGCATCACAATCTCCATCTCCACCCCGAAGCGCAACGAAATCGCCGCGTCAAACTCCCTCTTGGTTGTTCCGTTATCAATGGAAAAGCTGTTGTAGAGCAACCCGGGCCTAAGCGTAAAGTGGACAGCAGATTCCCGGACTTCAGGCTCATAAGTTTCCACCGCCGTACCGGTGCACTGATTGTACTTGGTGAAAAACTTCATCAGCGATCCACGGTCATACTTCAGGCTTTCCGCATACTTCTGGCTGATGGTCTGGCATTTCAGGTCCATGAACAACTGCTGCTTGTACTGCTCGTTTGTCGCTGCATAGCCCGTCTCATAGTTTCCTGTTGCACTCATCTGCATGTAGCGCTTGTAGACCAGTTGCCTGGGTACAGATTGGCCGTCCATCGTATAAAAAAATCTCTTAAGTCCCTTGTCAACATACTCGTAAAGTGTTGCCTTTCCTGAGCTAAGCTGTCGCAGGAACAGTGTCTCATTTTTGAAGGATGGATTGCGATCCTTTGTGAGACTTTGCGTGACATCTGTTGAACGGTCTATACCAACGGTAAACCGGCGGAAGGTGGCGCCCCGGGTAATCCCAAACTCTGCGACAGTCCCAATGGTACCTTCCTGTGTTGCGCCGCCGGCCACGCGGTATTGAATTGTTGCAGGGTTGCTGTCCCAGTCAACATTTCGAATTTCACATTGCGTGCGCTGCCCATCGTTGCCGATGAAATACCCGGGCTCGAAAACGATTTGAGCAAGGGCCATTTGGAATGTCAAAACAAGTATTGCTGAAAGGCCAAGAGCTTTCATTGGTTTTCTTTGTTTCAGGTTACCAGATTTTCGCGCGCCTCTCAGAACCGATGAACAGCGAATCTCCCGAAACAACGTTAAATGCTTCATAGAACTCCGGGATGTTGCGCACCACGCCGTTCACCCGGAACCTTGGCTGAAGCGCTTGCGACAATTTGAACCGTCAGAAGCAGGATTGTTACAATTCTGATGGGTTTCATAAGACTTAGTTTACAAAATGTAACAAGGTGACTGGAGGGTCACTTTAGCCTGTAACCTAGAATCAAACCGGGGCCGCCATAACCGCCAGGAGAATGGTCAACCAACTTCCGACTGAATCCATAACTGAACTCTACGCTGAACTTTTTTATGCGATAGCCAACGCCGACGGTAAAGTTGCCGCTACTTGAAATGTCAGTCGCTCCGGAGGACGTTTGGATTGCATCTTCACCTCCTAACACAAGTCCATACACGTAGCCCCCCTGGATGTACAAGCTCCCGGAAGGATTGACAAGAATGTAGCCTCTTAGAGAAGCGTTGGCGTCGAGAGCATGATAATCAATGGTTGAGGGGTTAGTTCCTTGAGTTTTTGCGGAGTACCGCTGATAAGCTGGTTCAATGATTACCGACCACATGTTTTTGTCGGATGGCAGCACCAATTCTGCCTCAATACCTAAACGTAAGGCCATCGCGGGCCCAAAATTATAGTTACAGCAATTACCGGAATAGCTGTTGTAATAGAGGCCAGGCCGAATCGTGATGAGCGTTGAGGACAATCGCTGTTCCGGTTCTGTGGTTGGTACAACCGCTCCGGTGCATTGATTGTACCTGGCAAAGAATCTCATCAAGTCCGCGCGCTCATACTTCAGGCTTTCAGCATCCTTTTGGGTCAGGGAAGCGCACTTCAAGTCCGCAAACACCTGTTGCTTGAACTGTACGTTCGAAGCAATTATCCCTGTCTCTGTTCCGGACGCATTGGTCTGTAAGTAACGCTTGTATACCAACTGCCTTGGTGTTGCTTCTCCCTCCATCGCGTAGAAGAATCTCACAAGGCCAGCATCCACATACTCATAAAGCGTACCCTTTCCGGTAACGAGTAATCGTAAGAACAAAGTTTCCATCTTAAACGAAGGGTTGCGATCATCTGTAAGTTTGGCAGTTTGGTCGCTGGATCTGTCCAGGTTAACCTCAAACCGGCGGAAAGTGGCATCACTGGTAATCCCAAACTCGGCAACAGTCGCCAAGGTTCCCTCTTGCGGTTCACCACCGGCAATCCGGTATTGAAAGGCCGTTGGATTGCTGCTTTTCCAGTTAAACTTGCGAATCTCACAATCCGTACGTTGCCCCCCGGTCGTAATGAAGTATCCCGGCTCAAATCGGGCTTGAGCATGTGAGTACTGCGCCGTTAAAAGCAGAATTGCGCCAATGATGATGGGTTTCATAAGTCTTTTTGAGTTACCAGATTTTCACCCGCCTCTCAGGACCGATGAACAGCGAATCTCCCGAAACAACGTTAAATGCCTCATAGAACTCCGGAATATTGCGCACCACGCCGTTCACCCGGAACCTGGCCGGTGAGTGCGGGTCTGTGTTTACCTGCATCCGCAATGCCTGCTCACGCGATTTGCTGCGCCATCCCTGGCCCCAGCCAATGAATACGCGCTGCGTCCCCGTGAAACCATCCATCACGGGAGCCTCCTTGCCACCGAGGCTCATCTTGTACGCTTTGAGGGCTATGCTCAGACCGCCCAGGTCGCCGATGTTTTCGCCTAACGTGAATTCGCCATTAACGTTGAGGTCTGCAAATACCTTGAACTCGTTGTATTGGTTTACCAGGGCGCTGGTGCGCTTCTTAAATTCTTCCTTGTCTTTGTCGGTCCACCAGTTCTTCAACACACCGTCACCGTCGAATGTACTGCCCTGATCATCGAAGCCGTGGCCGATCTCGTGGCCAATGACGGCGCCAATTGCACCATAGTTGACAGCGTCCTCGGCGTTGAGGTCAAAGTAGGGAGGCTGAAGAATGGCTGCAGGGAATACAATCTCATTCTTTGTAGGATCATAGTAGGCATTCACGGTTTGCGGCGTCATCTGCCAGGCGGTCTTGTCCACCGGTTTACCGATCTTGTTCAAATCTTCCTTGTGCCTGGCTTCCTGAGTGCTCTTCAGGTTGGCTACCAGGTTACCCTTGGTGATGGTGACCCCGCTGTAATCCTTCCACTTGTCAGGATAGCCGATTTTCGGATTGAACTTTGAAAGCTTGTCGAGTGCCTGCATCTTCGTTTCTGAGCCCATCCAATCAAGTTCGTTGATGCTGGCCTTGTACGCCTCGATGAGATTTCCAACCAGGTTGTTCATCCGCTCTTTCGCTTCTGCCGGGAAATGCTTCTCAACATATACCTTACCCACTACTTCACCGAGGTTGTTGTTAACCACGTCAACACCGCGCCGCCATGCCGGCAGCTGCTCCGTGCGGCCTGTCAGCGTTGTTCCGTAGAACTTGAAATTCTGCTCATCCATCGCAGAGGTCAGCTGTGATGCGCGGGTATTGATCACATTCCACTTCAGGTAGGCCTTCCAGGTAGCAAGAGGAGTTGACGGGATAAGGTCGTTCAAGGCCATCGTGTAGGTGGGCTGACAGATAATGATGCGGTCGAGCTGTATCACTCCGCACCCTGCCAGGTATTTCTTGAAATCGACTTTAGACATTGCATTATCCAGCGAGTCCACACCGTAGTTGTTGTACATCTTCACCACATCGCGTGTTTCTTCCTTGCGGAGGTGTCCGGATGCAATTTTGGTTTCAAGGGCCATGATGTCGCTGGCGAGTTTCTTTCCGTTCTGCAGCCCGCCCAGCTCAAGCATCCTGGCGATATGCTCAACATAAGCTTTTCTGATTTCCGGAAACCGGTCGCCGTTGCTCAGGTAATATTCGCGGTCGGGCAATCCCAACCCGCCCTGGTAAACATAGAGCGCGTTGACCGTGGGATTCTTCATATCGGAGTCCACGAACAACTGGAAGGGCGAACCGTATCCATAAATGGAAGCATATCCGAAATACTCTGCCAGCGCATTCTGATCTCCCAGTGCGTCGATTTTCTTCAACTCGGTCTCAATGGGTGCAATCCCAAGTGAGTCACGGACTTTCATATCCAGGTAAGACGCAAACAGGTCGCCAACTTTTTGCTCGTCGGTACCGGCGGGTTTGTTGGTGGCAGAGGCATCTTCGATTATTTTCTTTACATCCTCCTGGGCCTTTTCGTGAAGCATGCGTCCAATCCCGTAGCTGGCCTTGTCGGCGGGAATCTCGGTGTTCCGGATCCAGGTACCGTTTACATACATCTGGAAATTATCGCCCGGCCTGACGGTAGAGTCCATATTTTCTTTAAGAATGCCGGAAACGAGTGCGCGGGATTCTTCTTTCTTTTGCGGGGAGCAGGCGGCCAAAGCGAGGACTAAGGATGCGACAATCAGGCTTCGTTTCATGTTTTACAGGTTTGTGGAATAACCAGACGCGGCAAAGATATTCTTTTGACAGAAATGGTTAAGGGGCGCGGATTACACTGATTACGCTGATTACGCCGACGAGGATCATTTTGACAGGGATTATGCGGTACACGGATTGCGTGCATGGTGAGAACTGACCTGCGGAGATCGTTTTAACGTCAGGGCGGTCAATTGAGTATATTTGAATATACCGTCCCTGGTTCGTGGTTACGACCCTTCTGCAAGCTCAGGACTCAGGGCGTCGCATTCTTATGTCTTAAGGTTTGATAGGAGGTTATGCCGTCACTGATCGAAGGTTACGAATACGATATCTTCATTTCCTACCGTCAGAAGGACAACAAGGGTGAACGGTGGGTTACGGAATTTGTGAATTCACTTCGGGCGGAGCTTGAAGCCAACTTCAAGGAAGACGTATCAATTTATTTTGATGAAAATGCCCATGACGGCCTGCTCGAAACGCACCAGGTGGAACAAAGCCTGGAGACCAAACTCAGGTCAGTCCTCATCATTCCGGTGTTGTCGCGCACCTATTGTGACCCGAAGAGCTACGCTTGGACCAGTGAGTTCCTTCCGTTCTTAAGCAGGATTAAATCCGACGATGTCGGGCCGCTGGTCAAATTCCCGGGTGGCAACGTTTCAAGCAGGATCCTTCCCGTGAGGATACACGACCTGGATCCGGCCGACCAGACCTTGTTTGAAAAAGTGTCAGGCAGCAGGATACGCGCTGTAGATTTTGTATTCAAGTCACCGGGAGTTAATCGTCCGATGCATGCGCGGGAAGATCATCCTCACGATAACCTGAACAAGACGTATTACCGGGACCAGGTTAATAAGGTCGCCAATGCGGTACGTGACCTCATCCAGGCGATACGGGCCGGTAAGCAGGAAGTTCATCAGGCCAGTATAAAGCCCGGAGTCACGGTTGACGAAAGTGGAGCCAGGACGAAACCTTCATCAGGAAAGCGGAGCTTGGCCAAATGGGCTGCAGTCAGCCTTGCCTCCATTGTGATTGTCGGGGGTGTGGCCTGGTTCATAGACCGTCAGGGAAAAATTCGCTGGGCAAAAGACATTGCCATCCCGGCGATAGCGGTCATGATTGATGATAAACCTTACAGCGATCTGGCAACTCCATATGACCTCGCGGTCGAGGCTGAAAGATTTGTTCCTGGCAATCCCAGGCTTGACTCCCTGTTTGGGCGCTGCGCTGTTCACATCAACATAGGTACAGAACCACCCGGCGCCAAAGTTTACTATAAGAGGTACGACAAAAACGAAGCCGATTGGACCTACCTGGGTGAGTCTCCCATTGATTCAGTTCGAATGCCCATTGCGACACTACTCTGGAAATTCGAAAAGGAAGGATTTGAACCTGTCCAGGCCGTGGCCACAACATGGAACATAGAGATGAAAAGCAAGAGTTTCTTTACTCCCTTTCACCTCATGAGACGGCTGGACAGGTCGAGTGTGTTTCCGCCCGGAATGGTCAGGGTGAACGACCAACGCGTTGAGCCAGTGCTGGATGACTTCTTCATCGACAAGTTTGAAGTGACAAACAAAAGGTACCAACGATTCGTACTTGCGGGCGGCTACCTTGACAGGAAGTATTGGAAAGTTGATATTGAGGAAGACGGTAAGGTCCTAACCTGGGAGCAAGCCATGGCTCGCTTTGTCGATCAAACGGGCAGACCAGGACCTGCGAATTGGGAAGCGGGTGAATACCCGGAAGGAAAGGAAGAGTACCCGGTATCAGGCATCAGCTGGTATGAAGCAGCAGCATTTGCTGAGTTCGAAGGTAAAAACCTTCCTACCAGCATGCATTGGAACCTGGCAAGGGGTGGCGGCACGCCACTTGTTCATCCAAACCTCGAGGGTGTCACGCCTCTGCTTCTCGCCAGCAACTATGGCGGAAAGGCAGTAGCTCCGGTTGGCAGTTTTGGAGGTACGACAGCTTTTGGCGCTATGGACATGGCGGGTAATTGCAAGGAATGGTGCTGGAACAAGGCCAACAATGCGCGTATCACACGAGGAGGTGCATGGACCGATCCCATTTACTCATTTGGACAAACACAGTCTGAAGCACCAATGACCCGATCAGACAATATCGGCTTTCGCTGTGTATTGTATCCTGACATTAAACGCATACCGGAGAATGTGTTTGAGCCATTTACTCCTCTCAAGTTGCCGGACTTCTACAGCATCAAACCTGTCTCAGCGGAGATTTTTGATGTTTACAAGGAGCAATTCACCTATGACAAGGGTGATCGTGATGCCAGTTCAACTCCACTGCCTGATGCCGCTGCTGCCTGGCGAGCTGAGAGGATCAGGCTCTCTGCTGCCTACGCTGGTGAAAAACTTGACGCATTCCTCTTTCTGCCAACTAACGCCCCACCCCCATACCAAACGGTCATCTATTTTCCAGGCAGTGGAGCTGCCTATTTATCATCATCGGAAGGTCTTGGTCAAAGCGACGAATTCAACAACATGCTTTCGTTCCTGTTGAAGGGCGGCCGCGCCGTGTTATGGCCTGTTTACAAGGGCACGTTTGAACGAGGTGGAGGGACGCTGCCTCCCTATCATATAGGTGACACTACCAGGGCCTTTACAGAGTACCTAAGGCAACTTGTTAAAGACTTTAGGATAAGAGTGTCGACTATCTGGAAACGCGGTCCGATATTGACCGCCAGAAGCTTGCCTACATGGGATTTAGTTGGGGGGCAAGATTAGGTCCCTTTATGCTGTCCACAGACTCCCGAATAAGTGCTGCAGTACTCATCTGCGGCGGTATGGAGGGGCGTGGACGCCCGGAAGCAAACGAAGTAAATTATCTCCCGAGGGTCACGCTGCCCACCCTCATGCACAATGGTAAGTTTGATTTGCGCTTTCCGCTTGAAACCACTGTCAAGCCAATGTTTGATCTCCTGGGGACGCCACCTGAGTACAAGCGACTGGTCGTATACGAGTCCAGTCACTTTCCGCCAAAAAAGGAACTCATTTCTGAGACACTCGCCTGGCTCGACAAGTACCTGGGACCCGTGGCCCATAAGTAGTTTCCAGCTAGAACGTCAGGCTGATAAAAATCTTCCACGCCAGGTTGTCGCTGAAGGACGGCAATGCGTAGTGTCCATAGCGATAAAATGCACCTGCCCCAACTCCGTAGTACATGAGCCTGGCATACTCGAATCTCACAACGTTGGTGAGCATGAGGCCACTCTCGAAGTAACCCCTTTCAAGTGTCTGGAACGAAACCTGCTGATGCGCTGCAGGATTTCGCAACCATCCCCAACCAGAGTTCTGAATCAAGGAGAGTTCTGGCCTGAAAATCTTGCTGCCTGTACCCGTGAGCCTTCCAAAGTTGTGTTGCATGAAGAGGTAAACGTACTGATCTGATGCAAATTCATACAGATTCATCGTCTGGAAGTAGTTTTGAATAAAAATTCCCTGCGACACCGTGCCAGGATAGATCGTTCCCTTACCGTTGAAGAGGAAAGGATACGGAAGTGTGCCCCAGGCGTAACCACCGGCCACCTCGTAGATTGTCTTGCCGCCGCGGCCCCATTCAACACGATGATCCAGCCGGGCTTCTACTTTGTAGAAATCGTATTGCCCCTCAAACATTCCCGCGACGCTTTTCGAAGCCGAAAGCTGCATCTGGGGGTTGGCTGCCTCGGTTACGATCATACTCTTTCCAATCTGCGTGTACTTCTCCCGCCCTGCGTACCTCCATTGAAAGCCCACCGTCGCCGCGGTGAATTGATTACGTGCAAGGGTGGTATCAGATGACGGCTGAAATACGTAAGCATACGTCGGATTTCTCTTCTGTTCCTCGACGAACAACTGAACCTGAATGTGAGACATCGGCCGGATGGCAAATTCCACCCGCGCGATTTGCACCGAGTCCATCCTCGCCGTAAGCCAACGGCGGAATGATTCGCTTCCACTGATGGCAGGGCTGCGAATGAAAGAAGGATTGCCCGGCTCCGACACATCCTGCTGCCAGGCGAATCTCAAGTAACCTTCCCTGCGGTTAACGAGGTTTATCCTGAGCCCGCCGCCATATTTCAGGGCCTTGTCTTTGAACCCGTATGCTCCATATCCTTCAAGGCTAAGTGTCTTGGATATCGACTCGCCGGTCTGCAACCCTAGTCCCGCCCGGGCACCCTCGTATTGGTTAAAGCGGAAAAGCTGCTCCGTCGGCAGATAGAAAGGACCGGCCTTGAATTTCCCTACAAGGACTGCTTCCGTTAACTTCAACATGGTGTTAAATGTCCTGAGCCTGCCGGCAAGCGTATCATACATCTTATATGTATTTACTTCCTTTTTCGACAACGAGTCAAGCCGGTTCTCCTGCCAGAATTCCTCGGGCTGATGGTTGGCATTGTCGGCAAATGAAACGTTCAGCAGCTCAAAGGTCTTTCTTGCGGCCGTGTCGCCGATGTGGACATTCGACAAATAGCTCCGCGAGTAATAGTAAGGCCTGAGGTTGTAAATGCTGTATGAATTGAAAACAAGTTCACTGTTCAGCACAGACGGGAACCAGTAGCCCTGTTGCTTCTCATAAAATTGCTGCACCCTTGCTTCCAGCAACTGGTGTTTGTCTGATGGGGATGCAAGCACGTGCGTCAGCGCATAACCGTCGGAGGTAATGTAAAGTTGACCCTCGAGGCCTTCAAAGGACTTTCCGGGAAGGGGCACGAATGAAATTACAAAGACAGAATCAATACCGTGGTAAACGGTGTCAGTCAGTGTGTAGTCGTACTTTGAAGGGGCGCTGTTCTGCAAGGGGCTCAGGTACTTTCTGCCCAGGAGGCTTATTTGCTCGTCGTAAAACCCAAAGGGCTGAAAGTCCGTCGCAAGAAATGCAAAGAAAGGATCTTCAATTCCGGAGAACCGATTCCCCAGGACTACCTCTTTGTGAAAGCCCGGTTTCACATATTTCTTTTCAGTAAAACTTTCGCTGACGAATACGAGATTGTTTTCAACAAATTCTTTCACCCTGACAGTGTCCTTCATTTTCTTCGAATAGCTCCCCACGGCCTTGACAGCGCAGGAAAGTTTGTTGTAAGAATTGTATGAATAGGAAGGCAAACTTGAGGGATGATGCTTCTCCCGGTTTGCGATGGTTTTTCGGATGACCCTCAGCGCGGGATTTTCCCCGGCCCGTATCAGTACCTCCCCCAACTCCGTTGTTGATTCAACCATCGTCACCGTAATCTTCCTTTCAGTTCCGGAGAGTACAAAGCTCTTTGGGAGGAAGCCCACGTAAAGAAACTGGATGGTCTGACCGGGCCGGCACTGTATCCGGAACCTGCCCTCAATGTCGGAGGCAACACCCTGCCGGGTTTCCATCACAACGATATTTACAAAAGGGAGCGGGTCCTTCGTCTTTTCATTGATGACAATGCCAGTGATTTCGATCTGCGCCCGGCAATTAAACGCTGAAACAACTGCTGCGAAAAGCAGGATGCGACAGATCATAAACTGCTCAACCTGCGGTATTTCAAAGCCATTCGCAAAACTACTGGGTATGGTGTTTGAATAGAATGATTGATGGACCTAAAACTTTGAACGACCGATAGAGAATCAGCCCCTTGTAGGATTACTTCTTTAATGATTTAGCTAAGGGCACCATTTCAATGATTGACTTGCGTCCCTTCATGGACTCAATTGCTTCTGACAGTGCTCCAGCTAAATCATCGACACCTACATGAGGGCATCTGGGAGATAATGCACCTGCCATAGCCTGGATCGTAGCAGCCCGGTTAGGCGACGTATAAATTGTCTGAATCACCTCCCTCAAAAGTTCCAGTTCTCTATCACTAGAAAGACCAGAGCGGTAAAAGTAGAGTTTTCTCATTGGATCATTGCCCTTCAAACCTGAACCAATAACAAAGCCTACATGCTGTGGCACATTTGGTTCAAATCCAGGCCCGATTTCAACCTTGCCCGCACCCCAAATAGTACCCTCCGCTGGCCCAGACTTCCGCCTTTCCTTGAGTGGTGATGAATGGGGCGCTTCCGTCCCTTCGGCTTTTTCCACGGAGGCCTTTTTTACCTTCTTCACTTGAGCCTCTTCGGCTATCGAAACCTCTTCGGTTGCATGACTCTCCATTTCGCCCAACTCGAAGTAAAGTTTTTTGGCTGCCATGTCAAGCTTCTTCCTTGCGCGAACTTTTGTTCTCAATGAGTAATACATGAAAGCGAAAAAGCCCCAAATCAAGGTCAACCCCAGAATTAGAAGACCATTTGCTTGCCAATCTTTCATGATTCGCTATTCGTGTTTTCTATCTCCCCGGCAAGGGAATATAAAGCGTATGCAATAAGAATGAATGCCAGTACCAGGATCCCCTCTATGATAACATATACGATATCCGGTTTCGGTTTCCTCAGATCAAGATAAAACACACCGGCCACACCAAAAGTTGCAGTAGTTGCGGAATTGGCCAGACTTACTAGAATCCTGAATTGATTCTTCATTTAACTCAATTTAAGCAAAATTATTGCCTAACGACACTTCAAAACCCCACTGGCGCGCGTCTCCCCGACGCGTGTCCGGCTCTCGGTGAATTTTGATTTTTTCATTTGTCCCCAATTTTAGGTTAGAACTCTACTTTTACTTGAGAGTTTTATTGGGGGAGCTTTCAGTGGCGTAATTATCGGAGGTTATTGCCCACTTGAGTTTCTATCAACTACCCGGTCATACTCCAAAGTCCCTTCCTTACTTCTTGACTGCTTTGAAGGGCCGGCAGAGCATCTCCCGACCAACTGGGGTTGTAAGAAGATGGTGGCGACCAAAATCAATCAAAGTAAGAAAAAACTCAAGAATGTGAATGCTATCATCCCAACGATTAAAATGCCCTTGATGGTCTTCAGGCGACTGGATTCATTGATCCATCGTTCCTTCAACTCAGCAAATTTGCCCCGGTATCGAAAACCACTGATCACGATACCTATTAAACAGAG
>Ga0187893_10005729_pt1 | contig 21964 bp, 14 predicted proteins | sample MA1701074metaG_FD_139574 | JGI IMG/M metagenome (GOLD analysis project Ga0187893, IMG submission 139574) | White microbial mat communities from a basaltic lava cave in the Kipuka Kanohina Cave System on the Island of Hawaii, USA - MA170107-4 metaG ...
GGCATCATGGATTTCGCGCCCGCCATCTGAGATTATGTCGATGTGGTGCGGGAATACATGCCGGCGGATTACGCAGCCGTTGCGGATGTGAACCGCGCGGCGTTCGGGCAGGATGCGGAGGCGATCCTTGCCGCGAGGCTGCGAGCCGAGGGATATGCGCTTGTCGAGATGGTCGCCGAATACGGCAACCGGATCGTTGGTCATATCTTGTTTAGCGTCCTGGAAATTGAAAAGGGAACAGCGAAACGAGCCGCGGCCCTGGGACCACTGGCTGTGGTTCCGGAAATGCAGCGGCGCGGAATCGGCGGGGAGTTAATCATGGCCGGGCTGGAGCGCGTAAGGAAAGCGGGCGTGGATCTGGTATTGGTTCTGGGCCACGCAAGCTACTATCCACGCTTCGGCTTTTCATCGCAACATGGACTTCGAGTGGCCAGCCCGTACAGGGGCGCGGGCGATTCCTGGATGGCGATAGAGCTCACCGCGGACGCCCTGGGTGATACCGGGACGGCGGTTCGTTACCCGCCGCCCTGGAGTGCAGTCTGATTCAATCTAACGATATGGCTGCCGCCGCCGCCGCCGATTTGTGATACACTCTTGGGCAAATTCCTGTATGGGGGTCGCAAGATGCGTCTCACAGCTGTCATATTCTTCGGAATCCTCGCAGTGCAGGAGGTTCCCGCACAAGTGGCGTTGGGTTCGGTGACGGGGACGGTTCGGGACTCTTCCGGCGCTGTCATTCCTGGCGCAAAGGTTGAAGTTGTCAACGAGGCGACGGGTCTCGGGCTAAGCGTCCTTACCCAAAACAACGGCGTTTACCTGGCTCCACAGCTTGTCCCTGGAGATTACCGGGTTACGGTCACCGCGACCGGTTTCAAACAACTGAATATCGGCCGGCTCAAGGTGGACGTGGGTTCGACGGTGACGCAGGACGCTTTGCTCGAAGTGGGTCTGGTGACCGAAGCGGTGCGTGTAGAAGCTCAGACCAGCATGGTCGATACGACGTCGGGCCAGGTGGGCACGACGATCCAGACCAGCTATGTCCTGGAAATGCCGCTGGCGGATCGCAATGTGTTTACGCTGGTGAACCTGGTGCCGGGTGCATTCTACCGGGGCAGCGATATATCGCTCGGCGGGGGCCGAACCCGGTCGGCGCAGATTCTCATCGATGGCGTCACCAGCTCGCGCGGCGGCGTGGCGGCACAACAAATCGATCTAACCCCGCCGGTGGATTCGATGCAGGAATTCAAAGTGGAAGTGAACGCGATGGGCGCCGAGAATGGCCGCTCATCGGCCGGCGCGGTGAACGGCGTCACGCGCAGCGGATCGAACCGGTTTACTGGCAGCTTCTATGAGTTTCTGCGCAATAATGCATTCGACGCCGCGGGCTGGAATAATGACGCCAAGCCTCCCCTGCGGCGCAACAATTTCGGCGCAAACATCGGCGGACCGATCAAGAAGAACCGCACATTCTTCTTCTACAACTACGACGGTCTGAGAGAGCGAAGCGGGTCAAGCACGACTCGTTCGGTGGGTTTGCCGGAATGGCGGCGTGGAAATTTTTCGACCGCGACCAGAGACGCCAACGGCCGGGCGGTGCTGGTCCCAATCTACGATCCCGACACGGGAACAGGAACCTTCGGCAATCCGCGGTCGAATACGCCGTTTCCCGGCAACGTGATTCCTTCCTCGCGTTTCGATCCGGTGGCGGTAAAGGCTGCGGCATTCATTCCGGCGGCTAATCGCGAGCCGAACAATCCGTTTAACCTGTCGGGAAACTGGCAGGAGAACCGTGTTGATTTGGTCACGCGGGACTATCACATCGCCCGGGTGGATCACGAATTTTCGCAGAACACTCGTGGATTCGTTCGCTACCTGGGAACGATTCCGGAGCGAAGCCGGGATGCGTACAGCGTCGGGTATGGAGTGGCCGATCCACTCGGGCTGTCCATAGACAACCGGCGTCAGAACATCGTCCTTAACGCGACGCACTTGTTCTCGCCAACGTTCTTTTTGAACGCGACCGCCGGATATAACCGGGTCTTCATTCATCGGCGCAGCGGCGACTGCTGCGAAACCAACTACGGAAAGCTGCTCGGCATTCCCAACGTGCCGGGGGAGGTGTTTCCGCGACTGAATATAGGCGGCGGGTTTGCTCCCGTCACCGATATCGGCGCCGCGGGCAATGCGAACCGTGTTGCCGCAATCAACAATTGGGATTACACGCTGCGGTTCAGCAAAGTTGCCGGCTCGCACACCTTAAAATTCGGCATCCAGCACAACCGGTACGGCGGCAACGAGTTGGGCCGGAACCAGCCGAGCGGCGTCTATGGCTTCAACGGAAGGCAAACGTCCGGATTCAACGCCAACGGCGGCCTGGTTGCCAATACGGGGCTTCAATTCGCCGACTTCCTGCTTGGGCGGCTCAATTCCGTTGATGCGACGGTCGCCCCAGGTTACGGCAGGCGCATTCACTACTACGCCGGCTATTTCCAGGACGACTGGCGCGTGACCTCGAATCTTACATTGAACCTGGGTATCCGCTACGAAACCGAAACGCCGATGTATGAAGTTGCCGGGCGGATGAGCAGCTTCGATCCCTGGTTGCCTAATCCGCTGGCTGGAACAGGTGACATCCCAGTGGGTGCGCTAGGGGTCACCATATTCCCGAACCGTCACGGCGAGGGGAAATATCTCTGGAATCAGGATAAGAACAATTTTGGGCCGCGGTTCGGGTTTGCCTACCGCGTGAAGGGATCACAAACGACTGTCGTTCGCGGCGGGTTCGGAATGTTCTATGGAAACCCCTACGACCGCGAGATTGTGCAACAGCTCAAGGCGGGTACCGGCAACGTGTACCGAGCCAGGAATCCGGTCCCGTTCACTTTGCGGGAAGGGCCCCCGCCGGAGGCTTTCGCCGATATCGCGGCCGCGGATCTGACCCCCACCTTTGGCAACCGTGGCACGAAGTTCGAAACAGCAACGATCCAGTTTCTCGACCGCAACCGCAAGACACCCTATTCGCTCAACTTCAATCTCACGATTCAGCATCAGTGGCGTTCGACGCTGTTCGAAATGAGCTATCTCGGAAACCTGGGCCGGCAGATCGTGTTTCCTAATATCAATCTCAACCACATCAGGCCGGAAATGCTTCCACGCACGGAGATCCCGGAGCGGCTGCGGCGGCCATGGACGGTGTTCTCAAGCGATCAGCCGCAGATTCAGGTGCTCGCGCCTAACTGGGGGCTCTCAAACTACCATGCGTTCACGCTGCGAACGGAACGCCGGTTTCGTGGCGGCTTCTCGTGGGTGCTTGCTTATACTCTCTCGAAGTGGATCGATAATGCCGTCTTTGTCGGAGGCGACGACGCTACATTCGGAGACAATGATCAGATTCAGAATATCTATGATCTCCGCAACGAACGCGCCCTCTCCCAGAACCATGTGCCGCACCGCCTGGTCGTTTCGCCAATCCTCGACCTGCCGTTCGGAAAAGGGAAAAAGTGGCTAAACCACGGCGGCGTGGCAAACGCGATTCTGGGCGGATGGCAGATTTCCACGATGGCTACAATGCGCACAGGATCTCCCTTCGGCGTGCTGGTCCTCAACGGACCGCGAGACATATTGGGCGATCAGTCCGACGGCAAGAACCTGCGGCCGAATATCGTGAGCGACCCGAACGCAGGCGTCAATCGCGGCACGCCCGATGCCGCGGTTCGCGGCTTCGAATGGTTCAATCCAGCCTCGTTTCAGACTCCGGCCCGCTTCACTCATGGCAATGTTTCGCGAACCGTCCCGGGCATGCTGGGCCCGGGCAACATCAGTTTTGATTCGATGGTGGCCAAGAATTTCCAAATTGCCGAGCGCTACCGGCTGCAATTCCGCTGGGAGTCGTTCAATACGTTCAACACGCCCGAATTCGATCTTCCCAACCAGTCTTTAGGCGGAGGAGGATTCGGATTGGTGACCGGTGCGGGCAGCCGGCGCATCATGCAGATGGGACTAAAACTGTACTGGTAATATGAGACAGGAGCCGATGATGACAATTCGTATTATTTCCCGCGTTCTATTGAGCGCATTGCTGGCCGCCGCAACTATGCTGGCCGCCGAAGTTACGGGCAAATGGAAAGCGTCGTTCACGACGCCTAACGGCGAAACCCGAGAAAGCACCTTCGATTTGAAAGCCGAAGGCGACAAGCTGACAGGCACGGTTTCCAGCACCCGCGGCGAAACGGCAATCAGCGATGGCAAAGTGGATGGGGCCAAACTGTCTTTTGCCGTTGTCCGGAATTTTCAGGGCAATGAAATCAAGATGCAGTACAAGGGAACCGTTTCCGGCGATGAGATGCAACTCACCATCGACTTCAACGGCAACGAATTCCCGATGACGGCAAAACGCCAAAAGTAAGCGCAGTCCGGATCCGAGAACGACTCACTCCGGAGGAATCGGAGGCCAGCAGCCGTTGGTAGGACGTTTCCTAGCCCCGGCACGCAATTTTTTGGCGTGGCGCAATTGTTCTCTTGCTTTCCGCCAGAGCCCGCTCATAATCCCACAAATAAGCTTCTCTGATTATGGGGACCTGGAAAGGGGCGCCACCAGCTTACTCCCCGCCTCGCAATGGACAGTCCGTGGCGACGTGACTTGGTACAAGTCCGGCATCGGCGGCGCGCACGAATTCCAAACCGGCCGCGATTTTGGAAGTTGCCGGTAATTTCTTCAACCTGCCCAACAACGGCGACTTCACCCAGTACAACTACAACGGCGCCAACGAGATGTTCAACCCGAACTATCTCCAGACGCCCCACCAACAACCGGCACGCTCGTTCCAACTCACCGGCGTGTTCCGGTTTTAGCGGCCGGGCCGCACCTGGCGCGCGCCGGCCCCCCGAACCGGCGTGCGCTCACGGACGTATCTCCATGCTCGAAGTGTATTATGATGCTCTCCAGGCGGGATAAGAAACCATGAATGAACTTACGCGAAGGGATCTGGGCAAAGCGGCTGGAGGGATGGCGCTGGCCGCCGGGCCGCTGGCGGCAGCCGGCGAGATGCCGCGCCGCGCTCTTGGCAAGACCGGAGCAACGGTCAGCCTGCTGGGCATCGGCTCCGCGCCGATGGGAGAAGCCGGAATGCCGCAGCAGGAAGTGGACCGCATCCTGGCCGCGGCCATCGAAGCAGGCATAAACTACATCGACACTGCGCCTATATACGAGCTTGCCGAAGTGCGCCTGGGCAAGGCGCTTAAAGGACGCCGCGACAAAGTGTTTCTGGTGAGCAAAGTGGAGGCCACGTCCAAACAGGACGCGCAGTGGCAGGTGCGCGACAGCCTGCGCAAACTGCAAACCGAATACCTGGATGCCGTGCATATCCATAATGTCGGGCGCACGGACCGCTTTCCGAGCATGGATGTGTTGCTGGGACCGGATGGGGCGCTCGAAGGGCTGAAGGAATTCAAGAAGAAGGGAATCATCCGTCATGTGGGCCTGACTTGTCATCTCCGCCCGCGGCGGGCGCTACCGGTGATAGAGTCCGGCGCCATCGAACTGGTGATGTGCGCGGCGAATTTCGTCGATGTGCACACTTACGATTTCGAGGGAACGGTCTTTGAAGCCGCACGCAAGCGCGGGCTCGGGATCGTGGCGATGAAAGTATTGGGCGGGGCTACCGGAGAGGGCGCTCGGCAAAAGGGACGCCTCGCACCGGATCACTATACAACCGCCATGCGCTACGCGCTTTCGATTCCGGGGTTGTCGGTGGCCATTTTGGGCATGCGGCGGATGAGCGATCTGGATGCGGGGCTCGGGGCGGTGCGGAGTTTCAAGCCGTTTGAACCCGGCGAGCTTACCCAATTGAAAACGAGTGGCCGGCTGATGGCTCGCGAATGGGGCGAGTTGCGGGGCCCGGTGGCCTGAAAAGAGGAAAACAGATGCGAGAACTGGTGAAACGGTATTTCGATCAAGGCCTGTCGCGCCGGGGTTTCGCGCGCAAGCTAACCCAACTGGGCTTTTCCGCCGCGGCCGCGCGGGTGATGATGTCGGACTTGGATGCAGCCGAAAATACGCCGGCACGCTCGGAAGCAGCAGCCTCCACGGTGGCGCAAGGCTCGGGCGGCGACCTTGTCGTGGCGCAAGCAAAAGCGGCCGGCGTCGAGTATGTGTTTACCAATCCTGGATCGTTTGAAGTCGGCTTCTTCGATTCTCTGCTCGATACGCCCGGGATGCAGTTGATCATGGGCCTGCATGAGGGCATCGTCATCTCGCTGGCCGACGGCTATCACAAAGTCAGTCTGAAGCCGGGGTTCGTGAATCTGCACGTGATCGCGGGGACGGCGCAGGCGGCGGGTCAGATGTACAATGCCAGCCGCGACGGCTCGGCGCTGGTGATCACGGCCGGATTGAACGACAACCAGGCATGGAGCGATGAGAGCATCCTTGCGCCGCGGCCCGGCTACGATCAGAAAGACGTCAACCGGCAGTTCACTAAGATTTCCTGGGACGCGCGGCAAGGCGAAGGATTGCCGCTGATGCTGCGCAGAGCGTTCAAGACGGCGATGACGGCGCCAGGCGGGCCGGTGTACCTGGCGATGGCGCACTACGCGCTCGAGGCCAAGAATCTGAAAGCCGAGATTCTGCCAGCCGGACGGTTCCTGCTGCCGACGCGCGTGCGGCCGGAAGCGGCGGCGGTGGAAGAAGCGACAAAGATGCTGATCGAGGCCAAGCGGCCGTTGCTGGTGGCCGGGGACGAGGTGTGGAAGTCAGGCGCGATGGCCGAATTGGTGAAGTTTTCCGAATCCCTCGGGCTGCCGGTGTGTCTGGATCGCGGCTCTTATCGCAACTTCCCCTCGCAGCATCCCCATGGGGTGGGCTCGTATTCGGCGGAGCTGCCGTGGGTCAAAAACGGTTCCGATCTTATCGTGTTTGTCGGCGCGCGCGATTTCGGCGGCAAGATGGTGCCGCGCGCCTCTGAGATGCCGGCCACGGCGCGCGTTGTGCGCCTCGGCATGGATACCGCTTCGATGAGCCGCAACTATGCCACGGACCTGGCCCTGGTCGGCGACGTGAAGCTGACACTCAGTGATTTGCAGGCCGCCGTCGATTCCCGCATCACCCGCGAGCGCCGGAGCGCGATCGCCGATCCGCGCGCCGGCGAGATCCGCGCCTACACCACGGCCTCGCGCACGCGCCTCGATGAAATGATCCGCAAGAACTCCGGCCAGTCGCCGATGCATCCCGATGAAATCGGAGCCGTGCTGGCTCGCACACTGGATAAAGACGCGATCGTCGTGAGCGAAAACCTAACGGGCAGATACGACGCCTTCCGCTTCGGCTACAAAGAAGACGAGCAGATGTATGTCACCAACACGGGCCTGGGACTGGGCTGGGGCGTCGGCGCCGCGACCGGAGCCAAACTGGCCGCTCCGAACCGTCCGGTGGCTCTGACCATAGGCGACGGGTCGGTGATGTACAGTGCGTCGGGGTTCTGGACGCAGGCGCGCTACCGCATTCCGGTGCTGAACATCGTTTACAACAACAAGAACTACCAGACGGTGCGACTGGCCTACTACGGCTACAAAGGCAAGATGACGGCGTCGGATAAGTACGTCGGCATGTACCTGGGCGATCCGGACATCGACTTCGTCAAGCTGGGCGAGAGCCAGGGAGTGAAGGGCGAAAAGGCCGCCACCGGAGCGGAACTCGAAGCCGCGGTCCGGCGCGGGTTGCAGGCCACCGGCGACGGCAACCCCTACCTGATTGAAGTGGCAACGGCGCGTATCGGCGGAGGTGCGGAATCGACGTGGCATGAGGGCTTCAAGCTGAGCGACCGGCGCAAACGCAAAGTGTGAAACGGCGCCGATGGCGCCAAGGAGGCGGACGTATGCGTCAATCGCGGAGACGGTTTCTGAGCGCGGCCGGGCCGATTGGCAGCGCGGCGTTGATGGGCGCAATGCAATCGGGCGCGCAAACGGCATCGGGGAAGGCGCGGCCGCTCGTTCTGGCGATCGCGGAATACCAGCGGTTCAGCTCGCTCGAGTTGGTCGGCGCCCGGCAGGCCGGTTTGGAAGTGAAATGGCTGCGCGGCGAGCGTAACGAGATGCTGCGGCGCGCAATTAGCGACCCGGCCGTGGATGGCGGCGAAGGGTCTATGGCGGCGCACCTGATTCGGCTGGATGGCGGGGATCGTTCGATGGTGGCCTTGCCCGTGTTTGTGCTGCGCAATTTCACGGCACGGGACGTGTACACGCGAGCGGATTCGCGCCTCAAGGCGGCCGAGTGGAACGGGCGGCGGATCGGGATTTATAACTGGGCGGCGAGCGGCGCCACCTGGTACCGGCATCTGATACGGTATCTCGGTCAGGACCCGAAGCGGATACGGTGGGTAGTGGGGAGTCCGGATCAGCAGACGCATCCCGAGCCGCGGGGAACGCTGCCGGGCAACGTGGAGCGTGCGCCGGAAGGCAGTTCGCTCAGCGATCTTCTGCTCGCCGGCAAGCTGGATGCGTTCTTCGCCCCGCTGCCGCCCTTGCGCGCACAGCCTGGCCAAGGCCAGATCGTGCGGCTGTTCCGCGATTTCCGGACGGTGGAGAAAGAATATTTCCAGAAGACCGGATGCTATCCGGTACAGCACGTTCTGCTGCTGAGGCGGGCGAACTGGGAACGCGATCCGTCGATCGGGAAGCGTCTGGTCGAGTTATTCCAGAACTGCGAATCGAAGTTTGAGGCCGCCCAGCGGCTGTTTCCCTACTCGACGCCGTGGCAGATCGCCGACGTTGAGGAAACCGAGAAAGTGATGGGCAGGGAATTTCACGCGCACGGTTTGGAGAAAAACCGGCGCGTGGTGGATGTATTCTGTCAGGGTATCTTTGACGACGGCGTGACGCGGCAGCGGCTGAGCGTGGACGATGTATTCGGCGAGTTCGTCAAGGCAAATCAGGCCAACGCGGCGGGATCCGAACGACGCGGCTAGCTTCCGTTGTGGCGGTTGAAAAGTCTTTCGATTGCCGCTTGGGTCTGCCTCTGCCAGGTGTTTCGCGATATGCTCGATTCGTGACTCTGGCACGGCCTACCACGCTTCCGGCCTTTCTGGCGCTCGCCGCTTCTGTCTTCGCGCAAGACAGTGCTACCTGGATTCTGGATGACCCGCAAAGGGTCGGCGGCCACCCCACCCAGATTCTGGGCGCGCCCAAGGCGATCGATACGCCACTCGGCAGGGCCATCTATTTCGATGGAGTGGACGATGCAATCTATGTGCCGGAGCATCCGCTGAACGGGGCCGCCACCTTCACCTGGGAAGCCATTTTCCGGCCCGACGGCGGGGCTGTGGAGCAACGCTGGTTTCACCTTGCCGAGCAGGACAGGCAAGGCAACGATACCGGCAACCGCATGCTGTATGAGATCCGCGTGACAGGCGCGGATTGGTATCTGGACAGCTTCGTTGCTTCCAGGACGGGGTCGAAGGCGCTGCTGAACAAGGACCATCTGCATCCTGTGGGGCGCTGGTATCACGTGGCCACGGTGTATGACGGCAAGACGCTGCGCAACTATGTCAACGGCGTGCTGGAAGGCTCGGCGGAGGTGGCGCTGGCGCCGCAGGGCAAGGGCCGCTCTTCGATTGGCGTACGCATCAACCGTGTGAATTATTTTCAAGGGGCGGTGCGCATGGTGCGGTTCACCAAGCGGGCCCTGCCGGTGGAGGAGTTCGTCAAGTTCCAGCCGCCGCGTTGAAGCCGCTGGGCGCGGCCGCTATTGCACGAGGGTTGCAGGCCACGCGCCACGGCAATCCTACCTGATTGAAGTGGCGGCGGCGCTGAGCAAGCGGCGCAAACGCATGGTGTGAAGCCAAAGAAGCCGGTGGCGGAATGGCAAGCCCATCCGCGTGCTCGATGCCTTCTTTCTCCAGCAATTGTAGATCAGAAAATAAACTTCATGCTGTATTGAAACTCGCGCCCGCGCGTTTCCGGATTCTGTACGAACGACCGCCCGAACTGCGTCGTGCCTACGGCGGCGGCGCTCATGTTCGGATTTCCCCACCAAAAGCTGTTCGTCAAATTGTAGGCTTCCATCTTGACTTCGAGCTTCTTGCTCTCGGTGATCTTGAATTCCTTGGCAAGCGTGGAGTCGAGGAGCATGTAGCCGGGTCCGGTTATTCCCTCAAACTGGTTGGGGTTCGTGCGTGGAGTGAAAGCAGGCAGCGGCCGGAAGGCAGACTGGTTAAACCATGCCGCCGGTCCGGGATTGGAGATTTTCGGATCGCCTTCCATGAGCGCGGCCGGGAATCTCAGGAATTCACCGGAGCGGAAGTAATAAATATTGCTCGTCGACCAGCCGCCCAGGATGCCGTTGAGCACTCGGTTCAAATTTGCGCCGAAGCGCCGGCCACGGCCGAAGGGTAAGTCGTAGGTGCCGGACAGCGTCAGGCGGTGGCGCGGATTGTTAGACGTGAGCCAGGTGAACTTGTCGGCAAATTGATCAATATCGTTGAAGAAGAAAGTGTTGCGCTCGCGGTTGTAATTGTAGGCGAGCAGGACGCTCAACCCGTTGTTATAGGCCCGCTGCATGCGCATTTGGAGGGCTCGATAGCGATTGTTGATGCCGGGAGTGAACTGCTGCAGAATGGAGGAGTACTGCGGATACGGCCGGAGAAGTTGGAGCCTGCTGACATTGGCCTGGCTGCGGAGCTGGCCGGGGAAAGTGTCGCGAGTCCCGTAGTTGAAAAAGGGATTGGCTGTGGTTTGATTCAGGAAAGGGCCCTGCGGACCGTAACGGTATTGCGGATCGATCTGGTTCAGGTCGCGGGTGTACTCGAGGTTCCGGCCCACGTTCATGAAAAAGGTCAAGTCGCCTTTGAAATGCCAGGGCAATTCACGCTGGAGGCTGAAGTTGAAGCGGTCATTAATGCCGGGATTGTAGTTTTGCGCGGCAAAAGTGGCAGGCCCGCCGAGGTTAGTGTTGACGCCGAACCCACGTCCAACGACGGGAATGAGCGGATTGGTGCCCGCGGGGAAGGGATTTGAGAACCGGGTCTGCGGAACGCCGTCCACCTGAGGCAGACCGGCGGTGGAGCCGCTGAACCCATCGTAGTTGGAAATGCGGCTGATGGTGCCGACGACGGTTTGTGGAGGCACCATGTAGCGGCCCCAGCCTATCTGGACCACACTGCGGTCATTTAACCGGACAGCCACGCCCAGCCTTGGGAGGAAAACGTGTTTGTTGACGGAGAACCAGCGCCTGTTGTCGTCGTCGCTGAAAATCCACTGCCCGTTAAACGTGGGCCGGCGCAAAGCCTGGATGTCGGCGGGAAACGCCGGCGGAGCGGCTTGCAGGACGGGATTTGGGGCATTGAGGTTCAGAAAGCGGGAAAGGCGGTTGGTTTCATCCAAAGGCCCGGTTTCGTATTCCCATCGCACCCCCGCGTTGATGGTGATGTTGCGTGTGAGCTTGATGTCGTCCTGCAGGAAGAGAGAATAAAAATTGAGGCGCAGGTGCTGGAGCGGCTGGCTGTTAACCACCGCGCTGTTGTCGAGCACGCCGAGCAGGAAAGTAGCATGACCATCTCCGGAGAGGGGGTCGTTCACCAGGTGCGTGCTGGAGGTTGGCCTGGCGGCGAAGGGGAAGTTCATGAAGTTGAACGATTGTCCGTGTGCCTGGTGCAGGCGCACATCGGAGCCCGCCTTCCAGTAGTGTTTGCCCTGGATGCGCGAAATTTTTCCGCTGAAGTTGAGACTGGAAGGCTCCTGGAACCAGTAGCCTGACCGGCCGTAGGAAGAGGTGCCGCCGACCGTGGTGATCGACACGCCAGGGTAATAGATGGCCGGCTGCTCGCCGAGGTAGTTGCTGTACCAGGGATTACCGGGCCAAAACTCGGCCAGACCCTTCTCGCCAACGGCCTGCTTCGGGGCGCGATAGTTGTCCTGGAATTCGACAAAGCTGCCTCGGAAATTCACCACCGTAGTCGGAGTCATGGTGTAAACAAGCTCACCCGCGATATTGCGGGAATCCATAATGCCGCCGTTATCGTTAGGCATGGCGGCGGAGTTGTTGGGCGTATAGTTGAGCTGATCGAGAGTGGTCTTGAACTGGGAGAAGCGGCCGAAGAATTTGAGCTTGTCAGATAAGTTGTAATCGGTGCGATTCGAGAAGTTCCAGTTATTGACGAACCAGAAGTATCCGAGGCGGAAATTGTTAATCCCGGTAATGTCATCGCCCGGATTGTTAGGCGTCCAGATGTCGTTCATGATGCGGACCGCGGTGGGGTCGAGGCGGCTGGCGGGGAGAATGTTTCCCGGAAATGGAGTGCGCACAGCCGCGGCGCCGTTGTTGATCAATTGCGTGGTGGAAGGATCGAAGATCGTGCGGAGGCCGCCCCGGTTGTTGAACGAGCGCGAGAAGTTGCCCGTACGCTCAAGGTCGGTGGGCAATGTGCGCTGCGTGTTCAGCGGCTCTTTTGTCCGCCAGCCTTCGAAAGTGGCGAAGGTGAACAGGCGGTTTTTCCGAATCGGCCCGCCGATGGTTCCACCGTAAATGTGGTTGCGAATCAGATTCGGGCGTCGGTTCAACGGATTTGAAACGGCGTTGAGTTTCGGATTGCGCCCGAAGTAGGAGGCGGTGCCGTGAATGTCGTTGGTGCCCGACTTCATTGAGACGCTGAGGATACCGCCGGCTGAGTGGCCGAACTCGGCATCGACGGAGTTTTGCTGTACCGAGAATTCCTGCACGGCGTCCATGGGAGGAGCGTAGGAACCTTTCGGGCCGACCTGAAGAGGAGCGCCGTCGAGCAACAGATCATTTCGGCGGGAAGTGTTGCCGCCGACGTCAATCGAAGAGGACGACCACATAAAGTAGGGGTTACGGTCAAACCCGATATAGCGATTGACGACGGCCGGATCGAGCAGTGCAAGCGTGAAAGGATTGCGCGCTTTGACGGGGAGGTCGGTGAGCTGCTTGCGATCGATGGTCAGCTCGCGCGTCGAGCTGTTGAATTGAAGCTGAACGGAGCTGGCCGTAACGGTAATCGATTCGACTACTGCGCCCGGTTTCAGATTGAAATCGACGGTAACATCGGCGCGCGTCTGCACGAGCACACCTTCCCGCGTCGATTTCGAGAACCCCGCCATTTCGGCGGATACGATGTAGGTTCCGGGCTCGACGCCGTCAAAGATGAAGTGGCCTGTGGGTGAAGTTTCCCTGGCCGTTTCGACACCGGTATTGACGTTGCGCAGCGTGATTTTGGCGCCTCCAACGGCTGCCATTGAGCTGTCGACCACCGCTCCCTGGACGCGAGCGCGGTAATCCTGCGCCGCTAGAGAAGCGGACAGAAGAAAAAGAGCCGAAGCGATTCGGAGAACCATGCTAATTGCACCTTCCAGGGGCCGGAATGGCTGAATGCGATCTGAGCGTAGGATAGCCCTTGCCGCTTGAAGGGCATCGTACCGGAAGCGGTTGTGGATGTCAAGACTGCCGCGCGGCGCTGAGGCGGCGCTATCTAGGGTGATTATATAGTTGACTAAGCGGCCCCGCCGCGCTAACCTTAGTATCGGCGTGACAGGCCGACAGTCAGCCGGTCTTCTTTGCCCGCTTCTTTGCGCGGGCGCGCTTCTGCCGCGCCTCTTCTTTCAGGAGCGCCGCTTTTGATACAGTCAGCGAAGCACGGAAGGCGCGATCAAACTTCTCGAATTGGCCCGGCCCTTCACAACGGGATTCTAGAGCGGCGATAGTCTCGGCTTGCGTCGGTTTGGTTTTCAATGTCGCCTCATGTTTCGTCATAGCTCTGGTGGTTTTGTTTTTTCGATGGACAAGAAATAGACGTGGTTCTCATCGAACGTATAGTACAGCGCCGCATCCACGCGGTGACCACATATAAACCACACTTTGGAGTCTTCTAGTTGGCACCCCACTTCCGGGTCTCTGGATAGGATCGTTTCAGCACCTCTCATAAACTCTTCCGCCCTGTGGACATGGTGTTCAATGTACTCCAGTTCGCGTTCAAAACGCTCGTCATAAACGATGGTCCTGATTTTAGGGACGTGCTGCACTTATATGCTTTTCCGCTAACCCTTGGAGTCGCAGGCCGCGCATCCGCTCGTGCCCCGTTGGTGTCCTTCGGCTCACGAGCGCCGTGCTATACGGTATCGGTTCCTTCAGGTGAACAGATTTCCATCCCAGAAACAGGTGTGATTGATCACTGATTTCCGTCGCGCTCAACTTCCAGAATTTCTCCACCGTTTGCCGGATAAGGTTGACCTCAGGACCGGTAAACTTCGAGACGTCGGCGGCGCGCAGGGCAATCGGCTTCTTTTGTATTCTGCCGAAGTATGATATCTCCTGCCAAGCGAATTCACCTTTCTTGATCATGCCTTCGGTGATCGCCTTCAGTCGCCGGGGTGCAGGCCCTTGGGGGAGTTTAAAATATTCCTGTCCAGTGATCGGTTGACCGTACGTCAGAAAGGCCGAAAAATCGGCGTGAAACAGCAATTTGTTCAGCTTTATCGCGCCAAACTTTGGGTCCGATTGGCACCATTCCGCAATCAGCAAGATTAGCTCACGCAACTTCTCATTGTCTGGATGGAATTCGTGTGCCGATGTGTGCTGACCGCGAGTAGTCATAGCAAACGCTCCTCCATTTTATCGACGTTTCCCCCGCATAGGTTTACGGTATGGCATCTTTCACGCCTGGGCTGCTTTACCGGTCAGTTGATCAAAGGTCAAGCGCTTGCCAACGACGCCCTTGACGGCAATATCGAACCGTTCTGCGTCAGACATCTTCCGGTTGTTAAATCGATAGGCCTGCTCATCCAGGTAACGGAACAAATGGAACGGTTCGACGCTGACGTAGGTTCCGTTTATGCCGCGCTTGAGCAGACTCCAGAAATTCTCCAGCCCGTTAGTGTGGACCTTGCCATCAACGTAGGCTACTGCGTGGTCGATCACTTGATGCTCGAACTCGTTTAGTCCGTCGTAGGATTTTAGTGCATCACTGTAAAGCGCGGAACCAGCTTCGACGTGCTTCCTCACTTCGTTCTGGATGGCTTTCTTCTTCCGGTTCGGAATTACGGCAGTCCGTACTTTGCTGGTTCCGTCCTTGCCGCGTTCCAGGATTCCCATGACGGCAGTCTTATCCTTTGGGCCGGTTCCGGTGATCCTAGCTGCCCGATTCGCCTTGTGCATGTTTCGCGCTTTGCCACCGATAAAGGTTTCATCCGCTTCAACGTGGCCAGTCAACTTGTCAGGGCTTTCCATTCCGAATGAAACCCGAATCCGGTGATCCATGAACCACGCTGTTTTTTGCGTGATCTTCAGAGCGCGGCTGATCTCACAACTACTCACGCCGTTTTTGCAATTAACCACCAGCCATGTGGCAACCAGCCACTTGTCCAAGCCCAAGGGCGAATCCTCATAGATGGTCCCAGTCTTCAATGAGAATTGCCGCCTCGGATGTTTATTGCGGCACTGCCAGCGCTCTTGGTTCGCAAGGAAGATTACATCTTCACATCCACATGTTGGACAGGTCACACCGTTCGGCCAGCAACGGCGAACAACATATTCCCGGCAGTTGTCGGGGTCAGCAAAGTATACAATTGCTTCCTGAAGGCTGGCTGGATTGCTGGTTTCCATACTTCAAGTCTACCCGAAAACAGCCGCTTAGTCAACTATATAATTACCCTATCTAGCGGCGCAGGCGCCGCATCCACCGGCCCCAGCCGATTCCGCCGCGAACGCTGAGCACGGAAAGCGCAAAGGCAAGCGCCAAGTACAGAAAAAACTGGCCTCGCGATGTTTCAACCTCGGTGAACACGTTGCGCGCTAGGTCGCTGGCCGGTGGCACGAAATAGGGAAAATAATGCGTGCCGAAGACCCAGTTTTGCGACGGCGGCGACATCAGGAAATCGGCGAACGGCCACTGCGCCGCCAGCAATACGGCCACAAACAGGGGCCCGGCCGCCAGTGAGAATCTCCAATCGCCTTTCCGCCACCAGTTTCGCAACAGGTCCAGCGCAATCGCCGGCGCCACCAGCAGCACCGGGAACGGCAGCGGAATGAAATGGGTCACCTCCTGGTATACGGGACCAAGCTTCGGCTCGGCCTTGAATAGCGGGAGGATCCATAACATCGCCACCACATAGCCGAACATTGTGCCGGAGCAAATCGTCGCGCCCCAGCGGTGCCCTGATGCGTCGCGAATGGCGATCAATACGATAGGCGCGGTCACCGCAAGGATCAAGTAGAACCGTGCGCTATGCATGAAGTTGCGGAACAGCATCTCCTGGAAGGTCCCCACGCTGAGCCCCAGCACCAGTGCGCCGATCAGCAGAAAGATGATCGTAAGCTTTTTCCGCAGCGCACCCGTTGCGCGGTTCATCTCCCCCAGAACCAGCAGCAGCGCGCCGAAACGAATTCCCAGCAAGCCGAACAAAAGGACAACGTGAGGCGGACTGAGAATCTTCGTATCCAGTCCGTAGGCGTTATGCCACCAATCGTCATAAGGCGCCGAAGTGAGCATCGCCACGGCGCCCCAGGCCGCCAGAAACGCGCCCAGAGGCCCACGGAAGCCCCACATGCGCACGGTGGCTCCGGCCAGCGGTGCATTCGTCGAAAACGTATTGGCCAGGATCAAATAAGCCGACCCGAGTCCGCCCAGCACGCCGCACAAATAAATGAAAATGTGCGGAGGGCTCCAGAACGTGTCGCGGCCGATGCTCATATGCCAGGAAATGTCCCATGGGCCCCCGATGGCTGCGGAACTGACCGCCGCGACGTAGCACCAGATGTACCAGGGAATGCGCTGGCTCACCAGCGCCTCTTGAGCGATGCCGCGCGGCATGTCGAGCGGCAGGGGAACTGTCTGGTTCATCTGCACCTCTTAGATTGAGTATTTCATAACACGCCGCTAGGGTTTCGACCGTGCTTTGGGATGCGCCCGATCATAGACCGCCATCAGATCCTTAAGCGATACCTGCGTGTATTTCTGCGTCGTCGAAAGCTGAGCGTGGCCCAGCAACTCCTGGATGGCGCGCAAATCCGCGCCGGCGCTCAGCAGATGTGTGGCAAAGGCATGCCGGAGGGAGTGTGGATGCATCGAATCGTCCCCGGTCAGAGCCGCGGCATAAAACTTAACAATCGCGCGCACGCCGCGGTCGCTCAGCCTTGTTCCGCGTGAATTGAGGAACAAGGCCTCCACCGCGGCCGCCGGCCGGCGCCCGGACAGGTAGGCATCCAGCGCCGCCGCCGCCTTTGAGCCGAACGGAGTCTGCCGTTGCTTGCGGCCCTTGCCGCGAACACGCAGCCAGCGTTCGTCGAAATCGATGTCGCTCAAGTTCAGCCCTACCAGCTCGCTCACCCGCAGGCCGCACCCGTAAAGAATCTCGAAAATTGCCAGATCGCGCTTTGTCTGTAACCGTTCTATCTGCCCTCCAGCGATGCCGTCAATCAAGCGGTTGGTTTGCTCTTCGCCCGGAACCTTGGGAATCGTCCTGGGCGCTTTCGGCGTTCGAATCAACTTGGCCGGATTCATCTTCACGCTGCCCTGCCGGTGCAAATAGCGGAACAGGGACCGTATGGCTCCCATCTTGCGGCGCATGGAAACCGGGCTGAGTCCCATCTGATACATCTGGCCCAGCCATTCCCGTATCATCAGCGGGTCTACCTCTTCCACTTCGGGCTCGGTGGCGCGCGTAAAATATTCGCGAAACTGCTCCAGGTCGGAGGAATAGCCGCGCAGCGTGTGCCGCGACATATCGCGCCGGCGCAGTTCATCGAGAAACTCCCGGATTGCCTCAGACAGCAACACTCAAATACTCCTCAAGCTTTTCAAGCGCGCGCCGGCATACTTCCGCCTGCCGCGCCTTCTTGTCGTGCTTCAGCCGCCGCGCGGTTTCCTCATCGAGCTTCACCAGCAGATCGAAGGTTATGTTGGCGGGCTGATAATCTAACGGATCGGCTCCAGAGATATAGCGGCACAGAGCGCCCAGCGCCGTTTCCCGCGGAAACTCCCGTACCGGCTCGCCCAGAGCCATCGCCGCGGCCAGCCGTCCGGCAATCAATCCCGTGGCGATCGATTCCACGTAGCCCTCCACTCCGGAAATCTGTCCGGCGAAAAAAATACGCGGGTCGGAGCGCAACCGAAGATCGGGCCCCAGCAGGGCCGGCGCGTTGATGTACGTATTGCGATGAATCTGGCCGTAACGGAGGAATTCGGCGTTCTCAAGGCCTGGAATCATCCGGAAGATACGCTTCTGATCGCCATACTTCAGATAGTTCTGGAACCCGACCAGGTTGTAACTCGACGCGCGCAGCGTCTCCTGCCGCAATTGAACCACTGCGTACGGCCGCCTCCCCGTGCGCGGATCCTCCAGCCCCACAGGTTTCATCGGCCCGAACCGTAGCGTGTCACGCCCGCGCCGCGCCAACTCCTCCAGCGGCAGGCACGCTTCAAAGTAGGGGACATCTTCCGGGATGTGCGGCGTGTGCCGCTGCGCCTCGAGCAGGGCTTCTACAAAACGCCCGTACTCCTGCTCGCCCATCGGGCAGTTCAGGTAATCATCGGTCCCGTCCATGGACTTGCCGTACCGCGAGGCGCGGAATACGATCGAGTAGTCGATGGTCTCGGCGTCCACAATGGGGCTGATCGCGTCGTAGAAAAACAGCCGGTCTGAGCCGGTCTTCTCGCTGATCGCCCCGGCCAGCGAGTCCGAAGTCAGCGGTCCGGTGGCGATGATGACCTTCACGTGCTCAGGAATCCGGAGCGCCTCTTCGCGCCGGATCTCGACTCCCTGAAAGGAAGAGATTGCCTCCGTGACTTGCTTCGCAAACATGTCCCGGTCCACTGCCAGAGCCTGTCCGGCGGGCACGCGCGCCTTTTCCGCCGCTTCAAGCAACAACGAGCCGCAACGGCGCAATTCCTCCTTCAACAGCCAGGGCGCCGAGTTGCGCGTTTCGCTCTTGAGGGAATTGCTGCACACCAGCTCCGCCAGCATGTCCGTCTTGTGAGCCGGTGTCGTGCGCGCCGGGCGCATCTCGTACAGGATCACCGGAACGCCGCTGCGCGCCGCCTGAAACGCCGCCTCCGAGCCTGCCAGGCCCCCGCCGATAACATGAATCGGACCAGGCCCTGGCTGCTTCATTGGGCCGTGCGCGTCAGCGAGCGCTGCGCTGCCTCCCTGAGCGCCGCCATCTTCTCGGCAGCCTGTTGTTTCACCCGGCGAATGCTCTCTTCCTTGATCGTTTCGTATCCGCGAATCAAATCGGGCAGCGATGCGATCTCGACGGCTAGCGCCTCTGTTTCCGGCGTGAGGAGCTCGATCACGTCCCGGATCATGTCGCGATACCAGCCGATGAGCGAACGCTCCAGACGGCGGTGCGGCAGATAGCCGAAAACGTCGAATGGCGTGCCGCGAACAAAACGGAGTCCGGCCAGAATGCGGAGCGGCGTGCGGAACCACGGACCGAATTGCATCTTTTTCTTAAGGCCGAAGGCTCTCAGCAGCGGCGGATGAAGATTGTAGGAGAGCGAAAGCGGTCGGGCCCACATGCCGAGCGCTCTTTCTTCCGCGTCCCGCTTGGTCAACAGCCGCCCCACTTCATACTCATCCTTGTAAGCCATCAGTTTGTAGAGGTAACGCGCCACGGGCTCGCCGAGTGCCGGCGCCTTTTCCGCGGTCCACGCTACAAACTCCTCGTATTGGCGTGCATAGGCGGAGTTCTGGTAGCTCGTCAACTCGGCCACTCGATCGAAGGCACGCTCCACGTTAGCGTCGCGAGGCTGCAACTGCGCCTCCACTCCGGCGGCGTCAACATAGTATTTGCGGCCCCACAAGAACGCCTGAAGGTTTCTCTCCACCTCGACGCCGTTGAGGCGGATGGCCTGCTTGAGGGAGTCTTCGCTAAGCGGCAGCAGCCCGGCCTGAAACGCCAGTCCCACCAGGAACGGATTGGCGGTGAGATGGCTGCCGAACAAGCCCTCGGCGATCCGTGAGGCATCCACGTAAAGATTGCGCCCGTGGCGGGTGCGCTCCCCCACAAGGCCGGCCAGTTGCCCGGGGCCGGAGAGCACGGTTCGTTTGCGGATCTCCTCGCCCGTGGGAGTATGACTCGTGTTGACTACCGCAACAGTGCGCTCAGGATCGGCGGTCCGCAAGCTCTCTTCACTCGCCGAGCCCAGCAGGTCGAAGCCGAGAATCAGATCCACGTTGCCCGTGTTCGCGCGGACCGCCATCTCAATCGGCGTTTCGCTGAGCACCAGATGCGAAACCACGGCTCCGCCCTTTTGCGCCAATCCGGTCTGATCGAGCGTTGCCGCATGCAGCCCGTCCATCAACGCCGCATGCGCCAGCAGAGCGTTGATCGTCACTACACCCGTTCCGCCGATCCCCGGCATCAGAATGCGGTATCCGCCGCCGGCGCGCACTATCTCCACGGGCGGAGGCACTTCCGCTTCCGGCAGCGTATGCAAGGGCCGCCGCTTCAAACCTGTCCCTTCAGCAATGGTCACAGTAAGAAACGAGGGGCAATCGCCCAGCGCGCATGAGTAGTCCTTGTTGCAGGAAGACTGATGAATGCGGATCTTTTGGCCCAATTCGGTCCGGACTGGATGCAGGCTCATGCAATTGGATTGCTTCACGCAATCACCGCATCCCTCGCAGACCTCCTCGTCAATCACCAGCCGTTTCACAGGCTCAGGCAGCGAGCCGCGCGAGCGCATCCGCCTCTTCTCGGCGGCGCACTGCTGGTCGTAGATGATGACCGTGACGCCCGGGATTTTCTCCAATTCGGCCAGCGCGGAGTCCAATTGCGACCGGTCGCGCGCATCGGCATTTTCCGCCAGACGCACGCCGTCCATGTACTTTGTCACGTCCTCCGCCAGAACGACGATCTTTTTCACGCCTTCGGCTTCCAGCTTGCGCGTAAGGTCGGGAACCGGCAGCGCCCCAACGGCTTGCTGGCCCCCGGTCATGGCCACGTGGCCGTTGTACAGGATCTTGAACGTGATATTGACGCCCGCCGCGATCGCACTCGCGATGGCCAGTGCGCCGGAATGAAAATAGGTTCCATCGCCGATGTTCTGAAAAATGTGCTTGCGGCTGCTAAAAGGCGCCATTCCGATCCAAGGCACGCCCTCACCGCCCATGTGGGTGCAGAACAGGTAACCGCGGTTGGAATCCGAGAGCATGGCTGCCATCCCATGACAGCCGATGCCGCCCCCCGCCACTTGCCCGTCAAGCAGCAGCGTTGAGCGATTGTGCGGGCAGCCCGAGCAAAAATTCGGAGGCCGCGGCGGCGCAAGCCTTTTTGGCCCTGCCATGGCAGCGTCAATTCGCGCCAGCCGGAGCTGCGCTTTCTCGCGGGCTTCTCCCTTCGGCAAACGCCCGGCCAATGCGCGTGCAATCAGATCCGGATCCATCTCATAGCTGGCCGGAAGCAGCGGATTTCCGTGCTCGTCTTCTTTGCCGGTTATTAGCGGGCGCGAAGGGTGATTGTAGAGCGCGTCGCGCAACTGCAATTCGAGAAAGCTGCGCTTCTCCTCGATGACGAAAATCTGTTTGAGCCCGCTTGAGAATTCCGCGGCGAACTCCGGCTCGATGGGAAACGTCATGCCGAACTTCGCCACGCGGATGCCAAGCGCATCCAGCGCCTGAGGGCCGATGCCCAGATCCCGAAGCGCCTGCAGAACGTCGTAGTAATACTTGCCCGCGGTGGCGATGCCGAGCCAGGCGCCTTGCCGCGCGCCAAAATACCTGTTCAGTCCGTTCAGACGCGCGAACGCCTTGGCCGCCTCCAGCCGCCGCCGGTTCACCTCGGGTTCCATCGTGTTGGTGAACGGGATGTAGAGCCGCGCGTCCGTCTTCTTCTGATAGCCCTGCGGCATCACGGCGGCTGACCGTTGAGGCGATACTTGCAGGGTGCCGCCGCCATCGCACACCTGGGTCAACAATTTCAGCCCGCACCAGGCCCCTGTGTAGCGTGACAGCGCAATGCCCA
>Ga0187893_10005730_pt1 | contig 21962 bp, 20 predicted proteins | sample MA1701074metaG_FD_139574 | JGI IMG/M metagenome (GOLD analysis project Ga0187893, IMG submission 139574) | White microbial mat communities from a basaltic lava cave in the Kipuka Kanohina Cave System on the Island of Hawaii, USA - MA170107-4 metaG ...
ATTATGCCGATTTCAATGGCGACGGTATGTTCGATGTGGTGGCCGCGGTGAAACCCCGCGAGGTGCACGTTCATTTGCGCAAGGCCAGGAATGGACTCGGTTGGAACAGCGAAGTGATCCCGTTTCCCGATGTGGTGGGTACAGCCAAGTCCGTGCGTGTCACCGACGTCGATTTGGATGGGCGCGTCGATCTGGTGTGGACCTCCGAGCAGGCAACCGCTCCGAAAGTGGGTGTGGTCTGGATGAATGGGCTCGATCGCCGTCTGCATCATATTTCCGGCCCGGAAGGAGTCAAGTTCGACATCATCGAGATGATCGATCTGGATGGCGACCAGGATCTCGATGTACTCACGACGGAGGAAACACACAAGCTAGGTGTGATCTGGTACGAGAATCCGGCAAAGTAGCGGATTGTGTGAAGCAACCCTCTGGCTTGCCGCGGGACTTCAGTCCCGCACACTTTCGCAAGCCGGAGGGTTGCGCCACTCAGACAGCAGGAGTAGGCGGCGGAAGCTTCATCAGACTTGCGATCTCCGCCGCGGTGACTCTCGGATTCCGCAGTGTCCACTCGACCGAAAAGTCCTGTTCCCGACCGTTGGGAAACCGGGTGCGAATGTAGTGGTTAGTGTAGTCTCCGCCCCAGTTGCTGATGACTTCGTCGATCAAGTCAAACCGAAATCCGGTGGTATCCACTCCCATCGACTGCAACAACCCTGTAAGCCTCGGGATAGGATTCTCCAGGTCGCGCACGGACCCGTTGTTCGACCGGATGGGTGGCAGCCGCTCCAACTCGGGCTCCGCTGATGCCGGGGAAGACTCGGGCACGGAAGGGCCGCTCAAAGGAACCACTGTGATTGTGTACTGCCGAGATCCCGTCACTGTGGCGGGAAGTTGACTTGTCGTCTCCTGGATATTGACCTGAATCTGCCTGGATTGCCCGCTCAGACGCTCGAGTGAGTGGGCGAGCGCTTCGTAGAGCTGCTGTTCGAAAGCCGCGGAAGAAGAGAGAGTTGACGGCAACGCAGGCAGATTCAGCAGCGATTCCGCTGCAGGGCGTGAGTTGTGGATCGAAGGAAACATCGATCTACGTTTAAGCAATCGGATTGCCAGACCGTACATCCTTCACGGACGCAGACACACCGTCCCATCCATCGTCCTCGAGCATGAACAGCAGATCCAGCGGAGCCTGCACTGGAAACTCGCCGATCCGGTCGGCCCAGTTCCACGCCTTGCAGTATAAGGTTGCGCCGTCGCGAACTGCCCGGAAGCGCAGATGCTTCTCTTTCATGACGGTGGGAGCCACCGGGAGCGCCACCTCGCGGACTACGAGCGTCGGGGGCGGATTCCCAAATCCGAATGGGGCCATCGCGAACAGGTCCGCGATTGTTTGTCCGTTCCACTCTCGAAGCGAAAGCTCGGCATCCGCTTCATACTGCGGGCAGAGATCTTCAGCCGTCAGCACGGTCGTCGAGTAGACGTTGAAGCGTTCGCGAAACTCCTCGAGGCGCGCCGGCCGCAACGTCAATCCAGCCGCCTGCCGGTGACCACCGAACTTCAGAAACAGATCCGGCATCGACTCGAGGGCATTGAGCAAATGAAACGCCGGGATGCTACGCCCCGAGCCCTGAGCTTCTCCTCTCTCCTCGTCGATCCCGAGCACAAACACGGGCCGGTGAAAGCGCTCGACCAGCCGCGAAGCCACGATCCCTATAACGCCGCGATGCCATCCCGCTCCCGCGAACACGAGCGCGCGCTGCGACGCGTATATCGGCGCGCTCTCGCACTGTTCGAGAATCTGGCTGAGCATATCCTGCTCCGTTTTCTGCCGCTCGGCATTCAAAAGATTGAGCTTGGACGCGATCACCCGCGCGCGATCCAGATCCTGCGTCGAGAACAGCTCAATCACGTCCTGCGCCGTATCCATGCGGCCGGCCGCATTGATGCGAGGCGCCACCCGAAACGCTACCTGCCCTGCGTTGGGCGCGGCGCCGTTCTGAAATCCCGCAACATCGAGCAGCGCGCGAAGCCCTGGGTTCGCCGTTTTGTCCAATCCCGCGAGACCTTGTTTGACGATGGCTCGGTTTTCGCCGGTCAGCGCCACCACGTCCGCGACGGTTGCGATCGCCACCAGCTTCAGGAACGATTCGAGCAGGCGCCGCAGCCTTGCTTGCGCCAGGCCAGTCCGTTCGAGTAAACCGTGCGCGAGCTTGAACGCGACTCCCGCGCCGCAGAGATTCTTATTCGGGTATCCACAACCCGGCTGATTTGGATTCAGCACCGCCACAGCCGGCGGAAGCTCGGCCTCCGGCAGATGATGATCCGTCACGATTACGTCGACACCGAGCTCCTTCGCGCAGACGACCACCTCCCCCGCGCGAATGCCGGTATCGACGCTCACGATCAGTTTGACGCCGTGTTGGGCCGCGGCCTGAATCACGTCAGAGCGCATGCCGTAACCTTCGCGCAAGCGATGCGGCACATGGTGACTCGTGTTCCCACCGGCGATCTCGATGGCTTTCTTGAGCAGCACGATACTCAACGTGCCGTCCACATCGTAATCGCCGTAAAGCAGAATCGGTTCCTTTTTGTCTACGGCCTCGATGATCCGTGCGGTCGCACGGTCCATCCCGAGAAGAAGGGAAGGAGAGTGAAGTGAATCGAGCGTAGGGTGTAAAAACGCCTGCGCGGCTGACGGATCGGCGTACCCGCGCCTGACTAAAACACGCGCGGCCACCGGCGACATCCGTAACTCGGCGGCGACATGAGCCGCCTGGATTTCGTCGATCTCCGGCAGAAGCCAGCGGGCAGCCTTGCGCACGTCAGTTTTGCGAGAAGTAACCGCTCATCGGAGCGGGCCCTTCGTCTTCGTCTGCATCCAGCGCGTCGTCGATCTCGTCGAGGATGTCGAGGAACTCGTCGTACCAGGATGTGGTCACTGTGTAGAAATAGGTGTACGCCTCGTAGTCGAAGCTAAGTTCCAGCGCGCAAGTGAATCCCTCGTAGCTTTTCATACGGTTCAACGAGCGCTTGGCTTCGCGCAGGCCGTCACCTGTCATGTCAGCGACTTCGAGCTTCTCAAACGCTTCCTCCAACTGCTGGCTATCGAGCGCTCGATGGTGATAGTTCATCAATTTCGTATCGAGCTGCTTCGCCACGCGCAAGAAGTCACGTGCGTCCGGATAGCGCTCCGTGTCCCAGGAGATCATTGGAGTGACCTCATCCATCCGGTGCACACAGTGGAAGACGGCAAACCCCTCTTCCGTGAGCGCTTGCTCAATTTCAATGCGAACAGTTTCGAGATCTTTCATAACCGTTGCGCCAGCACAAGAATATCATGCTGGTTGCCAAGCTCCCTGGCCGACGGTGTCACGATCGTGCGTGCGCCGAGGAAGATCTTCTTGCCCTCGCGGATCGCTAAGCGGACATCGGCTTCGCAAACAAAGTCCACGATCTGCACCGGAGGAGCGGGCGGTGTGGGAGATACCTCCGCGGATGGCTCCGATGTGGCGCAAGCCTCCGGTTTGCGAGACTTGGCCGCGAGAAACTGATCGACGATTGAGGTGGTTGAAAAGGCGGAGGCTTGCGCCATTAGTCCACGCTGGGAAAGATATCGGTTCACGGCGGAACTGACCATTTGACTCACGTCGCTGGTCTCACCCGCAACGGGCACGGAGAAGGCTTCCTCTGCTTTGCGAACCACGTACGCCAGGCGCTTTACGTTAATCAGGTGTTGCGGGCCGACATTGTCGCCCGTGGAGTTGCCCGCCATCGCACCGCAGCCAAGAGTCATAGAAGGCTGTACCGCGGTCGTAATGCCGGTGGACCCTTGCGGAGTCGGCGTATTCACCAGCACTCGGAAGGACGGCATTCGCATGCCGTATTCGCGGATATGGGCGTCGTCTCTCGCATAGATCGCGCACGTATGACCAAGTCCGCCGAACTTCAGGAGCGCCTGGCAAGCCCGCACCTGCTCTTCCCAGTCGTTCACCACCAGTACTGAAAGCACTGGACTGAGTTTCTCCATCGACAACGGATGTTCCTTGCCCACGCCGTGGATTTCCACCGAAAGGATCGATGTCTCCGCAGGCACTTCGAATCCGGCCATCTGCGCGATTTTGGTGGGAGGCTGTCCCACGCAAGTGGCATTGATCCGCCAGTTGGGCGCGATCAATAGCTTGGCGAGCGCCTTACCTTGCTCCGCATTGCACAAATATGCCTTGTTCTTCTTGAGCTCTTCGTAAACTGCGGCCTTCTGTTCGGCTAGCACGACAATCGCCTGCTCACTGGAACAGACCGTTCCATAATCGAACGACTTCCCTGCCACCACCATGGCTATCGCTTCGACAAGATCGGCGGACTTGTCAATCAGCACGGGCACGTTGCCGGGACCCACGCCTAAGGCTGGCTTACCGCTTGAATAGGCTGCCTTCACGATACCCGAACCGCCGGTGGCGAGAATCACGCTGGTCCGAGGATGCCGCATCAGCGCGTCCGTGCCTTCCATCGTGGCGTTGTAGATGCACTGCACGATGTCCTCGGGAGCACCGGCCTGCACTGCGGCTTCATAAAGGACACGCGCAGTTTCGCACGTGCAATTCTTCGCTCGCGGGTGCGGACTGATGACGATGGCATTGCCGGCTTTGAGCGAAACAATCGTCTTGAAGATCGCGGTCGAAGTGGGATTAGTGGTAGGAAGGATTGCCGCCACAACGCCCACCGGCACGCCGATCTCGACAATCTTGTCTTCCGGAATCTCCCGCAGCACCCCGACCGTCTTCATCCCACGGATCCGGCGCGGCAACAGGTCCGCGCACAGAAGATTCTTCGCCAACTTGTCCTTCGCGTTCCCGTAGCCTGTTTCTTCCACGGCCAGCTCGGCGAGCCGCTGCGAGTGCGCTCGCGCTGCCAAACCCATCGACTCGACAATCGCGTCGATCTTGTCCTGTGGAAAATTGCGGTATTTCTGGAATGCGGCGTAGGCCTTCTCGACCTTCTCGCGCATTTCCTGAATCGATACCAGATCGGAATCGCGCAGCATGGATTAGAGCAGCCCTCGAGGGCCGCTTAGCCGGGAGCTTTCTCGCCTTTTTTCTTGCCCGGCAGAACGCGTTCCACTTCACTGTGTGGGTTCGGAATCACGTGGACGGCGACAAGTTCCCCGACACGGCGGGCGGCGGCGGCTCCGGCATCGGTGGCGGCTTTCACCGCTCCTACGTCTCCGCGCACGGTCACTGTGACAAAGCCTGCGCCGATATACTCCTTGCCTTCGAGCGTAACATTGGCGGTCTTGACCATAGCGTCGGCGGCTTCAATGGCGCCGACCAACCCTTTGGTTTCCACCATTCCGAGGGCTTCCATAGTTCTCCTTACGTGCCTGAGATGGCTGAACTCTTAAGCCTACCACGCGGCCTCGCTGCCCGCGCCGCCTTGCCTTATTCGATGGTAACTTTGACTGGCTGTTCGAGAAAGCGCGTCTTGTCCGCGGTCAGCAGCATCAGGCTGTAACGGCCTGCCTTGATGGTTGCTGGCGCCGTGAATTTGATGGCGGCAGCCGCCTGAGACGTGATCTTCGTCTTAATGTCGTTCTTGCCGTCGGTGAGGTACAGCTCGGCGACCATGTTCTTGTCCAGATTCTCTCCTGCGGCGGTGAACTCGGCTTCTGCCTTACCTGACATGGGCTCGACAGTGTTGAGTTTCGGGGAAGCTGGCGGCGCCTGGCCTCTAGCCAGTGCACCGAGGATGAGCAACAGGCTCAAAGAAGTCGCGATCAGTCGCATTCAAATCCCTCCCATCGGCGGGAATGGTACTCCCGCCCGCAACCAAAAGCAAGGGGGGTGACACCCTAGGGGGGGTGACACCTTAGGGCTCAGTCTTCGTCAGCCGCCAACTTCCGTAAGCCAACGAGATTGCATACGCAACCAGACAAGGCGCGAGAATCCAGGCGCTCTCTTTTTCGGCAAACACGCCGGTCCCCATCATCACGACCAACTGGATCAGGCCCACTCCCACCGATCCGCCGCTGGCGAATCGCCACGGCGACTGCGTCGCCAGATTGCGGAGCATGACAGAGTGACCCACCGTAAGCGCGGCGAGTCCAGCCGCCAAGCCCGCTTTGGGAGCCAGTGGCAGAGTGAGGGCGAGCTGAATCAGGAGTACCGCGACGTCTTTGGCCGCCACGACTAGAAGGCCTGAGACAGGTAGCAGCCGGTAGCGATCGATTCCAGGCAGGCTGTCTAGGCCGAACAGCGACACCGCGTGTGTACTGAGCGCCAGTGACACAATGAGAGCCAGCGGGAGCGCCGCTTCCGCTTCTGGGCGCGATGCGAACCGCAAGTACGCCATACCGCTGAGGCTGATGGCCGTCGCAAGATAGACGTCGAGCACAGTAACCAGTTCCCGCAGATTCTTGCGCACCAGAATCCAAAAAGGAGTCGCCGGGAGTGGTAATCCGCGTAGCGGGTGAGCCGCGGGAAAACGTTCCAAGAGTTGTTCGAGTAGCAATCCGGCGACGTGCGCGCCGAGCAGTAACGCTGCCAGCTCCACACCGAAGCGCTGATGGCCGCCGACGACGAGAAGAGCCACAATCAGCCAGGTTGCCGGATTGAGCCAGATGCTCGAGACCCTGAGCCATAAGAGCTCAGGCGCGCGCAACGGCCAAAGAGGACGCCGTTCGGCCGGAATCTTGCGCATCGGGTCGGAAGCGAGCGGAAACAGCATCACCAGTCCCGCGAGCAGGAAAATGAATACTGCGCTTCCGCGCAAGAAGTAGATGCCGAACAGAAAGAAATGATTGGATGAAATGTCGAAGAGCCTGCGCTGCTCACGCCATGTGGCGCGCGCTAGCGCCTTCAGGACCGCGCGGACCCCAGCCATGCAGGAGTCCCCGCGGGCGCCGATTCGACGCGATCGAAATAGAGCTGTTCCAGATTGTCCGGCATACCTTGAGCAGAGGAATCCCATACGATTCGGCCTTGCTGGATGAGCACTATCTGGGTGGCCAGTTGCTCGACGATCGAAAGGATATGGGAGGTCAAAAAGATGGTGGCACCACGATTGGCGAGCATCCTGAGGAGGTCCCGCAGCGTCTTCCCCGTGACAGGATCGATCGCTTCAAACGGCTCGTCGAGGAACAGCGCTTTGGGATTGGGGAGCAGCGCCATGGCGAGGGCTGTCTTCTTACGCATTCCGTGGGAGCATTGACTGGCGAAACTGTCACTGCGACCATAAAATGACCGTTTGGCCATTAATTACTTCGCAAAAGACAGCGGCAGCGACGGCTTGTCGACAAATATCGGCTTACTTCTGGGTGCCGACGCCGCTGAATCGCATCCGGTATCGTTCGCCGATCGCGGCACAGAGGTCATGAAACTGGACGCACAGCACAGATTTTGAGAGCCGCAGGCGCTTTGCAATATCTGCCAGAGAAGGAGCAGAATTTTCGGTAAGCGCTTGCTCCAGCACCGCTCGACGCTCTGCGGCTCTGGCGCGGTGGAAAGCAGTCCGCCGCGCTGCGAGCTTGCGCGTCACGACCGGGCAATACTTCTTCAGAGTCGTAGGCGTGCTGATTCCTACCCGCCTTGCTATTTGAAGCAGCGACGGCGGTGGGGCTTCAAGGAGCGCCTCCTCGAGAACCGGCCGGATTCTCGCCGGGCTCGACGTCAAGTCCGATTTTTTGCAGCAACCTCCGAAACCGGGGCGAATCACGCAGACTTTCGAGTAGCGGATAGACCTTCGCATAAATCAGCAACGTTTCGCGTTCTTTCGCGGCCGTCTCCAGCCAGTCCAGCGCCTCATCCTGTCGGCCTAATCCGGCGCAGACAATGGCGATCTGAAACGGCGCCAGATACCCGGCCGGAGGTCGCAAGCTCGCAGTCACCCGCTCGGCATCATCCCTGCGGCCGCAAACAGCATAGGCATAGCCGAGGCTGGCCAGAATGTGCGGGCTGCGGGTCAGTCGTGCGGCCGTCTCGAGCGCGGCCACCGCCTCGCCGTATTCCGACATCGCGAGATAAACGAGGCCGATTGTCCAGTGAGCTATCCCGAAATCAGGTCCTGCTTCGAGTGCCCGCCGGGAGTGCTCCAACGCCTCGCGATTGCTTCCTGCAAAGTAGTAGGCCCAGGCGAGCGTCGCCCTGTGCCATGCCGACAACGGATCGAGCGCCAATGCACGCTGGTTTTCCGCGATCGCTTCCTCATGCCGGCCCATTGCTTTAAAATACAGCGCATATGAGTCGCGAATACCCGCATTATTCGGTGCGAGCGCGATGGCGTGCTCGAACGCCTGTTCCGCCTCGGCGAACCGCCAGTCGTGCCCCGCTAGCAGCAAGCCGAGGCACCCGTGCGCCTCCGCTAGGTTCGGATCGGCTTTCAATGCTCTCGCGATCAGGATTCTCACCTGCGGCACCGCTGCGTGGGTCGGCAGAAACCCATGCGACCACATCAGAGCCAGTGCCTCCGCCCAGCCGCAGTGTGCCAGAGCGTATCCCGGATCGTGTTGCACAGCTTCTTCGTAACAGTCAATTGCTTTGGCAAAGCCATCCGCCGTCCACGAGCCTGCATGAATACGGCCCTCGAGGTAAAGCTGGTAGGCCGCGGGATTCTCCGTATGCCGCCTCGCCAGCCGCTGCTTCTCTTCGGGCGTGAGCGTGCTCGCGAGCGCCGATGCCACCTGGGCCGAGATCTTATCTTCGATACTCAGAATGTCCGTAAAAGACTCATCGAACTTCTCCGCCCAGATTGGCCGCCCATCTGCCACATCCACGAGCTGAACCGTCACCCGAACCCGCTCGCCGAAGCGGCGTATCGTTCCTTCCAGGACAGCGTCCACGCGCAGGCTTCTGCCCACTTCGATCACCGAGTTGGCCTGCTGATCTGCGTAACTGCGCACTGCGCTTGTCGGCCGCAGAACCACCTGTCGAAGACTACTCAACCGGGTGATCAATGCGTCTGCGAGTCCGAGGGCAAGATACTCGTCGCCGCCTTCGAGACCCACCGGCGTGAAGGGAAGCACAGCCATGCTTTGAAGACGTGGCTGTTGGTCGGCGGTCTCGGAAATGGCCACACGCCGCGCTGGCGCCTCGAAAACAGTTTCAACGCCTGCCACGAACGAATAACCGCGTCCTGAAGCCGTGGCAATGTAGCGTCGATCTCCTGCGCCCTCTCCAAGTGCCTTTCGCAGCGCCGACACGTGTACGGTGAGATTGGCCTCCTCGACATTTGTGTCTGGCCAGAGCCTGGCCATCAGCTCATCTTTGTCGACCACCTGCCCGCAATTCTCGATCAGTACAATCAGCAGGTCCACCGCTTTCCCGGACAAGGCGATCCGCTCTTCCCCCCTCAGCAAACAGCGGCGCGCCGTATCGAGCCGGAATGGGCCGAATTCGTAACTATAGCGAACAGGCTGCGAGACCATCGATTTTCGCGCGTGAGCTTCGTCAGCAGTGCTCCCCCGAACCATCTTTGGAATCGTTTGGATGATTTTAGCAGCTCCTTTGGGACTTTGCGTGCCAAGCGGCCCTATTCTGCTCTTGTACGCACCGCAGTCAGGCAGCGGATTTATTCAGCGCCCTGCATCCGGCGTGTTCCGCGCGGCGAGCGGTTCAACGAAAGGAATGGAACGACTCATGAGATTACATCTGCTTCGGCACGCCATGCTGCTGTCGGTTACGCTTTCGATGTTCGACCTCTCAGGCCAGGCCTGTGCGCAAAGCGTTCCGGCTGGCGGCCCTCACGCGCTCGACGGCGTGATTGACGGCGCTGCTTATTCAATCCGCGTTCCCGCTAACTGGAACGGTACTCTGCTCGTATACGCGCGCGGCTACCGCACCAAGTCCAATCGCCCGGATCAGCCGGACGACCACCGCGCGTTTGCGGCGATGAGTCCCCGGGAAGGCTTTCCGCAGCTCCCGGAAATGGAGGAACTGCTGCTCGTCAACGGTTATGCGATTGCCGGATCGGCCTATCGAGACAATGGCTTTGCCGTCGAGGAGGCCATCGAAGATACACGCCAGCTCGTACGCCTGTTCCGGCGCCAAGTGGGTCGTCCGAGCAGGACCATTATTTACGGAGTCTCGATGGGAGCGCTGGTCGCCCTGCATGCGGCCGAAAACCCTGCCGGGATCTATGATGGCGCGATCTGCGCTTGCGGGATCGTTGCGGGCACGCCGCTTGTAACCGATCTGACCTCGGACTTCGCGGCAGCCTATGCCGCGGTCTTCGGTTGGCCGCGCTCCTGGGGCGACATCGGCGACGTGCGTGACGATCTCGACTTTGACACCGAGGTACTCCCACTGCTGATCTCCCAGCTACAGAATTCAGCGAACATGCCGCGGTTCGAGTTCATCCGGTTGGTGACACAGTCGCCGCTGGCGGGATTTTATGATGGAACCAAACCGGGGCCCTGGCTGGTGCTCAACATGTTCTTTGCCACCGAAGGCCGCGCAGAACTGGAAGGGCGCGCCGGCGGACCAGTCACGCAGAATCGTGATCACACGTATAGTCTGACCGCAACCGGGAGGCAATATCTCGTCTCGCTCGGACTCAATCCCGATCCGTTGGTCGCCCAACTCGAACTGAACTTTCGCTTCTCCGCCGACAAGAAAGCACGGCGCTACTCGGAAAGCTTTTACGAGCCTGGCGGCCGACTGCGAGTTCCTACCCTCACGATTCACACAGTCGGCGATGGCCTCGCGACCCCTGCCAACGCACGCGTACTGCGAGAGAACCTCAAACAGGCCCGCGACAGCTCTCTCCTCCACCAGGCGTACACAAATGACACGGGCCACTGCTCCTTCACGAGCGCACAGTTTTTGCAGGCAATTCAGGCAATGGAGCGGTGGGTAATCACAGGTACTCAGCCGCGCCGGGATGACTTTCCGGCCGGTCTCGGCTTTGTACCGGATTTTGAGCCGCCCGCCTGGCCGCAACCGACTCGCAGCCGCCACCGCCCGGGCTGGCTTGAGGCCATACCAGCGGACCATGAGTAGCCGCGGGGTTCCAGCCCCGCCGCCGCGGATCCTGCTTCTGCAAATAGCCTTCTGTGGAGCTTCGATGCGCATCATAACGCACTTGATTGTCCTCGCAATCTATGGTGTCCTGATCGCTCAGGCGCCCACCAGCGCCGTCCAAGCTCCGGAGCCTCCGGCCTTCTGCGCTCCGCGAGGCAAGGCTCACATGCGGACCACGCTCTACTTTGGCCTCGCGTACCCAGCCGGCACCGTAACTGAAGCGCAGTGGCGCGCCTTTCTGCCCAACGAGGTCACACCGCGATTTCCCCACGGACTCACCGTTTGGGAGGCCACTGGCCAGTGGCGCCGTTCCGATGGCAAAATCGAGCGCGAGCGCGCCAAGGTATTGCTGCTTGTTCACCCCGATGCTCCCGGCGTGCGCACCGCGCTTGCCAACTTGGTCGCAAGCTACAAGCGCGCCTTCCAACAGGAGTCGGTCCTCTGGGAAAGCGATCCTGTGTGCGCCGCCCTCTAGTGTGTGTCCCCGCGTATCGCTTTGCTAACGAAGCTCTGAAAAATCCCGGGGACGCTTCGGGGTGGCACCGCAAAGTCGGGGCTTGACCACGAATGCAGGCGTGTGCCCGAGCATGTCGTCGGACTATGCCGAGTTGCTTCCGGCCGGGCTAGCTGAACAGGGTTAGTTGAACTGCGCGGCGGCACGGCGACTGGCGCGGCGTCGGCTCACAATGGGCTCCTCAGTCGGCATAGTCTCGGACTCGGAATAGTAGCGGCAGATTGAAGCAGAGCACACCAACATCGTCCTTCCGGAGGCCATCAGCCCGGAGCAAGCGCAGGTAATCGAGGACGCGCCATTGACAGCGCTCATTACGCAGGTGATGACTATCGCAGCGATTGGCACGCCTTGAAGTTCGGATCTCGTCCACGATCAGTTCGCGCGGTGAAGAGACGACTCGCCACCCGACGCTCAGTTCTCGCTGTTCTGAAGATGCTGGTGATGGCTCGATCCGAAGCACTCCTCGTGGGTCACACCCCAGAATCAACCTTAGTGGCGGAAGCCTATGCGCAGGGCGTTTGCAATCCTTGCAATCCAATGGCCTGTGCGGAAGTTCATGACTTCATTCTTCGCATTCGGCCTTCGCATCGATAGCCACTATATGGTTCTCTCCGGCACCGCTGGCCACTTTATGGTTCACTGCCTCGAAGTCATCTGAACACCAGCGCTGAGGACAAAGGCAGATCCCGCCACCGGTGGCCACTTAATGCTTCCTTAATCGGCCATTTTACCGGTGAAGTAACAGAAACGGTCGCGGCCGTCCTCGAGTGCGAGCAGGCGAAGGAGATCGTCAGCGCGGCGCTGCGTTTCCCGCCGCGAAACGCCATAGAGCGGACCGGTCATGAGCAGGTGCTCTTCGACGGTCAGCGAATCGAACAGACCGAGACTCTCGGGCAGCACGCCCGCAAGGCGCTTTATTTCGAGTGCGTGTGTGGTCACGTCCAGACCGCACACCAACACTTCCCCTTGGGTGGGGCGGATCAGTCCCGATAGCATCTTGACGGTGGTGGACTTGCCGGCGCCGTTGGGTCCAAGAAACGCGCAGATCGAGCCCGCGGCGACTTCCAGGGTCAACTGATCCACCGCGGTGAGGTCGCCATAACGGCGTGTGAGCTGCCGGCAAGAGATCATCGCTCGTCGAACATCACTTGGCGGCGATCATCATGACCTCGATGAGACCTTCGGAGGAGGTGGGCGGAATGCGGACGGTGGCGCGCGCGGGCGGATCAGGTTTGACATACTCACGGTAGACCTCGTTCATCTGCGCAAAGTGACGCGCATCCCGGAGCCACACCACGCAGTCGACCGCATCGGCGAATGTCATGCCGAATTTCTTGAGTTGCAGGTCGATGCTGGCAAGAGCCTGGCGCGTCTGGGCCTTGATGTCGTTGACGGCGAACTTGCCGTCCTGCGTGCGGCCGGTCATGCCAGCGATATAGAGACGGCGGCCCGCTTGCACCGCGTACGAGTGGATCGGCGAAGTCCACCCTTCGCCGGTGGGACGGTTCCTGCCGGAGTCTCGTACAGCGACGGAAGCGATATGGATCATGCTGCCCGGCTCTACGGGTTGGGCATGGACCGTCGCCCGAGTGGGTGGAGCGACGGTGACGAACCTGCGATAGATCTCATTCATCGCGTTGTATTGCGCCGGATCCGCGAGATAGATGCGCGTCGAAACGAGGTCGCCGAAGGCAAGACCGGCTGCCTGTAGAAGTTGATTCTGACGGTTGAGTACCGACTCGGTCTGGGCCTGGATGGTGTCGCCTTGGCCTTGCAGGGAAGACAGAAATAGCGTGCTGCTGCCGAACACGCCATGACTAAAGGGGCCCGAAGGTTCCGCCCATCCGTCTGGTTTGAGGACTCGTTTCTGCGCGAGATCTTTAACGGCCACGGCGGAGATCTCGACGATCGCTTCAGGCGCCATCAACATGGATTCGAGGACGGTGCGGGCAGGGAAGTCCGATGGGAAGAACTTGCGGTACACACTGTCCGCTTCCGGCAGCGTCCGTACGTCCGCGATGTAGACGGTGGTCGATACGACATGCCGGAAGTCGACGCCTGCGGCCTTCAATGCGGCTCCGATGTTATCCAGCACCTGTCGTGTTTGTGCCGGGACGTCGCCGCGTGCAAACTGACCTTTGGTGTCCCGTCCGACCATTCCGGAGACGTAGAGGAAACCGTCGGCCTCGATCGCGGCGCTGAGAGGAGAAGCGGATCGGACGCCGCCGGGGGACGTGATGACTTTTTTCTCAGCGAATGTGGGCGCTACCAGCAACAACGCTGGAGCCAGGAGTACTCTCATCCAAAGAATTCCTTCACTTCGGTTGAGCCTATGTAGGCGGTGCCAGACATCGGCTCAACATATTGGAAGTCGCGTCCGGACGGCGTGCCTGAGAGCTTCTTGGACCAGTCGATTCCAAGAGTCGAATAGATCGTAGCGGTGATGTCCTCGGGGTAAATAGGGCGGCTCTTGTGCCAGTCGAATCTCGCGATCTTTCCGCCTTGCTCGTCAGTTGCCCCGATGACGCGGCCGCCTCTGACACCAGCGCCCGCAAAAAGACCGCATCGAACTTGCGGCCAATGATCGCGTCCTTTGATGTCGGTAAGGTTGCCTGGTGTCCGCCCGAATTCGCCTGCGACCATGACAAGCGTCCGATCGAGCAGCACCCGGCCGTCCTTGGCTTTGGTGGACTTCAGATCCTTCAGTAAGGATGCGAAGGCGGGATCCAGCTCGGCGCAGTTGCTATAGAGGCCGCCCCGCATCCGCCGGTCTTCCATGGCGGACTTATCGGACTTGCCGTAAATGTCGCCGTGATGATCCCAACCGCCCTGGTTGACCAGAATATAGCGGGTTCCTGCTTCGGCGGACACCATGTTGCGAGCCATGAGGCAGGCGTCACCAAAAGGAGTGGAGCCGTAACGTTTGCGATCCTCCGGGTTCAGTTGAAAGATGCCGGCGACTTGAGGAGACTTGATCAGCTTCTCGGCGCGCTGCGCAAAGCTGTCCCATTCGCGGATCATCTTGGATACGCCGTTGCCTTGCATTTGGCGCGACGTGTCGAAGGAGTGAAGGAAGTCGAGCCGCCGGTGGAACCTTTCCTGATATTCGGGAGTCAACAGGAAGGGCATACTGCCGGATCTCCGAAGATCCAGTGTGAGTGGCGCAGTAGAGGATTCCAGGTAACCCTCGCGGATCAATGTTCCGTTGACGGCGCCGGCGGGAAAGTTCATCGAGACAAAGGGTGGCAGGAAGTCGGTGGCCTTCGCCTTGGAAAGGTATTCATAGGTAATCACAGAGCCGATGGAGGGCAATTCACGCGCGCGGGCAGCATTGAACTGGTGTCCCACCTGCATGTAGTACTGCGCCAGGTTATGAAATGTTTCCCAAGCAGCCATCGAGCGAACAATCAGGATGTCGTCAAGGCTCTCGGCTGTCTTACCGAGAAGTCCGTAGGGCCACTTGAATCCCAGCTTGTGCGTGCGTATATCAAGATCGGGCGGCGTGAAAGGATACTCTTTCACGTCGAAAGTATCCATCTGCGACGGTCCTCCAACGAGGTTGAGGACGACTACGCAGTCGGCGCCGCCGCGGGGCGTGACCTTCTCCTCGGTAGCAGCGCGGAGGGGATGCGCGATCAGATTGAGATACCCGCCGGTGACAGTGACTGCGCCCAGTTGAAACAGACGGCGCCGGCTGAGAGTCGGGAATTCGGTCATTGACATAGGATGAAATCCGCGCGGTTGATGAGAGCCCACAATAGATCCTCGGCGCCTTGGTCGCCATGCTGGCGAAGGAGTGTCACGGACTGCTGCAATTCCTTTTGATTCGGAAGCCGACTGATGGTAGCGAGGAACAGCTCTTCGGCGACTTTTTCGAGTGGGTTTACTGGCGCCGCTCTCAAGAGCTTTTCCAAGCGTCCACCCTTCTGCAGTTTGACGCGCTTCAGCACCATCTCGTGATTCAACAGGCTGGCGGCCTGGACCATGGACGAGCGCTCCGACGGTGGATCCTCACGGTCGCTTTGCCCAAATTCCTGCAGCATACCCCAGAGCATCGGATGGGATCCGGCGAAATCAGCGTTGAAGGACGCCTCCATGACGTATTTGAACTTGCGATCTAGGTCTTTCACTTTGAAATCGTCGTAAAGACCGGTGGCATCCTGGATGGCATCCCACACTTCCTCGGCGGCGAGACGGCGCACGTTGTGCCGCGCGAAGTAATGATCATAAGCGGGCTTGAAGTCGCCTGGGAAGTAGGAGGAAAGCTGGTATGCGGAGGACTTCAAGATCGTCTTCATGAGGTGACGCAGGTCATATCGGTTCTTGCGAAAGTCGTCGGCGAGGGCATTCAGCAGCTCAGGATGGGAAGGCTGGACGGTCCAGGGATCGGGAAGGGGATTCTTGGGGTCCTGGCGGTCGAGGTCGAATGCCAAAGGAGGATCGACGATGCCGCGTCCCATGAACTCGGCCCAGAACAGGTTGACGGTGGCGCGGGCGAATTGCGGATGCGCAGTAAGGATGCGCGCATACGCTTCGCGCTCGGATTCACCTTGCTTGGCGTCGAAGCGCGTTCCATCTAGGAGGAAGGTTGGGTGTACGTCTGTTTTGTAACGCGGAAGACGGACGAGGGATTTGGTAGCGGTGTCGTATCCCTTCTCCGTATCATTGACGCGGAATTCCGGGATGCGGCCATAAACAGGCGCGACATAAGTTCTACGAAAGAACGCAGCCTGCCGCCACAGCTCGGCGCGCTGGCGTTTGGTCAGCCAGAGATTTACTTTTTCGAGATGACCCTTGCCGTCGTGACAGGACACGCATTCGAGGTCCACGCCGAGGAACAGGCGAGTGGTCCAGATGGCAAGTTCGTCGGCGGTATCTTCATGGTTGACTTCAGAATAGCCGTCACCGCCCATGATGCGGTGGCGAGCGACGAAGTTGGCAGGTCCCGTGGTCCATGTAGAGACGGCTGAGGCGGTGATCATATCGCGGACGAACTCATCGTAAGGGACGTTCAGCTCGAAGACCTTGTAGATATAGTCGTGGAACGTGTTGATTCCGGAGTTGAGTTGTTCGTTGTTACGAAACAGATCGCCAAAGAAGGTAGACCAGCGGTCCAGGAACGGACCGACCCGCGTGGGCCGGCGGCCTACCCCGAGTGTGGGAAGGTGTGGGAAGAGGGAATCGATGATCTTGTCGCGCTTATGAGGATCGGGATCGGCGACGAACTTCCGGATAGCATCGGGAGAAGGGAGACGGCCGGTGAGGTCGAGTGTGACACGACGAAGGAATTCAGTGTCGGATGAAAGCGGGGCGTGGCCGACGCCGTCCTTTCGCATCCTGCCGAAGATATGATCGTCGATGAAGTTCTTGTGGGGGATGCGTGCCGGAGAGGCCGCCCAGACGATAGCAGACATGAACATCAGCACGAAAGGGTGGACGGGCACGAACCTATTTTATAGGAATTCCCTGCCCGCATCGACTTGGCTGGCTGGAATAGGGGGCTACAGTACAGTTTCTGAGTCCACTAGGCTTCGCGGTATCAAGTGGTGGTTGGCGAGATGGCTCTTAACTTCCATTTCTGAGATCCCAAAGTGGTCCGCTGCTTCTTCAAACGCTTCTGGAAGAAACTCGTCGCCCAGATAGCCTCGCAGCGATTCAATTGGGCACAAGAACTCGGCCGCAAACACGCGCTGTAGCTGCGGACAAAGCCTCTTGCCGGGCCTTGAGCGCTTTCGCCGGACAAAGCCGTCGCTTCGAATTGAGCTTCCATCTTCTCGGCTTCATGCGAATGGACCCACCATACAGCTCCTTACATGGTCAGAATACCGCGGCCCGCACTCACTAGCGGCGCGACCTGCACGTGCTCGTTCAACGCTTCGATCTCACGAGCCTGAAGTTCCACTCATCGAGTTTGGCCAATTGCGGTCCCATCGAGATCCTCCGCGTGACACGCGGCCGCGTGGCTAGGCCCAGCGTCAAATCCGATGTGCCTTCTGCGTCATCTTTCACCTGCACCACAGGCATCTCGGCCAACTGCGCTCGAGTCAGCTTCCTGCCCGCCTGTTGGAAGAACCCGTGCGTTATCGCCTTCAGCGAGTCCGACTCGTACCGGGTCGTAATCGTGGAGGTCACCTCCGTCAAGTCCAGGCCGGTCACCGTGATTCTCACGATTGCGTTCAATTTTCCAGCTCCGAACGGGCTCGGTTGCTCGGTTGGTGTTTCCACCTGAAAGCTCCGCTTGAGTTCAATGCCCCCGAAAATGAAGTACATCTGCGCCTCCTTGATGGACACTGGTGTCGTCGTCGATCCATTCGCCTGGGGTCGGCGCGAGTCCTCGCGTGTTCGAACCACCTCGATCAGAAACTCATCACCCGTCTTCCAGTCAGGACGGAGCGTTGGCTCTGACGCTAACAAAACACATGTGGACAAGAACGGCAACTACGCAGCATTCAGACCAGACTAACACCTAGGTCGAGGTGCATAGTCTTCAAACTTTTCAGCTCGATCGCCGCGACCCCGATCCTGTCAGCGGAGCAGTTCCGCAGCTAAAGCATGCGCCACTGCGGCCCGATTGTAAAGCCTTGTCGTTACCGGTTCCCGTAATTCTTCTCGTAGTAATCCCGATACGCACCAGAACGCACGCGCTCCACCCACCCCGGATTGTCCCGGTACCACGACACCGTTTCCGCCAATCCCTGGTCGAACTTCATCACCGGCTTCCACCCCGTTTCCTGCGTGAGCTTGTCGTTCGTCAATGCATACCGCCGATCGTGACCCGGCCGATCCGTCACGCGCGTAAGCAGACTTTCCGGCTTCCTCGTGATCGCAAGAATTCGCCGGATGACTTCGATGTTCGGTAGCGAGCAGTTTCCGCCGATGTTGTAAATTTGGCCATCGCGACCCTTTTCGAGTACCGCTAGAATTCCGCGGCAATGATCGTCGACATACAGCCAGTCGCGAACCTGTAAGCCATCCCCATACACAGGCAACGGCTTGTCCTCCATCGCGTTGCAGATCATCAGAGGAATCAGCTTCTCCGGAAACTGATAGGGACCATAGTTGTTCGACGCTCGCGTCACCAGTACCGGAAGCTTGTACGTCGTGAAGTAGGAAAGAGCCAGAAGATCCGAGCCCGCCTTCGTCGCCGAATAGGGACTGCTTGCCTTCAACGGAAACGTCTCATCTGCTTCCAATGGCTCCTCCAGGCTTCCGTAGACCTCATCGGTTGAGACGTGCACATAGCGTCCGATCTTATTTGCTCTCACACCTTCGACCAGCGTGAATGTCCCCAAGAGGTTTGTGTCGAATACCGGCCGCGGCGAAAGAATACTGCGATCCACGTGAGACTCGGCCGCAAAGTGCACGATCGCATCCGGCCGGTGGTCAGCCAGAATGCCGTTCACGAAATCCGCATCCGCGATGTCGCCGCGTACAAACTCGAAATTGTTGCGGCTGGAGACCGGAGCGAGGTTCTCCAAATTGCCGGCATACGTCAGCTTGTCCACAACCAGCGTTTGATGATCACCGGAGCTCGCTACCATTCGGACAAATGCCGAACCAATGAAACCGGCGCCGCCCGTAACCAGGATCTTCATTTATGCTGGGTTTCCCAATCGTAGTGAAGGCCCGGATCGTTATACGGGAGGCGACCTTCGTCCGACGGATCATAGTACTGGTTCGTCACATAGACAAGCATAGCGGGACCCGTTCCGATCACCTTGTACCCGTGACCCACACCCGGGGGAATCAGCAACTGCCACGGCCTTAGCTCACCCACATAGAGGGTATTGCGTAATCCGAAAGTGATCGACTCCGGGCGCAAGTCCACTAGCACCACCTGCAGCATCCCACTCACTGGAACCCAGAAATCCGTCTGGCGCTTGTGAAAGTGGAACGCCTTGATCGTCCCCGGATAGTTCAACGCCGCCGATACCTGGCTCTCTCTTGGAAACCCGGCAATCGCTCCGGCGCCCAGGCGCGCCACTTCCAGGAAATAACCGCGGTCGTCCGGATAGATCGAAAGAGGATGAATCTTCACACCGTCGATCAGATCCGGCGAAGCCGGAGAAAGAATCACCTTGCCCAAACCCTTCTCGCAGTTCGGAGTTGCAATCGTGACTTCGGCAACCATGCGCTAGTCTTTCCTTCCTTCCCGGCTTCCAGCGACGAGATTGGCCGCGCGCAGCAAAGATTCGAATGTGCCGGCGTCCGTCCACCATCCCTCGAGATACGAAAAGCTCATCGAGCCTTCCCGGATATAAGCGTTGTTGACATCCGTGATCTCCAGTTCCCCGCGCCGCGAGGGAATGAGCGTACGGCACTTGTCGAATACCGTTTCGTCATACAGGTAAATGCCAGTCACTGCATAGTTCGACTTCGGCTTGGCCGGCTTTTCTTCGATTCCCAGAATCCGGTCCCCATCGATCTCCGCCACACCGAACCGCTCGGCATCATGGACCTTCTTCAGCAGAATCCGCGCGCCTTTGGGTTGCTTTTGAAATGCGTCTACCGCGTCGCGGATCGAGTCCTCCACCAGGTTATCTCCCAGGATTACGCAGACGCGGTCGCCATCGGCGAAATGTTCCGCCAGCGCCAGGGCGTCGGCAATTCCACCTTCGCCCTCCTGATACGTGTAGTTGATGTGCTTCAGTCCGAATTCTTTACCGTTCGCCAGCAGGCGCAGAAAGTCTCCGGCGTTGCGGCCGCCGGTCACGATCAGGATCTCTTCGATTCCCGCCCCGACAAGCGTTTCGATCGGGTAATAGATCATCGGCTTATCGTAAATCGGGAGCAGGTGCTTGTTAGTGATTTTGGTGAGGGGGGAAAGCCGGGTTCCCAGTCCTCCAGCCAGGACGACGCCTTTCATGTTTGTTGGTTCACCCCAAAATATTGACGCAATTGCTTATGATACAGTACCGCGGCCATGGTGGGTCCTGAAAGACGTAGATAGCCTGCCGCGGCGAGCTGATGTTGGTCGAGAACTTCCGTTGATCCAAGTCTCGGTCTGGCAATGCGCAGGTTTGCTCAGTCGCGGCTCACTGGGTTGCTCCTGATTTACGCCCGCCGCCGCTGTGGAGGTCGCCTCTGACCCTTCAATAGGCACGTCCCTCAGGACCTTGAGCGAGGCTGCTGCATACTTGCATATTTCGAAGGCGCACCTGTCCAACATACATCCAAGGCGGGATTCGATTCCAAGGTGGCGTCAGACCACAGGGGCCATAGACTCGGTGTCACCCTGGACGTCTACGCGAACTCCGGTATGGAGCAGAAGCGAGCAGCAGTCAGGCAACTCGAAGCCGCGGTGCTTCGAAAACCACAACCCAAAAACGGACGAGCGTCAGCAAACCCGGTTCAATGGAATAAACGGAATAACGAGGAATTGGTGAGGCTTCCTAAGTTATTGAAAAATCCGAGCGGGAGACCGGACTCGAACCCACGACGTCCAGCTTGGGAATATGACCCTCCTTGCGATAAAGAACTTTAGTTTAGTGTCTATTGCATGGACTCGGCGCGAGCAAGTGTCGTAGTTTAGCAGGCTCCACGAAGCTTCGTTTGCCGCGAAAGAGTTGTTACTCCTGCTCGAACAAGCTGGACCGCTCCACCCGCTCGCCTTTAAAGAAGATGTGAGAAATCCTCTCGGTGGCCACGATGTCGTCGAGCGGATTGCCGTCCACCACAAGCAAAGTAGCCTCGTATCCTTTCCGGATGAGACCGATCCGTCCCGACTGCCCCAACAATCGTGCCCCGTTGTGCGTCGCGGCGCGTAACGCATCCTTTGCCGGTATGCCGGACTGCACCCAGAGTTGCAGCTCGCGATGCAAGGCAGGACCGTGAATCAGCAGAGGTCCGCCGGAACCAGTCCCCACCGCCAGCAGGGCGCCCGACTTGTAGGCCCGCTGCAATACCAACAGCGCCTCACGCAACGAGGGAGCATGCGCCGACTCCGCGCGCCAAGGCTTGGAAGCATCTGCCGGCAATAGTTTGCGAGTCGAGTCGAGAAGGCCTGGCGGCGCAACCTGCAGGACCAGTGTTCGTCCCAGCAGATCCGTTTTATTCTCGCGCAACTGCTCGAGCGCTTCCAGCCGGCTCAGCGCAGGCACAAAGACATTGGTGCTCGCTGTGCCGGGGATCGGGTACAACTCCGCCCCGAGCTTGACGTCGGCATTCATCGCCTCTCCAACACTCGCGAAGGCGGGCGGGATCGCCGCCCGCACGGCGGTCACACCCGAATAGAGATACGCGGCAAGGGATCGCTCGATGGCCTCTCTCGCATCCGCCTCCGGCTTTTCCGCCAGTCCGCCGGATGCAACCAGATCGACCTGAACATCGATGAATCCGGGCAGCACGGTTTTGCCAGCGGCTTCAATCGGATCGGCGCCGATCGTCTTCGGATCAGGAATGGATTCCGCGTAGACCTCCTCGATCCTTCCGTCCTTCAAGAG
>Ga0187893_10005731_pt1 | contig 21958 bp, 18 predicted proteins | sample MA1701074metaG_FD_139574 | JGI IMG/M metagenome (GOLD analysis project Ga0187893, IMG submission 139574) | White microbial mat communities from a basaltic lava cave in the Kipuka Kanohina Cave System on the Island of Hawaii, USA - MA170107-4 metaG ...
CGAGACGAGCGACCCTACGGACAGAACCATGCGGATTCTTCCGCAGGCCGAGGGAAAACGGAAGCGCGCATCAGCCGTCGCCACGACATCGCGGAGGGAGTGCCCACCGCTCAATTTCATGGGAAACATAAACGCGCTGGTACGAAACCCATCACCGAACGACTATACGGCGGGGCGAATCTCCACCGCGTAGCCGAGCTGACTGAGCCGGCGCACGAGGCGAGCGCCACACGTCGTTTGGCGCGGCGATCGAAGTGGGCCCCGCCGAGGTCTCGGTAGTCGGTGCCGTCGCGGAGGATGTGATGGGCCGCGACGAGCATCGAGGCTGCGACGGCGACGATCGCCTTCTTCGGGCCGCGACGGGCCTTCAGCCACACGTACTGCGCCTGCAGGTACGAGTCCTTCACCTTGATGGCGGCCCATGCGGCCTGCACCAGCGCGGTCTTGAGCCAGCGGCCGCCTTTGCGCACGCGCACCGAACGACGCTTGCCCGCGCTCTCGTCTAAGCGCGGGCAGAGCCGGCCCACGACACCAGATGCCCGGCGTCGCAAAGCGCGTCATATCCCGCCCGATCTCGCCGAGGAGCACCTGCGCGGTCGTCGTGCTGATGCCCGGAATGGTCGTCAGGCGCTCGACGAGGGTGCGAAACGGCGCCAGCGCACAGCTGATGCGCTCTTCGACCTCCCGGATCTTCTGCGTGAGCTGCACCATGAGCTCGAGATGCACCCGCAGCTCGAACCGGTGATACTCGGTGACGGTCCCCCGGAGCGCTTCGACCAGCGCCGCCCGCGGGACTGAATCCGCGTGGTGGCGAACGCCGCCAGATGCTCCGGGTCCGTCTCGCCCGCGATCAGCGCCGCGAGGATCGCCCGCCCGCTGGTCCCGAACACATCCGAGAGCACCGTGGCAAGCTTGAGATTGGCGTCCTCCAGCACCTTGTGCACGCGCTGCGCGTGTCGGGTGTGGTCGCGCACGAGCTGCGTGCGCGTCCGCGCCCCCTCAGTTCCTGAGTCGCCGCATCGGGCACGAAGCTCGGCCGCACGAGCCCATGCGCGAGGAGGTCCGCAAGCCATGTGGCATCGCTCACGTCGCTCTTGCGCCCTGGGACGTTGCGCACCGCGGTGGCATAGGCCAGGACAAGCTCGAACTGCCCGGTCAGCACGTGCCACACCGGCTTCCGTCCGGCCACCCACCGCACGCAGGCCACCACCGTCGCTGATCCGCGCTTGCGCGCCCTTCCCCGTCACAGTAGTACGGCGCCGGTCGAAGGAGGGCGGATGACTGCGAACCTGCGCGAGGCGGAAGCGCTACTGGAGCGCGTCGAGCCGTGGAAGGGCACCGCGCCCGCGGGCTACCACGCGAATTTCCTCGGCACCATGACCGCGGTGCTGTTCATGGCGCACTGGTGTCCACGCGAGCAGCTCGAGGTGGCGCTCGCCGCCCCGCGGGAGGTGGGCACCACCCGCCCGCGCGTGACCGACGGCGAGATGTACTTCGAGACGTGCAACGTCGTCCGCAGCGTGCTCGACGCCCGCGACCGCTACGTCATGGTCGAGCTGGGCGGCGGCTACGCCGCGCGCGCGGTCGACTGCGCCGTGGCGCTCCGCAAGCTCAAGCCGGCGACGCGGCCCTTCTTCGTGATCCTCGAGGCGCTGCCGACCTACGTCGACTGAGCCCGACATCACTTCACGAGCAACGGGCTGGCGCCGGACGAGCACTGGATCTTGAACGCCATCGTCAGCGACCGACCTGTGCCGGAGTGCATGTACCTCCAGCCGCGGGGCTTCGGCAATCAGATGAACGACACGAGCATCGCTCAGCTGTTGGAGAAGACGCTCACCAGCTCCGCCGACGCGCTCGCGTTCGTGCGCGGCCTGATCGACAACGGCGGCGTCCGTATCGAGGACGGGGTCGTCCTCCAGGATCTCGACCGCCGCCGGCCGCGCGCGTTCAGGGATCCACGCGAGTGGACCGCCGAGCAGATGCAGGCCGAGGCGATCGTGCGTCGGGAGTCGGCGCAGCTCGGCTTCGTGAGCGCGTACACGCTGCCGGACCTGCTCCTCCCGCTCGAGCGCGTCGACTTCATGGACGTGGACATCCAGTTCGCCGAGGCGCGCGTCATTCCCCCGAATCTCGACCTGTTGCGGCGCAAGGTGAAGCTCCTCAGCATCGGCACGCACAGCGGCGAGATTCACGACGCCCTCCTGCGCGCGTTCGACCCGAACGCGTGGGACGTCGTCTTCGACTTCACGCCGTGGACCACGCACGAGACCAGCCTCGGCAGCTTCCCCACGCAGGACGGGATCCTGACCCTGAGGAATCGAACGATCGCTTAGAGGGCTCGTATCTCGGCCGGCAGGGCCTTCAGGGTCTCGGTCCACAGGACTCGGCGGCGCACGTCGCGCCGTTCCACCGCCGGCGCCGACAGCGAGCCGTCGAGCGCGCGACGGACGGGCCGGCGGAACTCCGCGGCATCGTCGGTGCAGTGCGTTCCCGGAAGGGGCGGCATCCCCTCGTAGCCGCGGAAGCTGGTGGTGGTGCCGCTCATCGAACGGCAGAGTCGCTACGTCATGCTGCTCAACCTGCCCGGGGGCGTGGCGCGAAGCACGTGCGCACGGCGCTGGCAGCCAAGATCGGTAACCTCCCCACCCACGCTTATGGGGCGGACATGTTGAGTGTCGTCACAACTTTACGATGGCGCCTTGACAAGTTGGGCTTCGTAGGTGGTATGGAACTTGGCGAGCCTTTCGTTGCTAAGGCAACCCAGGAGGATCGGCGGACTCACCATGAATGAATGGTCGACTCCCGACGTCCGAGGGGACCTCATTCTCGCGGTCGCGACATGAGGTTGGCGGCCGTGGCCCTGTTCACGAGCGTCGGACTGGCCGGCGGTCTCGCGCGGGCAAATGGTGGCGACCCGGATCCGACCTTCGGAACGGCCGGCCTCGCCATCATCACACAGCTGACACGTGCGGTAGCGGCACTGCCATTCGAGGACGGCGGCCTCGTGGTTGCCGGCTCCCGTCCCGGTGAATTCGTGCTCGTGCGTCTGCGCGACGATGGCACCATCGACGACTCGTTCGGCGCCGGCGGCGTATCGGCCATCCCCGTCGGTTCGACTGCGGAGGCGGTCGCGGCCGTGCGGCAGCCCGACGGCAGGGTGGTGGTGGTCGGGAACGCGCTCCGGGACATCCCGCCCTCGTGCCCGGCGGGGTGCGCGACCGTAGTGCTCGCCCGTTGGGACGCTGGCGGCGACGTGGATACGAGCTTCGGTACCGACGGACTGGGCGTTCTCGAGGAGCGCGACGACTGTGCAGCGCGTACCATGCGGCGGCAATCCGACGGCAAGCTGGTGGTCGCTGGAGGCTGCGCGTCGGCCTTTGCCCTCATTCGGTTCGCCGCGGACGGCATGCTGGACGAATCGTTCGGCACGGGTGGTGTCACGACCGTACCCGGCCGCATCGCGACGGACATGGTCATCCAGGCGGACGGTGCGATGGTGATGGTAGGCGGCGCCCCCCGCGTCGGCATCCGGCTCGTTCGGGTCCGCGCGGACGGCACGATCGATCCGGCGTTCGGGCTTTCGAATGGGGTCACGGACGTCGCATCCGATGGCTGGCAGGATGCGAACGCCCTCGTGGAACGACAGGACGGCCGGCTGCTGGTGGCGGGGTCGGCGCTCGTAAACAACGACATACTGAACGGCTCCTTCCCCGCCTTTGCCGTCATCGGTTTCACGCACGACGGAACGATGGACCCCGTGTTCGGCACCCATGTGTCGCAACTCGGCCTCCCCTCGTCACAGGCGTCGGCGGTCGTCGAGAACGGACGCGGTGTGGTCCTCGCCGGCCGTCGGCAGCTGGGTTTCGACTTTCAATTCGGCCTGCTCCGTTTTGGTGCTGATGGACTTCTGGATGACACGTTCGGTACCTTCGGTACGACAGAAACCGACGTGCCTGGTGGGAACGACGACGACCCGAGGTCGCTCAGCGTCCAGTCGGATGGCGTCCTGGTCGTAACGGGCACGTCGGGTGGCCGGGGTGTCGTTGCTCGATATACCGCTCCCGACCTGTCGGACGGCTCATCGACCACAACCACCACCACCATCAGCAGCACGACCAGCACCTTACCTTGCGCCACACCCCGCTGCGTGCTCGACGTCGCCCTGGGAAGCACCGAGTGCAAGTCGGAGCAGGTGCCCGGACGCATTGCGAAGAAGCTCGAACGCGCGTTGAACCTCATCGATCGGGCGACCAGCGCGGACGGCCGGGCCGGCAAGCTCCGTCGGAAGGCATTGAAGGCGCTCGCGGCAGCGGGACGGGCGGCACGGAAGGCCGCGAAGGGTTCACGTCCGAGGCTCAGCACCGCCTGCGCGGATGCGATCGGCAATGCAGCCGACCGCATGGCCATGGATCTCCTGAACGGCTAGTCGAGCATTACCATGCCGCCATCGACCGGGATCGCTTGCCCGGTGATGAAACGTAACGCATCGCTGGCGAGGAAGACCATCATGCCGGGTTTCGGTTCACGTCGGCCCCAAACGCTTCCCGTTTCGCGGCCACGGCCTTCGCATCCCGACGCTTCGCCAAGTCGCGGCCGGCGCGCAATGCTCGGTATCGAAGAGCCTCGACGGCGCCCGCGTCAACGTGCGTGTGTTGCGCGGCACCAGCCAAGCCGCCAAAGTGGTGTCGGCCGTCTCGAAATACTGGTAGTCGGGCGCGTGGGGTGAGCCGGTCGCGTCGTAGCTCGTCTCCGGCACGACCTCGAGAGATACCGCCCGCAAGCACACCGCTGAAGAAGAGAGCGGTCGCGACGGCGAGCACGAGCTGAGCAACAACGAGACGCACTGAGCCATCTTAACGGACGGACGAGGCCCATTCTCGGTCTACTGAAAAATCGTCGTACGATCGCCCGACGCCGCGCCGCGCTGGCCTCCCGGCTCGATCCGATGGGCAATGTCGATGCGTTCGAAGAAAGCTGTCTCCCGTCGTATTGCCATCCGAACTTGCTTTCCGCGGCCGTGTCGTGGTGGCGTCTCTCGGTCGCAGCCGATCTGCTGCGGCGCTATGCGGAGCCCGGGCCGATCCTCGACTTCGGCGCGAGCACGGGAGAGGTAGCGCACCTTCTCGGCAAGCCTTCTGGATACCACTTCGTCGAGGGCGACGAGAAGCTTGCCACCGCGCTCGTCGAGTGGAACTCGGGTGCAGTGCGCGAACGCCTCGAAACGCTCGGTAACGAGCGCTTCGCCGCCGTCCTCGCCCTCGACTCCCTCGAGCACAACGACGACTTACCGGCTCTCGTTACGCCGCTCGTCACGAGTCTGCGTCCGGGCGCCGTGCTGATCGTCTCGGGGCCGACGGAATCCGCCCTCTATCGCCTCGGCCGGCGCATCTCCGGCTTCAGCGGGCACTATCACAAGCAGACGGTCTATGATGTCGAGGCGGCCGTGGCCGCGCGCCTCACGATGCAGCACGTGAAGAACATTCCCCCGCTCGCGGCGTTGTTCCGTCTCTCGGTCTGGCGGAAGGAGCGAGTGTGAACAACGCGCGGTCGTTGCCGCTCGCGCGGCCGGCGCGGGGACGCGGGAAGCTCCGCATGCTGACGGACGCGGAGGATATCGCACCGTATCTCGAAGACTCGGCGCGTACGCCGGGCGGGCACGCTCGCGCGGTGGTTCTCGCTTCCGACAAGGTGACGTGGCCGAGGTGCTGAGGAGCTCCGAGCGTGTGCTCTGCGCCGGTGCCCAGTCGTCGCTCACCAGCGGCGCCACACCGCAGGGCGGTGTGGTGCTCTCGCTCTCGCGTATGTCGCGCATTCTATCGTGGTCGGATGCGTGACGGCTGACGGCTCGTCGCCGTTCTCCGCATCAAGACAAGCGCGCACGCCGATTGCAACGAGACCCAGGCCGAGGCGGCGCGCATCCTGGCTCACCCCAGCCTCGACCGGCGAGCGTGGACTCATCCCGGAGAACTCGATCGCCTGTACGGGCTGCTTCAGCCGATAGCGGGCCGTCACCGTCTCGTCCACCGCGGCGAAGTCGAGCGTCGCCTCCTCCTCACCGAGTCGTGTGGTGATGCGGCGACCCACGTTGGGCCCGAAGGCATGCCCCTTCACCACCACGTCGATGCAGCCCGTGACCGCGCGCGGCAGGATGACGCCCGCGTTTGTCGCCGCGGTCCAGCTGCCCCACGTCTCGGCGCCGTGAAAGCCCCACGTCGAGTAGGCGTCTCGGTGTGCCCTGGTGAGCCACACTTCGAGCCCTCGCGGGTCGCCGCCGAGCAGGTCGTCCCCCGACGCTGGACGTCCTCGTCGAAACATGGTCACGGCTCCCACGCTGGCGGTGCGCATGAAGTCGCATTCGAGATCGACCGGATCGAGCATCGCGACCACGAGAGCGCTCGCCGGAATCGCCGCACAGTCGATCCGGTTGGCCTCGCCCGTGATCGCGAACTTGGCGCGTGACATCAGGTAGAACGCCAACCGGAAGGGCCGCGCGTCGACCTGCTTCCCGAAGATCATCACGGCATCGCGCTCGTCCTGCGCGAGCATAACTCGCATCAGCTGGCCCGCCCGATCCTCGTCGACGGCCGGGAGCGTGCGGTGCTCCTGCCAGATGTGCGGCCGGGTGACGGCCGACACGAGCGCAAAGCACACCAGATACGCATGCCATGCGCGGGTGGGGTGCCGGAGTGCCACGGCCGCTGCGGCGAGGTTTCCAGCCAGCGCAGCCCACAGGAGCCACGGCGCGGAGGTGAGGTCGAACGCCTCGGGGAAATCCGCCGTACCCTGCGGCGTCACGTAGCGGGCGATGGCGATCGCGCTGACGACGAGCACGGCACCCACCGCGAGCACGCGCAGCGTGGAGCGAGCGTGCTGCTCGCGCACGGCGGACATCGCGCCGGCGGCGGCGACGAGGAACAGCGGCAGGACGAAGGAATAATATCGGCCGTGCAGTCGCTCGAGCGACTCGTATGGTCCCGAGCTGCTGACGTCCGCCGTGTACTTGACGGTCATCACCAGGAGCGCCGCCAGTATCAGGAAGCTCGCCAGCGCAAGCATCAGCCTCGAGCGGGACTCGGGGTCGGCCCCCACGCCACGAAGGCTGCGTGAGCTGGCCGAGCGCGATGCCCATGGGGACACCGCAGAGCATGACGACGATCGCCAGGTGCTTCCCCGCGAGCCCGGCCAATTGCGGAACCACTGCCGCCGGCATCGCGGCCGTCATGCTCTGCTTGAGGAGTCCGCCGTAAAACGCCCCGACGGGGCTCAGGAGCACCTGTCCGGCCAGCAGGGACGCGAGGCACAGCCAGGTCGCATACAGGTCGCATAGTAGATGACGGCGAACCCGAGCAGCGCTTTCGGCAGCGACAGGCGAAGCGGGGCACCTCTCGGCAGACTGAGGACAGCCGCGAGAATCAATGCCGCGAAGCACACAGACAGGACGAGCGCATGAGGCTTCACGAGCGTCAGTGCCATAGACCGAATAGGAGCTCGTCGGCCCGACGCAGACGAGCAGCGCCACGAGCGATGCCACCCCGACGCCGGCGAAGCGCCGGCAGAGCAAATACACCGGAAACGCCGTGAGCCCGAACAAGAGGGCGTTGAGCGACCGCGCGGCTTCGAGGAAGCGATCGCCGAGGACGTGCGTCCAGTGGAACACGGTGAGGTAGAGCAGGTTCGGGAATGGCCCGACTAACAACCCCACCTCGTCCGCGAACGCATTCCATCCATACTTCGATCGGAACGCGTAAGAGAACTCGTCGGCGAACACGAACGGGTGCGGCAACGTCATGGCCAGGCTGAGCAGGCCATAGGTCGTCAGACCGACGACCGCCGGTGCGACGAAATCGGCGCCGCGGATTCGGGAGGAGATCGTGCCCAAAGCCCGCACCGCTGCCAGGATCACGGGCTAGTAGTGTCCCGTGTCCGAAGTGGCCTCACAACAGAACATCGACATGCTCTAGCAGCCCCCTGTGGAAGCAGGCGGCGGTGGTGGAGTTGTCGACGGTCGATCGCGCCGCCCAAGCGCCTCACCATCCACCTGATCCTCGACAACTACGGCACGCACAAGCATCCTGCCGTGCAGGCGTAGTTCGCCACCCATCCCCGCCACCACCTGCACTTCACCCCGACGAGCGCGTCCTGGCTCAACCTGGTCGAGCGGTGGTTTGCCGAGATCACCCGGCAGCGGCTTCGCCGCGGCACCTTCCACAGCCTGCCCGGCCTCATCCGGGCGATCCATGCCTACCTGCGGGAATACAACAACGACCCTCGGCCGTTTCTCTGGACCGCTTCCGCGGCGTCGATCATGCGCAAGATGCGGCGTTGCAAAGAAGCGTTAGACGCACACGACTAGCGCGCGGAACCAGCGAGGCGTGGCGGCCGTTCGGTCGGCGGAGCCGCCAGCATGTCGACGGGCATCAGGCGGCGCAGGCGCGGCAGCGTGAGCGGCCGCTGCGGCACGCCCAGCATGTCGTAGACGAGCGCCTGCAGGAGACAGTACACACCGGCTGCCGTCGAGAAAGCCGCCAACATGACCGTTCCCGCCGTCGCCGCCACTCCCTCGATGATCGACCGGATCCAGTGCTGCACCCCGAATGCGACGCCGAAGACGACGAGCGGCAGCGACACGAGGATCAGCAACGAGGCCGGGGAAAAATCGCTCAACAGGTAGCGGAACGCGAGCCGGCGGAGCCCATAGCGGAGGTGCTTCCCCGCGAAGGTGAGCGTGCTGTGTGTCACCGATAGGTGGCTCGACTCGTTGCCGTAGCGGGATGGCAGGGCCACGTCGCTCACGACCGCGCGAATCAGGCCGAGCTCGATCAACATGCTGGACTCGAAGAAGTAGCGTTCCTCGAGCCGCGAGAGATCGAGCGCGCTCAGCGCATCGCGACTGATCGCTGTGAACCCGTTCGTCGGGTCGAGGACCTGCCAGTACCCCGACGACAGCTTGGAGACGAACGATAGCACGGAGTTGCCCACCAGCCGCACGAACGGCATCTGCCAGAGCGCGTCCGGCCGGAGAAACCGGTTCCCCTTGGTGTAATCCGCGAGTCCCAGCGCGATCGGCAACACGAGGTGCGGCAGATACGCGGGATCCATCTGCCCATCCGCATCCATCTTGACCACGATGTCGGCCCCCACCTCGAGCGCGCGGAGGTAGCCGGTACACATCGCGGCGCCGACGCCGCGGTTCACGGGATGGACGATGACGAGCACCCGGGGATCGTACCGCGCCACCTCGCCGGCAACGTCGGCGCTGCGATCGGCGACGCCGTCACAGACGACGACGACCGTTTCGACCGTGGCCGGAATGGCCACCAACACATCACGCAACGTGGACTCCGCCCGGTACGCGGGAATCACCACCGCTACGTGGAGCTGTTCGAGGAAGTCCTGCGAGCTCACGATCGTGCCGCTAGGGTTTCTACCATCCCGCGGGTACCCCGGCAACAAGACGGGCCGCGCCGCGATTTTGCTAGAGGGGGGTCGCGCCGGAGTTCTACAACTACGGCTTTTTCAACGGACTGTTAGCTCACAGCGGCTGCAGACGCCGCGGCAGGCGGACCAGGGGCTATAGGCGAGCGCGGCGAAGCTGGCGGCGCTGTGCGACCGGCGGCTCGAGGCCTATGATTTGGTCGCGATCTTCCCCGTTCGGCGTGAGGGCGTTTCGGTCAGATCGCGGCCTCGCGATCCAGCTCCGCGGGTGCCGGGGACCAGATGCGTCGCAGGCGTACGCCGAGGGCGCGCATGTCCGAGCTGTGGCCGGTGTCGCACGGCCGCCAGCAGTCACTCACGCTGAATTCGAAGCGCGCCGGTCCACGGGGAAAGTCGGCCGGGAGGTGCACGGTGATCTCCTCCCACCCTAGCCCGGGTTCGAGACGCACCCGTCCCAGCTCGCGCCCGAGGCTTCGGATCGAGAGTTCGACGGCGGGCGCTCCCTTGGGCCGGTTCACACCCGCCACGAGCCGGAGTTCCGGAGCTTCGATCGTGAGCAGGAACGCCCCCTCCCGCTCCGTCCATCGGAAACCTTCGCCGCTCACCCCTTCGACCGCGTACCATCCAGACCGGAGGAACTGCTTGCCAGCTCCCGCCGTCTCGATCGTACTCGGGATGGGGCCGAGGGCACGGGTGAGAACCGCACCCGCTGACGCAATCGACGCGCCGCGCACGACCTCAATCACCGGCTCCAGCTGGGCGACACCGACTGTCCGTCGGTCGTCGGAGGCCACCACGGCGAACACCAGCGCGCCCTCGAGCCAGTCGTACGGATCGAAGACGTGGACCTCCCCCGTGTGTACCGCCGCGGCGACGGAGTATTCTCCGACGCCGAGGCGCAGCTTCGTCCGGATCCGCAGCTCAAGCATCTCGCCTGGCCGCCAGTCGCCTGTCGCGAGCCGCCAGTACCAGGTGTTGGTCCCCCATACCTCGTTCCCCAGCCGGTCCCGGATGAGGACGCCCACGGTGGGCTCATGCAGCGGCTCAAAGAAGAACACCCGGAGGCGGAGCGTGGCCTCGGTGCCCGCCAGCACCGCGCGCAGCGGCTGGTCTCGCTCGTCGAGTAGCTCCACCTCCGTCACCAGCGACGCAAAAGTGCCGGACCGGCGGCCGCGACTCACCTGGCTCTCTTCCAGCGCCAGGTAGTCGCTATCTGCCTTCTTCCGCGCGATTACCGCATTGTAGTGCTCGAGCACCTTCGCGGGCGGCCCGTCGTCCGCGATCTCGCCGTCGTGCAGCAGGAGAGCCCGGTCGCAGAGGGTCTTCACCGCGGTCGGATCGTGTGACACAAACAGGATGGTGACGCCGCGGTCGCGGAACTCGCGGATGCGTTGGACGCACTTCTGCTGAAAGTAGGCGTCGCCGACCGCCAGCACCTCATCGACCACAAGCACGTCGGGACTCACACTGGCTGCCACCGAGAAGGCGAGCCGGACGTGCATGCCGCTCGAGTAGGTCCTGAGCGGCCGATCCAGGAACTCGCCCAGCTCCGAGAACGCCTCGATCTCTGCCATCCGTTCCTCGATTTCGTCGTCGGTAAGCCCTAGGAAGCGGGCGTTGTAGGCGATGTTCTGCCGGCCGGTGAAGAGCGGGTGGAACCCGGTCCCGAGCTCGAGCAGGCTCGCGATGCGCCCGTCGAGGCGCACGCTGCCACGGGTCGGTTCCATGGTGCCGGTGATGATCTTGAGCAGCGTGGATTTTCCCGCACCGTTCACGCCGATGATGCCCGTCGACGTGCCGCCCACCACGGTGAACGAGATGTCGCGCAGCGTGTGGAGAGAGGCCGGACGGCCGTAGCGCGCGCGGGTGAGCCAACTGGTGAAGCGATGGATGGGATACCGGTAGAAGTAGAAGGTCTTCCACAGGTTGCAAACGGCGACTCGGGCGTGTGGCTCAGAGCTCATCGAGGATGTCGGGGCGGAAACGACGGTACAGCACCGTCCCGAGCAGCACCCACGCTGCCGTGAGCAGCACCAGCGCCACCAGGCGTCCGAGATGCGGCACGGTTCCCTTTAGCACCAGCTCGTGATGAGACACCGCGAATGCATAGAGCGGGTTTACAACTTCGAGCGGACGCAGCCAGGCGGGAAGGATCTCTTCCACGTAGACGATCGGCGTCATCCAGAAAAGCACCTGCAGGAGGACAGCCACGAGCTGTGCCGTGTCGCGGACGAAGACGTGCACCACGGACAGGACAATGCCGATGCCGAGACCGAAGAACAGCTGCAGGCCGATGAAGGGGATCCACAGGAGCAGCGTCGCGTGCAGCTCGTGGCCCGTGAGAACGGCGACACCCAGGAAAATCGTCAGCGCGAAGGCGAGGTTGATCGCGCTGCTCACAGTGACGTAGCCGTACAGCACGACCTTCGGGAAGGCCACCTTGCGCACGAGGTTAGCGTTGTCGGGGAAGAGGGTCGTTGAGCGTGTGACGACCTCGGAAAACGCCGACCAGGGGAGGAGCGCCGAGCAGAGGTAGATGCCGTACCCGTACGAACCGGAGCTGTCCGCCAGCCGTGCTCCCATCACTTTCGAGAAGACCACTGTGTAGATCAGGATCATCGTGAGCGGGTGGATCACGCTCCAAAAGACGCCCAGGCTGGAGCCAACGTAGCGCCCGCGCAGGTCGGTCGCCACCATCTGCCAGAGGAGATCCCAGTGCCGTGCCAGGGAGCGGGCCACCCACATCAGAATGCTGACGGGACTGGCGCCGCGATGGGGACCGCGACGAATCGACCACCCCTCTCCGCTCACCTCCTGATCAAGCACCGGTCTGGCCATCTTCGACCCATGGATAGAGGGGGCCGTGCCCCGCTCCCGCGGAGATACGAGGTTACGCTGAGACCTCGACGCCCGGTGCGACCGGGACATCGCGCGCCAGACTGCGCAGCTCTCGGGGCAGCGCCGCGAGCGCCTCCTTCCATAGTACGCGGCGACGCAGCTCGAGCCGGTCGTCCACCGGCCGTGGCACAAGCCCGTCGATGGCTCGCTTGACCTGACGCCGGAACTCGCCGGGGTCATCGGTCCGGTGGATCCCCGAAAGCTCGGCGACGACATCCTCGTAGCCGCGAAAGCTCGTCGTTGTCCCCACGATCGGCTTCCGCGAGTAGATCGCCTCGGCTGTCTTGATGTTGGAGCCGCCTCCAGTGGTGATGGGGAGGACGATGCACGCGGCCAGCTCGAGTAAGACGGCAAGCACTGCTTCCTCCCGCGGCCCGAGGAATAGGAGCCGGCTTGCGTTCACCTCGCGCCAGCGGCTGAAGCCCGGGTGGGTCGGAAGGACGTGCGAGATGCCGCCCACCACGAGAATCCGCTGGTGGGGCGCGAGGAACGCGAGCGATGGCGCGAACATCTCCCAGAAGCCGGCCACGTTCGGCGGATACGCGCTGCCGACGAACAGTGCGAAGTCGATCCCCCGCAGCACCTTCTTCCAGTACGCGAGCAGCTCCGGGTCAACCGCGCGCTCGACGATCCCGTTCCGCGCAAGGATCACGCGCCTGGCGCCCAACACTTCGTAGGTTCTCGCATCCGACGCCGTGACTGCAACGACCAGGTCGGCCGCCCGCGTGACCGCTTGTTCCAGCGCCTCGATCTCGGCGACAACGGTCTCCACCTGCTCGGCGGCGCAGCCCTGAAGGACACGGCGCTTTAGCGGCGCCTCAACGTTCTGCGATGAGTAGACGACGCGGAAAGAAGGTACCGCGGCATCGCGGCGTGCACGGTCCACCACGGGCCACAGCCACGGTTGCTCGAGTTGCAGAACGTCCGGCCGGAAGGCGAGGAGTTGCTTGTGAATGTGCGCCCAGGCCCCGGTATCCCGCGCCGCGAACTCGCCCGAGGCGAGGTCGGTACAGAACGGCAAGTCCCGCCGGCGATGCGGGGAATCGAGAGGAAACGCGAGGTCGTGCGCACCGAGTGCCTCCGGCCCGTAGTTCTCGGGCTCGTAGACAGCGATGACGCGGGAGGTGATCCCTGCGGCCGCGTACGTGGCGCAGATGTTCGAGACGCGGGCCTGCCCACCGTGACGTGGCAGCTCGACAGGATACGTCGTCAGATGGAGGACGCGCATGCCTCCGTCCCTTCCAGCCCGTGGATCACGCGCAGCATCTCCTCGCCGTGGCGACGCCACGACATCGGGGCATAGCAGTCGCGGACCTTCGCTTCCGTCTGAGCAAGCGTCTCCGGGTCCAGCACGTAGCGCTCCACCACCGCGAACCACGCACCGAAGTCGAGAGGATCGATCGCCGGGACGAGCCCTTGCGATGCTTCGAGCAGGGCGGGGGCGGTCGACACGATGCACACCTTTCCCAGGGCCATGCTCTCGACCACTGGGAGCCCCCACCCCTCGCAGAACGACGGAAACACCGAGAAGCGGCAGTGCCGATACAGCCACAGGAGCTCCTCGTCCGTCACACAATCGAGGACGAACACCCTGGCGGAGAGCCGCGGGTTGATCCGCAGGCGCGCCAGCAGGTCCTGGACCCCCCAGCCCACCATGCCGACCAGCACCAGATGGGGTATGCGCTCCCCATGCCTGGCGATCAGCCGATCCCACAGGTGATAGAGTAGTTCGTGGTTTTTGCGCGCCTCGATGGTACCGACGCACAGCACGAAGGGCTCCCGTGTCAGCTCCGGTCGGGGCGGTGCGAGCACGTCGCGCTCCGCTCCCTCCTGTACCTCGGTGCCGAGGTGCACGACGCTCATGGGCGGGGTCGGGGCACCGATCTCCGCGAGGAACGCAAGACATTCGTTTAGCGTCGCCTGCGAGATGGTGACAACATGATCCGCAACGTGGGCAAGGTTCACGAAATAGGCCGCGAAGAAATCGCGGCAGTCAGACGCCATGAGCTGCGGGTAAGAGACCGGGATCACGTCGTAACAGAACAGCAGTGTCCGGAAGCCCTGAGTACGCTTGCACTCCCACAGCACGGTCAAATCGTTGTAGTCCCAGTCGAGCCCCATCGAGACGTAGACATCGCTCGCCTGGAAATCCACCGCCGCCGCCGCCGCCTCCGCCTCCGCCTCGATCGGTCCGCGGCCGTTTCCTCCGCCACTGCGCGTATCTTCCAACAGGCGCCCTGGCTGCACGGCGTGCCCCGCTTTCAACCCGAGCCAGTACACGCTCCGGATCAGCTGGTCCGTGCTGCGAGCGATAAGGGTCGCGTCGGGCTGCAACACGTCGGGCAGATGCCCGATGCCCCGCCGCGTCAGCCCCGCAGCCCAAGCTCGGATGCGTAGCCGGAGGGCGCGCGGAGCGGGCGGCGCGGCGTTCCGGTTGGCGTGTTCGCCGCCCTCCACGCGGACGGCGGGGTCTCGCACCAACCCGGCTAGCACCAGGTCTCGGCAGACCTCGACGTACTGCCGGCTCGACCGATCGAAGCGGCAGAAGACGACCTCGAGATCGGGTCGGTCAAGCAGAAAGCGGACGAACTTCTGCTCGGTGCGCACGATTCCGACTGCGGGGCGCGTCCACGCGAGCGTGGTGGAGACGTCGCAAACGATCCGCATGGCAACAGCCGTCCCGTGAGGCGCCTCGGTCACTTCTCCGCGATGAGCGCGTAATCGAGCGGGGCCTCGAAGAGCCGTCGAAGGCCCGGCACTTCCGGCACCGCATCGGCCCACCCCTCGACGAGCATCGGCGGATTGATCTCTATGATTCGGCAGTCTCGAAAGCCGGCGAACTGTGCAAGGAACAGGGCGGTGAGGGACGGAATGGGACGGAGATGTGTCGGGTCCAGGTAGAACGATTGGGAAGCGACTAACAAGTTGTTGCAGTTTGGGGTCTCGAAAACAATGAGCCCTCGGGTTTTGAGTGCCTTATGGCAGGCCGAGAAGAGCTGCGCAAGAGCCGCGAACGGCATGTGCTCGACTACGTGGAACGCCGTGACGGCGCCGAGGCTCTCCTCCGCAGCTGCCTCGAGCGTCGCCAGACCGTCGCCCAAGCGTACTGGGAGGCCCAGGCTCGCGCAGTACGCGACCGTGTGCGGATTGGTGTCCACGCCTTCGGCCACCAACCCTTCGGCGCCCAGCAGCTCGATCCATTCGCCACGACCGCATCCAATGTCGAGGATCGGTCGCTCGGCCGTCCCGGCACTTGCCTTCTTCATCAACGGCAGATAACAGCCGACCCGCTCGCGGATTTGCTCACGCGTTCCCCGGAACGTGTTCTCGAACGATGCGTAGAGCCGGTCGAGATCAACGGCCGTAGCGCCCGCATGGCGCGGGAGCGCGAGCCGCACCTCGTAGCCCGCAGCGACGCGCTCAACGGCCGCCATTCGCTCTTCGAGCGCGGTTAGGCGCTCCGACGAACGGCTGGCCGCAGCCGTGGTTGCGCTCGCCTCGGCCAGGCGGTCAATGCGCTCACGCCGGCTCAGCTCCTCGGCCGCGCCGAGCCGCTGGTCGAGCGCGGAGGCCCTCCGCTCCGCAAGTGCCAGCCGGGCAGCGAGCGCGAAATCGGCCGTCACCTGCCGCCGCACGGCCCCGGCCAGCGCGCGACCGAGGATCGGCCAACGGCACAGGCGCCCCCTCCGCTCGTGGCGCTCGATCGTCTCGGGGATGGCGACGGCATGCGCACCGGCGAGCTCGCGCATCCACTCGACGGGCGGCACTCCGTCGGCGATACGCTCGAGCGCGGTTGCCGTTTCGTCAGCGGTGGGCGGGCGCAGCAGCAGCAGCAGGTATGCGTCGAGCACGAACCGAGCCGCGTCTGGCGGCGCCAGGCCGTCGAGCTGATCGATCAGAGTCAAGGATTCCGAGACGGCCATACCAGCGCGGCGTCCCGCTTCGACTCCGCTTACCCTCGCGCTGCGGAGCCGCGACGTGCTCGCGGCGACGCGCGGCGCCGATGAGACCACACCGCACGGCGAAGCTCTGGCGTATCAGGTGCCTTAGGTGAGGGCAAGCTGGAGGACCGTTCTGAGCCTCAGTCGCGGCTGTGGGGAACTGGGGGAGTGCGTCACGTCGGCGGGCACGCCGATGGCCCACTCTCACCGGCGGGGAATGCGGTCGCTCACGGCGGCTCCGTTGGGCTCGCGCGGCTCCGGCAGGCCCACGCTGGCGTCTTCCCAGGGATGCAAACGAGGAGATCCCGCTCCGCTGCTGGCGGTGCACCCTTCACGCACTGCGACCAGGTGTGACTCGACCCGATCCACCATAGCCTCGATGCCGACGACGAGAATATCGAGTCGCGCGTCTCGTCTCATGAGCCGATCCTGCAATGTTCCAGCGGTCGAGCTCGTGCTGACAGCTCACCGGTGGCGTGAGGATAGCGATCGGCGGCGGCGGGCTTGCCCGCACGTCTGTCAACGAGTCGCCCGCCGTCGGTTTTAGGGCGCCGCGCGACACCACCCGACGGCGGTGGCCGCCGCCAACGGCTGAGTACGACCGACGCCCGCGCGTTTTGGGCGTGCTGGCGCCTCTGGTACCCTGACCCCCCGCATGGCGCGCGACACCATTCTCGTCGTCGAGGATGACCCGGACATCGTCGAGCTGCTCCGCTACAACCTCGAGCGCGAGGGCTTCGACGTCCGCGCGGTCGGCGACGGCGAGTCAGGCCTCGCCGCGGCCGAGACCCACCAGCCCGCCCTCATCCTGCTCGACCTGATGCTCCCGGGCATGGAGGGCCTGGAGGTCTGTCGTGAGCTGCGGCGCCGGGAGCCGACCAGCGCGATCCCCTTGATCATGCTCACCGCCAAGGGAGACGAGGCGGACATCGTGCTCGGCCTCGGGCTCGGCGCGGACGACTACGTCACGAAGCCCTTCAGCCCCAAGCAGCTGATCGCCCGCATCCGGGCCGTGCTGCGCCGTGGGACTCGGCCAGCTGCCGATACCATCGAGCGCATCGACCGTGGCCCTCTGCGCATCGACACCGCGCGCCATGAGGTGCGGCTCGACGGCATGCCTGTCACGTTGACCCTGGCGGAGTTTCGCATCCTTCACACGCTGGCCGCGAATCCCGACCGCGTCTTCACGCGTGACCAGTTGCTCGACAAGATCACCCAGGGCAAGAGTGTCATCATCGATCGCAACGTCGATGTTCACGTGCGCGCGATCCGCAAGAAGCTCGGCAAGTACGGCGAGCGGATCGTCACCGTACGCGGGGTAGGCTACAAGTGCACGGCCTGAGCTTCGTTCGCTCGCGCTTCTTCTGGAAGCTCTACGCCTCCTACGCTCTTCTCGTGCTCGCGACCACCGCGGTCGTCGGGAGCCTGGTGCATCATCAGATGTCCCGCTCACTCCTGACCGAGGTGGCCACGTCGCTGCGGGACAAGACCCGGCTCATCGAGCCCTACGCGCTGCGCGCCTTCGACGAGAGCCGGCCGGCCGCCATCGAGACGGAGATCGCCACCCTCGGCCGGGAGACCGGCATCCGCATCACGCTCATTCGGCCCGACGGCAGCATCGTCGGTGACTCCGAACACGACCCGGCCACCATGGACAATCACGGTGACCGCCCGGAGGTCATCGACGCGCGAACGCGCCGGGTCGGGCTTGCGCGACGCTACAGCCATACGCTGCAGCAGTTCATGCTCTACGCGGCCATCGCCGTGCGGAAGGACGGCCAGATCCGCGGCACGGTGCGAACGGCGATGCCGCTCAGGGAGATCGACGCGCGGCTCGCCACCATGCGTCGCACCATCGCCGCGGGCGCTCTCATCGGGGTCGTCGCGGCCATGCTCGTCGGGATCGTGGTCGCGCGGCGGATCACGGCGCCGGTGGCCGAGATGACCACTGCGGCCGCCGCCATGCGGGACGGACGCTACGAAGCGCGGGTCCGCCAGCTGCCCCAGGACGAGATCGGCATCCTCGGCGATGCGCTCAACCGCCTCGGAGCGGAGCTCACCCGGCGCATCGCCACCATGTCGCACGATCAGGCGCAGCTCCGGGCCATGATCGCCGGCATGGTGGAAGGCGTGATCGCCGTGGATGACCATGATCGCGTGCTGTACTCGAACAACGCCGCCTGCGCGCTGCTCGGCATCGACAGCGGCGGGGGCCGCGGCCGCACGCTCTGGGAGATTGTCCGTCTGGCCGGGCTCGCGACCCTCGTCGCCGAGGCCCGCGCCCGTGGCGAGCCGGTCCATCGCGAGCTGGCCGTGTATCGCGGGGCCACCGAGCTGGCCCTCGACGCCCACGCAACCGCCTTTGCGGTCCGCGGCGCCGGCGGTGTGGTGGTCGTTCTGCACGACGTCACCGGCCTGCGCCGGCTCGAGCGTATCCGCCGCGACTTCGTCGCCAACGTGTCCCACGAGCTCAAGACACCGCTGACGAGCATCAAGGGCTACCTCGAGACCCTCCTCGATGGCGCGCTGTACGACGAGCAGAACAACCTCCGTTTTCTGCAGAAGATCGAGACGCACGTCGCGCGCCTCGCCGATCTCGTCCGCGATCTGCTCGACCTGGCTCACATCGAATCGCGCGAGGGCTCGTTGCCGCTGGGCCCCGTCGACTGGCGCAGCGTCGTCGATGAGGCGGTTCGCCGGCACGAGAGCGCCATCGAACGCAAAGGGCTCGCCTGCGTGGTGCGCGGTACCGCGGAGCCCGTCATCGTGCAGGGCGACCCCGGCGCCATGACCCATGTGATCGACAACCTGCTCGACAACGCCATCAAGTATACGCCGAGCTCCGGCGCCGTCTCGATCACGCTCGACCGCCGCCGCTCCCTTGGTGAGCTGGTCGTCGAAGACACCGGCGTCGGGATTCCCGAGCAGGATCGTGAGCGCATCTTCGAGCGATTCTATCGAGTGGACAAGGCACGCTCCCGCGAGCTCGGTGGCACCGGGCTCGGCCTCTCCATCGTGAAGCACTGCGTGCATGCAATGGGCGGCACGGTTCACGTCGACAGCGCGCAGGAAGGCGGCAGTCGCTTTATCGTCCGCCTGCCACTGGCCACCGCGGCACGGTCCCCCGAGCTCGACGACTCGCTCGCCCCGTAGTTTCCCACCGCCAGCTAGATCTGACGCGACGGCGCGCCTCGCCCGCCGCCTAGATCGTGCGTTTCCAGACCGTGTCAAAAACCCGTCTCGAGTATCGACAGGCACACGCCGTGGCACCTGCGTATAGATTTCACTCAATCTTAAAGCTTTCTTTATGAAATATCTGCCGGACCTTCACGCGCTGTTCTTGTCGCTCGCCGATATTGATGGTGAGGTTGACGTACGGGGTGTGTGTAACCGCATCCCGCGCTCGAGGAGAAGGCCCCGAGCAAGGAGAACACCGTGCAGAAGAGGTGGAGAAAAGGAGGAGGGGGTACAATGTTGAAGCGAGTTTGGAGCACAGCCGCCTGCGCCATGCTGCTCGCGGCAGGGGCGCTCGTTCCGGCGCCGCCGACCTACGCCGCGCAGAGCCTCGATCAGCGGCTCGATGAGGCCGAAGAAACGATCCGCAGCCTCCAGGAGGAAGTCGAAGAGCTCCGCAAGGCCAAGCAGGAGGAACCGAAGCCGGCGGCGGAAGATCCGTCCACCTTCCGGGTGTTCTGGAAGGACGGGCTGCGCGCCGAGACCAAGGACAAGAAGTTCACCGCGAGGATCGGCGGCCGGATCAACACCGACTTCACCGCCGGCAGCGTCAGCGACGACCTGAAAGACGAGGTCGGCGACTTCAAGAACGGGGTCGAGTTCCGGCGTGCCCGTCTCTACATGCAAGGCACGGCGTACGAGAATTTCGACTACAAGATCCAGCTCGACTTCGCCGGCGGGGATGCGGCCTTCAAGGACGTCTACATGGGCTACAATGGCATCCCGTACGTCGGCGGCATCCGGGTGGGTCAGTTCAAGGAGCCGTTCTCGCTCGAGGAACTCACGAGCTCGAACCAGATCACCTTTCTCGAGCGCGCCCTGCCGAACGAAGCGCTCGTCCCCAGCCGTAACACCGGCATCATGCTGTACAACGCCCTTCTCAATCAGCGCATGACGGTCGCGGGCGGCTACTTTCATGACACGGACGACTTCGGTGACGAGACCAGCGACCACGAACAGGTCTTCACCGGCCGCGTGACCGGGCTGCCGCTCTACGAGGACGAGGGTCGCCTGCTGGTCCATCTAGGCGCAGCCGGCCGCTGGCGGAAGACGGGAACGGAAACGGCGCGGTTCCGTTCACGACCGGAGATCCACAACGCGGACCGCTTCATCGACACCGGGGACTTCGACACCGAGTCGTACACCCAAGCGGGCGCCGAGTTCGCAACCGTCGTCGGCCCGGCCTCGCTGCAAGCCGAGTACATCTACACCGGCACGGATACGCCCGGGAGCGCCGATCCCGCCTTCGACGGGTTCTACGTCTTCGGCAGCTACTTCCTCACCGGCGAGCATCGACCGTACAGGCCCGCCGAGGCGATCTTCGAGCCGGTGAGACCGAAGCACAACTTCAGCATCAAGGATGGAACCTGGGGCGCGTGGGAGGTGGCGGCGCGCTACTCGCAAGCCGATCTCGACGACAGCGGCATCGAGGGCGGCGAGCTGCGCAACACCACCGTCGGGCTCAATTGGTACCTCAACTACAACTACCGGATCATGGGGAACTGGGTGCACACGCACCGCAAGAGCGTCGGCAGCGGCGATCTGTTCGGCGTCCGCTTCCAGGTGTTCTTCTAGAGGCGATTCGAGTGCATGGGCATCGGTACGGGAAAACGTGCAGTGACGTGAAACGTTCGAGACAGGCAACGTGGAGCACGCCACCGGCCTCGGTAGATCCGCGCGGCGGAGCGGCCCCGGACAGGACGGCCGGGGTCGCCTGCCGCGTGGGCCGGTCGTGTGCAGTGGCTCCAACAAAGGCAAGAACCAAGGAGAATCACGCAATGAAGCGACAGTTGTTCACGGTGGTGGTGGTGGCGGGGACGATGCTGGCCGCGGCGGCGAGCGGCGTGACCACGGCCTGGGCAGAGGCCATCAAGGTGGATGCCGGCGTGCCCGCCTACGCCCGTACCAGCGGCATCTCCGGCACGCTCAATTCGATCGGCTCCGACACGCTCAACAACCTCATGACCCTGTGGGCGGAGGGGTTTCGCAAGCTCTATCCGAGCGTGCGCGTCCAGATCGAAGGCAAGGGATCGTCGACCGCGCCCCCGGCCCTCATCGCCGGTACCGCGCAGCTCGGCCCCATGAGCCGCGCCATGAAGTCCAGCGAGATCGATTCGTTCGAAAAACGCTTCGGCTACAAGCCGACCGCCATCCGCGTCGCCGTCGATGCGCTCGCCGTCTACGTCAACAAGGACAACCCGCTCGAGCGCCTCACCCTGCCCCAGGTCGATGCGATCTTCTCCAAGACCCGCGGCGGCGGCCAACCGGCCGACGTCACCACCTGGGGCCAGCTCGGCCTCAACGGCGCCTGGGGCCCGCGGCCGATCAGCCTCTACGGGCGCAACTCCGCCTCCGGCACCTACGGCTATTTCAAGGAGCACGCCCTCTTCAACGGCGACTACAAGGACACGGTCAAGGAGCAGCCCGGCTCCGCCTCCGTCGTCCAG
>Ga0187893_10005733_pt1 | contig 21951 bp, 13 predicted proteins | sample MA1701074metaG_FD_139574 | JGI IMG/M metagenome (GOLD analysis project Ga0187893, IMG submission 139574) | White microbial mat communities from a basaltic lava cave in the Kipuka Kanohina Cave System on the Island of Hawaii, USA - MA170107-4 metaG ...
ACCATTCACCATTTACTAAAAAACAATTCTCAGCCCGACTTGAATCTGTCTTGACGACGTTACCGTCGAGCGAATTCGTCCAAAAGTCGTTAGCGGGAGCTCGTTGTCAGTGGCGCCGGCAAAGGCCGTCAGTGCCGGCGGCGCAAAGTTTGCTCGATTGAACAGGTTGAATGCCTCTACTCGGATTTGAATGTTGCCCGAATCGCCCAGCAACCGAGTCAGCTTTGTATTCTTTACCGCCGCCAGATCAAATGTTCGCAAATTTGGTCCAATAAAAGCGCCGCGACCTGTATTGCCGAGCGTGCCGGCCGGCTGTAAGACAAACGCCGCCGGATCGAAATACTGATCCGGACTTCCGATAACCGCCGTTTGATAAGTGAAGCCCGGGGCGATGGAGGCGCGATCGCGGCCGATCCCGGGACCCAGCGATGGCTGCCACAACGAGCGTGAGCGGTTGGCCTGAACAAAAACTGTCAGCGGGTTGCCGCTGCGAGCGTTACCTATGCCGGCGAGCTGCCAGCCATCGAGCAACGTTCTGGCCACGCCCTGCAAATTGCGGGCAAACGGCAGTTCCCAATTGAAGTTGACCACCCAATTGTGTTTCGCGTGATAGTCCGAAAGACCTTTGTTGTAGTTAAGCCCGGGGAACTCAGGAAACGCCGTGGTGGTTCCGTTGGTTGCGTCAGAGAAAAATGTCGAAGCCTGAGTGGTGTCGAGGTTACGCGAAAACGTATAAGAGGACTGGACAGTAAAGGTACGGTTCCAACGCTTGCGTACTTCGAAGATCATCGCGTTGTACCACGAGTTCCCGTCGCTGCTTTTTAGCTCGATGGTCGAGAAGGCTGTGTTCTGACGCGGTGAGCCCGGCGCGAAAAACAGGGTGCCGTCAGGGCGGACAATTGGCAAGGCCGTGTTTACGTCACTACTGCGCAGCAAATGCACCCCGCGAGAGCCTGCGTATCCAAGAGTCACGACGGTGTCCCAGGGGAGCTCACGCTGCAAGCTCGCGTTGTAAACGTTGACGTACGGGTTATCAAGATCAAACTGCACCGGGCGGATCGAATTTGCAAACGCGCATGAAAGCGGGGCCGTTGGAAAAGTCGGCGGGCACGGTGAAGTCGGGGTGAAGCCAATGGCGATCCGCGGCGTGGCGGGAGGATTCGTTACCGTCACGATCAAATTCTGCTGATTATTCGTGTTGAAATAGATGCCATAGCCGCCTCGCGCGCTAGTCTTGCCGTCGCCGAAGATGTCCCAGGCAAACCCGACCCGCGGTGAAATATTTTGGTGTGTTGGATTTTGGTAAAGCGGACCCACCGTCGGCGCGCGATCGGACAAATTAGGGAGCGCCGAATCGCGCCCGTAAATATCTACTGGTAAAGTCGCTGTTTCGTAACGCAGCCCCGCGTTCAACGAGAGTCGCGGGTGTGCCCGAAAAGTGTCCTGAACGTAACCGGCAAAGAGCGTGAAGCGCCAATAGCGATCGAGTGCGCCGGCGGGGGTCAAGCCTAGAAAACTCTGCGGACTGCGAGTCAGAAAATTTCGCAAGTTGGCAAACGTCCAAATGCCCAGGGAAAACGTTGGATTTACCATGTTGTCCTGATAGCGCTCTACCAATCCGCCAAATTTCAAGAGATGCCGCCCACGCGTATGGACCATGCCATATTCGGTACCGAATACGTTCTGAGTGAGTTTCACACTAACGGAAGTCTGCGGACCAAAACGAGGGATGCCGCCGATATCGATGTTGCCCAAAAACGGCCGGCCCGGCACGAACGGCTCCAACGCCTGGGTCGTGTTGGCTTCGACCGCCTGCCCGATGCGCGTCCGGCCAAAATTAAAACGCAAGGTATGGATTGTTTGTGGGCTGTGAATGTACCGGTGCTCCGCGGTGAAGAACTGATTTCGCGAACGAAAGGCGCGTGGGAACTGTGGAAATTCGGTGGGCAGTTGCTGATCCGCGTCGTCGAAAGTATAGCGCGCGAAGGACTGATGCCTCTGGCTCCAGTTGTGATCGAAACGGCCCTGGAGAAAGTGTTGAGTAATCTGGCGATTAAAACCAAAGCTGAACTCGGCTAATCCCCCGCCCAGGTTTGGACCGTTTGGTAAAGGAAACTCGTCAAGGTAAGGCCTGACCAAAGAATTGACGGTCACGTTCCCGGTTGGCAGCATGCCGCTGCGAGCGGCAAGATCCGGGACCACAGTTCGAATCGTCTGTCCGAGGTTTTCTCTCAGCGACTCGTATCCGAAAAAATAGAATGTTCGGTCGCGCTGGATAGGCCCACCAATACTGCCACCGAACTGGTTACGCTTGAACTCCGGCTTTTCGCCGTCGAAAAAGTTTCTCGCGTCCAGATTGTCGTTGCGATGAAAGAGGTAAAGGCTGCCATGATGGCCGTTGGTCCCAGACTTGCTCACGACGTTGATTTGGCCGCCAGAGTTACGGCCAAACTCCGCGCCATATGAGTTCGCTTCAACGCGAAACTCACGAATGGTTTCCACCCCAAGGACGGTGCTGGCCGCGCTTCCCGCTGGTCCGTTCGTGAAATCGTTTTGCGGAGTACCGTCAAGCAAGTAGACATTCGACCGGGGATCCTGGCCGTTGACGCTCATGCCGAGACCATGCGCTACCACCGATCCGCCATCGCGATGCGCATACGCAACGACGCCGGGTTGGAGCAGCGCCAGATCGGTGTAGTTTCTCCCGTTCAAAGGCAGTTCCCGGATCGCTTCCTCGCCAACGAGGTAACTCAGCTCGGGCGTCTGAGTATTCACCAATGCCTCTCCGCTGTTGATATCGACCTTAGCGCTGACGCCCGCGACTTTCATTACCAGCGAGACGGACGTCGTTTCGTTCACCGTCAGCCTGACGTCGGGAAACACGAGCGGTTCAAATCCATTAGACTCGGCTTGTAGGTTATACCGCCCGACGGGAAGCCCTGGAAAAACGAACCTTCCATCGGCTTCACTCGTAGTAGCACGCGTTAGTCCGGTATCGAGGTGTCTGGCGGTAATCTGAACCCCAACCAGTGCGGCTCCATTTGAATCCTTAATGTCGCCCGTGATGGTGCTGTCGGTTTGCGCAGTTGCGTTGGAAGCAAAACAAAGAATGAAGAAGAACAACCACCGAACTCTTTGGCCCATGATGGGAAACGTGTATGCGAAAACTTTCATCAGTAACTTTGCTCCGATGAGTATCCTACAACCGTCAAGGCTGCGTTATTCTAGCAAGCAGTTTCACTGTTGACTATATTGTTCGACAAAACTTCAGTTTGTCATTCATTCAACCGGAACGACAACGCGCGGATTGTCGTTATGCTTTTACGACGATTCCCTTCCAAGGTTTACTTAAAATAAGGCTCGACGACAAACTAAAGTTTGTCGGACTGAGAGCGCTTCTGGTAATAATACACGGGCGGTAAAAACTCGTTTCCGAAAGTTCGTACATTCTTCCGAAAGTCCGTTAGGAGATTCATGAAAACGCTTTCCCAGGCTCTCGCATTGACTCTGTTCCTTTTGTTTGCCTCAACTGGCGGCGCCCAAACCCACCGCGGGTCCGTGCGGGGCACTATCTACGATCCGAATCAGGCTGTCATCCCCGGCGCGATTATCCGGGTGATCAGGCAGGAAACTCAGGAAACGCGCACGGTCACCGCCGGCGCCGAAGGTGATTATGCGATCTCGTCCCTTCTCCCGGGTGAATACCGTTTGGAAGTAGAGGCGCTTAACTTTGCCAGGCAAGCAGTCAGAATCACCGTACTCGTCAATCAGGAAGAGCGCGTTGATGTCACTCTGGAATTGGCGGCGACCGAAAGAGTTGACATTAATTTCACCAACGATGCGCTTTTGAAAAACGACTCGGCGGCGATGGGGACAGTGATTGAAAACCGGCAGATCAATAACCTGCCGCTCGATGGACGCAATTTTTACGAGTTGAGTCTGCTGGTGCCAGGCGCGGTTCCCCCGGCGCAAGGCTCAGCCGGCTCAGTGCGCGGTGACTTCGCTTTCAGCGTTAACGGCGCGCGCGAAGACAGCAATAATTTTTTACTCGACGGCGTTTACAACGTCGATCCTAAATTGAATACCTTCGCCGTCCGTCCACCGGTTGATGCAATCCGAGAGTTTGAAATTGCCTCGAGTACTTACGATGCAGCTTTTGGTCGCAACCCGGGCGCGCAGGTTAACGTTGTGCTCAAGTCAGGCACCAACGAATTTCACGGCTCGCTCTACGAGTTCCATCGCAATGCGGCTCTCGACGCTCGTAATTTCTTCGCCCCCGCGGATGAACCCGCGCCGAAGTACATCCGCAACCAGTTTGGCTTTTCTTTGGGCGGCCCAATCAAAAACAGTCGCACTTTCTTCTTTGCCGACTATGAGGGCACGCGCGCGCGTGAGGGATTGACGCGGATCACGAACGTTCCCACGCTGCAGGAGCGATCGGGGAACTTTTCGCGGAGCCTGTTCGGGCCTCCGCGCAACCCGTTAACGGGAATGCCATTTGAAGGTGGAATGATCCCGTCCTTTTTCATTCATCCGGTGGGACGGGCGATCGCCGCGCTCTATCCGTTGCCTAACCGAACGACTCCATTTGCCAACTTTGTCTCATCGCCGGTTCAACGTGACGATAACGACCATTTTGATGTTCGTATCGATCAACTCCTGAATAACACTACGACATTGGTGGCGCGCTACAGTTTTGGCGATCGCAGATTCTTTGAGCCGTTTGCCGGACCTACTCTGGCGGTCGTTCCGGGCTTTGGCAACGAAGTGCCCCGGCGCAGCCAAAACGCCATGGTCGGCGTAACGCACGTCTTCTCACCCAGGTTTGTTAACGATGCGCGCTTTGCCTTCAGCCGCGTGGCCGCTGCGGTTAATCAAGAAAATCAAGGGACAAGTGTTAATCGCGCGGTCGGCTTGCCTGAGCTCTCGTCTGACCCGCGCGACTTTGGCCTGAGCTTCATATCGATCACAGGCTTCTCTCCGCTGGGACACGAGGGCAACAATCCGCAGCAGACAGTAACTAATACTTTCCAGATTCTCGACACGGCGAGCTATTCGAGTGGAGCGCATCTTTTCAAGTTTGGCGCGGACATTCGGGCCGTGCAGCAAAACGGCTTTCGTGACGTGCAGTCACGCGGCTTCCTTAATTTTTCGCCGTTTGCGTTTACTGGCGTAGCGCTGGCCGACCTGCTGCTCGGCTTGCCGCTCGTCACCGGTGGAGCGCGAGTTGACAATGCCCAGCACCTGCGCGCTGAGAGTTACCACTTCTTCGTCAATGACAGTTTCCGTTTGCGTCGCCATCTGACGCTCTCTGCCGGGTTGCGGTACGAATATAACTCGCCCCCGGTAGATACGACGGATCGAGCAAATCTTTATGACTTCGCGACGCGTTCGTTGGTACGCGTCGGAACCGGAGGAATTCCTCGTGGAGGATATGAGTCCGACAAAAATAACTTTGCGCCGCGGGTGGGCCTGGCGTGGACTGTTGGGGACGAGGGAAATACGGTGGTGCGAGCGGGCTATGGCGTCTATTACGACACTTCGCCGCTGGCGCCAGCTGAAGCACTCTACTTTAATCGCCCGTTCTTTGACTTTAACTTGTTCTTCCCACTGCTGCCCGGACTGCCGCTGACATTGTCGGATCCTTTCCCATCGTTCTTTCCCTTCCCGCTTCCGGACTCAGCCCAAGCCATTCAGCGCGACTTGCGCACGCCCTACATGCAACATTGGAATTTGAGCGTGCAGCAGCAACTAGGCCGTAGCCGCGTTTTTGAGGCGGCCTATGTGGGATCAAAGGGAACGAAACTTTTGTCAGCTCGCGATCTTAATCAGCCGCAACCCAGCGTATTGCCGCCCGGGTTGCCATTTGTCCCGCGACCCGATCCGCAGTTTGACGAGATCAACACTATCGAGTCGAACGGCGCCTCCAACTACCACAGTCTTCAGGCGCGACTGCAGCAGAGACTATCGGCTGGTTTGGCAATGCTCGCGTCTTACACCTGGTCAAAATCAATTGACGACGCGTCAAACTTTTTTCCCAGTGCCGGCGATCCAAACTATCCCCAGAATAGTTATGACTTGCGAGCCGAGCGAGGCCGGTCGAACTTTGATGTCCGTCATCGACTAAGCCTCAGTTATGTTTACGATCTGCCCTTCGGAAAGGGCCGCACGTATCTGGCGGATAGTGGCGGCTGGTCAACGCTGTTAACGGGCTGGCAAACCTCCGGCATCATTACCCTGCAAACGGGACGGCCATTCACGGTGGCGCTGCTGCGAGAATTTGACAACAGCGGTACCGGAATCTCCGCGCTGGGCTTTGGCGCGAATGACCGGCCTAATCTGATTGGAAATCCGGAGTTGTCAACCCGAACTTCCGATCGATGGTTCAACCCAAGTGCTTTTGGGTTCCCGCCTCGGGGGACTTTCGGTAATGCGGGCCGCAACATACTTGATGGCCCGAGCTTTCAAACCGTGAATGTTGGGCTCAGTAAGAACACCGCGCTTTCGGAGCGCTTTAACCTGCAGTTTCGCACCGAGGTCTTCAATCTCTTCAATCATCCGAATTTCAATTTGCCGGATAATTTTCTCGGATCACCGACGTTTGGCCGCATTACGTCGGCCCGGGATCCCCGGCATATTCAGTTTGGTTTGAAGTTGTTGTTTTAGTGGCACAGACTTCAGTCTGTGGACCGGTCGCTGGACTCGAGCAACCCGTCGTAACCCAATTTCGGCAGAGCGGTTAACTAAAAAACACTCGTGCGTTCGGACAGGGTTCGGAGTCACCACATTAGTGAGGAGAAACATGAAGAGGTTTGCTTTTTTACTTGCGCTCATCTTAACCGGCGCTCTCGCGATTATCATTCACGTTCGGGCGCAAAATGCGGAAGAGACGGGCGTGCGCCAGGCACTGGAACACTACCTCCGCGGTCACGCCACGGGTCAGGGCGAGAACTTTCGCAAGGCTTTTCACCCGGACGCCAAGCTCTTTGCGATCAGAGATGGTAAATATTGGCAACTAACAAGCGAGGAGTACATTGCCCGCGCCCCCGGCAAGCCCGCCGCTGACGAAGCGCAACGCAAACGGACCATCGAAGCCATTGACATCTCGGGCAACGTCGCAGTTGCCAAAATTGTCCTCGACTATCCGGAAGTGAAACTACGGATTACATGTCGCTGCTCAAGATCGATGGCGAGTGGAAAATAATCAACAAGACGTTTTACGCGGAGCCAAAAGCCCGGCAGTGAACCCGCAGTTTCCAAAAACCCGCAGTTTCCATATAGAGAAGAAGGAGTGCTAAACGATGGGAAGGCAAACAATACTGGCTTTGACAATTGGATTGGTCCTGGCAAGCCTATGTCTCGCCGCACAGCAACCGAACTTCAGTGGCGAATGGTTGATGGATCGTGACCGGAGCTTCGGCATGCCTGGGAACATGCAGCAAACCATGACGGTCAATCAAACGGGCGATCAGATTGAGATCGAGACCAGACTGATTCAACCGGAAAATGAACGAACGGTGAAGGACAGCTACACGCTCGACGGAAAGGAGCGAGAGTTTACTCCACAGACCCAGCCCAACGCACAGCCGGCGAAAGGCAAGCGAACCGCGAACTGGCTGCCCAACCGGAAAGGGATCCTTGTCAATGAGGTCACGACCAGTGAAACTGACAAAGGACCGGTCACCAGCCAAGTCACCAGAAAATGGACGTTATCCACCGACGGCGAGTTGATCATCGATATGTACATCGATAATCAAAGGGGCTCGTTTGAAACCAAACGTATCTTTAAGAAGAAATAGGCAATCCTACCCACGGCAGAGACTGTGCAAAAACTCAATCCAAACCAGTGCCACTCAACCACGAAACCGCTTACTGTAGTCAGCGCTCATACTACTAACTTCGCCAGCGCCACTCAATCGGGACCGCTTATGGTAATCAGCGCTTACCTGGTCATCCGTTAGCCAAATGACGCATTCCACAACAATGAGCCCGCGCTTATTAGGCTCAAGATCGTCTCTCATCATTTGCGACACTGAGTATTGTGAGCGCTGACTACGGTAAGCGGTTCCGTGGTTGAGTATTGATTGCTCGAGTTGAGTTTTTACACAGTCTCGGCAGTGGGTAGATCGTTGAAGTACGTACCTTATTCCGAGCTTCGTAGGCTGGACTTAAAGAATCTACCCACTCCCGAGGGTAGCATTTGAGCGACGCGTCCTTCCGTTTCCCAAAGCAAAGAAGGCGGGAGTTGTTCCCGCCTTCCTGGTAAAGAAACGTTGACGCTTTGAGACCTGTTAATAGCCTCGATAGCCGTCTCGGTATCCGTTAGCAAATCCCTGCCGGAAGTACTGCCGATACAACTCGCGGCTGCCTAGACGCGAATTGTAATCTGTGTTGGCGTTCCGATAATCCTCCTCGTCGCGATACTCAAACCGTTCGCCACGCTGCCGATCCTTTCGACCTTCCTTGATGCCTTCGTTGTAGCCGGCATTCAGTGCGGTCTGCCGTAACTGATACGAGCCGCCATAGCGCCAGTCGTCGTTGCGGTAGCGCCGGTCGTCACGGTAGCGCCAATCGTCATCATCCCAATCATCATGACGCTGCGCCTCGCGCTGTCGCCGCCTCTGTTCGCGTTCCCACTCACGCTGTCGTCGTCTCTGCTCACGTTCGTAATCGCGATTGCGACGCCACTGATCATTCTGAGGCCACTGGGCTTGAACAGTCAGGCTTGATACGACGGCAATTCCTCCCAAGAGCGATAGTGTCAGGATCGAACCTACGATTCTTTTCTTTAACAAATTAAAATTCATAGCCACCTCCTGCCTGGCACGCAGCAACTCACATGCCGTTGCGTCAGCGTACGGAGAATTCGGCGCTAGCAGGGAATTTGATTGCTATTGAATTTCAATTGCGTTGCGGAAATCGTTCATCAAGGGACCAAATCGTAACCGATTGCACGACATGGTAGCGAGGTAACTGTTTCAGAAACACAGACTGACGAACAGATTCGATGCAACTCGTTTCGAAGGGCCATCACACCGTGGGCGCCCCTCCTGCAATTGAAGTCGGCACACCGAAAATAGGGCGCCCTTGGGAGGGACGCCCCTACATGCGCGGAATTCCGAGCTCCCAGGTGCGCACCTGGAGCAGCTATGGAAGGTTACCGCAGGCTGTAAGCAGCCATTTCGTTTGCGTTGCGAACCAGCAAAGTGCCGCCGGCGATGGCCGGGTGATTCCACGTTTTCCCCTCCAGCGCCTTAAAACGAGCCACTTCTGAATACTGGTCAGGAGTCGCCTTCACCAACGCCAGTTCGCCACTATCACTCAGTACGATCAAATGGCCGTTGGCGAGAATCACTTGTCCATAGCCATAACGGCCGCCTTTCCATTTTCGCGCCCCCGTATTGACGTCCAGGCACGTCATAATCCCTTCATCAAGTCCATAAACGTGGCCATTATGAAGCACCGAGCTATTGAACTTGTTCTTCATGTTGATATTTTCCCAGAGGGTGCGAGTAGTGAAACTGTTGCCGTTACCGATGAGTTCAACGAGTGCCGCGCCTTTGCCATAACCGGCAGAAATGAAGAAACGATTCCTGTCCACGACCAAGGGCTGTGAGGCGTTGATACCCATGTCCGTATCCCAGGTATGGCTCCAGAGCAATGAGCCATCTTCCGGCACGAGTCCGAACGCGCGGTTCGCGCTCACCACCAGAATCTGGCGCCGGCCGGCCAGGGTGACCAGCATCGGCGAAACATAAGCCTGGGTATCTCCCTGAGATTTCCAGACCGGCGCCCCGGTCATCTTGTTGTAGGCCACCACTGACTTTCCTGAAGGGCCACCCGGCAACACCACAACTTTGTCATCGACGATCAATGGCGCGGCGGACATTGCCCACTGTAAATTCGCCGCCTGGTTCTCTGAAAGAATGTTGCGCCCCCAAACCACTGCGCCGGTTTTTGCATCGAGGCAACGCAACTCGCCGGTGGCGCCCAGCGCATAGAGCCGCCCGCTATCCCAAGTGGGAGTGGCCCGTGGTCCATCGCCGGTTGAATCGCTATAAAGCGCATTCCAACCCTGTTTCCAGAGCTCTCGGCCAGTGGCGACATCATAGGCTGTTACCACCTCCTGGCTGCGGCGTTGTTCGATGGTGTACGCGCGGCCGTCCGCGATGACAAATGAGGCATATCCAACGCCAATCGGCTGTTTCCAGATCGGCTTCAGCCCTGCGGCAGGCCATTGAGTAGATACGTTCATTTCCTCATAACGGCCATCACGCCCGGGCCCGCGAAAATCTGTCCAGTAGTTTCTCGAAGCGTGGGCGGCTGCGGTTTCCGTAGCTGCGGTGCTCGGAACATTTGCCGTCGAGCTGTTCGCGGCTGGCTGAGCACCGGCCGGGCTCGGGGCGGCCGTGGAGGCCGTAGCTTGATCGGTAGCAGCAGCCGGCTGTGACTCTTGTTGGGCGCGGTGTTGTTCAAGCGCAGCATAGTGGTCGTCGTTGGCGATGGAGCGCTGCCAAACCCGGAATAAGGCGACGTAACCCAGTCCGAGCAAAACTACGCCTAACGTACCAAGGATTTTCCTCCTCGTTGCCATATCACCCCGGGCCCAAAGCAGGATCAATCCGACGGGAGGTAATACGATACAGGCTGCGACGAGAACTGCGATCGACCGGTGCCACGGTGTTGACTCTTGCTGCTCAAACATATGCGGTTGCTCCTTGTAGCGGCGCCCTCAGTGTGCGCACTTTGCCTCATTATTCGTCGGGGTGTTGAATGAGTTGAATGCGGTCAAGGGGCGCCCACGGAGGGACGCCCCCTACAATAAAACGCTCAATGATCAGGATTTACAAACCCTTAGACGCGCCGCACGAGCAAATTGTTCCAGTCCTGCAGGGTCAGCCACCAATGCAATAGAGATTCTTCTCTCCGCGAATGAGAATGTTCCCGTCCGCGATGGCTGGAGATGCATAAACAGGTTCGCCTACCGAGTTGCTGCCGAGAATTTCGTGCTTTGCGCCAGCTTTGACCATGAATGTGTCGCCGTCCTCGCTAGTCAGCAGAATCTTGTCGCCGAAAGCTACGGGCGACGCGGTGAAGGTGGCCGGAATGGGAACCCGACCTCCTTCATACTTCAGCGCCCCGGTTTTTGCGTCGAGACAAGTCAGGATTCCTCGATCGGTTGTCAGATAAAGATTGTCGCCATAGAGAATGGGCGATGGGACATAAGCGGTGCCCTTTTCGTACTTCCAGGTGACGGAATCTCCCAAGTCCCCCGACCCGCCCAGCGGAATCGCCATTGCGATCTTGGTCGGATATCCGGCGACGATGAAAACAGTATCGCTATTAGCTACAGGCGACGGGACCGCATTGCTCTCTACCCCTTTGTGCCGCCAAAGTTCTTTGCCCGTGGCGGGGTCGTAGGAGATGATTGCCTCGGTGCCCACGGCGATGAGTTCCGCGCGCTTGGCCGCTCGCACCAGCAGGGGTGTGGCCCAACTCACCTGTATCTTGCGTGGCGTTTTCCAAACTTCCTTGCCGGTCTTCTTATCAAGGGCGATGATGAACGACGCGTCGCCGTTTTCCTCATCACACTGCACGATCACAAGATTGTCGTAGAGAACCGGCGAGGTGCCTGTCCCCATGCCCACCGTTGCGAGTTTTCCCAGATCAGCTTTCCAGGCAAACTTTCCTTTCACGTCATAGGCGTAGAGCCCTTCGGCGCCAAAGAAGGCATAGACATGTTTGCCATCGGTGACCGGGGTTGATGCTGCATAGGAACTCTTCCGGTGGCGATCGTCATAGGGAGTACCCTCAAATGCTGTTTGTTGCCAAAGAATTCTGCCGGTCTCCCGGTCGAGAGCGATGACCTTGAACGTGTGCTTGCGATTGGCTCCGACGCTGTCGGGATGGACATACTCCTTATCACCATCCATGTGTTTGACCGCCTTTGCTCCCGGGACGACCGGGCCTTCAATCGCGGTGGTGAGGAAGACTCGATTTCCCCACACAATCGGCGAGGAGTGCCCCCGGCCCTCGATCGGCGTCTTCCATTTGATGTTCTTCCCGGCGCTCCATTCGGTAGGAAGGTTCTTTTCATTTGAGATGCCCAGACCGTCTGGTCCTCGCCATTGCGGCCAATCGGCGTTAGCGGATGCACTAGCCCAGACGTTAAGAATTATCAAACTTGAAAGAAGCGAGATTACGAGAGCAATGCTGATTCGCGTCGAAGTTTTCATCTTTAGTTTCCTTTGGTCCAATGAAGTCTTGATTCGGGTCTTTCGCACTGAAGTCTGGTGGCACTTGGAAAAACTGCGTCTCAATTCCCCGCCTTGTTATTAGCTGTCGTGCCATTACCGAAAGCGAAAACATGATTTAGGCCGCGCACGATCACCATCCCATCGGATATCGCAGGGGTGGCCATCATCACCTCACCGACCGAGTTTGTTGCTATTAACTCATATTTTGGTCCGGCTTTTACGACGAACACCTCGCCGTCTTCGCTGGAAAGATAAATCTTTCCGTCTGAAGCGACTGGCGATGAAGTGAACGCTCCGCCTTTCCCGCCCAGCCGCTCCTGATAAACGCGCTCACCAGTTTTTGCGTTGTAAGTCGTCAGCACACCCTGATTTGAAACGACGTAAAGCAAATCGCCATAGATAACCGGCGTTGGCATGTAGGGTCCGCCCCGCGTCTTGCTCCATGCAATGAACTCACTCGAATCCTTCCCGTCTTTAAGTGAGATGTCACCCGCGGCGCCGGGTCGAATGACATAGATCGGCTGAATGACGCGATAGCCCGTCGTCACATAGATCAGGTCGTGCGCGAAGATAGGTGTCGGGGTAGCAACTTCCGAGTTGGGGCCAAGGCGCCACAGTTCCTTGCCAGTGGTGGGATCATAACCGCGAATGGCTCGGGTGCCGTTGGTGACCAACTCGGCGCGAGTTTTCCCCTCATAGACGGTGGGCGTGCTCCAGGAAGGAATTTCTTCGCGAGGGGTCATCCACACGCGTTTTCCGGTCTTGATATCGTAAGCGGCGATGAAGCTATTCTTCTGAATATCGGCCTGCACGATCACCAGATTCTTGAAAATAATCGGCGACGCTCCATATTCCCACTGATAGTCAGGGTCATAGAACCAGCCGGCGTCGAGCACCCCAAGATCCTGTTTCCACAAAAGCTTTCCATTCAAGTCATAGGCATAGAGACCGTGAGAGCCAAACAGCGCTATCACATACTTGCCATTGGTTGCCGGCGTCGGATCGGCATGTGTGGACTTTGGATGACGCTTTACCTTCGGTAGTCCCTCATAGGCGACTCGCTCCCAAAGAATCTTGCCGGTGCGTTTATCGAGAGCGTAGATCTTCCAGGCATGTTTAGGGTCGTTCTTGACCGGCGCCACATCACCATAAAGGCCATATCGTGTCTCCGGCTTTGCCTCATCGCCGACTGCGGTGGTGATGAAGATCTTATCGCCCCAGACGACCGGCGATGAATGCGCGAGTCCGGGAATGAGAGTCTTCCACCGGAGGTTGACGGATTTTTCGGCATCCCATGAGGCTGGGGGCGGCTGTTGGCTTTCGGCGACGCCTGAAGCACCCGGGCCTCGGAATTGCGGCCAATTCTGGGCGCGGGCGCTAATCGAAATAAGGCAAAGGCTAAGGAAGGAGATTGTGATCTGTTTCATCTAATGTCCTCTTAGATTTTGGGACCAGTTCTTAAGGCTGTTTCGTTTCCTCGACCCTCTTGAAGACTGTTGTGTTAGTTCCCTGTTTGAGCGTAAAACCGGTCGCCTTATCACCCTCGACAGCAAAAGTAACCACGAGCCCGTCAAAAGCAACCGGCCTCAACGTCGTCTTATCAATCGCCATCAGGACGAAAGGCTGCTGGCCTGTCGGCGTGAAGAATAGTTTTCCTTCTGCCACGGTAATCTGGACATCAGCACCTTCTTCACGCCGGTACCTTCCCGCGTAGGATTGCATGGTGGCGGCGTCCAATTCTAGCGGCGGCTGCGCGCCCGCCTGCTTAAGCATGTCAGCGATTTGTGCTTTATCTTTATTGGCCATGGCGGACGCCAGAGCTACTGAGAGTGTTTCCGGCTTGACGCCGCCCCTGGCGAGCGCAATCTTTACCAGCTCGGCGTTGCCAACACGGACTCCGGTCATCAATACATCGCCAACGCTCGATTCATCCTTTTCCAACAGCGCACCCACAGCTCCGATGTGGCGGTTGTTCAAAGCCCAGGTCATTGCCGTGGCGCCGTAGAAAGTGTCTTTGACCGTTACGTCGGCGCCGCGTGCCAACAGGAGCTTGACGACCTCGGTGTGGCCCCTCTCGGCCGCTTTGAACAGTGCGGTGGTGCCATATCGAAACTTTGCATTGACGTCCGCGCCTTTATCCAACAACGCAGTCACAGCCGTCACATCACCTTTGCGAACCGCTTCCCAAAACTGGTCGTTGAGCTCCGGTTGAGCGTTTTGCGAAAGCGCCAGGGATGGGATCATCAAGACCAGCAGAAAAAAGATCATCTTTTTAGGTTTCATCAAAACCTCTCCGCGCTTTGGGAGTTCGTCAGTCGATGGTAAATTCAATACGGTAAAGATTGAACGACTACGAGAAAAACTGAATCACTGCAACGTGGGCGTACGTATTGTACATCTTTAAGGTTGCAAGCGCGCAGTCTTTCAATTTCTTTTCTGCGTTCGGATTAACCTCTACGCTCAAGATGTGCGATGAAAATCCAAATGACTAAGCATCTTTCCATTTTTTCGTATTTGGTGGTCGCTCTATTGCTGTTCTCGCCGGCCGCGGCAAGCGACTGGGCCGAATGGCGTGGGCCGGCGCGCGATGGCATCTCAACGGAGAAAAATCTTCCGGTCAAATGGTCGCCAGCCGGTGAGAATCTGGCGTGGAAAGCTCCGTATGGCGGACGCTCGGCTCCCATCGTGATGGGAGATCGAGTTTTCCTTCAAACCGCTGTCGGGAAGGGCGAATTACTCCAGGAGCGTGTTCTCGCCCTTAATGCCGATACCGGAAAAATGATTTGGGAGCATCGCTTCAACATTTACCTGAGCGACGTACCACCGCATCGGGTCGGCTGGGCTTCCCCTGTTGGCGACCCCGGAACAGGAAACGTTTATGCCTTTGGGGGCGGCGGCACCTTGCTGGGACTGACCAGAGACGGAAAGGTCTTGTGGGAGCGCTCATTGGGTGAGGAGTTCGGACTGCTGACCACCCATGGCGGCCGCACTGTATCTCCCATCATTGATGGCGATCTGGTTATTGTCAGTGGCGTGACGTTCATGTGGGGACAGCACGGCCGCGGTGCCCATCGCTTCATGGCTTTTGATAAGAAAACCGGCGAGACAATGTGGATCAGCGCGCCGGGTGGACGCCCTTATGACACCACTTATGCACCACCGATTATCGCGAACGTCAACGGCATGCGGTTGCTTATCCAGGGCGGAAGCGACGGTGTTGTGCATGCAATCAAACCGCAGACCGGCGAGCCAGTCTGGAAATATGAAATCAGCAAGCGAGGCATCAACACCGGAGTCGTGGTGCATGACTCAACTGCAATCCTGACGCACAGCGAGGAGAATCTCGATTCAGTCGAGATGGGAATGATCGTCGCCGTAGACGCCGCGTCCAAGGGCGATGTCAACAAAGAACAAGTCAGGTGGCGCATTCACGGTTGGCAGGGCGGCTTCTCTTCGCCGGTGCTTGACGGAGACCGTGTTTATCAGGTGGACAACGGAGCAAACATTGCCGCCTTCGACGTCAAGACCGGTAAACAGTTATGGCTGCAAAACCTCGGCACTATTCAGCGAGGGTCGCCGGTGCTTGCCGACGGCAAATTGTATGTTGGTACCGAGAACGGCAAGTTTTTTATTCTTCGACCCAGCGCTACTGGGGCCGAGATCCTCGATGAGGATCAATTGGGCACTGAAGCCCAGCCCGAAGCCATAATTGCTTCCCCCGCCGTGTCAAACGGGCGGGTCTTTGTCGTCAGTGATGCAAACGTTTACTGCATCGGCAGAAAGTCAAACCAACCATCAAATCGGCCGGCGCAGATGGAGGGCTCGTTGAATCCAAACCGCGCGGTCACGCACGTCCAGGTAGTACCTACAGAGCTCATGCTAAAGCCGGGCGACAAAGTTCACTTTCGCGCTCGTCTCTTTGATGAGCAGGGTCGCTTCATACGTGAAGAGTCAGACGCAACGTGGGCTCTGGATCAGTTGAAGGGAACCATAGACAAGGGCCAGTTTGTTGCTGCTCCCGACGGGGGCACGCAGTCCGGTCTCGTGAAAGCCACGGTCGGAGCCCTGACTGGTGCTGCCGGAGTTCGAGTGTTCGCCCCGTTGCCGTGGGGCGAGAATTTCGAGGCAATGGCCGTAAACACGATTCCGCAAACCTGGGTAAACCACACTTTGAAATTCACTGTCCGCGACGTGAACAACAACAAAGTCCTGGTAAAAACGACTGAGGGCTCTTCGTTGCTGAGCCGGGCGCGGGCTTACCTGGGTCTGTCAAATTTGTCGAACTACACGGTCGAAGCCGATATCTTTGCCACCCAGAAACGCCGCCAACAGGGCGACGCCGGGGTGATCGCTCAGCGTTATGTCCTGACGCTTTACGGCAACAGCCAGGTGCTCAATATCGAGCCCTGGCAGCCGGAGACGGCGCGAACGGTCAGCATTCCATTTTCCTGGAAGCAGGACACCTGGTATCGCCTGAAGTTGCAGGTGGAGAACCTGGCGAACGGCAAGACGCGCGCGCGCGGCAAAGCCTGGCTGGCGAGCGAACCTGAACCGGCCGCATGGATGATCGAACGCATCGACCCAATTCCCAACCGTCAGGGGGCGCCCGGCATCTTTGGTAACGCGCTGGCTGAAATTTATTTTGATAATTTGAAGGTGTACGCGAATGAGTGAGCAGTGAGCAGTGAGCAGTGAGCAGGGGGCAGTGAGCAGTGAGCAGGGGGCAGTGAGCAGTGAGCAGGGGGCAGTGAGCAGGGGGCAGTGAGCAGTGAGCAGTGAGCAGTGAGCAGTGAGCAGTGAGCAGTGAGCAGGGGGCAGTGAGCAGTGAGCAGGGGGCAGTGAGCAGTGAGCAGTGAGCAGGGGGCAGTGAGCAGTGAGCAGTGAGCAGTGAGCAGTGAGCAGTGAGCAGTGAGCAGTGAGCAGGGGGCAGTGAGCAGGGGGCAGTGAGCAGTGAGCAGTTTAGAGTTCAACCTTCAGGTTGCTCGCTGCTGGAGACACTGATGGCAAGTGATGAACTAAAGTAGCAAGATAGTTGATAACGATGACAACAATGAGAAACATTAAACGACGATCCAGAAATTGCATTCGACCCAAGAGATTCGCCGCCGCCGTAATGGCGCTCGTCGCGAGCAGCCTCCTACTCACTGCTCACGGCTTACTGCCCGCTGTGCACGCCTCCGATCCCGGCACCACAGACTGGCCGATGTGGGGTGGCACCGCCGATCGCAACATGACTTCCAACATGAAGGGTCTACCGACAACTTGGGACGTCAAGTCGAAAAAGAACGTCAAGTGGGTAGCACAACTGGGCTCGCAAACCTACGGCAACGTGGTTGTATCTGGTGGCCTGGTTTTCGTCGGCACTAACAACGAAGGGTTGCGCGATCCGAAGATCACCGGCGACAAGGGAATCGTCATGGCCTTTCGCGAGTCCGACGGCGAGTTCATGTGGCAGATGGTCCATGACAAGCTGGCCGCCGGGCGCGTTAACGATTGGCCTTACCAGGGCGTCGCATCTTCCCCGCTGGTCGAAGGCAATCGGATCTACTACGTCTCGAATCGCGCCGAGCTAATGTGCCTTGACACCGAAGGGTTTCGCGATAAGGAGAATGATGGACCGGTCACGAACGAAACGCTGACTGGAGTGTTCAACGCGGATGTGGTCTGGAGTTTCGACATGATCGAAGAGGTCGGATCCTTACCGCACAATCTGGCAAACTCCTCTCCTGTCAGTTACGGGGATCTCATCTACGTCAGCACCTCGAATGGCCAGGACGAGAGCCATGTCAATGTGCCTTCGCCGAAGGCTCCGGCAATCATCGCCGTCAATAAGAAGACTGGAAAACTTGTTTGGGAAGATAACTCCGTTGATGATCGCATCCTGCACGGTCAGTGGTCTCCGCCCACGGTCGGCACGATTGGCGGCGTCGTCCAGGTTACCCACGCTCAGGGCGACGGTTGGATTCGCGGGTACGAAGCGCTCACGGGAAAGAAGCTCTGGGAGTTTGACACCAACCCGAAGGATTCGGTGTGGCCCAAGACTCGCAACGAGCTGATCTCGACACCGGTTATTTACGATGACAAGGTCTACATCGCCAACGGACAGGACCCCGAGCACGGCGAGGGGGTGGGCCACATGTATTGCATCGACGCTACTAAGCGCGGCGACATCACCAAGACCGGACTGGTCTGGCACTACGATAAGATTCGCCGTTCGATCTCGACTCCCGCGATCAAGGACGGCATCGTTTACCAACCTGACTTCAGCGGCTTTCTGCATGCATTAGACGCAAAAACCGGTCAGGTTTACTGGACTCACGATCTTTTCGCCGCAGTCTGGGGATCTCCAATGCTGATCGACGGCAAGCTGTACCTGGGTGATGAGGATGGCGACGTGGTGATCATGCAGGAAGGTAAAACCAAGAAGTTGATAGCTGAAATCAACATGGGGAGTTCAGTCTATTCCACGCCCGTTCCCGCCAACGGAGTGCTCTACATCACCAACCGGAATCAACTCTACGCGCTGGCCGAAACCCCATCGGCAAAGCCCAGCGCCGATTAGTAAAGCGTAGCAAGAGGTTCGAGGACGATCCATGAAACGAACTCTTATTCTTTGTCTATGTCTCTGTTTCTCTTCTGCCGTAACGGTGGCGCAAAACTGGCCTTCGTTCCGCGGCGCCAATGCTTCCGGAGTTGCTGACGGTGCAAATAAAACGCCCACGACCTGGGACGCTGAAAAATCACAGAATATTCTCTGGCGCACGGCCATACCCGGATTTTCACACGCGAGCCCGATTGTTTGGGGTAATCGAGTGTTCGTGATAACAGCCATCAGCAGCGATCCGAAATCAGGTTTCAACGCCAAGGATCGAGGCATTGGTCTGGCTTCCGACGATGCCAAACACACCTGGCGGATCTATTCGCTCGACAAGCAGACCGGGCGCGTTCTTTGGGAGAAAACGGCTTACGAGGGCGTGCCGCGGGCAAAGCGCCACGTTAAGGCAACCCAGGCCAATTCAACGCCAGTCACCGATGGCCGATACGTCGTGGCGCTGTTCGGATCCGAAGGACTTGATTGCTACGACATGAATGGAAAGCTGCTTTGGAAGAAGGATCTCGGCGTCCTCAACCCCGGTCTGTGGGATGATCCTACCTCTTCGTGGGGCCATGCCAGCAGCCCGATCATCTATCGTGACCTGGTGATCGTTCAGGCGGACGGGCACAAACAATCCTTCATTGCCGCATTCCACCTCAAGGACGGCCGGGCCGCCTGGCGCGTCGAACGAAGCGAGATTACCTCCTGGGCCACGCCCACTATTCTTGAGATTAAGGGCCGCGCAGAGTTGATAGCCAATGGAGGGCGTTACATCCGTGGCTACGATCCACTTACCGGCAAGGAGGTCTGGCGTTTTTCAGACAACGACACTCAGGTAAAGATGCAGGCCCCACTCGTAGCTCACGGTCTGATCTATATCACAGGAGGCTATCCGCCCGGGCGTCCCATGTACGCGTTTCGTCCGGGCGCCGCGGGAGACATCTCGCTCAAGAAAGGCGATGAATCAAACGAGTTTATTGCCTGGCATAACATCAAGGGAAGCCCATACACACCGACGCCAATTATCTATGGCGATCTGCTTTACACCTGTTCTGATCACGGCGTTTTCAGCGCCTATGATGCGAGAACTGGCCAGCTTGTCTATCAAGAGCGCCTGCCCAGTGGGTTCAGCGCGTCACCGGTAGCAGCAGATGGAAAACTGTATTTGGCGAGTCAGGATGGGGAAGTTTTTGTAGTCAGAGCCGGGCGCAAGTTTGAATTGCTGGCGACGAATCCGATGGGCCAGGCGCTAATGGCTACGCCGGCGATCTCAGGAGGGATGTTGATCGTGCGCGGCGAAAAACATGTGTACGCCATTGGCGAACGTCAAGCGGCAAAGCAGGTTGTGAATTGAGCAAAGGCTACAACGAGCGAGCGTAGCGAAGGCCTTATTCAGCCACAGAGCTACACAGATGCAATGGATCAGAAGAAACACTTGGCCAGGTGAAGATGCTTGAGCCGCCATTGATGAAAGTGACCGGAATAGACGAGCTGGGCTGATGACTTTTCTTTCTGATCCCTCTGATCTGAGTAAATCTTTGGCTACTTCATCCGGTCGGCGCGCTCACCGTGGGGCATACACGATGGAGAGTTTTGATTTTCAACTTCGTACTCGCGTGATCTTCGGCGCCGGAACGATTGAGCGCCTGGGAAATATTGCGAGCGAACTCGGGTTTCGCCGAGCACTGCTGGTCGCCGATCGCGGTCTGTTGGCCTCAGGTCATGTCGACGAGGCCTTAGTGCCGCTCCGTCAGGCAGGCATTGAGGTGATTGGTTTTCATGATTTCGAGGTGAACCCCGATACGCGAATGGTCGAAGCGGGGCGCTCTGTCGCCTCGCCGCATGAGATTGATTCGATCATTGGCCTCGGAGGCGGCAGTTCTCTCGACTGCGCTAAAGGAATCAACTTTCTCCTGACCAACGGCGGGGAAATGCGGGACTATCTAGGCTATGGCAAGGCAGCCCGTCCACTCTTGCCGATGATCGGAATTCCCACCACCGCCGGAACCGGAAGCGAGGCCCAGAGCTATGCATTGATCTCCGACGCCGAAACGCACCACAAGATGGCTTGCGGCGATGTGACGGCATCATTTCGTGTCGCGCTGCTCGATCCGGCTCTGACTCTTTCACAACCCCGTAGTATTACGGCTACGTCAGGCTTCGACGCCATCGCACATGCAGTTGAGACTTATGTGACCACGAGACGCAGCGGTATCTCGGAATTCTTTTCCCGAGAGGCGTGGCGGCTTTTGGAAGCGAATTACGAAACCGTTCTGAATCAACCGGACGATCTCGAGGCGCGCGGGGCAATGCAACTGGGAGCGCATTTCGCCGGCATGGCCATCGAAAATTCGATGCTGGGTGCTACTCACGCCTGCGCTAATCCGCTCACCGCACACTACGGCACTGTTCACGGCGCAGCGCTCGCAATGCTGCTGCCTTCCGTCGTGCGCTGGAACGGAGTGGCGGTGGCCGATCGATACGCCGAGTTTCTGAAACTATCGAGAAACAAAGCTACAGCCGAAAGCCAGGACCCAACTGAACAACTAGCGAGGCGATTGGAGCAACTTGCGGCTGCGGGTGGATTGCAATGCACTCTGGAGACGGCCGGCGTTCCCCAATCTGATTTGCCAATGCTGGCGGAAGAAGCCGCTACTCAGTGGACCGGGACTTTCAACCCAAGGCCGTTTGACTACTCAGGAGCAATGGAGGTTTATCAGTGGGCGTATTGAAGAAGCACATTTTCAATTTTCATTTGGTCGTTTATAGATCTGGCAGAGAGCAGTGAGCGGTGAGCAGTGAGCAGTGAGCAGTGAGCAGAGAGCAGTGAGCGGTGAGCAGTGAGCAGTGAGCAGTGAGCAGTGAGCAGTGAGCGGTGAGCAGTGAGCGGTGAGCAGTGAGCAGTGAGCAGTGAGCAGTGAGCAGTGAGCGGTGAGCAGTGAGCAGTGAGCAGTGAGCAGTGAGCAGTGAGCAGTGAGCGGTGAGCAGTGAGCAGTGAGCAGTGAGCGGTGAGCAGTGAGCGGTGAGCAGTGAGCAGTGAGCAGTGAGCGGTGAGCAGTGAGCAGTGAGCAGTGAGCAGTGAGCGGTGAGCAGTGAGCA
>Ga0187893_10005734_pt1 | contig 21950 bp, 21 predicted proteins | sample MA1701074metaG_FD_139574 | JGI IMG/M metagenome (GOLD analysis project Ga0187893, IMG submission 139574) | White microbial mat communities from a basaltic lava cave in the Kipuka Kanohina Cave System on the Island of Hawaii, USA - MA170107-4 metaG ...
CGGCACCCTTCTCCACGATCCAGGCCGTCATCGCTCGTCATCTTCCGGCTGGACGCTCTGCGCAACCAGGTCCAGGTACCAGGTCTCGTATGACGCATCGAGGTACCAACCATCCCAGGTCCTGATGACTCGGTGATGCGGGTCGTCGCCGACCGGCGTCTCGGGGTCGGGGTCGCCGGCGATGATGGCCACCATGTCGGCTGGGTCGAGCCCATGCTCAGCGGCGTAGTCCGAGATCGTCTGTGCTGCCGGTCCGTTGGTCGTCATCCGTGTCTCCTATGTTTCCCGGGCTTGTCAGCGGGTCGCGCCGTCCGCCCGAACATCTCTCGCATGTGCTTTGTCATGAGAGCGCGGATCTCTCGTGGTAAGGGTGTCGTGAGGTCCCATCCGCATGTCTTGCATTTGCCATCGGGCAACGGCACCATGCATCGAGGACACCACGGATCTGATGTGACCATCTGGTCTCCCATGATCCCCTGGCTCGTCAGCCGCGGGATGGGGGGTCCCGCAGGACCCGGCTAGACCGGGTTTCGCCTTGTTAGAGGGCCTTGAGAGCGGCCGCGGCGTCATCCAGCAGTGTCGTGCCGTCGGACCGGACCTGGATGTACTCGCGGGCTCCGGAACGCTGCCGGCTCCCGTTGTAGCCCTGGAGATCTCCGATCGACCAGCCGCGGCTGTTGCCGATCTCATAGATGCCCGGCTCGGTGATCAGGTATTCGATGGTGCCGGTAGCGCCCGAACGGCTGAGGTCGCGTCGTACCGCGTGGAGGAACTCTCGACGGATGCCGTATCGGGCATCAGCTCCGAGGACCCGGGCCACGTAGGGCCGCGCCTCGAAGCCCTTGTCAACGGTGAGTGTCTGGCTGGTCGTCATCTGTCCTGCTCCTGTTCCTGGTTGTCTGGGACTATCTGATGCGCGTAGCGTAGCAGATACATGGCATCAGTCAAGCCATCTGGACCACCCTTTTCCGACCTATCTCGTCTCTCTCCGGGATGGTCCTTCTGGGGACAGCGCTTGAGTCGGTGGTGTAGGCTTCATGCGGAGCACACCGTGAGTCGCCTTGACTCGCGGGTCTATGCTCCCATCGATGGCTGAGCCGGTGCGGAGACTCGACGACGGGATGCCTTGCTGGTGCGCGGACCGGCGGAGCACCCCGGATGCGTAAGGATCAGGATCCCACGCCGCCCCACGACCGTCGGATGCCGGATGGCACGCCCTGCTGGTGCGTGACCGAGGACGAGCCCGGTCCTGGGTGGATACACTCGCCACGGTGCCTGATGATCCGGACCGTGACGGGTCAAGATAGGGCCATGACGCGGATGGGTCCCTATCGCAGCGCCTCACAGCGAGTCAAAAAGGATCACTTCCTCGCGGCCTATCGCCTGAACGGCAACATCACCCGTGCCGCCGCGGAAGCTGGGATCCATCGGGTGACCGTGTTCCGTTGGCAGGAGTCGGATGAGCGGTTCTCACTGCAGATGCGCCAGGCGATGGAGGCGAGCATCGACCTTCTCGAGGAGGAGGCGCGCCGGCGGGCGTACCAGGGCACGACCAAGCCGATCTACCAAGGCGGCAAGCTGGTCGGTGCGGAGCAGGAGTACAGCGATACCCTCCTGATATTCCTGCTGAAGGGAGCGCGCCCGACACGCTACCGGGACAACGCTCGTATCGAGGTCGCCTCAGACGCGCCGGCCGGGGTGCCGCCGTCGGTGGAGGTCCTGACGGAGGCGGAGCGTCGTCGGGTCCGGGACTGGATGGACCGCATCCTCGAGGAGAGCAAGCCCGGATGACGGCGTATCAGCCGCCGCTCGATATCATCCGGTCCATCCGGCGCACCCTCGGCCCGGCGTTCGCGTCAGCCGCCCAGCGCGAGTTCTTCGATTCCGAGGCTCCGGAGCTGTTGTATTCCGGGGCGGTGGGCGCCGGCAAGAGTCGTATCCTGTGTGAGAAAGCGTGGTACCTCGCCAAGCGGTACCCCGGCGTGACCATCGGTGTATTCCGCAAGGTCGCGGCATCGTTACCGGCGACCACGCTCCGGACGTTCGAGCTGTACGTGTCGGAGCGGGAGTGGATCAAGGACCGTAACAAGACCGAGAACTGGTTTGACCTGACCAACGGGTCGCGTATCTATTTCCTGGGCCTGGACCGCGACCCCACGACCGGCGTGCCCACCAAGGTCGGGTCGCTCGAGCTGGGTTGGGCGGGCGTCGATGAGGCCATCGAACTCGATGAGGGTGACTGGTTGATGCTGCTGGGCCGCCTGCGCGACCAGCACATCCCGTGGCACCAGATCGCAGCGGCTACCAACCCGGCTCATCCGAAACACTGGCTCAAGCAGCGCTTCACCCCGTCGTCATCGGAGCGCCAGTACTTGCACACCAACGCGCAGGACAACCGCTTCCTGCCGGAGGATTACCGGGAGCGCATCCGGGGCATGCCGGACACGGCGATCGGTCGGCGCCTGGGGCGGGGCGAGTGGGCGGCTGCTGAGGGTGTGATCTGGACACTGCCGGACACGGGGGTGCGCAAGACCGAGGGACCGTTCAAGCGGGTCGTCGCCGGCCTGGACTGGGGGTTCGTCCATCACTTCGCCACGGAGGTCGTCGGCCGGTCCGGGTCTGGTCGGCTCGCGGTCGTGGGCGAGATATGGACGGCCGGCCTGGGGCTGGACCAGCTGGCCGAGTCGCTGGCCGGACTGTACGAGGCGCACGACGTTGACGCCGTGTACTGTGACCCGTCGGAGCCAGGGTTGATGGCGGAGCTGGGCCGGCACCTGGCCCGTCACCGGGCCGGACACCAGACACGGCATGCCAACGGGAACGGTGGGCCGTGCAAGCTACGGGCGGCGCTGCTGCCCGCGGTCAATGACGTGATGCCCGGCCTGGGCGCGGTGGACCGGGCCATCCGAGAGGGCATGACCGTCGATCCGGCCTGCACGGGGCTATTGACCGAGATGCCGGCATACACGTGGGCTCCCAATCGCACGGGGCAGTTGCAGGAGAAGCCCATCGAGATCAACGATGACGCCTGCGACGCCCTGCGGTATGCGGTGATGTCGTTCGAACCTGATGCCAATGACCCGTGGGCGGCTCTCTCGGGTCTGTCCGCCGGGGGTGTGGCGTGAATCCCTGGGAGCAACTCGCCAGGGCTGCCAAGGGGAAGCGCTGTGGGCAGTGCCAGGGGTGTCTGTGGGACGGACCGTGCGCGGTACGGACGGCGAACACCCGTGACCCGTTGACGGCGGACCCGACCACCGGGAATGCGCTGTGGCGCAAGGACCCCGACGGCACCTGGACGGAACTCACCAGCGTCGGTACCGAACGGTGATGCTGGTGAAGGCGCTGCTCCTGTCCGCCGGCCAGTGGGTCAAGGTCACTGTAGAGGGGTGGGTCCCCGGCAACATGGTCGGCTCGCCGTCCGCCATCTACTGGCGTGAGGACGACAAGGACCGGACGCTACACAGCGTCCAGCTGTACATCAAGGGCGTCAGCCAGCTGAGGCGCCAGTGAACGTGCTGGCGAGCCACTACGCGGATGCGGCGTTCGTCCTGTTGTGCACCGGCGCGGCGTTGACGCCATGGCCCTGGCTGGCACTGTTCGTGGCCGGAGCATATTTCGCCATCTTGGCCTTTGTCGTAGACCGTCGCACACAGACCAGGGCCTCTGACGTGGCATCCGAGTGAGCGTGTCCATCCCGTTGCCCGCCCGACCGGCTACGTCCACAGCGGTCGCTGTGCCTTCGCCAGCGAAAGCCGGGCCGGTCGGGCCGGGTGCTGGGGTGCTGATGACCGAATACCTGCTGCCGACCGTCCTGGGTACCGAACCCCAAGCGCGGATGGCCAAGGCGCTCAAGCTCGGGATGGAGATCGACTGGGTGCGCGCGGCGGAGCGTGTCATCGCCGGCAAGATCGCCGGGTGTGGATGGCACCTGGAGGACCCGGACGGGGAGACGATCGATGATGGGTGGACGGGTGACCCGCTCGCTCTTGATGCGTTTCGCTTGCTCACCCAGCCGCAGGCCGGGTTGCCGTTGCAGGGCGCCGGGGGCATCGGGCGGCGCCAGTCCCGCAGGCAGCAGATGGTCCTTCTCTCCCGGTGGATCGGGCTCGCAGGTAACGCGGGTTATTTCCTCGATCTGCTCGATGGGAACGGCTGTCCTCACGCGCTGTGCACGGTCCGTCCCGACCGACTGACCCCGGTGTGCACCGAGGCCGGGGTGCTGCAGGGGTGGGTGCTGGACAAGCGCCCGGGCCACGCGGGCACCCCGATCGACGTGGAAGAGCTGTTGCTGCTGCAGTTCCAGCCGCCGGACTCGGGTGTGTTCGGGGTAGGGCTCATCGAGTCGTCCATGGCGAAGGCCATCAACACCGGGCTCATCGACCGCCACTACTCCGCGCTGCTGTCCTCCGGGGGGCGTCTCAGCGGTATCCTCGCGCCGAGGGAGGGCGCCATCACTGACGACAACGTGTATCACCAACTCGTACGTGACTGGCGAAACGTGACGGAGCAGCCCGAAGCTGCGCGCCGGCTACAGATCGTGCGTGCCCCGGTCGACTTCACCCCCACTGTCCAGAGCGTCGGGGAGATGCAGATCATAGACCTTATGTACCTGAACCGTGACGCATTGCTAGCGCTGTGGGGGGTGCCGCTGTCACAGCTGGGTGGCACGGCCGCGAGTGGCCTCAACTCTGGTGAGACACGCAAATATGACGAAGCCTCGCTGTGGCAGTCCGCCGTGCACGACCGGCTCACCGAGTTTCGTGAGACGTTCCAGGCGGGCATCCTGGACCGCTGGGAACCGGTGCTGGGCTGGGCTCCCACGCTGTGCTTCGACGAGCCGGGTTTCGACGATGAACTGCCCAACTTCGACAAGCTCGCCAAGGCCGCTGGCACGCCGTTGCGGAACAAGGAGCGGCGCGCCATCATCGGGCTTGACCCCTTCGGGGACGAGCTGCTGGACAACGCCATCTGGATGCCGGTGAACGTGGTCGCGATGGCGATGGGTACGACCGAGGACACCGGCAGGGTCCCGGTAGGCGACGTGCCGGGCATCCGGGCGGTGACATCTCGGGGTATCGCGGTGCCGGTCACGCCGGGGGATAGCGCACTAACGACTCCCGCAGTCGCGCCGAGAGGCGGGGTACCTGCCGTGGTCGCGGCTAAGGCGGACCTGGGTGTCCGGGCGCTCCGCGAGCAGTGGCAGGAGCGGCTGACCCCGAAGTTGCGGGACGCGGTACGGGCGGTGCTATCGACGCAGGCGCAGAGCATCTCCGAGCGCATCCGGAAGAACTGGGACACCATCCGGCGGCATGGCGCCAGGGACGAGTCGCTGTGGCTCCCGCGGGGTGAGGACGCGGCGATGGACGAGCAGCTGATGAGGGCGCTGCGGCCCGCATTGGCCGGGATGGCCGAGAGCGTGGAAGCGCACATCAGCGGGGCGTTCGAGGGCACCGGTAAGGCCGACACGCAGCGTCGGGCTGCCCTGGGCGATGCGGATGTCGGCGCGGTGGAGCACGTCCTGCGTCGCGGTGGGGGCCGTATCACCGACATCAACGGATGGACCAGGGGGGAGATACGCAAGCTCGTGGCTCGAGCCATCGAGGAGGGCATGAGCCCACAGGAGGCGGGTGACCTCGTGGAGGGTTGGGCTGGGTTCGACGAGTACCGCGCCGAGCGTATCGCCCGGACGGAGCTGATGTTCGCCTACAACGCGGCAGCGCTGTCCACCTATGGCAGCTATGGCGTGACACAGGTCCAGGCCTCGGACGGTGACCAGGACGAGGTATGCGCCGACCGGGACGGTCGGGTGTTCTCCATCCTCGACGCGCAGGGCATCGAGGACCACCCCAACGGGACGCTGGACTGGCTCCCGGTCATAGGCGCGCTGTAAGGGAGGCAGGATGTCTTTCACGACCAAGGCAGAGATGACCACGGCAGCCATCAACGACCTGCCCGATAGCGCCTTCGCGTATATCGAGCCTGGTGGCACCAGGGTCGGTGGCAGGACGGAGCCACGGAGCCTGCGCCATTTCCCCATCCACGACGCGGCGCACGTCCGGAGTGCGCTATCCCGGCTGTCGCAGTCGCCGCTCGGCCCGAAGGCACGGTCGAAGGTCCTTGCCGCGGCGCGCCGGTTCGACATCGAGGTCGAGGGCGCCGGGAAGGCGCACTCCATGGCCGCGGACCAGGCGCGGGAGGGTGCGAACGTGCTATCGCAGCTGTACGGCCTGCTGTCCGTCGAGTCGGACCAGCCGGGACAGGCGGCATTGCTCGACACCGCTATCGGCGCGCTCTCCCGATGGCTGGAGGCAGAGCGCGCTGAAGTGGGCTCCGCTGCCGACATGGAGGCGTCGGGCTACCCGATGAAGGCATGGCAGGAGCCGATGAAGGCGGAAGACCTGACCCCGTCCGACATGGACAGGTGGCTCGCCGGGGAGCGCTCACGGCGCATCCTCGTGGTCCCGTTCGGCGGTCCGCTCCCGGGTGGCAAGGCCGGCCTGGATATCGATGGCGAGTATTTCGATGAGGAGACGGACCTGTACGGCCACCACGCGGGGCTCCGGCGCTCGCGGGAGCGACTGGTGGACTGGCATCACGACCTGCTCCATGGTGACCCGACCGGCGTGATGAAGGGCGCCATCCTGGGGCGCATCGTCCTGGACGCGGGACCGGAGGACGATGGGGTATGGGCGGATTTCTGGGCGAACGCGGGCGAGCGGCGACGCGAGCTATTGGCTGCCCTGGAGGCTCGGGGGGTGCCGCTCTACGGCAGTTCACAGGCGTTCGGGCCGGACGTGCGCCGGGCCCAGAGCGGGCACATCGAGGTCTGGCCCATCATCCGGCATACCATCACCACATCACCGCAGAACACGTTCGCCGTGGTCCCGCCATTGAAGGCGGTCCTGGCCACGGCAGCATCACTCGACGCTCTTAGCATCCCGGCGGTCCACGCCGCGATGTTCGGGGTGGACGTGGATGACCCCTTGCGCACCTTGTCCGAAGGACCGGGGAATGCGCCGGGCAAGGCCGGAGACGTCCTGTCTGACCAGGACCGGGCCGCCCTATCTCGTGCGCTGGACGACCTTGAGGGTGTCCTGCACGGACGGGTAGCCCATTAGGCAAGGGGAACAAAGGTGGAACCAGCTGTTCTTACCCAGTACCAGGGCAACGTGGAGGGTCTGCTACTCGCGACGCTCTACGTCGCGGCCGGGCTGGATGATCTCGCCCCGTTGGGGGTGACATCACGGGGAAAGCTCATGTGGCCCGTCGTGGGTGCGGACGACGGCGCGCTGAATGAACGCATCGACGCGCTGACGCGAGAGATCGCCAACCTGGCCAAGACGCGCGAGGATTCACATCCAGGCGCGAAGGCCGCAGACGGCGCACGCTACGCGGCGGCGCTTGAGGGGTCTGCTGCTGTCGCAGAAAAGCTCGCAGAACTAGACCGATTGCAGGCTGAAAAGGCCGACACTGCCAGAAAGGTCGCGCTCAAGGCCGAGATCGACGCGGCTGTCAAGGCAGCGCTCGCGGACTTGCGAGCGCCATCCCGTGCGGCGACTATCGGTGACGGTCCGGGAGCCAGCCAGCGACTGGCTGAGCGGGCCATGAAGGCGTCGCCGGTCATGGAAGCCATCTTCGGGGTGGGCTACACACCGGGGACGTTCCTGGGTGCCCTGTCCGCCTACAAGGGCATGCTCTCGGACGGTATCGACATCGAGGCCATCGCAGCCGGCAAGGCGAAGCTGCAGGAACTGGGTGTCGCCTATCTGGACGCTCCGGCCACCACCGGCAAGGCGACCCTCGGCACGACCAGCGCGACCGGCGGGTATGTGCTGCCCAACAACCTGGTCGACGCGGTGGTCAAGCCGAATACCCAGAGCGCGGCCTATCGCGACCTGGTGACGGTGGTGTCGGGCGTGGCCGTCCGCGGTGTCGATCAGCCGTACCGGCTCGGAACGCCCGACCGGATGACGGCCCAGAACTGGGGTGCGACCAAGGAGAACCTCAACGAGTCCTATGGCAGCTATACCGCGAGCCTGGTCACGTTCGCACGCATCTACGATGTCGGCAAGCAGTACCTCCGGTTCTCCGCTGGTTCTGCCGAGCGCGATGTCCTCGATGAGTTGGCGAAGGCCGCAGACCTGGCTGAGAACTTCGAGGTCATCGCCGGTCCCGGTACCGGGACGGTCGGCTCGGGGGATGCCTGCTTCGGCGTGTATACCTCCCTGAACGCGACACCGGCTTTCCTGGGCTATACGGGAGCCTTCGCGGCTGCGAGCAACTCCACCGTGGCGGGATCACTCGCAACGGCCTGCGCACAGTTGATGGGTTCCCTGGCCGGCCGGGATCGGACACCCACCGGCATCGTCGTAGACTCGACGACGTACTTCACGGCGCTGCGGCAGGGTTCTGACGCGGCGGGTTTTTGGCTCAGTCCTGAGGGTGGTCCGATGGGCTTCACCCGCACGGAGAGCGGTGGGATCGCCTTCTGGGGCGTGCCCCTGTATTTCGACCGCAACCTCGGCACCAACGCGGCGACGAAGATCGCCATCGCGGCCGAGTGGGACAAGTTCAAGCTCTATCGCGGCATGGAATTCCGCATCGACACGACCGATGTCGCGGGGGACCGCTGGGATAAGAACCTGGTTGGCTTCCGGGGCGAGATGGAGCTCGGTTTCAATGCCGAGACGGGGGTCCACGTCGGCGCTGCTCAGATGCTCACCGCGGTCATCCCGTAGTGAGCCGCGGGGTGTACTCGACGCAGACGGTGCACCCCGCACCCATCCGGGCTGCCGCGGTTCGCTCCGGCGGCAGCCCGGACCACGACACGGGGAGCGGGCAGGAGCGAACATCGCTGACTCACGAATGGGCCACACCCGGCGGCCATCGGGCGGTGATGCGGTACCGCCCGGACACGTCGGATTGGAACACCCTCACGTCGTGCATGTCCCCGGTCGACGAGTACCGCCTGCCGCGCGCCCTGGCAGGTTGGGCTCTCGACGTGGGAGCGCACATCGGCGGAGTGAGCGTCCCGCTGTTGCTGGACAACCCTGACATGAGCCTGGTCGCCATCGAGGGTCTGCCCGAGAACGTGGAGCTCCTGGTGGCCAACCTGGAACGCAACGGCGTGGGTGGCCGCGCCGTCGTCATCAACGCACTGGCTGGTGACGGAGGACCGGGGCGCCTGTTCTACGGACCGGAGAGCCACCACGAGTTCATCGGTAACGTGGACATCGCGGAGCACGGTCGGGCAGCGGACCTGGAGGGTGTCACGCTGCGGGGCGCGATGCTCCGGCGTGGACCGGCGCAGGACGAGCCGTTCGTCTGGGCCAAGATCGATTGCGAGGGTTGCGAGTACGGTTTCCTCGCGAGTCCCGCGCTCGCATCCGTCAGGCGGATCGTGGGAGAGGTCCACCACGGCATCGCACCCCTCCGGGCGATCCTGGCAGCGACGCATGAAGTGACCGGTGACGCGGACCTGGGAGCGTTCGAGGCGGTGCTCCGGTGAACCTGTTGCTGATGCTCGCGCACTCCATCGCCGAGTACGACGACGTGCGCATGTTCTCGGACGCGGGATATGACGTGTTCAGCATCGGCGCGTACGCCGACCCCGTGCATCCGGGCGACGACAAGCGTCCCCCATTGCCGGATGCGCCGCGCCACCCGGAGCTGGCTGCGCTGGTCCCGGACCAGATGAGGGCCAAGGAATACCTGCCGGATGATCTGATCGACTGGGCGGACGTGATCATCTGTCACCACTACCTGCGGGAGTGGGTCATGCCGCAGTGGGGCAGGATCAAGCACAAGCGCGTGGTGTGGCGCACCTGTGGCCAGAGCGACTTCGCACTCGAAGACGAGATGAAGCGCCTGCGCCGGGAGGGTCTGGTGATCGTGCGCTACTCACCGGCCGAGGGGTGGTTCTTTCGGGAGTCCGGGCACTGGGCGGGTTGTGACGCCACGATCAGGTTCGGCAAGTACCCGACGGACTACCGGCCGTGGGTCGGTGACGGTATCTGGGTCGGTAACGTGACGCAGAACATGGCCGGTCGTGGTGAATGGGTAGGCCGGTCATACTGGGAGCGGGCGACCGCTGACCTGCCTACCCGCATGGCCGGTCCGGGCTCGGAGCAGATGGGCGGGTGCGGCACGCTCCCGTACGAGGAGCTGCTGCGGTACCTGCGCCGGACTCGGGTTTACCTGTACACCGGCACCCACCCCGCACCGTACACCCTAGGGCTCATCGAGGCGTTGATGTCGGGGACCCCCGTGGTGTCCATCGGGCGGCACGACTGGATGGGGCCGGATGCCCTGTTCGAGGCGGACAAGATAGCGCCGATCGCGGCACTCTCGCCCGAGGACGCTGCGCGGCACCTGCGGGGCTTGCTGGGCGACGAGGCGCTGGCCCGATACGTCGGTCAGGAGGGGCGAGATCGGGCGCTCGAGCTGTTCGACGTGGCCACGGTGACCGAGGACTGGGTACGACTGTTGGGTGGCGTACCATCCCCAGATACGGCGGTGGGGATGCTAGCGTGAACGTCCTCATCGATCGCCACCACGCGGGGCTGTTCCGGTCGCTCCAGCTCCTGGGCGAGCGGCTGGGCTGGGATGTCTGGACACCGCTCGGGATGGAGTGGTTCGACGAGGGGTACTGGGGCTTCGGGCGCACGCACTTCGGACGCGAGCTCGCCGACCAGTACCTGCACCCCTCGCTGGGCATCTGGGCGCAGCCGTCACCTGGGCGCTACGTCATGCACGACGACGAGTTCCCGACAGTGCCCATCCAGGGTGTGACCCTAGACACGGCACGCAGGATCGGTTGGGACATCGTCATGGCGACCGTGCAGGAGGATCAGGAGGGGTTCGCCCGGTTCGCTCGGGAGGTAGGCGCTACCTATGTCTACCAGGTCGGCAACACCGGCCAACAGGTGGACTGGACGCTGGACCCGCTGGCGCTAGTGTCCGCGGAGAACGCCATCGAAGGGCGCGGCGTCCGGTATCACCAGATGATGGACCAGAGCTTCCGCTGGCGCGACCCGCGGGACGCGGACCACCTGCGGATAAGCTCGTTCGTGAACCTCATGCCGCGCATCCAGTGCTGGCCATGGCTGCAACGTGCGATGGAGGTCGGACGGGGGTCGACCTTCCGGGTCTACGGTACCGACTGTCCAGATGGCACCATCAAACCGGCCAGCCTGATCGCAGACCTCATGGCGCGTTCGGGTTGGGGATGGCACGACAAGATCACCGGCGACGGATTCGGACACGTCATCCACGGTTGGGCGGCCGTCGGACGACCGCTGGTCGGGCACGCCAGGCACTACGCGGGCAAGTTGGCCGAGCCGTTCTGGCAGGATGGAGAGACGTGTATCGATCTGGACCGTCACGAGCCGGACGAGGCGGTCGAGATCATCCGGACGACCTCACGCGAACGGCACGCGCAGATGTGCGCCGCGATCCGGGCGGTATACGACCGGCTGGTCGACACCGAAGCAGAGGTCGAGGCGATCCGGGTGGTGTTCCAGGGTGCCGACCGGTCGGTGCTGGTGTGAGGTCGCTGGTGCTGCCGGCGGTCGGTCTGGTGCTGGCGATCGCGTATCTGTGGATCTGCGACACGACCTTGCGGAGCGTGGGACCGTGAGCAGGGCGGCGCGGAGGGCCGCGGTACGTTCACGGGGAGCCCGAGGGGTCGGCTCTCCTGCCACGCTGACCCCCGGGATGGTCCCGGAGCAGGATACGCTGCCTCCGACCGGCGGGCTGCGTCTGCTCGTGCTGGGCGACACGGCGGGTACGGGGTTCGGCACGGTGACCCGTGACCTGGGTTCGGCGATGGCCCGCCGGGGCATCGATCTGCGGCTGCTGTCCATGAACGAGGACGCCGGCTTCGCCATCGACCCAGCGTGGCCACAGGGGCTCCGCGAGCGGACCGTGCTGCTGGGTGTCCCGGACGGCTGGATGGGGGTCGATGGACCGGCCGCGGCGTCCATCGTGTCCAAGGCCCTGGGGGTGTTCAGCGGGCTGACGGTCCCTGGTTGGGTGCCTGAGGTGGTCCTCATCATCGGTGACCACGCCTCGCTGGAGATGAGCCCGTGGTGGAAGCTGCTTCCGAAGCACCTACCTGCATTCGTCTATTGCCCGATCGAGGGCATCGATCTGCCGCCGAGCTGGGCGAAGCTGTGGGAACGGATCAGGCCGGTCGCCATGTGCCGCTTCGGGGCGGACCAGATCGAGGCTGTGACCGGAGAACGGCCCCCGATGGTCTACCACGGCATCGACCCGGACAGCTTCTGGCCGGTGACGGGAGCGAGGCCGCTCGTCCTCCGGACACCGAAGGGGCTCGTGACCCTGCGCTCGCGTGCCGAGTGCCGGGCGTTCCTGGGGTGGCCGAAGGCTTCCACCATCCTGTTCCGGGCGGATCGGCTCATGCCCCGCAAGGCGTACCCGGCGATGTTCCGGGCGCTCGCACCGGTCCTGGCCCGTCACCCCGATGTGGTGCTGTACCTGCATTGCCGGACGGTAGACCAGGGTGGCAACCTGTGGCATGAAGCCAGTAAATACCCGGAACACGTCCGGTCGCGCATCGGCACCACCGGTTTTCACGATGCCGGGGGTGGTGTCCCGCGCGAGCTGCTGACCTGCATGTACAACGCGGCGGACCTTTACATCAGCACGTCAGCGGAGGGGTTCGGGCTCACCGTCGCGGAGTCTCTGGCGTGTGGCACCCCCGCGGTAGCACTCGACTACAGCTCGCTCCCCGAAGTGGTCGGTCCCGCGGGGGTGCTGGTCCCTGAGTACGCGCTCATCGACAACATCTATTCGTACTTTTGGGCCATCCCTAAGGGCGACGGCTACACGCATGCGGTGGAGCGGTTGGTGACCGACCCGGCAGAGCGACGAAGGCTTGGCATGCTCGGACCGGGGCACGTCGCGCAGTTCAGCTGGGAGATGGCCGCAGAGCGGTTCGAGGCCATCCTGACCGGTGCTCCCGTCCCGGCGCCGGGGCCGGTCCCACCAGCGCGTCGGCTGGCGGCACTCGGACTCGTGGAGGCGCGGGCATGAACCTCATCGTGACCTCGGACCAGGTGCGTGACTACCTGAAGCTCAACACACCCGGCTCGACTTCCCAATACAGCGACCAGACCATCGGTAGCAACATCCGGGCTGCGCAGTCGTACCTTGAGTCCGAATGCCATCGCTATTTCCACGACCATCCAGCCGTGACGTGGGCACGGACCACGCTATTGCAGGCGCAGGTGTCCATCCCCGGTTTCCGGTCCATCACCAGCGCCACCTGGGGCGGCGTCGCACTCTCCGTGGCTGTCCCCGGTGATGGCAACACATCACCGAGCGCCTGGGGGATCTGGGAAGCTTCGCCCGGAGTGGAGGACGGTTCTCGGCTGATAGTGGCGCTGCAGTTCCGGCCGTGGCGCGTGGACAACGACCGGCCGTGGTATTACGCGGACTCGCGGTGGTGGGATAAGCTTCTGGATAGCCCGTTCTTCCCCGGCAACTGGGGCGGGGGTTACGCCTGGACATCGATGCCGAACGACCTGGTGATCGTCGGGAACGGGGGGTATGCCGCGGGCACCGAACCGGAGACGCTGAAGCACACCGTCAAGGTCCTGGCGGCCTGGTACACGATGCGGCCGGCGTCCATCCTCGCGACCGTCGCGGTGACGCCACAGGGCAGTGTCCTGAGTTACGCGGACCTACCGCCTGAAGTGCGCGAATTCATCGTGGATTGGAAGATCGGTGAGCAGGTGGCTAGCGTCGGATGAACACCATCGGGAGCCCGGTCGATGGTTAGCGGCGGCGAGCAGCTGGTCCGGCGCTTGACCGCGGCCGGATTGCAGAACGGTCGGGTCGGGTCACGCATGCTCCGGCGGTGGCAACTGGTGACCGTCCGGCTGGCCAAGGAGCGGGTCCCCAAGCGCACGGGCAACCTGCAACGAAGCATCCATCCCGGCCCTGTCGGGGTGACGGCCGCTACCGTCGAGGCGTCCGCGTCCTATGCGGGCTACGTGGAGTTCGGGACCAGGCCGCACACCATCGTCCCGGTCCGGGCGAGGGTACTGGCCTGGGGCGGCGCTCGGCGCCTGACGGGCTCCCTTCGGACCGGGGCGCGACCGACCAATTTCGCTAGGTTGGTCCATCATCCCGGGACGCGACCTCGGCCGTTCCTGATGTCCGCGGGGCAGCAGGCCCTCGAGGAAGCGAACCTCGCGGCCGAGATAGTCGTTGCCTGGAACGAGGCCGCCTGATGTCGTTCACACCGGTCATCCCGTCCTCGTACCAGACCGACCGGCAGGACCTCAATGGCGCCATCGCGGCGCTCATCGACGCCTTCATCCTCTCGGAGTCCTACGCGGTCGGGCGCATCTTCTGGTCCGAGGTCCCTGCGTCCCTGACAGGCGAAGCTCCGATGATCGTGCTAGGCGACATCGTGGAGTCCGTCTCTCACGACATGCAGGTACGTATCACGACGTTCACGGGTACGCTGTGGTACATCGACTGGATAACGGATCGTGCCGAATTCAACACCAGGGTCAACCGCTGGGCAGATAGGATGCGCGACCTGTTCACGTACAACGTGAGTCTTGTCAACCCGAAGGCTGAACTACGCCAGACCGGGTTACAGGAGAGCGAATTGCGGCAGGGCGATATCGTCGTGGGCGCTCCATCACTGACCTTCCAATACATCGTCCAACAGGGCTACCGATGAACCTACAGGCTCCGACCACCGACCCCGACACACCGACGCACAGGCCGCCCGTCCAGCGTCCGTCCCGTCCGTCCAAGCCATCCCACCCACGCCCAGGCAAACCAAGTCAGCCGGCGGCACACCGTGCTCCGGCTCGTCCAGAGAGGAAAGGGAAACAGAGCAAGACCACTGATCGCCGCAAGAGCGCACCAGACTCGGAGCGAACGCCACTATATATCGGTGGTGGAGCCTGGTTGCACGTCCCATCGCTCGGCACGTTGCCGAACAGGATAAGGAGGAACTGAGACATGCCTGTCGCAGCCCTGCCCGGCAACGTTCGTTTCCGGGCGTTTCAGTTGGGGCTCCAAACGACATTCGGGACCCCGGTCGCGGCCACCCGGCGGATGCCGTGGCGCTTCAACCCGACCGTGGACCCGCACTGGACCGATCCGGACGTGGATACCGGGACGCTCGATCCCGCGATCTCCCCATACCGAACGGCGCTCGACGTTACCGGACAAAGCACCGGGCCTCTCGCGGCCAACGATGCACAGGCCCTGTGGTCGGCGCTCCTCAAGAGCGAAACACCGACCGGCACCACTGCCAAGACCTGGGATTGGGATCCTGCCGCGACCTCCGCGGACGCCTACGAACTCTTGACCGCCGAATGGGGCGACGAAGTGGCGGGCGACCAGTGGCGGTACCAGGACGGTATCGTGGACCAGCTCCAGCTCCAGTTCCCGCAGGACCTCGGTCCGATCATGCACACCGCCGACTGGCGGTTCGCGACGACGACCTACCCGCAGGCACGCACCGCGGGCCTGTCCGTCGATACCAACCCGACGTGGCTGTACGCGGCTGACACGACGCTCTCCATCAACGACACAGCCGGGTCGATCGGCATCACGCCGCTGACCAACACCATGCACGACGCGTCCATCAACATCCAGGCCAACAACGACGTGAAGCGCTTCGCCAACGGTTCCAACACGAACTTCGCGGTCGCCGGTTACGGCCGTGGGCCTCGGACGATGGAGACCACGTTCACATTCGCGAAGTCGACGGCCGCGCTGTCCGAGTTCGCCAAGTGGCTGAATGCCAACGCACAGGAGCGGTTCGTGCAGCTCGACACGACCACACGCGTCCTCATCACGGGGTCTACCTTCTACAGCCAACGCATCCGCTTCGCGGGGTACTGGTTCACCAGATCGGAGCAGTCGGTCGGGAGCAACACCGCCGGGCAGCTCGTCTGTCGCCACATCCATGACCCGGCCCTCGTGACGCCCATCGGGGTCCGGCTGATCAATACCATGAGCAACCTGCTCAGCTGATGGCAGGAGAAAGGACGAAAGGGGATGGAGCGACCCCTGGAACGTGTCGATGTCGGACCCTGCAGATGTCCCGGCGAACCGCATGAGCGTGACTGGGTGGACCTCATCCCGGAGGCCACCATCCCCATCGGGACGGCGGTGTACGCGGCGGTCCGGGAGGCCGGGTCCGATGTCATCCTCATGCAGGGGCACCTTGCCCGCATCTATGTGTCCCTGGGCATCCGCGCGTGGAGCTTCGTGGACGAGGCCGGGGAGCCGCTACCCATCGAGTCGGGGCGCTCGTCCTGGGGCGATACGGTGGAGCGGCTCCTGCCATGGGGCAATGGCGGCATGCAGGTCGCCGATGCGGCGGACAGGCTCTATTCGGACGCCATCCTGCGCCCATTGATGAGCCCGTCGTCGACGCGATCGCCGGGTGGACGGACGGACGGGCGGACATCAGCCACCCGGCCTACTGGGCCGAGGCGCCAGAAGCGCTCCGGGCCATCCTTGCCGGGCGATTCGGCTGGGATGCCGTCCGCGGTCCCGGAGAGTTGAATTGGAGAGAAGCCCTGTTGAGCCTACAACTGCTGGCCGAAGAACGTGTCGGAAGTCCGGCGCGGAGGGCTACCCTGGAAGCGAAAGCCGCTGAGGACAGAGCGGCCGATGCCGCTGTGGCCGCGTTGAGAGGGACGCCACCGGATGCTGGGTGAGACTGCCCGGCTGGTCACGCAGCTGGATCTCAAGGACGGGCTCACCGGCGGGCTGAACCGCGCGTCACAGGCTGTCCGCGGCTTTAGCAATGCCTCCAACCAGAACCTCGCGCGGATGAATCAGGGCGTGGGGAAGGTCGCGGCCGGCATCGGGCGCATCGCCACGGTCGCGGCCGCGACCACGCTTGGTGCCGGTGTCGCCATCACGAAATGGACCGCGGATTTCGGGGATCGCCTCAACATCATCAACACCATCGCCCAGACGACCCCAGACAAGCTCGCCGCCATCGGGGAGGGCATCAAGGACCTGTCAGCGGATACGGGCGCCGACCTGTCGGACCTGACCGACGGCTACTACGACTTGCTGTCGGCCGGGGTCAAGGTCAAGGACGCGCAGGATAGCCTGACTCTGGCGTACAAGCTCTCCCGCGGAGCGCTGTCCACCACTGCGGAGGCTGTGGATTTCCTTACCACGGCGCAGAACGCATACGGGCTCAGCAGCCAGCAGACGGCTAAGGCAGCTGACATGATCGCACAGGCCGTGGCGGACGGCAAGGTGAAACTGAGCGAGATAGCAGCCACATTCGCGGACGTGGCCCCCGTGGCTGCCCAGTACGGCATCGGCATCGATGAGATCGCGGCTTCATACGGCTCCCTAACGGCCAAGGGCAACACGGCTGGAGCGACCGTCACACAGATGAACCGGGCCATCATCGAGTTGGCCAAGCCATCCGGTCCGCTGGCGCTACTAGAAAAGTCCACCGGCAAGAGCTATATAGCGCTGGCCGGCAAGGAGGGGCTCGTCAACGCGCTAGCTGAGATGGGGCGTGATGCGCGCAAGGCTGGTATCGACATCGCCCAGCTCTATGGGCGGCAGGAGGCGCTGAAGTTTGCCCTCCAGCTGACCGGCCAGAATGCTAGAAAGTTCCGCGAGGAGCTGGAACGCATCCGCGATAGCGGCGGTGCTGTCAGCCGGCAGTACGATGAGCGCCAGAAGGGGCTTGCCTACCAATTCCAGCGGCTAGCGGCCAACATCAAGGTAGCCGGTATCGCGGTCGGGGAAGGGTTCGCTCCCGCGTTGGGGAGGATCGCGGACAAGCTCTCTGCGTTCCTCAAAGAGAACCGCAAGGAGTTGGTGGACTTCGGCAAGAGCATCGGCCAGGCCCTGGATGGGATCGACTGGGGCGCGGTCAAAACCGGGGCACAGACACTCCTAGACATCCTCAGGGGCGGCTATGAGATCGTGCGCCTGATACCACCACAGATCGATGCCGTGGTCCTCGGTTTCATCGGGCTCAACAAGCTTTCGGGTGGCCTACTCGGTGGTGGGTTGCGGGACATCTTCGGTGGCCTGGTCGGTGGCATCACCGGTGCTATCGGGCGTGGTGTCGCCGGGAAACTCCCTGGACTCGGCAGCTTCATCGCCCAGCCGGTGTACGTGGTGAACTGGCCGGTCGGCGGGCTGGGCGGTGGCGCCGCGGGGGCTGTGGCGCCGTCCGGAGTGGGCCGCGTGATGGGCGCTGTCCGAGTCCTGGGCGCGGTCAGCATCGCAGGGGCCAGCATCGCTGCGCTCGGGGAAGCGTTCGGGCAGTTCCAGCAGCAGATCGGCCAGAGCCAGGCACGACTCCAGGCGCAGGCGAACGCTGCGGCGAACCAACCCGCGGTGGATGCGCTCCGGAACATCCAGCGGTACACGGCACACCTGTCCGGACTACAGGGGCTTGACCGCATCCTCGCGGACACGTTCGGCGGCCAGCAGGAGGCGGAAGCGCTGGCCAACCTCTCTCGCGCGCTGGTGTCCAACGGGACCCTGACGACGGACCAGCTACGGCAGGCCATCGAAGCCGCGAAACGGGCACAGGTGGAGGCGAACGCGCGCGGTTCGACGAAGGTGTCGCAGTCCATCGGCCAGGACATCGCGATCCTTCAGGCCAGATTGACTTCTCAGCTTTCCGGAGTGAACGCCGAATTGGACCGTATCCGTGGCAAGGACACGAGCGTCACCGTTCACACCACGGTCAATACCAGCGTTTCTACACGAGATGTCGATACCCGAACACAGATGACCCGGCGCTACGGGATGCAGGCCATCTGACGTGGCGCTGTTCTTCTATTACGGCTCCGGGGACCTCGGCGATAAGGCCATCCGGCTCGGTTCTGGGTTCCGGCTGGAGGAGTCCGCAGAGGCCGGGACCTATGGCATGTCCGAGGTCCTGGTCGATGACCCTTCCGGTGCCCTGGACCTGGTGGGGCTGCGCAACTTCCACGTAGCGGAGACGGCGTGTTCGTGGCCGCGGTTGTTCACCGGATACTTCGCGGAGCGCAACCTGTCACGGGCTGACTCACTACTCATCGGTGTGGCCCGGCGGTGGGATTGCAGCGTCACGGATATCAACACCGCGCTGTCCTTCGAGATCATCCGGGGGAGCGCGGCAAACCGGCCCGCTGAGACCGACATCGCACGGCTGACTTGGTGGTTGGGGTCCGGCTACACCGGCCCGATCGGCGGCGCCACCACATTCATCGACTCTACGGGGCCGAAGGACCTGGATGCCTCGGACTATCGAGGACGGACCGGTTACGACATCCTCAACGACTGCGCGCAGATGTCAGGGAAGAATTACTTCGTGGCGTACAACGATGCGACCGGTGCCATCGATGTCCATTACTACGCGCCGGCCTTTGCCATCAACGACTGCAGCCTGCGCATCAGCAACGTGCTCGCGGATGTCGACGAGTCCACCGTGTTCGCGCCCAACAAGGACGCGACGCTGATGCAGGACCCCTCAAGCCGTTGGAGCGGCGTCTATCTGTCGTACGGCTCCGGTGGGTCGGCGTCCTACCAGACAGATGCCACGGTGTTGGCCGATATCGGCCACAAACGCGAGACATCCATCGTCGACCCCACCGTCACCAGCGAGACGAAGGCAGCCGCGAAGGCCAACAGGTTCCTGGCGCAGTCGAACACCGAACTGAAACGGATAAGCGTCGTGCTGCACAAGGTCCCGCCGAGCCAGGTCAACCTGATCCGCGCTGGGCAACGTATCCAGGTCAAGTTCTCGCACCTGCCGGGTTTCACGAGTTACACCTACATCCGTATCGCGCGGAGGACCGTCCAGCAAGACGGGGACGACCAGCTGCACTACATGCTCACATTGGAGCTGGCTGACACGAAGCTGCGGCCCGGTCGGCGCATCAACGACCCACCCGGCGGTTCCGACGAGGGGCAGCCTCCCGAGACGGACGCCTGCACCCGGTCTGCCGCGACCATCGGAGCAAAAAGCAACGCCAAGGACGCTCTCGGGGTGTTCACGTTCGCCATCGGGGGGACCACCCTCCAATCGGCGGTCACCGAGAACACGGCATACACGATCAGCGGCTGCCTCATCGGCTGCGGGATGTACGGACCACGGACCACGACCGAAGAAGCGTGGTGGCCGCTGACGGTGAGTGAGTTGACGAACGCCGATGTCGGTCTGCTGGTCCATGTCGGGGTCGCGGGGAGCCGTCAGGGTCAGGCGGATGGGGGTTCGCTGGTGGTCGGCATCGGGGAGGGCACCCCGACCGCGGTAGGCCAGTACGTGGCCGTGGGTTCGGTGCCGGCGGCGACCGGTGGGGATGTCCTGGTCCCGCGCTCGCTCATCGGGTCGAACACGTACCTGGTGCTTGCTCCCGGCTGGAAGGCATCGGCCGGTTTCTACCGTTGCGCTGAGTTCCTGTCCGACCCTTGCTCGGGGCCGGTGGCGGGTGGGGAGGGTGGCTCGGGGGCCTGCGCTGTCCCGTCGGTCACCGCAGACTGGGTGAAACTGTGCAAGTCGGGCTGGACACAATGGGTGGCCGGCATCGGGAGCGTGAACGGCTCCAACCGGACGTTCACGCTCATCGACTGGAACGGGCACAGCGTACCGAAGGCGCGCGTGGATGCCGTCATCCTCTCGGCCAACGATGGCTACGTCTACAGCGCGTCCGCGAAGACGGTCACGCTGAACATCGCCCCGCCGTCCGGCTCCAAGGTCGGGTTCCGCTACCCGGTGCAGCAGTGAGTCCGGCGCGATGAGCTGGTGGGTCAACCTGCTGACACAGGTCAGGAACAAGTTGCCCGTCAGCTCCGGCGGGACCGGGCACGACCAGGGCACGACGTGGGTCCTCAAGTCCTGCCAGAACATGACCGGCTCGTCCCTGGCGCTGGGGACCCTGGTCGAGATGCTCAACAGCTACGACGACACGCGGGTCAGGCCGGTCGTAGCGGCCGACGCGACCAACGTGGTCGGGGTCGTGGTCGGGTACTTCGCCGACTCCGACGGGACCACGTTGGTGCGGGCCGCGGCACCGAACGGGGGATACGCCGCGGTCTGTGTCGTGGGCTCGGTGGACGTGCGCATCGGGCAGGCCGTGACACGAGGACAATACGCCTACAGTCACGCCACGAGCGGGACGGCCAAGTCCACCGCCGCGCTGGGCGTCGGAGCCTTCGGCGTCTTCGAATCCTCCGCGTCCTCCGGGCTCGCACGGGTGCGCATCCCCGGCAGTACCGCGGCCTACGGCGCTCCATCGTTCGGCGACATCGTGTCCAAACCGACCGCGGACCAGAGCATCACGGCGCAGTCGGCCACGGTCACCCCGCTGTACCTGGTCGGTGCAGCGAGCCAGAGCGACAACATGTTCGAGGTCCGGGACTCCGGTGGGGCTGTCCTGGCCTTCATCTTCATCGGCACCACGGCCGACCAGATCGAGGTACGACACCTCAGCGGCTCGGCGCCCGCGGCCCAGTTGCGGGCGGGCGCGTTCGGGGCCGCTCAGAGCGGCTCGCATGGGGTCATCGTCACGAAGTCGCGCGGGACCAGCATCGGCACACATGCCATCGTGAGCGACGGGGACACCATCGGCATGGTGGACTATCGTGGCTCCGACGGGAGCACTTACGTGGGAGCCGCTCGGGTCCTGGCGCAGGTGGACGGCACACCCGGCTCCTCTGACATGCCGGGGAGGCTCCTGCTGTCCACCACGCCGGATGGGAGCAGTGCGTCCATAGAGCGGGTGCGCATCGACAGCCGGGGCGTCGCCCGGTTCCTCTACGGTCTGGAGCTGACCGGCGTCATCTCGCCGAGCCAGATCACCAGTAACCAGAACGACTACAACCCGACCGATGGAGCCACGACGCTCTGGTGGCGCCTGACCAGTGACGCTTCCCGCACCATCACGGGGATCGTGGCCGGCAATCAGGGCGTC
>Ga0187893_10005735_pt1 | contig 21950 bp, 16 predicted proteins | sample MA1701074metaG_FD_139574 | JGI IMG/M metagenome (GOLD analysis project Ga0187893, IMG submission 139574) | White microbial mat communities from a basaltic lava cave in the Kipuka Kanohina Cave System on the Island of Hawaii, USA - MA170107-4 metaG ...
CGGCGTTCCAAATCCGGTTTCGGCGCATTATGGCTTCCTGGAGGAGGCGTTATCGGGGAAAGTGCGGCGCAGGCCTTCGCGCACACCTACGCGTGGGGTCCAGCCGAGCAGTTGCCGCGCCCGGTCGTTGTTCATGGGTGCTAACGGCCGCAGCGCTTTGACTTTGTATCGCGACAAGGGGAGGCTGCGTTTCACAACCGCGCCAAGCAACTCGCACATCCACCCGCCCAACAGCAGAACCCATACAGGCACTTTGCGTACCGGAGGCCGCCAAACCCCATTGCGGCCGGCAGCAAGAAATTCGTTCTGGCTGACCGGCTCGACATCGACCAGATGAATCAGCTGACCGGCGGCGGTTTCGGCGGTTTCGGCGGCCAGCAGTCCATCAACGACATCATCCACAAAAACTAAAGGCAATTTGCGGACACCGCGGCCGGCCAGCAACCACTGCCCGGCAATGGCGATCACGCCATTGGGAGCAACGTGCTCCGAACCAGGGCCGAAAATCTGGCCTGGGCGCAATACGACGGCGGGCAAACCCCTGTCGCGCGCGGCGTCAAGCACCATCTGCTCGGCGCGCAGCTTGCTCTGGGTGTAGCCGCCGCGCCGATCGGGATGGGGCTCAAGCGGAGAATCCTCGGTGACCGGCACTTCCTCCGCGTGCCCGACATGGTCGAGCACACTCAGAGAGCTGACATAGACGAGGCGGCTGACCCGATGCCGCAGGCAGGCGTCAATAATGTTGCGTGTTCCCCAAATAGTTCCTTGCTCGAATTCGAGCGGACTGCCCTTCATGGCCGCGCCGACATGGTAGACCACCTGGACGCCCTCGACGGCCTTATCCACTACTTCCGGCTGGCCGAGGCTTCCGTATACGGCGGGGAGTCCATTGAGAGCGGGCACGGGTTTGCGCAGCAGCAGGCGAAGCGACTCGCCCCGGCCGCGGAGCCGGTCAAGAAGCGCGCCGCCAAGAAAGCCGGCGCTTCCGGTGACGAGCACCCGCGCCGGGGGCAGCGGTTTCTCGAGCTCTTCACGAAGCAGCGCTTCCCGCCGGCGATCGGCGCTGTAGGACGCCTGTTCGATAAAGGCCACCATGCGGCGTCCTTCTTCAGCAGGTACGGGAACAGCCGTCCCGGCCGCGAGCGCTTTGTGGAACTGCTGCACGGAAAAGTAAATTCCTGGCGAGGGCTTCAGCGCGCCAGTGGCGAAACGGAGCACGCTGCGAGGCGCCTGCCACACTTTGCGGGCGCCAGTGCCGATGGCGTTGCGGACAAACTGCACCGGCTTGGGTCCGGACCGAGCCTTGTAAAACTGGCAGATCTGGAGAAAACAGTCGACGTGGAGGATGCCACCTGTTCCGTGGATCCACAGTTCGTTCTGCATGGGGCGCATGTTCCAGGACAGAAACAGTTCCGCGGTGCCTTTTTCGCACTCCAGGTGCGCCCGCCACTCATCGAAGATCAGAAGCGGATCGCGCCCGCTGCCATAGTGGCGCACATCGAGATTGTGAATGGGACCGAGAAAGCTTTCGGCCAGACAAAGCCCGTGGACGCCGAGGTCGCGAAAGGGATAGGATCCCTGGCCGTACATGGCGGGGAGCCTGCCGCCGGCAAAGGGCGGGTATTGCGAGCCGCGGAAGAAATGGAGGGCGATCAGATCTCCGCAATCGCCGCGCCGGACGCGACCGAGCGCTTCAAGCACCACCGGATCGAGGCGCGCCGAGTGGTTGACGGAGACAACCAGGCCTTTGTCGCGGGCGCTGGCGATCATCCGGTCACACTCCACGGTGGCGCCGGCCATGGGCTTTTCCACGAAGACATGGCAGCCCATGTCAAGAGCCTCCAGGGTGAGAGCGCAGTGCGAATCCGGCGGAGTAAGCACATGGATCACCTGGGGGCGCGCCTGGGCCATTTCACCGAGGCTCGCGTAGACGCCGGGTATGGCAAACCTGCCGGCGAGCTGGCGGGCGCGTTGCGGATCGGCATCACAGACACCGACGATGCGGATGAAGGGGAGATCGCACAGCGCACGAAGGTGGTGAGTGGAGACGTAGCCGGCGCCCACCACACCCACGCGAACTTCTTTGCCGTTAGCCGTCATTCACTTTTATCCAATGCGGTTCCAGCGCTTCACTTTCAGTATCAGCCGGCGGCGATGGTCCGGACTCACGATCAGCCAAAGCGATGCGGCTGCATACAGGCACGCAAAAGCGCCCGCGACCAGGATCAGTTCCCACCAGCTCCGGCCAGCCATAAAATACTGCTTGCAGAGGGCCAGCGCGGCAACGGAAGCGAGAATGAGGCTCAGCGGCCGCGGATAGATGAAAAGCAGATATTCGGCCAGGCCGATCTCCATTTGCCGCGCGAAGATCCAGCTCAAAAACGCAGCCCGGTTCAGCGCCACCAGCGTACTGATCACCGCGAAGGCTCCCAGCAGCCCGTAACGCGGCAATACCCACGCCAGCCCCGCCACCATCAGCAGCGCCTCGACGAACAAACTGCCGGCATAACGCTCGAATTTGCCAATCCCCATCAATACGGCGCCCGAAACGAACTGGCCCTGGATCAGCGTGTAGCCGGCCAGCAGCACCGGAAGCAAAGCGCCGGCTTCTCTGCCCAGCTCTTCGTTAATCCATACGCGGCAGATCTGATCGCCGTAGACAGCCAGCAGGCCGGCGAAATAGCCCCACAGACAGAGACAGTAGCGATTGCCCTGTCCGGCGGTGAGGATGACGTCCTGGCGGCGGCCGCGCGCCATCCAATCGGCGACGCGAGGGCCGGTGACCAGACCGATCCTTCCAATCAGGTCGCCGAGATAATCCACCAGCCGCTGCGTCACCGAGTAATAGGTGACATAGCGCACGGGAAGAAAATAAGCGACCAGCGAAGGGGCGCTCGATTGGGAAATGCGCGTGGCGAGCATGGCGGCGAAGGCTTGCCGGCCGAGCAGCCACAACTCCCGGGCCTGGGTCCGGTCAAAGAAGCGCAGCGAGGGCCGCCAGCGCGGAGCAACGCGGCGGCAGCCGGCATAGATGAGCGCATAAGCAAACAACTGGCTGGCGAGCATGGCCACGCCCATTTCCCGCAGCCCAAAGCCCCCCGCCACCAGAGCCAGAATGGCCGTGCTGCGCAGCAGCGTGGCCGTGATGGAGACGCGGTTGATGAGGTCGAAACGTTGCAGGCCCTCGATGACCGCCGAATAAATATTAAACACAACCCCCAGCGACCAACTGATGCCCACCAGCCGCACCAGCAGCGGGAAGGCGGGATGGGTAATGCGAAAAAAGGCCGCGATGCGATCGGCGTTGGGCCAGACCAGCAGCAACAGCAGCAACCCGGCGGCAGCCGAATAGGTGGCGGCCGTATTGATCATGGCCGCCAGTTCGGTGTCTTTAGAAAGAGCGTGGTATTCGGCGGTCAGCTTCACCGTGGCCGGGCGGAGCCCGAGATCGATGAGCCAGAGATATTCGACCAGAGACAGCGCCAGCGACCAGATACCGAATTCGGCGGAGCCGAGACGGCGAATGACGAATGGGGAAACGATGATGCCGGAAACAATGATGGAGGCGGCGCCGAGCCAGCTCCACAGGATGTTCCGGAGATAACGCCGGGTATCCGACATAGTGAGGCTCAGTCCCGATCCAGTTGCCGGACGGCGGCAAGGACGGATTGGCAGAGGCTTTGCTCGCCGCCCAGCGAGCGCGCGTAGCGCAACCCGCGTTGGGCATAACTTTCGCGCAGCGCCGGATCATTCCAGGCGCGTTCGATGGCGAGGCGGAGGGCCAGAGGATCGCCGCCGGGAACAATGAGAGCCTGGTTTCCGGTGAGAACGTCGGAAACACCCAGCCCTTCGGAGATGATGACGCATTTACCCAGCGCCATCCCCATCAAGCAGACGCCGATGCCAGCCTGCACGCCACAGTCTTTAATGAGCGGCAGAACCACCAGGCGCGCGCCTGCCATGAGCCGCACGAAAAGATCCTGGTCCGCATCGCGGTAGTCGATGGCGACATTTTCCGGGACCAGGAGCCCGGCGAGCGTCGATCCGTGGGTGGCGATCTCGGCCTCGCTCCCGGTAAGGAGGCGGACCGGATACGCAAGATCGTTGACCGCGGCGAACAGGCAGGCGAAGTCGCGGCGGGACCGGCCGCCGACGAAAATATAACCCTCGTCGGCGGTGGCGGCGCGCTCAATCCGATCAAGCGCATTCACTTTGAACGGGATGTAGTGGAAGCGAGCGGCCGGGACACCCAGCCGCTGTTGGGCGGCGCGAGTGTCGCGGAAATAAATGAGGAACCGCGTCACTTTTCCGAGAGCCCAGCGAATGAGCGCGCCGGCGCGGGCGGGCAGAAAAAGGTCGAGTGTGACGATCCGGCAGCGCCGCCACAGGGTAGCTGCCAGCGCGGCGAGCAGCACATCGGGAAGGGTGAAGTGAATAACGAGAAAATCGGCGCGGCGCGTCTCCCACAGCAGCCGCAGGCGGTCAAAGGGAGTGTGCAGAGCGAGGGCGGAAACGGAGACGCCCGGCGGGGCGGCTTCGCGCAACTGCCAAATGTTGGTGAGGATGCGCATCAAGAAGATTTCACATCCTTGAGGAAGCTCCCGTAAATCTCCTCGAGCCGCCGCACGCTGGCCGGGATGGAAAAGCGCTCGCGGATCGAGAGGGATCCGCGGGCGGCGGCGCGCTGCCGCAAAGCAGTGTCGTCGACGGCCTGAGCCAGCAGCCGGGTAAGCGCGGCGGCGTCGCCGTTGGGAAAGAGCCAGCCGTTGTCGTCCGGCTGGATGATTTCGGCACAGCCGCCCACGTCGCTGGCGATGACGGCGCAGCCGCAGCCCATGGCCTCCATGACGCTGTTGGGCAGCGCCTCGCTGCGCGAAGGGTGGACGAAGACATCGATGCTGTACAGCATGCGGGCTACGTCGGCGGTAGAGGGGACAAACAGCGTATCGGCGGCGATTCCCAACTGCCGGGCCCTGGTTTTCAAATTCTGCTCTTCAGGCCCGCTACCGGCAATCAATAGCCGCAATCCTTGCCGGCTTTGCTTCACGCGGGCAAAGGCCTCGAGCAGCATTGCCACGTTTTTCTCCAGCCGCAGCACGCACACCAGGCCCACAACCAGGCGCGCCCCCTCAAGTTGTTCGAGACGCCGTCTGGCGCCGGGAGAGAAATGCGCCGTATCCAACCCGTTATAACAGACGGCGATTTTTCCCTTGCGGTAACCGTGGCGCTCGACCATCTGGCGGCGCACGGCCTCGCAGTTAACGACGATGCCGTTGGCGAGGCGGTGGGCCAAATGGAGCAGGCGCAGGTGGTTGGTGGGGATCACGTCGAAATAGCCGCGCTGGCTGGAAAGGGCGACCACGCCGGGGCAGCCGGCGGCAACGGGAATGCCGAGCAAGGTCAGGGTGTGGTCGTAAGGATGGACCAGGCGGATGCGACGGCTGCGGATAAAGCGGATCAGCCGCAGGATCGAGAGCGCGCAGCTACGGTTCTGAAAGGAGGTAAGCGGCAGTTTGAGGACGGGGATGCCGGCGTGTTCGATGGCATCGAGATGAAAGCCGCCTTCGACGCAGGCCACGTGAGGAAGGAAGCGGCCGCGGTTGAGAGAGAGGGCCGCCGCCGCCATCTGCCGCTCACTGCCGCCGGGGCCGAGCGAGCGCGCCATCAGCAGTACGGGGATACTCACGATAGAAGCCGCCGCCTCCGATCCTCTTCCTGGATGGCCATGTGATTGGCGGCGGTGATCCCCAGCAGGAATGGCAGGTGGCCGGTATAGGGAACGCTGCAAAACAGAGTGCCGAAGGCATACACAACCGATGCAAGTAACAGGCACAGAGACTGTGAAGCGGCGGCGGCACGATCCGGTTTCCCGCGCGTCGCGCGGAACGCCCGGTAGTTGGTTCGAACTCCCCATCCCACGGCCCACACATAGAGCACGAGGCCCGGGATACCGGTTTCGCTGGAAATGTCGAGATAGGTGTTATGCGGGACCTGCCAGTTGCCCTTGGCCATACCGACAGCTCTGGCAGCCTCGTCAGAAGCATACATGTACATGCGGGGGCCGACGCCAAAGACGGGGTTGTTGAGCGTAAAGTCGATGGCTCGCCACTGCAGCGCTTTGCGCGCTTCGGTGGAGCCGATGGCCCCGGCCAGGGAAGGATCCTCCATCAGGGCGTCGCCGGAAACACTCTGAAACGAGGTGAGCCGGATGAGAGTGCCCCGAGGCAGCAGCAGTGCCAGCAACAGCGTCAGCACCGCGATGCCGGCCAGCAGCGCGATCCGGACGCGCGGTTTGGCAAGCCACAGCCCCACCAGAAGGAGCACGCCAAAAGTGAGAAGATTGGCCCGGGAACCGGTGCGGAAGATGTAGATGATGCTCGCCAGCGTACCCGCCGCCCAAACCAGAAACCGGAGCGGGCTTCTATCGAACAGAAAACATGTCAGAAACGCCACGCCGAATAACAGGTGAAAGGCGAGATCATTGGGGTTGGAGAGGCTTGTCTCCGGCAGCACCAGGCGCCCTTCCCGCATGGTGCTGTAGTTAAAACACAACCCCAGAATGATCAGGTGTCCCCAGATCAGTCCGTAAATCAGAGTGCGTGCCGCCGACAGGGTCAGCACCACTCCACACAGATAGAAGGGCGCCAGATGGAAGCGCCAGCCATAGTTGAGCAACTCCAGGGTGTACCCTTTCAGGCTGAACAGCAGGGAACTCAATAGCCACCAGCAGAACAGCAGCAGAAACGGGATGGCGACGGAAGTGCGGAAAAAGCGGAACACCTGTCCGCTGGACAGGGCCAGAAACACCAACAGAACGGCCAGCGCAAAAGAGATGGGAAGGTGGATGTGCAGATAGTTGGAAAAAATTTCCGAGGCGTAGGCAGAATAGAGCGCCAGGTAGGCGGCGGTGATCCAGGCCACCGCGCGCGCCATGGCGCCCTGCGCGGGCAGCAAACCAGCGGCCCGCGACGGACTCCAGAGAGTGCCCGGCGGCTTTGTCAAAGGGAGTGACGGCCGGGTGAGGCGCGGGAGCGCTTTACGGAGGGGGCCGCCAACTGGCTTCATTAAAGACATTACTCGAAAGTGGTAGAGGCCTTTCTTATTCCTCAGGTTAGCAACGTCAGCTAGGGCGGCGTTCCCCTTCCCACCGTCTCTACAAGGGGCTCCATCTCGGACCCTGCGCCCCATCGATCGAGCCGCTCAAACCCGGCCACCGTTTTACGGTATATCGTCACTTCGTGCACGGGAGGTAAATCTTTCACGGTGCGGCCGACAATCCATATTCCTCCCAGGAGCAAACTTCGCTCAACGGCCTGGACTCCATGACGGAGCTGGCCGGCGGAGAAGTAGCTCCGGTTAAAGATGTTCATGGTGCGCAGCACGTGACACAAGGGAGAGGAGGGGTCAAAGACGGAATGCCGCCGGATGGTGAAGCGGACCGCGCCGGCGGAGGCAAGCTGGCGGGCGCTCGGATGGAGCACGGAAATTTTCTTCAGACGGAAGCCTTTGCCCTCGTCCGGCTTGTCGGTCAGGGCGGCGCTGGTGAGCCATGGATCCATCCAATCAACGCTCCGGCGCAATTGTTTCCAGCGCCGGAGCGCCCAGAACCGCAGGGCGGCATTGACGGGCAGGATGAAGGGCTCTTTGCGCTGCAGGTTGATGACGAAGGGGGGGCGGATGTACTGGAGTCCATTGCCGCCGCTTTCCACGATAAAGGAATCCCGAGCCGTCTGGTATTCGATCAGATGGAGGGTCAGATCCGAGGCGGTGACATGGGACTGTGGGAAGACAGCGCTCAGTTGGCGGGCCCACTCGGCCGAAAGCAAGCAGTCGGAAGCGGCCCGGTCTTCGATGAGCAGCTCCGCGTTGGCGGGGAAGTGGCGGACCAGCCAGGAAGAGATCCATGGATCGAGGTCGCCGAACCGGCCAGGGAAGGTGGTCCGATAGACTCCGCTGGAGAGCTGGAGGTGCCGCATGATGGCCTCGACTCGGGCAATCTCCTGTTCGGAAGCCGGCGTCCCGGTCCGCAACAACTGATAGGAAACCCAGCGCATTCCCCCCCAGCCTTGCGGACGGGCGAGATATTGGGCCGGTTCGAGGATTCCCAATTTCCACATTGAAGACGGAATGATAGCATCCCCACTCTGTTTTCCGGCAATTCCGCTATCCTGATAAAAAACACACTGGCTTCTCCCATGCCCTTACCCCCGTCTTTGCGCATCGTTTCTCTGATGGAGGCGGATTCAGTAACAGGCCCGGCCAAGAACATGATCCAGTTCGGACGAAGCGCTGGTCCGGCGGATGAGACCAGCGTTTGTTTTTCGTTTCTCAGCTATGACCGCAAGGGGAATGCGGCCCGAAACACGTTTGTTAGCGGCGCCCGGCAGGCGGGGCTGGAAGTAGATCTGATCCGCGAGAGGGGGCCCTTTGATCCGCGGGTGATACCCCAAATGCGCCGGCTGATCGGGGCGGCGAACCCGCACATAGTGCAGACGCACAATGTAAAGTCGCACTTTCTGATGCGGCTGTCCGGCCTCTGGCGGGACTACCGGTGGCTGGCGTTCCACCATGGCTATACGTGGGTGGATGCGAAGATGCGGCTGTACAACCAACTGGACCGCTGGAGCCTGCGCGTGCCGGATCATCTGGTGGCAGTATGCGGCCCCTTTGCGGAGCAGTTGAAGGCATACGGAGTGGCGGGGCGGCGGATCAGCGTACTGCACAACTCGGCGCCGCTTCCGGCAGCCGTGGACCGGGAGGCGGTTGAGGCGCTACGCCGCCGGCACGGACTCACGCCGGAAACGGTGGTGCTGGTGGCAGTAGGGCGGCTGTCGAGCGAGAAAGGGCATCTGGATTTGATCCGCGCAATAGCCAGTCTGGAGGGGCGCGCCGGTCTACCGCCGTTTCATCTGCTGATTGTCGGCGAGGGGCCGATGCGGGGCTCGATCAAGGATCGCTGCCGGGGGAGCTACCTGGCTTTACGAGTCACCCTCACGGGTCACCAGGCCGATGTCGGCCCTTATTATGCGGCGGCGGACCTGCTGGTGATGCCTTCCCGCACCGAAGGCTCCCCCAATGCGTTGCTGGAGGCGATGGCGCACGGAGTTGCGGTGCTGGCGACGCGGGCCGGCGGAATCCCGGAAATCGTGACATCGGGAGAATCGGCGTGGCTGGTGGAGACCGGCGATGCGGATTCGCTAACGGAAGCGTTGTGCCGCCTGCTGGTGGATGCCGCTTTGCGGCGCCGGCTGGCAGCCGAAGCGCTGCGGCTGGTGAAGGAACGCTACACGCCGGAACAATACCGGCGGCGGCTGCTCGACATTTACCGGCTGTTGCTGTGCAGATCGCGCCAGGGCGCCGGCAACGCATGAGCCCACGTGTCTCGGTGTTGGTTCCGCTATACAACAAAGCCGCCTATATCAGGCGGTGCCTGGATTCCATCCTGGAGCAAAGCTGGACGGACTTTGAGCTGATCGTAGTCAATGACGGATCAAGCGATGAAGGGCCGGCGATTGTGGGCGGCTATGACGATTCCCGCATCCGGCTGCTTTCGCAGCCCAATGCCGGGCCGGGCGCGGCACGCAATCGGGGCGCTGGAGAGGCGAGCGGCGATTACCTGGCGATGCTCGATGGGGATGATTCGTGGCAGCCGGATTATTTAGCGCAGGCGGTGGCAACGCTGGATGAATATCCGGTGAAGGTGGCGGGCTTCAGCTGCGGGATGATGGAGTATCCGCTGGAGCGTTCGACGCAACAGCGCTGGCGGGAGGCCCGCATGCCGCCAGCGGGGGTGTTCGACGCCGGTCCGGAAACGCCGCCCGCAACGGTTGTTGCGATGCTGGCAAACATGCTGCCGTCGTCGACGGTGATGCGGCGCTCCGTTTTTCTGGAAATGGGCGGCTTTTATGCGAAAAACAAGTGTGTCTATGCCGAGGATGCCTACCTCTACCTGAAGACAGCCCTGCGGTACTCGTTTTTCTTCGATTATGCCCCGCGAGTGAACCGCTATTGCGACGCCAGTGAACTGAGCCTGAACTTTACACAGGTGCGCCCGATTGAACCCTTTCTCTCGGATCCGGAAGAGTTGCTAGCCAGTTGCCCGGCCAGGATGCGCCGGCTGCTGAATCAGGTGCTGGCGATTCGCGCGGCGAAAACCGCGAGTGTGTACGGTTATTGGGGCCGTCCGGAGATAGCACTGAGCCTGGTGCGACGGTTCCTCGGCCCGGGCGATTGGCGCATCCCACATTTCTCAACAGCGCTGGTGGGCTGTACGCCCGTGGCGGGGTGGGCAGGATGGCTGCTGCGCCGGGCGGGCCGGTCATGATTTGAAAAGGACGCCGATACCGTAATGGCCGTGCGGATGCACGGCATACTCCTGATGCGGGTAAGCGGTCTTGACTTCGTCCCAGAGCTGTTTCACCTGGGTATCGTGATAGATTGCGGCGATGTCATGGAAAGCGATGATGCCGTTGCGGACTAACGGGCTGTACATCTCCCAATCCTTGCGCACTCCTTCATAGGTGTGGTCGCCGTCGATGAAAAGGAAATCGAGCGGGGCGCCCGCCAGCAGTGAGCGGAGCGTTTCGAAAGTGGCCGGCGAATGAGAGTCGGCGCGCAGCAGGTGGAGCGACTGTCTGTGCCGGGCAAAGCTTCGATAGATTGGGGTTCTGAGAGAGGAATAGCCACCGCCGAATTTGCCGCCCGGCAGATCGACGCTGATAATGAGAGCGTCCGGCTGGCTGAGCCGCGTCCAGAGATAGAGGGTGCCGCCCATGGAAGTGCCGATTTCAAGAACCGTCCTGGGGCGGATGCGGCGCACCTGTTCGAGCAGTTGAAGCAGTTCTTCTTCGATTTGAATGGGCCTGAGGAAGCCGTCGCAGAACCCGAACGCCTCTTTCATCAGCAGCCGCGGCTGCTCGATGAGCGATTCGGTATGGCGGTTAAAAGAGCCGACAGAGGCAAAGGCTTGAGCGTAGCGGAGAGCGCGGGTGAGCAATCGCATAGAAGATGAATATTTTAAAATTGTACACTGACGCTTTATGGACTTACGTTGCTGGCGCAACGGCAATGCTGTTGCTCCGGCTATGATTGAGACGGTCGTTGGAATGGGGAATTGCCTCGCGTGCCGCATGATCTAGCCATATTCCTGTTCTGGTGCTGCATCGCCATCCCCCTATACGCCTACGCGGGTTACCCGCTGGAGTTATGGGTGTGGAGCCGGCTGGCAGCGCGCCCGGTGCATCGCGATAGCGAGTTGTTGCCAACCGTCACGGTGCTGGTGCCGGCATACAACGAAGCGGACTGGATTGAAGCCAAGATCCGGAACACGCTGGCGGCGGACTATCCGGCGGACAAACTGGACCTGTTGATCGCTTCGGACGGTTCACGGGACGGCACGGTGGAAAAAGCGCGGCAACTGGCCGATGGAGTGCGGGTGCGCGTGCTGGAATACGGCCAGAATTCGGGCAAGGTAGGCGTGTTGAATCAGAGCTTGCCGGAGGCGCGAGGCGAGGTGATCCTGTTCTCGGATGCATCGGCGATGCTCGAGAAAGACGCCATCCGGCTGCTGATGTCCAATTTCGCCGATCCGGAAGTGGGCGGGGCGTGTGGACGTTATCGAGTGGCGAATGCACGCGCGGCCGAAACGGGAATTCAGGAAGAATTGTACTGGCGCTACGAGACGGCGATCAAAGAGATGGAATCGAGGATCGATTCGATTCTCGGCAGCCATGGGCAGGTTCACGCCATTCGCAAATCACTGTATGAATTTCCGCATTCCGGGACCGTGAACGACGACTTTGTCATTCCGATGCGGGTGGTACGGCAAGGCTACCGGGTGGTCTACGACACACGGGCGGTGGCGTGGGAGGAAGCCGTGGAGATGTCCGGGTTTGGGCGGCGCATCCGGATCATGGCGGGCAACATTCAGCAGTTGAGCGAAATGGGAAGGCTGTTGCTGGCCAGGCGTTGGGCGCCGCTGTTCTGCATGATATCGCACAAGGTGCTGCGGCTGGTGGTGCCGTTTGCCATGATCGGCGCCTTAATGCTGAACATCTTTCTGTCAGGAGTTGGACCGCTCTATCAGGCAACGCTTGGGGTGCAGGCCGGTTTTTATCTTCTGGCGCTTTTCGGCGCATTCCGGCCGCTGAGCCCGCGTGTGTTGATGCTGCCCTATTATTTCTGCATGGTAAACGCGGCCATCTTCGCCGGGATTTATCATGCCGTGCAGGGACGCCGGAAAATGGTGTGGAAATGAGCGCGGGGGCGCTGGCTCACCGGCCCCTGGCCGTGGTGTTCGACATGGATGGCGTACTGGTGAATTCGGCGCCGATCCACCGCGATGCGTTCGTCGCGGTACTGGCGCGGGCCGGAATTCACACATTCGATTATTCGCGTTATGCAGGCTGGAAGACAATCGACGTCATGCGGGACGTGTATCGGGAAGACGGGCGCGTCAAAGACGAAGAAACGCTTCAGGAACTGGCGGCGGCCAAGAGCCGGCTGGCGCGGGAATTGATGCAGGACTCGTATCCGCTGGCGCGCGGATGCGCCACGCTGTTAAGCCGGCTGGCTACCGGCTACCGGCTGGGACTGGCCAGTTCCGGATCGGGTGAAAGCGTGGAAGCGTTTTTCCGCGCCAGCCGAACCCGGCGGTTATTTGACTCGGTGTTGAGCGGCGAGGATGTGAAGCGCGCCAAGCCGGATCCGGAAATTTATGCGCGGAGTTTCGCCAACCTGGGTCTGGCGGCGGCGCAGTGCTTAGTGGTGGAGGACGCAGTGGCGGGGGTTCAGGCGGCGCGGATGGCCGGGGCGAAGGTGGCCGGATTGGCGGGCACGAGCCCGCCAGAGGCGTTGCAGGCGGCAGGAGCTTGTCTGGTGATGGAGGAGTTGTCGCAACTGTCGGAACTATTGATGGGGCCCCCCCGGTGACGGCATCTATCCCGCCCAAGATCGACCTGACGAACTGGCGCCGGTACGCGGCGTCCGCCAACGCCGCCGATCTGTTTACGGCGGTGATCCCGGCAGCCGGGCGTGGATCGCGGCTCGGTTTTAACCGGCCGAAGATTCTGTTTCCGGTGGCTGGCCGGATGATTCTGCAGTGGCTGCTCGATCTGCTGCTGCCGCGTTGCGGCCATATGATCCTGGTGCTGTCACCGGCGGGGCGGAGCGAGGTGGAAAAAGAACTCGACCGGCTGGCGCCGGGCAGGGTGCGTTGCCTGCTGCAGCAGACTCCCACCGGGATGGGCGATGCGGTGGAAATCGGTCTGGCGGCGGCAACGACCGAACATGTGGCGGTGGTGTGGGGCGATCAGCCGGCCCTGCGCCCGGAATCGGTCGAAGTGGCGCTGCGGCTGGCGCAAGGCCCGCTGAATCCCGACATGATCTGTCCGACGGTGTTTCGCCACAACCCCTACATTCACTTTGAACGGGATGAGCAAGGCCGGCTGGCGCGCCTGCTGCAGGCGCGCGAGGGCGACCCGATGCCGGAGTATGGGGAGAGCGATACAGGTTTTTTTCTTTTTCGCGCCGAGCCGCTGCGGCGCTGTTTAGGGGAGCTTCGCGGCGCGGCGGATGGCAAGGGCGCCGCAACCGGAGAGTTTAACCTGCTGCCGGTGATTCCACTGGCGGCGCGATCGGGAATGCGCGTGCTGACACCCCATCTGATGAGGCTGGAGGAAACGGTGGGGATCAATTCAGCGGCCGATCTGGCGGTGGTGGAGGCTTTTCTGCGAAGTATGTACGGTGAAGCGGCGGATTCGCCGATAGACTAAGGGATAAGTGTTTTCCCTATTAGCTCATGACTAACGTTCAGTTGTTTGACGTACCCACGCCGAACATTTCGAAACAGGCGCGCAGCCACATCAACGTCGTCCTGTTCAGCGGCGGCAGCGGTACGCACAGTATTACAGAAGCGCTGCGGAAGCATCCGCAGATTGCGTTGCGGATTCTGATCAACGCCTACGACGACGGGCTGTCGACGGGAAGACTCCGCCGGTTCCTTCCGGGGATGCTGGGGCCGTCGGATGTGCGCAAGAACATCAACCGTCTGATGCCGGTCACCGAACGCTGCCACAGGAGCCTGAAGCTGTTATCCGATTACCGGCTGGCGGTGGGGATTTCCAGCGGCGACGCCATCGGCCTGCTGGAGCAGATGCTCGGCGAACCCGGCAAAAGCAAACGGCTGCCGGAGAAGCTGACAGCCGCCATCGCACAGCTTTCCCTGCAGCAGGCGGCGATGGTCCGCAACTATCTGCTGGCGTTTCTCGAATATTTTGAGATGCGCAAGCGAGAAGGCATCGATTTTGACTTTACCGACTGCGCGTTGGGCAATCTGCTGTTTGCGGGCTGTTATCTGGACGCGGGGCAGGATTTCAACCGCAGCGTCGGCCGTTTCAGCGAGTTCCACGAAATTTCGCCGGACATCCTATTGAATATCACGTTGGGGGAAGATCTCTACCTGGTCGCGGAGAAAGAGGACGGAACCGTGCTGCGAAACGAAGCCGACATTGTGGCGGCGCAAAGCACGACCCCGATTTCGAATCTGTTTCTTCTGGACAATGCCGTCTACCGGGGGAGGGTGGAAACAGGCGAGGAACCGGCCGAGGGCTGGGGAGCGCTGTTGCGGCGGGCTCACCGGACGCCGAAGATGAACCCGCGCGCGGCGCAGGCAATTGCCGAAGCCGATGTGATCATCTACGGTCCGGGAACGCAGCACTCCTCGCTGTTTCCCTCCTACATGAGCGAGGGGGTAGCCGAAGCAATCGCGGGTAATCGCGGCGCGGATAAGATTTTCATCGGCAACATCCACCGCGACCACGATATCCAGACCGACGATGCCAATGACCTGGCGCGAAAATTCATGGAAGCGATGAGCCGCAAAGGCGCGGCGCCGCTGCAATGGAGCGACTGCGTGACGCAGTTCTTTGTACAGCGCGGCGGGGAGAACGAATCGGGCGCGGCGCAGTATGTGCCTTTTGACGAGAGCCGCTTTGCATACCCGCTGGAAACGGTGCGGGCCAAGGATTGGGAGGCGCAGGAAGGGTGTCACTACGGCGGCTATGTGCTCGACGAAGTGCAGCAGATCGTGCAGGCGCGCATTGACGTGGAGCTGGAGCGCATCCATCACATGGTATCGATCCTGGTGCCGGTGTTGAACGAGGAGCGCACCATCGAAGAGGTTTTGAAATCGCTGGTCGCTCTGGATTTTCAGCCGTTTGATCTGACCAAGGAGATCCTTGTGATCGACGGAGGATCAACGGATCATACGGTGGCGATTGCACAGTCGGTGCGGACGGTGAAGCTGCTGCAGCTGCCGTTGCCTTTGGGGCGCGGCGCCGCTTTGAAGCTGGGGATTGAGAAGGCGCGTGGAAACCTGGTGGTGTTTTTCCCCGGGGACCGGGAATATCAGCCGGAGGATCTGCGCCTGCTGGTGGCTTCACTGAGCCGCTCGCGCTTCCGCGCCGTCATTGGCAGCCGGGCGGTGAAATGCACCAACCTGTCGGAAGATCTGAAGAAAATCTACGAGAACAAGTGGGGGCTTTATCTGGCCAGCAAATACGGGGGCATGCTGCTGAGCATCCTGACGCTGCTGCTGTACAACCGGTATGTGACCGATATTTTGAGCAGCGTAAAAGGCTTCGACGCGCAACTGCTGCGCTCGCTGGCAGTGGAAGCAAACGGCCGCGAATTTGACGCCGAGCTGGTGGCCAAGCTGGCGCGAAAGCGGGAGTATCTGCTGGAGATTCCGGTCGATTATGCGCCGCGCACGCGCGCGGCGGGGAAAAAGATCACCTTCGTGGACGGACTCCGTTCCATCTGGACGCTCGTCCGGCACGCATTCACGAAATCCTGATGCCGGTTCTTTCGATTGTCATTCCCGCTTATAACGAAGCGGCGTTCCTTGGCAGGCTGTTGGAAACCATTCTCGGCGTACCCACCGAAGCGCTGGGGTTCGTCAAGGAAATCATCGTAGTGAACGATGGGTCGAAGGACAACACGGAAGCCGTGGCGCGTTCCTTTGCCGGCGTGAACGTCTATAGCCAGGTTCCCAACCAGGGGAAAGGGCGGGCCGTGCAGCGCGGCATTCGCGAGGCCAGCGGCGATTTGATCCTGATCCAGGACGCGGACCTGGAGTATGACCCGAACGACTATGTGGCGCTGCTGGCGGCTCTTTCCGGCGGGGATTCGGTATATGGAAGCCGCACGCTGGGCCAGTTTGCGCGACAGGGATGGAGCCTGCTTCCGGGCAAACATCCGAGCCAGGGCTTCGGACCCTGGCTGGCCGGGGTTTTGCTGAGCTTTTGGACGGCGCTTTTGTACCAGCGCTGGATCACCGACACGCTGACCGGCTACAAGCTGTATCCAGCGGCGGCGGTGAAAGGGTTGCAGTTAAAAACATCCGGATTTGAGACCGACCATGAAATCACCGCCAAGCTGCTGCGTCAGGGATTGCGCATCGTGGAAGTTCCGGTCGCCTATCATCCGCGAAGCCAGCAGGAGGGGAAAAAGATCCGGGCTAAAGACGGGCTGGTTGCCGTGTGGACGCTGTTGCGATTCCGTTTCAGCGATTAAGGAAAAAAGGCCGTTCACAAAGCATAAATAATTGGATCTGTTACGCTTATCGGAGTCCAGGCCGGCAAGCCGCCGCCATAATGAGAGCGGTGAGGAAACGATGCGAACATTACTGATCTGTGTGGTTGCCGCAGTTGGCCTGGGCGTGCTCGTGCTGGCCCAGACGAGGGTTTCTCTTAAGAATCAGGGCCGGGACTTTGACCTCAGCGGAGGGCAAAATGTTCGACCTGTACCCGTGATCACGACATTGCCGGCCACCTGCGCAACCGGGGAAATGGTTTTCAAGTCCAATGCCGTGGCCGGACAGAACCTGTACGCGTGTGTTTCGACCAATGTCTGGCTGGTTCAGGGAATGGGCTCTGCCGGGATGCAGGTGGCGCGGACGTCGCCAACCACTTTGCTGATCGGGGCCGATTGTACGGCGGGCAACCCCTGCCGGGCGCGTTTCGGCGCGGTGGTGTACCTGATCGCGGCGCCCGCTACGCTGACACTCAACAGCGGCTCCGGTAGCGTGTTTGTCTACATCAGCGAAGCGGGGATATTTACGGTGGCGGCGACGCCGGCATCGGGACTGAGCCTGAGCTGCGATTCAAACTGCCAAGTGGCGGCGAATACGAACGATTTTCCGGTGCAGAGCATTCCCTTATGGACGTGGACGGCGAGTTCCAATGCATGGGATGGGACGGGGGATTCCGACCGGCGCGCAACGATTTCGGCAGGGCGGCGGTTTGTGGCCGGGACAAATATCGCCATCGTTGAGAACGGCTCGAGCGTGTCCATTGCGAGTACAAACTTTCTGCCGGCCGGCTCGGTGGTGAATGGAGGGGCGATCCGCTTTGGAGCGGCGATACCGGCTACGGCATCGGATTCGCTGCTGGGTGTGGGCAGCGCGATCACCGGCGGCTCGGCAGAGGGGACGGCGTTTGGCGTCCATACGCCTTCCGGTTTTGCCGGAGATGTGGCGCACTGGCAGGCGAACGGGCAAAGCCTGTTCCGGTGGACGACGGATGGCGGCTTTGCGGCGCGGCAAAGCGGCGCAACCGTGAACTGGTGGGGTAACGACGATGCCGCTAGCAACTCCTCGTTCCGGCTGGCGGTGCGGGGCACCGACGCCAGCAACACTCTGGCGCTGGGAACCGGGACGGCGGGAACTTTCCTGGTGGCGAACGGGCTGGGCCGTGTCGCGCTGGGGACGATGGCGGCGGTTCCCGGGACAGCGGACCTGCTGGTGCAGGATGCCACGCCCAGCAGCGGGAGCACGCAAATGAAACTGCAGGCCGGCGAGGGACAGAATCGCGATTTGCTGCAGCTTCTGACGTACGGCGGAACCGTGACGGCCAAGATCACCGCCGAGGGGGCTCTGGCGATGCTGCCTTCCGGGACCAGGCCGGCGTGCAGCTCGGCCACGCGGGGAATGTTCTGGTTTACAGCCGGGGGCGCCGGCGTGGCGGATCAGTTGGAGGTTTGCGCCAAGGGGTCGAATGATCTGTATCAGTGGAATGCACTGTACTAGCGCAAGGAGAGGCTGCTTTGGAGACATCAAAATGAGAATGCTCAAAGTGTTCTACGCCGTAGTTGCGATCGCGCCGCCGCTGGCGGCGCAGCCGTCAAATCTGACGGTGCTGGGTACAACCGCCACGCAAGCAGTTATCTCCTACAAAGCGCCAACCGAGGCAGCTTGCGCGATCGAAGTATCGGAATCGCCCTCCTACAGCCCGGTGGTGAACGATGTCAATGCAGTGTTGTTTCCGGGAGCGGCCACCGACACGGGCCGGTTGGTGTTGAGCGGCGATCAGTCGCGGCTGGTGATCATCGGGAAGCGCAATGCGGAAAACGCCGGCGGGAGAATGCATTCGCGGGCGCTGCGCGCCGCCACCAGGCATTACGCGCGGGTCAGTTGTGGGGGCAATGCGGGCCAACTCCAGTTTCAGACGGCTGAGACCAGTGGACTGGCGCCGGAGACGCCTCCCTTTGATCCGGCGGCGGATGGAAATCTGGCGATTCCCGATTTCGACTGGAGCAACCGCGGCAAGCCGGTGATCGATCCTCAAACCGGCGTGGCGATTTACCGGATCGGCGATCCGCGCGATTATTCCTCAAACACCGCGCACAATTTCGCGCCCGGGCTGTACTTCGGCGGGGCTGGCTGGGACAACCCGTCCCACATCACGAGCGCCACAACTTCCTCGCTGGCCGTCACCAGTAACACCAACCCGATTTTTCTGCCGGTCGATTCGACGGCGGCGCTGAGCTGGGGCGGCTGGGCGAACACGGCGACGGCCGGGCACCCGGTGACGGACATGGCGATTCATCTGTTCGGGACCGGCACATCGACGGCAGCCAACCGGACCATCGAAGTGTGCCTGTCGGTGGACTCCGGCGGGAGCTGCTACAGCAGTCCGATTGAAGTCGTGATTCCCGCCAGCAGCGCTTCCGACCTGGGCCTGACGCCCTCAAGCTACCCGGATCCGCTGTTTGCCGGCTGGAGCAAGGTCATCACGCGAGAGTTTTTCAGTTCTGTGGGCAAAGTGACCGTAACCAACGGAGCCGTCACGTTAACCAAAGATGACTCCGGCAATCTGATCAACAGCAATTTCCAATCGGCACGGGCGCGTTTTCACCAGGAGTGGCCCGCGGGAGCGAAGATTTTTATCGCCAATTCCGCTCCGGCATGCGCCAACGACTATTGCACGATCGCCTCGGTGCAATCGCATACCAGCCTGACTCTGAGCGAAACTCCGACACTGGCGGAGAATACGTACCGCTTTGCCGGGCTGGGGTTCCGGATCACCAAGAAGACCTCCTCAGGCAGTGTGAGCTTGTCGGCGAGCTACCGGTTGGCGAAATCGTTCGTTCTGCATCAGGGCGCCGGATCGGGATGTTCGACGGCGGCGGTGCAGACAACCGTGGACCGCGACGGTAATCCGCTGGGCAGGACGATCACCGGCTATCTGTGCGTTTTCCCGATGATGTTCGAATCGGCGGGGAGGCTCTACTTTGTGGGAGCATCGGAGCCCGAATCAAGATTATTGTCGTTGATCAAACAACCCGCCTCGATTGCCGGACACGTAACGGCGGATCTGCCGAATGCCGGGGCGGAGTTGGCCGGGCCCAATTTTCCGACTTTTGACAGTTCCAACCCGAATATCTTTTATGCCGGACTCAACACAATGGGTGGGTCCAAGGCGGTTTTCAAGATCACCTACAGCGGCGACTACCGGGAGAACGCGGCGGCTTTCTGGTCGTCTTCAGCCGATTCGACGCCGGCAACCGGCGCGGCCAACCTTAGCTGGGAGAACACGATGAAGAGCGCCGCCGGGAAAGATGTCCGCGCGCAAGTTCTGGCCAACACCAGCTATAACGAGACACAGTGGGGCCCATTGAGCAGCAACGTCACCCTGGTCGGGTTTGCCGGCCAGTACGCGGTCTTTAACACGGCGCCGGCCGGCGGCGGGGAAACACCTTGCTGGATTTTTGTGTTCCATGCCCAGACAGGAGCGTTCGCGCGAGCCTGGAACACACTGAACGGTGGAGGCGAGGGTTCTCTGGCTGGAACCTGTCACAACGTGGCGGTGGTTGCCGGAAAAATCCTTGTCACGAATAACGGAGCGCGGAATTCCAGTTCCGGCAGCCAGTGGGGTGGCCCGTTCGAGGTCGCCGTAGCGAGCGTGCGGCGTTCGGGGATGTTTTCGGCGAACACCGGGCTGCCCGGTCTACCCGACGGCACATATGACGATGCCTGCCCGGCCGATCTGCCGCAGAAATGGAAGGATCAAGGAGCGACAGGGAATCAATGCGTGACGATTCGCATCAACGGCGAGCCGTGCTCGGCCTTTGCGACGGCAAATGAGAAAATTTATACGCCTTGCCCAACCGATGCCGCCAAGTCCTGGGTGGGCGCGCCGATCACGGAAGGACAGGATTTTTACAACGCCTCCCATGCCTGTGACAACGAGCATCTGCAGGTGGTCCGCCGGACCGATGCCGGAGGGGGATTTATTGAGCTGGTGATGCTGCGCGATGCCGGACCCGGATATTGCTGCAACGCGGCCAATGCCAGAGGGCGCGCCTGCGTAGGGAGCACCGCGCAGGCCGTTCATGCCAACGGCTGGGTGTTGCGGATGACGCCGAAGGGGTCCTGCTGCTCGTGCCCGCAGATTTATGACGCGGCTACCGGAACCTACCTGGTGGAGGAGCAAACCCTGATAAGAGGACATGTCTCCTACGAATTGCTGGCGTCGGGAAATCATACCTTTCTCGGCATTGGAGTGAACGGCTACGTGTCGCGCTACGACGCGCCGGCGTCGGCGTTCGGGCAACTGCAAACGGCCAGTTATGCACAGTGGCCAAAATTCGCGTCTGCTTCCAGCGACTATAGCGGCGCCGTGCAATCCTACATTGCCGCCGGCGGGGCGGCGGCGGGCGACTATGAGCGGCGCTTTGCGACCGACTGGCGGCATCCCAATGGCGGTACCGGGGTTGCGCCGGAGGCTTTTGGACAGACCATCGGAGTAAGCTACACGCTAACTCTGGAGAGTGGAACCGCCACGGTCTACAAAGTGAGCGCGATCTCGGGAAGCCACGATCCCAAGCGCACCCCGCTGCTCGTTTGGGCGGGCAAGTACATCCTGTCGGAGAAGTCATCGGCAGCGACCGGGGACACGCTGAGCGACGCCGATCCGTGGCGATTCTGCTATGCGCTTCGCAGCGGGGAATGCCGTGCCGGATCGGCGGCCGGGGAACTGTACGTAGCGGTGCCGGGAATCGAGGCCGGGATCACGCAGTGTCATGCTTCGCAGATTTCCTATCGCAGTCTTTGCGTGTTTGCGGCTACATCCATCTTCGGACAGATCACTCACCTTCGCATTGATCAGAATGATCCCGCCGGGTTATGGCAGCGGCGGCTGGGGTACGGGTTGACGCGGCCCGGATCGCAATATGTCTACAGCAAGGCCAAGCCGTTTTCCGACGGAAAGGCGGTCACGGCCACGGCCTGGAATCTGCAAGGGGTGTATTCGACGCCCATTTTGATGCAACTGCCGCCCTGGCCCACCGATACCGTGAATCGCACCAGCTTTGTCCCGGTTCTGATGAGCAGTTCCGGGTCGAGCTATGTGGAGTTTGGCTACGAGGAATTCGGCGGACGGGAGCAGTTTTTCTGTACCGCACGCGCCGAGAGCTGCCGCGTGGCTGCCGACAAAGTCAACGAGCAGAATCCTTTCTCGTTCGCGCATCAGCCGCTGACAACCGCATCCGGAAACTGGACCATTGCCATTCCCGCCCTTCCCGGCAGGATTCTCTACTACCGCGCCGTGACCGGCGGCGTGCCCGGCGAAACTCGCGTGGAAGCGGTGCCGTAGCCGGGCGGCGTAGCAATA
>Ga0187893_10005736_pt1 | contig 21949 bp, 13 predicted proteins | sample MA1701074metaG_FD_139574 | JGI IMG/M metagenome (GOLD analysis project Ga0187893, IMG submission 139574) | White microbial mat communities from a basaltic lava cave in the Kipuka Kanohina Cave System on the Island of Hawaii, USA - MA170107-4 metaG ...
GAAAGGCCGCGGTAGCAGCCGGATTAGGCGGCGCGCCGGGCACAACCGGCGGACGAGGCAAGCTGCCATTGGGCATCACCACCAGCATCGGTTTGGCTTTGCCGGCGGCGATCAGGTTGTCGAGGATGAAACCGGCGCGGCCAATCGTGCTCCAGCCGGAATCTTCATCGCCTCCGCCGTGCAGCAGGTAAAAGACCGGATACTTCGCTCTGCCGCTCTCGTAACCCGGCGGGAAGTAAATATGCAGCCGGCGCTCTTCGCCGAGCGTCGTGGATTTGTACCAGACCTTGCGGATTTCTCCGTGCGGAACGGCTTTGCTGTCCTGAAAAGCGGCGGCGTCGCCGGGCACGAAAAACATGTTGTCTACGCTGTTCACGCCCTGCTTGATCATCGGATTTTTCGGATCGAGCGTGCGGACGCCGTCTACGACCAGCGAGTAACTGTAAAAGTCGGGCGGCAACGGCCCGACGGTGATTGCCCAGACGCCTTGTTCGTCTCTGGCAAGTTTGCCGCCGGTTCCGAGTCCTTGCGCAATCCAATCACCGCCGACTGTGACTTCGCTGGCCTTCGGCGCGTAGATGCGAAAGACCACGCGGCCATCAGACAACACTTCGGGTGATTTAAGCGTGTCATTCGGGGTTGGTTGGCGCTGCGCCGGTTGGGCGAACGCGGCGGAACAAGCCGTCAATGCGAGCAGGAGCGTTCCTGCGAGGTATGAAATCCTACGCTGAATCATAAATGTGTCTCCTTGTGGTTCTATCAGGCCAAGGCGTCCTTGCAATACTGCACGCACTTCGCCAATTCAGCCATTACGGTCGAGCCTTCCGGCACGGGGTATTCCAACTCGATGCAGGCCGGGAAGGCGTATTTCTCTTTCTTCATCAATTGCAAAATCTCTTTGATCTGCGTGTCGCCCTGTCCCCAGGGCATATTCGGCCCCTGATTCATTTTGCGGTCTTTCAAATGCAGGTTCGTGATGCGGTTGTGATACTTCTTGATGAACTCTGCCGGCGAAAAATTGTTACCCGCCGTGAAATGGCCGATGTCAATGTTTGCGCCGTTCCACTTGGAATTCGCCATCGCCGTTTCCCAGCTCGAAGGTTTAGCGAAAGCTTCTTCGCTGGTCATGTTCGAGTGGCCGTGATAGCCGAGCATGATCTTGTGCTTTTCAGCGAACTCGCCGAGCCGTTTGGTCTGGCTCAGCGGCGGTTCGCAGGTGATCGCTTTGCAGCCCAGCGCCTTGGCGACATTGAAACAGTAATCAATCTCCTCGTCCGGCAGATTGGTGTTCAAGCCGAACTTGACGATCTGAATGGTCACGCCCGCGTCATCGTACTTCCTGCGCAGTTCTTTGTATTTGTCCATCGAAACCGACAGTCGCCATTTGCGCAGTTCTTCAGCGCGAGCGCGTTGGGCGGCTTGCTGTTCCGGCGTCATCGGCGGACGACCTCCACCAGGAGGGGCGCCGCCCTGTGGCGGGCCGCCTGCTCCCGGCGGTCTGCCTTGTCCACCACCCGGCGGGCCGCCGGGGCCGCGTCCTTGATTCGGCGAACCGGCAAACGCTTCGACCGGCTCTGATTGCATCTCGACGACGTTGATGCCGAGTTGCACAAGATATTTCAGCAAGTCGTCGGCGCTCGAAGGCAGACCGCGGAAGCTGTACGGCGCGATGATGCCGATCTGGACGCCGCCGAATTTTGAATTGGGTTTGGTTTGTGGCGCAGCTAACAAACTGGCCGCCGGAAGCGCGCTGAGCGCAAGCTTCCCAAAATCACGTCTGGTGTAGATCATTTACGTTCCTTTCATTGTTGACCAAGTGGTGATGCCAAACCAAACAGAAAAATGCGGGACAGAAAAATGGCGACTGGATCCGCATATTTTTCTGTCAGCCATTTTTCTGTTTGGTCATTTCATTTGGCTTTTTTCTTCATCTTCTACAGCTTGATCTCCCACCCCTGGCGAAACAGCGGTTTCACCAACTTGTTCGCTTCCTTGTTATTCGTGATTTCGCCTTTGGCGTTGTCCCACAGCAGCTTACCCTCGAAGCGGACAGCAATCGCGCCGAGCACCAGCCATTCTGTGTACGGCCCGGCGATGCCGAAGTTGGAGCAGGCGGGCGCGCCGCCTTTGCACGCGCGAATCCAATCGCGCAAATGCGCCGCGTGATTGCTGCCCGTGCTCGCGCCGGGCGAACGCGGCAGGTATTCCGCCGGCAGCTTGTACTGCGCCCAACGCTCGCCCGGCAGCAGGCCGACGCCTTCGCCGCGCCCGCTCGTGCCGAGATAGCCTTTCGAGCCGACGAAGACGCTGTTGTACCCGAGGCCTTGCGGTCGCGGCGGCGCTCCGGCAGGAGGCCCGCTCGCTGCGCCAGTGGCGCCGCTGGGTGCGCCCTGCCTGCCGCCGCCAACGGGGCCGACTTGCGGCCCTTGTCCCGGAATCTTGCGCGCTTGTTCGACCGTCATCTCTGGCGGGAGGTAAGCGTCGCCACCGGGCTTGTGATACCAGTACACGGTCACGGGCGGCATGCTTCCGCGCGCGGCGAATTCGTATTTGATCGTCAACTCGTCGGGGAAGGTGAACGGCGGTAGAGTGTTTTTCTTGACGCACTCGACGCTGATCAGATGTTTCGGGCTTAACTGCAACGCCCAATTCGCCGGGCCAAGAATGTGCACGCCCCAATCGCCGATCAGCCCGCTGCCGAAATCGTAAAAACCGCGCCAATTGAACGGCAGGTAAAACCCGAAACTCTCCGATCCGGGAAATCCGCCGCCGCCGCCGGGAGGCCTGCCGCCACCACCACCGCCACCGCCTGGTCCGCGTGGGCTGCGGGCGTTGCGCGCCGCGATGAAATCCTTGTATTCCTGATCGCCCGCTGCGAATGGGCGCATCACCGCGCCGCCCAGCCACAAATCCCAATCGAGCGTGTCGGGCACGGCGGTTGGCGCGGGAACCTTCGACATCTCCTGGGGCCAACTGGCGCGACCCGTCCAGGCGTGGACTTCGCGCACTTCGCCGATCTCGCCCGCCCAGAAGATTTCGCAGGCGACGCGCGTCGCATCGTGCGAATAGCCTTGATTGCCCATCTGCGTGGCGACTTTGTACTTCTCCGCCGCCTGCGTCAGCAGCCGCGCCTCCCATGGCGTGCGGGTCAGCGGCTTCTCGACGTAAACGCTCTTGCCCATCTGCATGCAAGCCAGCGCCGCATGCGTGTGCGTGTGATCGGGCGTGCCGATGACGACGGCGTCAATGTTCTTGTGTTCTTTGTCGAGCATTTGCCGAAAATCTTTGTACTTCGCGGCCTTCTCCCAACGCTTGAAGCCCTGCTCGCCGCGCGCCCAGTCCACATCGGCCAGGGCGACGATGTTCTCCGGCTCGCAGGCGCGCAGATCGCCGAAAGGCTGGCCGCCCGCGCCGATGCCGGCGATGTTCAGTTTCTCGTTGGGCGATTGGTAACCCAGCGCCCTGAGCGAGGCGATGGTCGGGCGCGGAAGCGCGCCCGTGAGCAACGTTCCGAACAGGAAATAGCGTCTCGAAATATCAATGGGTGGCATAGTAAATATCCTTTGCTTACGTGGGGCAAGATGGCATCTTGCCCCACAATCAATTCACGCCATCGTGTACTTACGTGGGGCAAGATGGCATCTTGCCCCACAATCAATTCACGCCATCGTGACCGCGCGCCGTTCCGGGCCATCGGGGTCGTTCTTCACTTCGCATTTGTTGTCGAAAATCATCGTCGCGCCTTTGTCCGCCGTGAAGGCCGGCCATTTCGGCAAGCCCGGATGATTCGGGTCGCCTTTGCGCGCAAAAGCGATCCAGGCCTCGCTCATCTTTGTGGCCAGCGCTCGCGCCTCCGGCCCGCCTCCGGTCATATTCACGCAACGATCAATGTTGTCGAAACAGAACGCCAGCTCCGCGCAATGGAACGCGCGCGGACGGCCATCCAGCACCGGCGTCTGCCACGTGAAGAGGTAGAGATACGCTGGCGCGGCGCTTTGCGCGGCTTTCAACTCGGCTTGCGTGACGGCGTTGTGCCGCGTGGGCACAGTGGAGATGAACGAGAGGATGTCGAAGGGTTTAGCTTTTGGATTGGCTTTGCGAAACGCCGCGACGATCTGACCGCTGCGTTCGCCGTACATCGCCTTCACGCGTTCAGCCAGCTCGTTTTCGGTCAGCGCGTCAACGTTCGGGTTGTTGATGCCACCGGCGAATTCGTTGAGCGTCGTGCCAATCAGCATCGGGACGTTGGCCGAAATCGCCGGCGCAGCCGGATCGAAGGGATGCTGGGGCAGAATTTTTCCATCAACTGTCGGCGCCCAGCCAACGCGATCCGCTCTGCGTTGGAAGACGCGCAACCCGCCGCCAGCCGGAGCCAACTTGCGTGTCGCCGCCTGTCCCGCGGCAATCAGCCTCTGCGCGGGCAGCGTGTGGAGTTGATCGAGTTGCGAACCGCTCAGTCCAAGCTCCGCCAGCGTCGCCGCAGCCAGTTTGGCGGTGTTTTCCGGCGAAGCCATGCGCAAACCAGAGGCGCTTTGAACGATGGTTTTGTGAAACAGACCCTTTGCCGCAGGCATCGCCATCAACGCGCTGACTTTTCCGCCGCCGCCCGATTGCCCGAAGATCGTCACATTGCCTGGATCGCCGCCAAAGTTGGCGATGTTGTCGCGCACCCATTCGAGCGCCGCCACCAGATCGAGTTGACCGGCGTTAGCCGAACCGGCGTACTTCTCGGCGCCGATTTCAGCCAGATTCAAATAACCAAGCACGCCCAGGCGATGATTGACCGAAACGACCACGACATCGCCACGCTTGGCTAAATTCTCGCCATCGTAAGAAGGCAGTTCTTGTCCCGAACCAGCCTGAAAACCGCCGCCGTGCAGCCAGACCATCACCGGGCGTTTTTTGTTGTCGTTAATGCCGGACGTCCAGACGTTGACGCGCAAACAGTCTTCGCCGGGAATGCCGTCGTCCCAACTGAAGAGCCAGGCCTCTTCGTCGTTCGCCCAACCCGCGCGGGCGACCTGCGGACAGACCTGCCCGTATTGCATCGAGCTTCGCACGCCCGCCCAGGGTTTGGGTTTGGCCGGAGGCAGAAAGCGCGCTTCGCCGCCGACCGGCGCGGCGTAAGGCATTCCTTTGAATGTGAAAACGCCGTTACGAGCGTAACCGCTCACTTTGCCCGCCGTGGTTTCGACAATCGCCTTGCCGCTTCCTGCTGAAACTGTCGTTGCGCAGCCGTTGACGGCGGATGAGGTTTTAGATTCTGCGACAGACACCGCCGGCAGCAACGCGCCGCCAGCCAGAGTCGCCGCGCCCTTCAACAAAGTTCGCCGGCCAAGCTTCGGCGATTCCGGGTTCTGATTTTGTCTGCTCATTACTTGTCCCTCCAGTCAGTAGAAAGGCCGGATTCTTTTGCGAAGAACCCGGCCTTCGTTCTGGCCAGCGCGATTAGAACTGGAATCGAGCTGAGAGTTGCATGTTGCGCGGCGGACGCACAGAACTGATCGCGCCGAAACCATTCACGTTGGTTAAAGCCCCGCTTGCATTAAATGGCAAGTTAGTGATGGCCGTACTGCCCGGACTGGCGAAATTCGCCGTCGAGTTGACGCCATCAAATTGCGTATGGTTGAAGGCGTTGAACGCGTCCAGGCGAATCTCGAATTTAACTCTTTCCTTGACGCGGAATTCCTTCGAGAGCGCCAGATCCCAACTGTTGAGTCGGCCAACGCGCAGGAAGTTACGACCGGATTCAAATCCCTGGCTGCCCACGGTTGAAGCGGCGAACGCCGAAGTGTCAAACATCCGATACGGATCACTGCTGTTGCCGCTGCCCGGATTTTTCAGCAAGACGATACGCGCGCCTTCGACCTGCTGGGTTCCCGTCAGCCCGTAGCCGGAGAGACCGGAGATGTTGGCGCCGACATTGAAAGGACCGCCCGTCTGGTATCGATAAATACCCGACAACTGCCAGCCGTTCATTGCATAACCCAAGCCAGCGTTGCTGGTCGCCTTCGGCAAATCCCAGACAAAGTTGACGTTGAAGTTATGCGGACGGTCGAAGTCGAGCACAGCGTAATTGGCGCGACGATTGTCCAGATTGTGCGGCGCGCCGAAACCCGCGATCCCAGGCAGGTCATTAGTCTGTGTTCCAAGGGCTTTGCTCCAGGTGTAATTCACACCTAATAACAGCCCTTTGGTGTAACGACGCTGGAGAGACATTTGCAGCGAGTGGTAGTTCGAGCTGGCGGAAGGCTCGATGAAGGAGATGTTGCCGAAGCCCTGATACGGACGCAGGAAGTCCAATGGCAACGCTTTCGCGCCGGGGGCTGTGCTGGTCGTGTTATTGGTCAGGTCTTGATTGGCCGCCAGGAAACCCGCGCCATAAGCCGGAGCATTGATGTTGCGGCGTTGCAGCAGATGCTGCCCCGAAGTTCCCACGTAGGAAACGTCAAGGACGGAATCGAACGGAAGTTTATATTGAACGCCTAAGTTGTAGGCATAGCTGGTCGGCACTTTGCCCTCAAGGTCAAAGGCGACGAGGTTTGGAGGCGCCAGCAGGACTTGCCCCGCATTGAGTTGTTGCATCAGGCCGAAATTCAGCGTCGGCGCAATGGTAGTGGGCGGATTCTGCACCAGATCAAAGACCGTGTTGCCTTGCGGACGGTCGAAGAACGCGCCGACGCCGCCCCGGACGACCAACGACTGGTCGCCGCGCATGTCATATGCGAAGCCGAAGCGCGGCGCGAAATGGACGCCACGATTGTCGTAGACGCCTTGTGGCAGACCATCTTTGCCGGCCTGCAACACGCCATTGGTGATCGAACCGGTGTTCGGCACGAGCCGCCCGATAAATACACTGGCCAGCGTGTTGGCCGTCGAAGGCACGAAACCGGGAACCAGCAATCGCGGATCAACCGCTCGCCGGTTGTTGTCGCCGCAAGGATTCGCGCCAATGCAAACCGGACGGTAAAGCAGCGGGGCATTGGATGCGCTGAAACGGTCGGGCAGAAAGTTGCCCGTCTGCAAATCTTCGTCGAACTGCGGCTGAATCCAGTAGAACCGCATGCCGTAATCGAATGTCAGCCGGCTGGTCACCTTCCAGTTGTCTTGCGCGTACCATTCGACGTTGTTGTAACGGTATTGGCCAATCACGTAGGCCGACGCCTGGTTGAAGGTGTTGTAGACGCCGGTTGCCGCATTGGCAAAGCCGAAGCCTGTGTCGAACGGGTTCTGCGCATTGTCAACGAAGTTGTACTGGCCGTTGTTGTTGGCGAAGCTGCTCTGTGGTTTGAAGCTGTTTTGCCAGAACACGCCGAATTTCAGGTTGTGTGACCCGAGAATCTTCGACACGTTGCCCGACCAGTCGCGCGTCGTATTGAAGTTGTAGAACGGCGCGTTGTTCGATCCGATGTTCGGCCCGTTGGCGATACGGCCCCCGTTGAAAACGAACTGTGGCGGCGAATCAATTTGCACTGCGCTGGGGAAAAGCAGCGGGATGCCGGTCAGGTTGAGTCCGGCCCGGTTGAATTTGGGATTGTTCGGCAGAATGTCAATGAAGTTGTGGCTCTGCCCAAAGGTCACTTCCAACACGGTCGTCGGATTGATCGAACCAGTTACCGTTCCAGTCACGCTGTACCGATTGTTCGGGAATTTGGTGGCGTAATCCGGCAGGTTGGTGCCCAGCACGAACGAACCATACGGCTGAATCGGGCCGTTTTTGTTGTACAGAAATTTTCCGGTGGCGCGCCAGGCGTCGTTGATAATCCAATCGCCGCGGTAAAGGTCCTGCCGCTGCGGGGCGTTGGTCGGCTCCTGAGTCTGATAGTTGAAATTTGCTCCCGCCTGGTTGAAGTTAGGTAACGGGTAAATCTTCAGAATGTTGAGGCCCAACGGGTAAAGCCGGTTGGCCGGAATCTTGCCAAGGACACCGCCATCTCGGAAGCAAGCCGCTTGGTAATCAACGCCCGGCGTGGGATTAGGAGGCGTGGCTTGGCAGAACCCCGTCAGCGTGTAATCCCGAACATAGTTGAACAAACTTCCTGAGTTGTCCCGGCTTTGAGAAAAGTCACCATTTCGTTCCAGTTCCGTCGGAACCCTGACGTTCACTGGAGTCGTCGGCGGCGTGAAGCGTTTTTGATGTTCCTGGCTGAAGAAGAAAAAGAATTTTTCCTTGTCTTCGTTGAACCATCCGGGAATATAAACCGGCCCGCCAATCGTGTAACCGATGTCGCGTTGATCCAGGCGCGGCTTGTTGACTTTAACGGCCGGAGTGCTGTTGCGGTTGTTGATCCACGTGTTGGCGTTCATGCCGTCGTGGCGGCGGAAAGCGTAAAACGAACCGTGAAAATCTCTCGCGCCGCCGCGCGTCACGGCGCTGATCTGCGCCCCGGCAGAGCGGCCAAATTCCGCCTGATAATTCGAGGTCAGCACCTTGAATTCGGCGATGGCGTCCAGGTTGACGCTGATCATCGTGCCGTTGTTGCCGGTGTCCACGATGGCTACGCCGTCCAGTTGCAGGTTGTTGGCGCTGGTGCGCAAACCGTTCGCGGCGATATTGGTGATGGCGTCGCTGTTGCCGACGTTGTTGTTGAAAACGACGCCGGTCGTGATCGAAGCCAGATTGACGAAGCCGCGGCCGTTGACGGCGATGTTCTGCACGATCTCGCCCTGAATGGCGTAGGAGCGTTCGGCGCTCTCGGCCTGAACCTGCGTGGCTTCGGCGGTGATTGTCACCGTTTCGCTGGTGGCGCCGACGTCGAGAGCGATGTCGCCGAGCGTCATTTTGTCATTGGCCACCAGCAACAATCCGGTGCGCTCCAACTTTTTGAAGCCTTTGGCTTCGACCGATAGCGTGTAAGTTCCGGGCGCCACGGTTGGAAAAACGAAGCGCCCTTCGCTGTCTGTTGTGGCGGTCAGCGTGAAGCCTTTACCAGCGTCAGAGATTTTGACCGTGGCTCCGCTGATGGCGGCTTTATTCGGATCGGTGAGATTGCCTGCAATCGATCCGCTGGTGGTCTGCGCGAATGCTGCTGAAGTCAACGCGAGAGCCAGGATGAAAAGACAACTAAATCTGATGATCCTCTGCATGTTGTAACCTCCGGGTTGAGATAGTTGGTTTGGCGCGCGCTGGAACCAACACGCGCGTCTATGGCAAGCCCCGACGCCTGGCCGACGTTCACGTCCACGCGCTGGCGGCTCTCCACAAATCGCATAATCTGCCTGGCAGCGCCAGGTCATCTATTCATCCCAACGAAACGGGCTAAGGAAATCGTCTTTGGCTGATGTTTTGGGTTTGTTATTCGTCAACGTACTCGACGCCCAACTCTTTGAGCTTGGCGCGCAAGCCGTAAAAATCCACGCCCAGTTCGCCTGCTTTCAAACGCGCGCGGCTAAGCTGTTCTTTCTCGATGCGCGCCGCGCTGAGTTTCGCCACTTCCGCCGCCGCTTCACGTTTCACGACCACAACGCCGTCCTGATCGCCGACGATGACATCGCCCGGTTGCGCAATTGCGCCCGCGCATACGACCTCGAGGTTGACCGAGCCGGGGCTGGCTTTGACCGTGCCTTGGGCCGAAACCGCTTTCGACCAGACCGGAAAATTCATCGCAGTCAGATCGGCCACATCGCGCACCCCAGCGTCAATCACCAGCCCAACAACGCCGCGAGCCTGGCATGAAGTCGCCAACAATTCGCCGAACATCCCGTCGGTAGATTCCGAAGTTGTGACGACGACCAACACATCACCGGGCTGACAGACTTCAATCGCCGCGTGGATCATCAGATTGTCGCCAGGCTGGCACGACACCGTGACCGCTGAGCCTGCGGCGCGAGCTGAACTGTAGATCGGACGCAGATACGGTCGCATCAACCCTGTGCGCCCTTGCGCTTCGTGAATCGTGGCGACGCCTTGTTCACCCAGCGTCTTGATGACCTCAGCGTCGGCGCGCCGGATGTTTTTGACAATTCGATGTTTCATCGGAGCGCATCGGTGGTGACTTGCGGATAGACGCGCTGGAACGCTTCGGCGTAAACAATCGCCGGATTGCCGGAATTGCGTCCACCTTGCGTGCCGCGCCGTTTGGCCACGTCCGTGTAGTAGTTCCAAAGATGCGTCTGCGCATCCATGCAGTGCATCGCTTTGACTTTGGTCTCGAAGACCGGCGTGATGTCCAGAATCACGTCGGGTTTGAACTGGCACATCTCGGTTTGGTGCGGCTCGAAATAAAACACGGGCGGCGCGCCCAGGTGTTTGTGCGGACTCGGATAGCCCATCGCCTGCGCGTAAACGCGCGCATTCATCGTCAGCTTCGACGTAGCTTCGTGGTCGCCGTTGTACGGATCAACCGGCGTGTGCGTCAGCACGCAGGTCGGTTGAAAGCTGCGGAACTCCTGCGCCAGTTCCTCGACGAGCTGCGGCGTGACGCCCAATGGATAATCGCCCGCGTCAAAGCAGCGTATCTCCGCGCCCAGCGTTGCCGCAGCCTTCGTCGCCTCTTCGTGGCGAATCTGTTTGACGCGGTCGAGCGTCATTCCTTCTTTCTTCCACAAACCCTGCGATTCGCCGCGCTCGCCGTAAGACAGGCACAGCACGCGGACGCGAGCGCCGCGCGAGGCGTAGAGCGCAATCGCCCCGCCTGCGCGCCAGACGAAGTCGGCGGCGTGCGCGCTGACGACCAGTAATCGCTCGTTTGAGAAGTCCATTTCCCTCACATCGGTACCGCGAGCGGTAGCGAGCGCGGCTGCGGTCAACGCGCCGGCTTGGGAGCCGCGCTCGCTACCGCTCGCGGTACCGATTTATTCGATCAGGCTCTGCGGAATGGTCGCCGCCATCAGATTGATTTCAGCGATAGTGAAGCCGGCGTCCAGCAGTCGTTGAGCAAACATCGCGAAGCCTTCCGCCACCGGCGGGTTGGTCTTCTGTCCCAGGTCAGTCGAGAGCATCGCGCGCTCGACTCCCGTCCGTCGGATGTTGGCGAAGACGGCTTCCCACGGCGCTTTGTTCGTATGATAGGTGGTGAAGCAGTGCTCGATGATCGCGCCCAGATCGGCGAGTTCGGCCTGCTCATCGCCGGTCAAATTTTGCGAGGGGAATTCGGCGTGTGTGATGACGATGCGCTTAACGCCGAGCGCGCGAGCTTCTTTGACCAGCGGGAAGATTTCGTGGCGGCCCAGATGTCCCGTCGCCAATATCATGTTGTATTTGGCGATCAGCTCCAGGCATTGTTGTGTCTCGCCGGAAATCTTTCCTGCTGAGTCCAGCACGGTCATCGGCGGCCTAGTGATGCCCGCCGCCGCGATCTCGCGCTGAATCTTCGCCCAGAACGGAAGCTTTTCGTTTCCACCATCCAATCGCCCTGCGGTTTCGTTCGCCGCGTCAACCGTTGGCGCCCAGACGATCTTATTGCCCGAACGCCCGGCGATCTCGATCGCCACGGGGTTCAATCCGCCGACGCTGTGATTGAGCGTGATGGCGCCGTAAGCCTTGATGCCCGGCACGGCTTTCGCCACGACCTGCGCGCGCTCGGCGGTCGGGATGTAGTGCGACTTGAGCACGAAGCCACGAAGCCCACGCGCGAGAAAGTCTTTCGCGAGATCGATGTCGTCCGTGCGCCGCTCGATCACGTCCGGCGCGACATGAACCTGCAGGTCATAAGCGCCTTGAATCGCTTCCCAGGCTGCGTCGGAAACGGACGTGGCGATGCTGCTGGCAGTTGGCGTGCTCATAAATGCTCCTAACCCTGGTGATGAGAAAACAGAATTCCCTCCGACCTGAGTGTGACTGGTCGCGCCCTATTACTTTGTTTTGTGAATCTTGCTTGTTGCGGAGATGCGGGCCGCAGTATGCGAATTGCCCGCTGCCGTGTCAAGCGGATTTTGGCGATTCTGATATGACAGAGCAGAGATGGCGCAAGTTGGCGGAGAGATTCTCGCATAACCACTGATCTATTGCCTATACAGCGCATTACCAGGTCGGCCCCCACTCGCTTGCCCCATCTTTTTTGGCATATCAAAACAGCATACAATCATGCGTGGTCGACGGTTAGCAGAGGATGAAAGGTCGAGTTGGTGTTCACCACATTGACAAACGCGGCGATTGGCGCCAAAAGGACCAGGTCCGCGAATAACCCATAGGCAAAGGAGCGATTGATCATGAAATCCTCTGACCAACCCGGTTTCATCCCGCCTCACGGCCACTATCAAGCGCTGCTTTCCTACCAGAAAGCGGAAGTGGTCTATGACCTGACGTTCCGTTTTTGCGAGCGGTTTCTCAAACGGGGCGACCGCACTATTGATCAAATGGTTCAAGCCGCCCGCTCCGGAAAGCAAAATATCGCGGAAGGCAGCAAAGCTTCCGGGACCTCCAAGGAGATGGAGATCAAGCTCACCAACGTCGCCCGCGCCAGCCTCGAAGAACTCCTGATCGATTACCAGGACTTTCTGCGGGTGAGAGATTTGCAGATTTGGTCGAAAGACTGCAAAGAAGCTCTATACGTCCGCAAGCTTGGCCGTCAGTCTCCCATCACTTATGAAACGTACCGCGAGTTCTGCGAAACCCGTTCCGCCGAAGTCGTAGCCAATATTGCGACCTGCCTCATCCACCAGACCAACTATCTGCTCGATCAGCAGATCCGGCGGCTGGAACAGGATTTCATCAAGGAAGGTGGAATCCGTGAGCGGATGACCCGCGCGCGGTTACAGCATCGGAAGCGGAATGAATGAAATCATAGGACCTATGGGACCTATGGGACCTATGGGACCTATGAGTCTCATGGGTCCATTATTTTCGCAGATCACCATTCTTGCCGCTCACTTTGAGCGTCTTCAAATTGGGATCAGCCTTGATCTCGGCTTCCGTAAACAGAATGCGCCGCCACTTTTTAGCGGAAAAGAGTTCCGTCTGATCAAAGTAAAGCGGGGAAGCCGGATCGCCCGATTGCGAATAGGTCAGGAAAGCCTGCGCGCGCGGCCCTTGCGCCGTGTATTCCAACGCCATCACGAAGCTGCTGCCGCGATTGACCGGGTAGCCATCTTTCGTCAGGAAGCGGCTGCCTTTGATCCGTTCCGGCCTGACTTCCGGTTCGAGCGTCGTGCCGTTCGCGGCGTAGTTGACGAAATTGGCGATGCCGTCATACCCGCCTTCGCCGCCGTGGATCGGGATGCGTCCGCCGTTGCGGTCGCTGAATTGTACGCGACCGAGCGGCGTGTCGAGCGCGATGCCAGCCTGCGCCAGCAATTGCGCTGCTCGCGCCAGTTTGAGCAATGATTCGCCGTTTTTATCCGGCGTCAGCGTATGCGGCGTGCCAACCGGATCGGCGGGGTCGAACGCGCGCTGCCACAGCGCGCCGTCTTTTTGCAATTCCGCCGACTCGTATTGTGTGATGAATTCGCGCCAGAGCGCTGCGCCGACGCTGCTGGTTTCATAACGCCCATCCCAAGCCGCGAGGATTCCGCAAGCCTGCCGCAAATCCACGGCTTGTCCGTCCAGCGTGACCACTGGCGCAGTCATACAGCGTTTGACCAGTTCGCCGCGCGCCAGTTCCGCCGACAGACTCCGATTGCTGAGCACAGCGACGAAATCCTTCCGCTCCAGTTGCGGCATGCGTGAATAAGGAATCACTCCGGGCCGCGTCGTGGGATCATCGGCCCATTCGTAAAGCGAATCGCTGCCGTCGAGCAAAACCAGTCCGCGCTCCCACGCCGTTCGGGTGAGCGGATCGCTTTCTCTGCGTTTGAGCCAGGCCGCCAGCGCGGCGGGTTTCAAATTCGGCGTCGCCGAGGTGTCGGCATACCACGCGCGCCCGTCGGCGCTGGCCGCAATCGTGTTGACCCACGGCATCGCGTTGTATTTCGCGTGCGCTTCTTTGAATTCCTCCAGGCTGCGCGCCCGATTCATCGCCATCCATTGCGCTCGGGACGAGACGTTGTTCGCATTGGCGTCGCGGATCGTCACCGCGCGTTTGGCCGTCCAGCCGAAACCGGGGAAATTCAGCACCGGGCCGTAATGGCTGAAAAAGACGCGGCGTTCGACCTGCTTGACGGAGCCGTCTGCCTGTCGCGCCGCGACGCTGATGACCTTGCTCGTCATCTCGTGTTCCTTGCCGTCATACAGATAGCGGGTTGGATTACCCGGCGCGAGATCGAGAGTGTAAAGCGTGAAGCGTTTGCCCGCTGAGACCGTATGCGTCCAGGCCACCGCGCGATTGAAGCCGATCGCCACGCCCGGCATGCCCAGCAGGCCCACGCCATACACATCCAGTTGGCCGGGAATGACCAGATGTTTCTCCCAGAAACGATTGGAGCCGACCCACGGGTAATGCGGATTCGCGAGCAGCATTCCGCGCCCGCTCGCCGAACGTTCCGCGCCGATGGCCCAACCATTGCTGGCCTGTTCAAAGTCAGGAATGTCGACCTGCTCCGCTCGCGCCGTTTCGTTTTTCGGCGCCGCCGCGGTGGCGATCATGTCCGCAAAATTAGTGCTGGTGACGACGATGCTCTGGTTATACGCCATTAAATCTTCCGCCGTGATGGGGAAGACCCATTCCTTGCCTCGACACCAGCCAGCCACGCCGTTCGCGCCGACTTCGCTCAAATATTGGTTGTAACCGGCGACGTAGCCTTCGACCATTTCGCGTTGCTCTTTGGGCATGGACTGAAGCATTGAACGCGCCTGTTCATAAATGCCCAACGCCCGAAAGGCGATGTCGCTGTTGAGCTGGCGATTGTTCTCACCGGGGCCGAAATAGCGCGCGCGTTCGCCTCTGGCTTTCACTACCTGATCAGCGAGCGAGCAGAGATGATCCTGCGCAAAGGCGTAACCTTCACCGAAGCCCAGACTGCCCATGTCTTTGGCCGTAATGTGCGGAATGCCGTGACTGGTGCGGCGAATTTCAGCCGAGTAACGCGGCTGCGATTGTGAAGCGGTTTCAGTCAACACCGAAGCGCCGAACAGCGCTAAACCGCATAGAACCCCGAATGCAAACCAGGTACGAGCGGACGAAATGAATCGAACCACGAGCATGACGTAAGCCTCCTTGCGGACGAGTGAATTGGATTGAAGATGGGCGGAATATAAACCACCTGGCGGATTGCGGCAATCACAGGCCGCCCGGTTTACCCCGGCGCTTCACACTTGGCGTCTACTGGTCTGAATGCCGTAATACTCGTCCACCGGTCTCGCCACGATCTCCTGCGCGCGGTTCATCAACTCTTCGACATCGTTCTTGCCCAACCCCGCGGTCTCAATCGTGTCGTGCATTTGAACGGTGAGCTTCGACGGGAAGAGTTTCCAATCGCCCTTCCGGCTGAACTCAAACGCGCCGATGATGCTCATCGGAACGATGGGATAGCCGAATTGGATCGCCATCCGAAACACGCCGGGGCTGAATTGTTTGACCTGGCCATTGAGCGTGCGCGTGCCTTCGGCGAAGACAATCAGGCTGACGCCTTTGTCCAGCGTCTCTTTCGTCAACTTCACCATCTGTTTGTATTTCGCCAGATTGCCTTCGGGCGGCACCGGGACGTTGCCGAAGCGCCGCATCATCCAGCCGTAAGCGGGAACTTTGAAGTGCGATTCGTGTTCCAGCCCACGCACGAATTGCGGAATGGCGGAGTAGATGATGAATGCGTCCCAGATATCAACGTGGTTGCAGACGAAAAAACTGGTGCGTTTGCAGTCAAAACCGGACGCGTACTTCACTTCAAATTCCACTCCGGCCACACGCAGAAGGTTGCGGAACAACCATCGCTGCGGCTTGTCGTTTTTGCGCGGATCAATGATGCCACCGAGCAGAACGAGGAAGGAGCAGGCCGGGAAGAAAAAGATGACGCTGGCGATCCAGCGGATGATCGAGCGCGCGGCGTAGAAAGCCTTTTGAAGGAAATTCAGGGAAGACCAGTTGTGGCTCGGATGATTACGAACTTCGGATCGAATAATTGCGCTGTCACTCATTGTTGATTGCTTCAGACCATCACGTTCAGCGCCGACGGCAGGACATCCAGCGATTTGAGCTGGGCGGTCATCACTTCGCCGTCAATCATAATGTCAACGGGCGCATCGAAATCGAGGTCAACGTGGTGCGCGCGGCCCGTCCAAATCAGCGGATGGTGGATGTGTGAGCCGTCGTAGCATTTCGGAAAATTACGGATGAAGTCAAAACGATCAGCCGACCAGCGCACGATCTCGATCTGGCCGTCGCCGGTGTCAGCATACGGCGCGAGCATCATGTTTCCGCCGGTGAATTTGCTGTTGTTGAAGATCAACAGGGCGGTAGGCGGCGGATCGGCTTGAGCCTCACCGTCGAGCTTCAGTCGAAAGACCCGTTTCCGGAACCGCGCCAGAGTCAACACCACGGCCAGACCGTAGCTGGCCGCGCCCAGCCGCTTGAAACGCCCGGCCAGATTGCAAACGTCGGCGACGAAACCCAGGCTCAGGATGTTGATGTAATAGACCGCGCCCTGCCGATGTTTCAGACAAATCACATCGCACGGGCGGGCGCGGTTTTCAATGATCGCTTGAAGCGCATATTCGACGCCCTGGTCGGTGAAATCTTTCAGAAACGAATTGCCAGTACCGAGCGGGAGAAAGCCCAGCGTGGGTGTTTCTTTGCTATCCCAGGCTTCAGGGAACAACCCGTTGACGATCTCGAATGAAGTTCCGTCGCCGCCGACGGCGATGAATTTGCGGTAGCCATTGCGAAAAGCTTCGCGCGCAATCTCGGTCGCGTGGCCGGCGCGTTTGGTTTCAGCCACGTCGAAGCTCACGCCGGCTGCGCGCAGATGATCCATCGTCGGACCAAGCAGCTTGGCGCATTTGCCGAAACCTGCCGCGGGATTAACCACGGCCAAAGTCGAAGTCTCCATAGCGAATTAGAAAAGCGGCGCGCGTCATTCCCGCGCCGTTCGTCGAAATTGTGACCACAGATTTTCTTGAAGCGGCAGATTTTGCCCGGTTTGTTTTCAGTTGTCCATTCACATCGCCGGTCTGACGAACAACTTGCCGTTTCCGGCTGAGGCGAAGAGTTTCGAGTTGCTGATCGCCACGCTGTTCAAACGACCCTCAGTCAAGCCGATGCTGATCGGCAGCCATTCCGCGCCATTGTTGCGCGACAAAAAGAGGCCATAATTCGGCGCCGCCAGATACAAATTGTCACGGTCAATGGCGAAGAGATTCGCGAATCCGGAAAGGACGATATCGGTCAGGCTGTCTCTGAGGCTGTCGCTGATTGGAGTCCAGTTCGCGCCCTGGTTGTTCGAGAAATAAAGTCCGGCGCTGGTTTGCGCGTAAAGGCGCGTTCCGCTCTCGACCACTCTCCACACGATCACGCCGAACTGAGGGTTGCGTGAATCGCGCAAGCCGTTGTTCACCGCGACCCAGTTCATCCCGTTGTTGGTCGTTCTGAAAACGCCGTAGCGCGGTTGCTCCAGCGCCATCTCAGCCGTCAGTTCAGTCAACGCTGTGGCTTCGGCGCCGGGCGTCGCGGCAAAAAAGAAACGATTGTACGGGATGCTGGCGAACAACGCGTCGCCTGCAACCGCGAGCGAACTGATTCTGGGGTGATTGAATGGAGGAGGCCCGCCTGCCGCCGGTGAGTAAGGTAGATCGCCTGTGATGTTCGTCCAATGCGCGCCCTGATCAGTTGTGACGAAAATTCCTCTCGTCGTTGCGACGAAGACTTTGCCGGCGTCGGCCATCAATGCCGTGGCTTCGACCGCGCCGTCGTCTCTGCGCGGCAGATCGCCGCTGGCTGTAGCCCAGTTCGCGCCGTTGTTGGCCGAGCGGTAAACGTGGTCGTTGGTGATGGCGAAGAGCGCTGCGCCGGAACGCGCGATGGATTGAACCAATCCTGTCAATCCGGCGTCCGCCGCCGTCCAGTTCGCGCCCTGATCAACCGATCTGAAGAGTCTGAACTGAGGATTATCGGGTTGGATGAAGGTCAGCGCATAAACGTCGTTCCCATCGGCGAAGACGGAAAGAACCGGCAGGTCGTTCGGCGGATTGAGTGGCGACCACGCGGCCTTTTCGGGATTGTCCGCCACTCTGACGGTCACCGTTTGCGTGTCACTCAGCGGCGGATTGCCGTCGTCTGTAGCGGTGAAGCTGAATGTGTAACTGCCCGCCGCCTCGGGAACCCAGACGAGCTGGCGTAAATCCGGAAGGAAGCGCGCGCCCGCCGGCAGATTGTTCGCCGTTACCGTCAGCTTCTGCTCGATTTCCGGATCGTCAACGCTGACGTAAAGCGGCACGAATTGCCCCGCGACAACCACTCTGCCGCCGATTACTTCCATTCTCGGCGGGTCGTTCACGGGCGCGACATCTATCGTGATCTTCGCCGGACGGCTGCCGATCTGATTGTTGAATGCGCGAAAAGTGAATTCGTCCCTCCCATTGAAATTCTCGTTCGGGATGTAGGTCGCGTTCGCGCCCGAAGTTATCAGATAACCGTTTTGAGGCTGGACGGTAATCTCATACTGCGGCGGATTGCCGAAGATGGCGCCGGTCTCCAACCTGATCATCAGCGGCGTGTCTTCATCCGTCTTGACGCTTTTTGAAAGAACCTCAGGGATGGGATTGGAGGATGGAACGATGGTCGTGGCGAAAACCCCGGAGGGCGTTCCGGCGTACAGCTTGCCGCCGTTGACGACGAGCGAGAGGGTCTCCTGGTTCGTCAATCCCTGATTGATCGCCTGCCAGTTCGCGCCGCCGTCGGTCGAAGCGTAAACGCCGGCAGCCGTCCCCGCGAAAACATTCGGGCCGTAAGCCAGCAGCGAGCCGGCGTTCACACTCGCCGGCAAACCGGCGGACAATCGCATCCAGTTCACGCCGTCATCGGTCGAGCGGTAAATTCCATTGCTCAAACTGGCGAAGATCGCGTCGTCGCTGGCGGCCATCGCGCGGACTTCGGCGGCGGCAGGCAGGCCCTGGCTGCTCGCGATCCAGCTTGCGCCATTGTCGGTCGAGATGAAAACGCTGCCGCCCGAAGTTCCGGCGAAGATTCGGTCGCCTTTGACCGCCAGCGCAGTGATCGTCAGGTTCGTCAATCCCGCGTTGAATGGCGTCCATAGGGAACAACATTGGCGAGGCGCGATTTCCCGGCGGAATACGCCGAAACCATCGGAGCCGGCGAAGACGAACTGGCGTTTGATCGCCAGCGAGAATACCCGTTTGCCGAGAAGCAGGTTACCGCTCAACCCGGCGGTGTCGAGCCAGGTCCGCTCGGCGGAGGCATAAACGCCGGACCTCTCAGTCCCGGCGAAAAAAACTTCATCCCCGGCGGCGGCGAATGCGATCGCGCTCGGAGCGGAGAACGGAAAACCGAAACGGTCCGGCGTCCACGTCGTTCCTCTATCGGTCGAGCGGAATATCTCTGACGGAGCGCCCGCGACCACCGTCTCTCCGCTCGCGCCCAAGCTGTTGATCCTCTTGTTCGCCAGCCCGCTCGCCGACCAATTGCCGAAAACCGCTTTGGGGATGGCCAGCGCGACCTCAGCCTGGTTCGACTGTCCCTCGCCGAGCGCGGTGACGGCGATTTTCAACCTCGAAATGCCGAGCAACGCGCGCGGCAATTCAACGTTGATTTGATCGAGGCCGGCGAAATCCCCTTGCGCCCCGGCAAAAGCCGGTCTGAGCGAATATCCGTTGGCGATGACGCGGACGTTCGTCGAGAAGCCGGGGGGGATTATCGGGCCGGTGGCGCGGCGGATGCCTGTGAGGAAGAGCGACAGAAAAACCCTTTCACCCGGCGGGCCCAGGTCAATCGGTATTGGGATGAGGTTATTGTTCTCATCGCGCCGGTAGATCGGCTCGTTGACTTGTGCGCCGTCGGACTTGACGCGCAAGACCGTCGCGGCGGGCAATCCTTCTCCGCTGGAATCGGCGGTGAAGATCGCCGGGCTGACTTGAGAGACGGCCATCTGAGTCGTAAGTATCGGACCGTCGCTGGGGATGATTTCAACTGTGACCGGGATCTGGGCATTGCCGGGCGTATTGAAGAGGGGCAGATCTTCGGGGACCAGGAAGTTGATCTGGTTAGGTGAGACGAAAAAGAGTTCGGTGTTCTTCCCCTCGACTTTGACTCGAATGCCGCCGAGCAGTGTTGGTAACTGAATGCCCGGACGATCCGGATCAGTGTCAGTGGCGATCGCGGTCGTGTTCGCCAGTTTCTGTCCGAAGGCGGCGACGATTGAGCCGGGAGCGATGTTATTAAAATTGAAGCTGGCGGCGGAAAGAATGACGACATCGGATTGGACGTGGCCGCTGGTTTCTTCAGCCTGAAAGCTGAACGGATTTGCCGCGCAGGCGATTAAAACGAGCAGAATGACGGCGAGCGCCGCGTTGAGTGGGTTCTTCGACATTGCCGGACTCCTGTTTGGAAAAAAGATCGCGGGGGTGAGATTGGAACGACGAGTAGTGAATATTTTGCCTTATCAATCACGACAATGGCTGGCAAAAGTTGCGCTTTTGTCCGGGGCAGGGTTTGTTGATGCGCGAATCTCGGCGTTCAGCCGGATGAGGTAATGCCGATGATAGTGGACGCGAAGGCCAGCGCAACCTCTTTAACATCGCGGTCATCGGGATCGCAGGCCCAAGTGGACAGGGCGTTATTCGTGGTTCTCAAATCTGCGGTCAGGGCGTCTGCGCTGACCGTTTCGCCTTCAGGGATTTTACTGCCAGTCCACTTTGCCGGGGTGAATTTACGAGCCAAATATTCCAATCCGCGCTCCTGGTTGGCTATTCAGAAAGGTCTGCCACCACCTGCTTCACATAGCGGGCGAGCCAGGGAACAGGTTCTCGCTCTGCGTGCTCTTGCAGCGCCTGTCGAGCGACGTCACCGCCCCATAGTTCCAAAGCCGAGACGGCCGCGTCACGCACTTCAACATCCCAATGAGACAGCGCGTCAGAGGCCAGGCCAAGTCCCCACTCTCCGACGATGGATGAATCACATCGTCCGAGGCAGCGTAGCAAGACGGCTGCCAGCGACGGTCGTTCGCGCCATTCATCAAACAGTCGTTGAATCGCTTCGGGCGCGCTGTCGGGACTATTGACCAACTCGTCTTTCAGCCTTTGCTCAATTGGATGACTGACGCCGTCTTCGAGAGGCTCCGACTCGATCAGCATTTGGAGATCACGGCGCAAGCTTTCGCGCTGCTGATCAATCCCCACTCGTTTTCTCACTACTTCTTGAACTGCAAGGTCTGTAACCATGATGCCGCCTTTCCGACCAAGCCACCCCCTTGTTGCAAACGGGCGCGCCTGATCTACGAATATCATAGCATTCTCAATGCTGCCTGCCGATCCAACTTCTGCCGAATCTCTTCCGCCAACACGAACCGCTTGATCTTCATCGAAGCCGTGCGCGGGAAATCAGCTTCCCACAGCACGTAGCCGCTGACGCGCTTGAAATTGAGCAGACGGTTGTTGCGTTTGATCAACTCCTGCCGCAACTCTTCGGAGAACTCCTGGCCCTCGTTCAATCGCACCACGATGATCAGCTTCTCGCCGAGCATCGAACGCTCGGGCCAGACGTAGTTCGCCGCGAAGACGCAGAATTCTTTGACTGGCAATCCCTCGAACGCCTTCTCGATGTCTTCGGGGTAAACGTTCTTGCCTTCTTCGGTGACGATCATGTTCTTCACGCGACCGAAGAGTTGCAGATGTCCCATCGAATCGAAACGACCGAGGTCTCCCGTCATCAGCCAGCCGTCAACAATCGTCTCAAACGTGAGTTCGGGGTCGTCCAGGTAATGCGACATCACGGTGTTGCTGCGCACCGCGACCTGACCGATGTCGTCAGCGTCGGGGTTGACGATCTTCACTTCCATTCCGGGTAGCGGTTTGCCTACGGTGTCTGCGCGGAACGGATTGAGGTCGTTGAGCGTGATGGCCGTGCCCGCTTCGGTCAAACCATAGCCGTTGGCGACTTGAATGCCCAGGTCGTAGAAGAACCGGATC
>Ga0187893_10005737_pt1 | contig 21946 bp, 15 predicted proteins | sample MA1701074metaG_FD_139574 | JGI IMG/M metagenome (GOLD analysis project Ga0187893, IMG submission 139574) | White microbial mat communities from a basaltic lava cave in the Kipuka Kanohina Cave System on the Island of Hawaii, USA - MA170107-4 metaG ...
GCAAACGGAATCGGATGACTGTACGGAGCCTGCTCAACCGAGAATGGATTGGCCCATTGTGCAAGGACGCTCTCGATCAACCAGTCCGGCAGCTTCATTGCTTTATGCGCGACCGGCAGTCCATCTATTTTCGCCCCCAATAATCGATTTGCCAGACCAATTGCACATACGATCCAGCTTGCCCGAGTGCGATTGCGTCCCAGGCACACGTCCCAGTTGAATTCCGCCGGCAAACACTCGACCGCGGCTCCGATGTCACACAGCCAAATAGCCCGCCATGCGCCGTGCTTCAAAAAATGAATAGCCAGAAGCGCCAAATGATCTTCAGCGCTCATGACTCTTATTTCCGCCTCTCCCAGGGTCACCAATCTTGAACGAGCAAATAATTCGGCTACGCTACGGTCGCGAAGTTCTGAAAATTGCTCGTGCAAATCCACCCAGCAATCACTGGCGGCTGGAGAGGAGAGAATCTCGCTCGCCGACTGGTAGTCTGACGGTGGTACACAGATGTCGATATCGTGATAAGGACGCAGGGGTAGTGCGGGATAGAGAGAAGCGGCCACCCAGCCCTTGGCCAGCACCGCCTCAATCGAAGCTTCGCGTAATAATCTGAATACTTTCTTGATCTTTTCTTCATGCAACGTAGCTTGGACGCTGTGGAGTCTGAGAGCCTGGCGCAATACTTCGCCCGAAGCCGTGTCCGCGAGTTTGGTCTCCCGCAATCGCCACCATCCCAACCCGGCGCTCGCGCCCGCCTGAAGTAAAGGTGTGATCTCGTCTAATTCATTCTCAGAAATGGGAGGAGGCGGGAAAGGATGCCTGCGCCAGGCGCCCGCAAGCATGGCTGCTACGAGAGTTCCTCGTGAATTGTTAATATGCGGCATTAGGAATTGCGGACAGCGGCTTGCGAAATTTGCAAGAGCTTTGAACTTTGAGCTTGGTACTTTGAACTTGGTACTTGGGTTACTTTGTGCTCGTCTTCAACTTTTCTACTGAACCAATCTACAAAATACGAAGTTCAAAGAACAAAGCTCAAAGTTCACAGCTCATTACCATCAACACCCAACAAGGTTTCAGCGCGCTTCGATCGAGAAACTATCCAGCCAGATTGAGCCGAAGATCGGGCATGGCGAAGTGGAGCAGTTCCTTCTCTGGACACTAAGTAACACAGCCCTGGTGTTTGATTCAGTCTGAAACTCAAGGCTGTACACCCGCCAGTCGGTGATGTCTGACGTCAACGGTGCAGACTCGCCCAACCGCTTATGCTCCCCGGAGGCGTCATGTACTACAGCCAACGGCAGGCCTCCCGTCACCATGTTTTGCGTCCGCGCAGCAAAGTTGACTCGATAGGCCCGGGAGGGCTCAACATGAATCAATTGCGAGATTAAAGGAGAATCAGGATTAGAGTCCCCCTTGAATTCAATTAGCAAGCTCTTTGACCCGGTGTGTCGTTGGCTGAAATCTGCCACCAACCTGGAGGCTTGAGAAGATCGGGAAATCCGCCATCCGAAACCAGCCTCCTCAAAGCCCAATGAACCCTCAAACCCGCCATCGTGGATCATTACCGATTCAGATCCAACCGTTTTACCGAACGTCCAAATCTCAAACGCCTCATCGAATGACTCCGTCGCGATCAGGTCGCGTACAAGCAGGCGTCTTGTTTGCACGGATACGTCACCAGCCAGGGCAAATTGTTCCACGGCCTCTCTGGTTTTTCCTTTTTTTGCAAGAAATCCGGCAAATGCCACGCGCATTTTACTCGTGGTAATTTGCGCCAAATTTTCGGTGGCCCTCACATTGCCTCCCGAAATTCCCCATGCCAGATCGAGCAGGTTGGGAACAAAATCAGGATTGCCGGCAGCAGCCTGGCGCAGGTCAGCAAATGCAGCATCAAAGCGGCGCTGGCGCAAGAGGAAGTTTCCGCGTTGCCACCTTGGATAAGCGTAATGTGGCGCCAACCGCACGGACTGATCAAAGGCCACCGATGCTCCAGCCGAATCCTGCAACTCGTCTCTGAGCATTGCCAACTCCAACCAGAGATAATCGTCGCGGGGCCTTAAACTAACTGCCTGCTCCAACTCTTTGGCTGCTTCCGGCAGTCGCTTCATCCGGTACAGCACTGCTGCGCGAACCCGATGAGACTCAGGGTCTCCGGGAGCCAAAGTGACGCTCTTATCAGCCGAGTCGAGGCTTGCGTTGATGATGGCATGTTTGGCCAGCAGCCGGGCAAGACCAGCCTGCGCGGTAATCCAAATGATCAGCAGACAGATTAGGACGCCGGCCAGAGAGAAAGCGACCCGGATCATTTTCCATTTGTCATTTGACAATTCTGATCGGTCATTTAAAGCAGGTGGCAAAGTTGAACACTTGACTCTTCGTGAACTACCTATCATTGATCAATGGGTTTTGAAGATGTTTGAGCAGATGAAGACTTCTTCGGCTTCTAACCACCGTTCCAAATCACTCCTCGAATAACCAAAATAGCCAAATGAAAAATGTCCAACGACAAATGGAAAATGTAATGTCCAATGACAGATGAAAATGAAACGTGCCATCCTTTACGAATGGCACGTGTTTGAAAATTGGAATCTAAACTGAGCTTTACGAAGGACTGGGGTTGTTACCGCGGAAGGCCAGAATCGGAAGTAGTATGGCGACAACGACTCCTCCACCGATCGCCCACCATGCTGCCCCGCCTAAGCCCTCAGTCACCGAAGTGGTCTGAATAGTCGTCATCAGGGCCTTCGCCGCAGGTCCCTGAGTCACATTTCCATTGATGAAACAGACGGCCTTCTCATCATCATTTTCTTTATCGGTCTTGACTATCGTCTCCGTCGGAGTAGCGATCTCGCCCTCGTTACCCTTGTTGGTCTTGATAACCGCGCACCCTCGAGTCAAGGTAACCTTCACCTTACCTTCTTCAAAATCAAGTCGCAGCGATGTATCTTGTCCCACCTCGAGAATGGCGTTATCCAGATTAATAGTCGCGGATTGATCGGCGCCGGTTTCAATAATTGAACCGGGCGTGATCGTGGTGCCGACCGGAGTAGAATTGCCATTGACCAAAATCGGACGGCCGTCCCTGGTGGAGCTTAATCTCGCAATAAATTGCGGCGGTTGCTGGGCCAGAGCGATCTGAACATGAACCTGAGCAAACCCGCACACGAGCAGGATTGCGATAGCTCGATAGGCCTTCTGGTACCTGAATCTCATCTCAAATGTGTTCCTCTAGTGACTAAAAGAGTTCGGAGATTGGTGTTTAAAATCACCCCAACAATCGCGGAAAGTTTACTGCCCTTCCCAGTTAACGTCAATGCTTTTCTGACTATGGCCTCTTGAGGAAGCGTTGATAAAACGCATCCGCAAGCTTGAGATCGATTTTCTTCAGCGTGTTGTACTCATTTAGAGCGCCTTTTCGATTCTTAAGGGCCACATAAGTTACCGCAAGATTGAAATGCGACTCTCCGTCGTCAGGTCTAAGTTGAACCGCGGCTTGAAACGATGACGCAGCCTCAGCAAACCGCCGGGCTTTATAGTAAACAGTGCCGAGATTGTTATGAGTTTCAGAATTATCAGGCTTTAGTACCAGTGCTCGCTGATAAGCCTCGATCGCTTGAGGCAGTTGCTCGATTTTGAAAAGTGCCGAGCCCAGACTGTTGTAGGCATCCGCATAATCATTTTTCAGAACTACCGCCTGCTGGAATGCAGCTGCGGCTTCCTTGTGTTGACCATTGCTGTAATACGCGGTCCCCAGATTGTAATGGGCCTCGGGAAAATCGCCCTTCGTTTGAATCGCTCTTTTAAGGGGCTCAATCGCTTCTGCATACCGGCCTAGTTTGTTATAGACCGAACCCAGATTGTTGAGCGCTTTCGCGTAATCAGGCTGCCAGCGCAGTGCTTCCCGGTAGGCTGTAATTGCTTTAAGGAAGTAGTCAGGGGTCTGGGCCTTTTCCATCGTCTCGCCGAGCTTTACGTAAGCATAGCCAAGGTTGTTTTGGGCGATCGCGTTGTCGGGTTTCAGACGAATGGCTTCCTGAATCTCGAACAAAGCCTCTTTGTTCTGACCCAACTCCATCAGAACGCTTCCCAGGCTTGTACGAGCTTCAAAGTAATCAGGCTTCATCGACGCGGCCTGGCGTAAGGCCGTTGCCGCTTCGCGATTTTTTCCCAGCATGTAGTACGCGTTGCCGAGGTTGTAAAGCGCTTCCGGAAAGTCGGGTTTCGCGCTCAACGCTTTGAGAAAGTTATCAAGCGCACGTTGGTACTGTTCAGTCACGTAATAAACCGCACCCAGATTGTTGAGAGCCTGGGCGTCCGTCGGTTTCAGGCGGACTGCGTTGCTAAATGAATCGATGGCTTCGGTAAAGCGTCCGGCCTTGTAGAGACTGGCGCCGAGGTTGTTGAGCGCCACGGCGTCGTCGGGCTTCAACTGCACAGCTCTTTGTAAAGCGGTGATCGATTGGGGCAGTTTCGCCAATTGGTCATAGGCAAAGCCAAGATTACTTAATGCGTTTACGTTATCAGGCTGCAGTTGAACCGTTTGCTCATAAGCTGCCGCGGCCTCCTGGTAACGCCCCAAACTGAGATAACTGTCGCCGAGAGCGTTCTGTGCCTCAGCCCAGTCAGGCTTCAAGCGAGCGGCTAGTTCAAATTGCTTCAGGGCATCTTCATCCTTCTCGAGCACACTGTAGGTGATTCCAAGATTGAAGTGGGCGTCAGGATCATTCGGCCTAAGATCAAGTGCCTTCTTAAAGGCTGCTACTGCCTCATTGTTCTTGCCACTGCTGAAATACGCGGCCCCAAGATTGTTATAAATAAATGGATCCTTCGGCGTATGCTTTAGCGCGTTCTGGTAGGCCTCGATTGCCTGAGCATACTGTCCCAGATCATAGTAAGTATTGCCCTGGTTCTTGAACGCCTCCCCCTGGTCCTCTTCTGAGAGCCGGGACGCGGCGACGTCGCCTTCACCTGGACGAGGTCGAGGTCTCCGCCGGTCGCCGGAGGTGTTCCTGGCCACTTCAACGCGACTCACGACGGGCCGAGGTTGCCTTTTGACAATCAGCATAGCTGCGCCGCCAATCACGTCCCGCACGCGTTGTGGCCGTTTGAAGACAATCGCGGCGCCGCCCATGATGTCCTGACCCCTGAAGGCGATAGCTCCTCCCGCAATATCCTGCGCGAGAAAAGCTGCCGCCAACCCGGCGATCGGCAGTTGGAAAAACAACCCGACCACCAAACTGGTTGCCAGCACCCTGCTCGAGAAAGGTTTTTTAGAACTCGCTGACATCGGGCTTGTTTGGGGAGTCGCTTCGGTTGGTTGCGATTACTATCAGGGCCATGAAGATCAACGCGTTGACAATCTTGTGCAAGCCAAAATCGAATAGGCTGTGAACCGCAACGCCGACAATTCCCAGTGAAGCGGCAAAGCTCGCGGCCCGGCGAAAGTGATTCGACGATTGAAGATTAGCGCGCGCTTGTTTGAAAAACGCCACGCAAAACCAGACGCCAATAGCTGCGCCAATCACCCCACCACTGGCGAGCAACTCCAGATAATCATTATGAGCTTCCTGTGGGACCATCGTTCCCGAAGCATTGTGATGCGCGGAGATTGCAATCCAATAACCGCCCATTCCGACGCCGACCACTGGATGGGCTTTGAACAGATTCCACGTAGCGCCCCAGATCTCATTCCTGCTGACGGCGCTGGGATGGCTGCCTTCCTGCGTTTCATCAAGCCTGTTAACCAGACGATCTCCTCCAATCCAAACGGTTCCCAAAACGACACCTGCCAGGAGCACAAACAACAACGCTATTCGCACCGGGAGCAATCTTACGAAACTCAATATTTTCAACGAAGAGCTGCCGGCCGCGGCTGGCGGAAACGTGAAGCTAAACAGCAAAGCCCCGGCAATTAACTGAGCCAGCATTGCCAGAAGGCCGCCGCGTGAGTTCGACAACACCAGCGCCATCCAAATGGGCAGCAGCGCAGCGACAAAGATCAGCGCCCTTTCCCGCTTGACGCCGCCTCCAACAATCATTCCGAGCGCCAAACCAAAGCCCATTTCCATCAAGAATGCAAAGTGATTTCTATTAATGAACTGCCCGTAACCCTGATCCGTCTTGAGAGGCAAAATAAATGCTTCGCCGTGTTGCATGGTTTGTCGCAGCAGGCCAAAAATCGCGCTGGCTACTGCAACTCCGATGATCACATTGATCAAAACACGCAAGCGGCGCTCTTCACGCGCATAACGAAAAAGAAGCGCTGCTGAGACCGTTAACGCCAGCAACTGAAGAGCGACAAATCTGGTTTCATTCGGATCGGCGCTAATGGCCGTCCATGCCTGAGTACCAATCGTAGGCAACGCCGCCTTGCTTATGGGCACAACTTGCAACAACGAAAACGCGACCAGGGTAAACAGAGGCAGCAGCAGTGACCAGCCGGCGATCCGTCTCGAACAGCTCAACGCATTCTCAATCAGCGCCAATGCACCGAGACCGCAAACGCAACAGACAAACGCAGCCTTCCACCAGGGTTCGGAAGTGCCATATGGAATCGCCGTCAGAACGATTAGACCCAACAAGGAGCTGAATATCGTTTTCCCGCAGATGGCAGCAATACGCAACCGGGCGCTCTGATCTGAAGGCGCGGCGACGAGATGCGCCGTTTCAGCCTGCCCTATCAAGTGGTTACCTTTCCCATGGCGGCTAGTCGTAGCTCACTCACTTCAGAGGTTGGCTCAGAACAAGCCATGAGGACTCTTTCAGCCGCTTCTGAAAGTTCAGTTCGGAAAAGCCCGCTCAAATAATTGATATCCAGCAGCAGTGGGTCGGCATCAAACGCCCGGTAAAGATTCATCCACCCCCATTCGCCCTTGGCGGTACCCAACGGCAGGCGAAGACACCAGTAAGCCCCCGATTCAATCCTCTCGGCATCCACATTTCCCTTGTTCCAGGTGCAAAAGATTCCGCCGTTGCGGATTTCAATACTTCTCTGTGTCTCAATCTCTTCGATCGACCGCAACTCGTTTCCTATGCTGCAGTCCCGATGCCCGAGTTGCATGCAAGCGTACGCAAACTCATCAGAGTCAACCATCAACGAGACGGCGGCGATCAATTCTTTTACGTCATGGGCCTTTACCAGCATCCGGCTTGCGCGACGAATCCGAATATTGTTTGCCACTCTGACCCGCCGATCGCCAACCGTGCGCTTTACACCTGCCCGGAGCTCATCCACTTCATGATAGCGAAGATGGCCCACGGCAATGAGCACCACCACCGCAACGACGAACAGGACAAAGCCGGTCGAATGAGATCCGGTCCGGGCAAACAGCATTGCCACCAAACCAAATCCGGCGCAAACAACATACAGCACGAGGGCCACCTGGCGTTGCGACCAACCGCGCGCCAGCAGCATGTGATGAATATGCTCGTTGTCCCCTTCGAATATCGGCTTACGGCTGATTAACCGCCGGGCCATCGTCACGCCCGTGTCAACCACGGGAAGGCCAAAGGCAAGCGCCGGAATGGCTATCGCTATTGCGGTAGTCGCCTTTTGCGTTCCCAGTACCGACAATGCGGCCAAGGTGAATCCCACAAAAAGTGCGCCGGAGTCCCCCAGAAAGATTGACGCAGGATTGAAGTTGTAACGCAGAAACCCTGACAGCGCTCCACAAAGGACCAGTGTTACGACGATCATCAACGCCGTTCCGTGATTGAACGACACCACCAGAATCACCAGAGAAGAAAAAAGCGCTGCTCCGGAAGCCAGGCCGTCCACACCATCTATTAGGTTAAAGGCGTTCGCAATCCCCACCAGCCAAAAAACGGTCAGCAGGAACGACAGTGTGGAAGGAAGGTAAACCGTTCCCATAAACGGCATCGAGAGGGCTTCAATCCGGCCGCCCATTGAGTAAAACAGAACTGCCACCAGACCGAGAACAGCGAACTTTACCGTCGCATTGGCGCCTCGCAGGTCGTCGTAGATACCCAGGAGAAGCACCAGCGTGGCCGGAATCAACACCATGATGGCTTCCGCTAGCTGCTGCCGGAGGGTTTGGGTTAACAGATTATCTACCAAGGGCAACGTGGAAAGGGCAATCACGCATGACAGGTAGAGAGATACTCCTCCAAGTCTTGGCACTGCTTTGCTATGTGTTTTCCTGCCGGCGGCGGGCAGATCCAGGAGCTTGAACCTTTCGCAGAAGCGGCGAATCAGAGGGGTCAGCACCAAAGAGGAAAAGGTCGCGATTAGAAACAGAGCGAGATAAGTATTCACAGGATCAAATCCTCCAATCGCCCACGATGCGCTGAATTCTGTTCACAGGAGGGGGGTTATTTTCCATTTGTCATTGGACCTTTTTCATTTTTTACTCTTTGTGCCGTATGTTTCGTAATGATTTGATTTGAATAAAACCAAATGAAAAATGAGAAATGTCCATTGACAGATGGAAAATGGCTCGGGCCGCTATCGCTCTCAATTCTGTTCTGAGGGTTCATCTTGCTCGAGCAGCTTAATCATGCGCGGCAACAGTTGGTCTCTCGCAAACTTACCCGCCAAATCCAAACTGCCGGGGGAACGAAAAGACGCCTTACTCGCTGCGTCAGTAATGTGAGCGACGACTTGATCGACCTCACCATGGCGGGCCGCATAGAATCCCAGACCATTGGTACTTTGCGACGCAATCTCGGTAATGTGACTTTCTTGAGGGCCGATGTACAGAAAGGGAGCGCCAATCGCCAGGATATTGTAGACCTTGCACGGATGGACGATTCCGGTAAAGGCCTCACCCATTACTACGGTATGCAAGTCGGCGGCAGACAGCGAGCCTGATAACTTCTTCAACGGCTGATACGGAAGACAGGTGATGGTTTTGAGCTGATGCCGCTCGGCGAAGGCTTTCACCTTTATTTGCTCGCTGCCACCGCCGACAAAGCAAAAGGCAATGTCGCTTCTGTTAGACAACTGCCGGGCCGCCTCCAGCAGAGTATCGAGCGGATGACAAGGGCTGTGATTACCCGAGTACATCACTACGAAGCGCTGGGCCAGTTGGTGCTGGGCTCGAAAAACTTCTCGGCCCTCTTCATCAAATGAGATCGAATTGTCATGTGCCCAGGGAGGCAAGACAGTAATGCGCTGCTCTGGGATGCCTTTCGCGAGGATCCGCCGGCTCATGAACCGGTCCAATACGATGACGCGGTGCGCGTGACGCATGCTGTAATTGAGAAGCCTGCGGAGGATCCTTGCGACCAAAGAGCGTTCCTTAAGCCAACCAGCGGCGATCGCCTCGTCGGGGTTGAGATCCATCACCCAGAAAAAGAATCGGCCTCCCTTAGCCTGGACGAACAATGCTCCGAGCAGAGAGATTAAGGGTGGTGAAGTCAAAGCGACTACCTTGTCAAAGCGTGGCAAAAGCAACAAACGCAGCGCGCAATTAAGCAGGAAACTGCCAAAAGTCAATGACCGGCGCCACTTTGTTTCTTTTCCCAAAGCCAGCGTAGAAATCCGAATAATCGTGATCCCTTGCCAAATCTCGCGTCGTGGAAATCGCATTTTCGGGTTGTCGTATCCACGATCACTGGCGATCACCGTAACCGAGTGGCCTCGCTTTGCCAGTTCCACGGCGAGATCCGAGAGGTGTTGCGCCGTAGAGACCACATCAGGATAGAAACATTGGTTAAGGAGCAGGATTCGCAAATTGGAGGTGGAAACTTTGGTCTTTGGTCTTGGGGCTTTGAACTTTGAAAATTTAGTACTTTGAACTTGGTACTTTAGTTTTGAACTCGACCTTTGGCTAGCGGGAGGTCAACCAGGCTTTTCAACAAGCGCTCACGTTTATGAGAGATCAAAGTACAAAGCACAAAGTTCAAAGCACCAAGACCAAACACTGATCAACCGATGACCGGCTCGCCTTCCCTTATTCGATCTCGAAAGTAAGCCGCCGTTCTTTTCAGGCCTTCGCGCAGTTGGATGGTCGGGTTCCAGTCGAGCAACTTTTGAGCCCGCGTGATGTCCGGCTTCCGCTGCTTCGGGTCATCATCCGGCAGTGACGAATACACCATCTCAGACTTTGAGTTGCAGATGTCCACCACTTCGGCCGCCAACTCCTTGATAGTAAACTCCGTGGGGTTGCCCAGATTCACCGGCTCGTGAAAATCATCCACCTGCATTAATCTGATCAAGGCCTCGACCAGATCATCGACATAGCAGAACGACCTCGTCTGGTTTCCCTTTCCGTACAAAGTCAACGGTTTCCCGCGCAACGCCTGGACCACAAAGTTTGAAACCACCCGCCCATCATTTTCCAGCATCCGCGGTCCATAGGTATTGAAAATGCGGGCAATCCGGATATCCACCTTATTCTGCCGGTGATAGTCCATCATCAGTGTCTCAGCGATGCGCTTGCCTTCGTCATAGCAGGAGCGCAAGCCGATCGGATTGACGTTGCCCCAGTACTCTTCCGGCTGCGGGTGAACCAGGGGGTCACCATAGATCTCGGACGTGGATGCCTGAAGGATGCGCGCGCGCACCCGCTTTGCCAGGCCGAGCATGTTGATCGTTCCCATGACGCTGGTCTTCACAGTTTTCACTGGATTGTATTGGTAATGGATCGGAGATGCCGGACAAGCGAGATTGTAGATCTGATCCACTTCCAGCAATATTGGTTCGATCACATCGTGACGCAACAACTCAAAGCGCGGGATGTCAAGCAGGTGAAAAATATTCTCGCGGCGTCCGGTGAAGAAATTGTCGAGACAGATTACCTCGTTTCCTTCACCGACGAGTCTTTCGCACAGATGCGAGCCAATGAACCCGGCTCCTCCGGTTATCAGGATTCTCATAATGTTTTAGTTCGTAAGAGTTCAGCAGTTAAGAGGTCAATAAAGATTAGCGAGTTCAAATAAGATTGGGGTTAAAACAGTATAGAGTTCAAACCTGTTAAAGTTCAAGCAGTTTAGAGTTCAACCTTTAGGTTGCTGCTATCTTGAAAACTACCCAACCTAAAGCTTGAACTCTAAACTACCGGCCGCCTGGGCCGTCGCTGCAAGATCCGACTGCACCATCTCCTTAACCAACTCCTCGAAGCTATATTTCGGCCGCCACCCCAAAACTCGCCGAGCCTTAGTTGCATCGCCGATAAGCTGATCCACCTCGGCGGGCCGCCGAAAACGTTCATCAGTGACCACGTACTTGCGGTAATCAAGACCTACCTCGTCAAAGGCTCGCTCGCAAAATTCGCCCACACTGTGCGACTCTCCGGTGGCAATCACGAAATCATCAGGCTCGGGCTGCTGCAGCATCAGGTACATCGCATGCACATAATCTTTGGCGTGGCCCCAATCGCGCTGGGCGTCGAGATTGCCCAGCCGCAGCTCCGAAGCCAAACCGAGCTTGATGCGAGCCACCGTGTGGCTGATCTTGCGCGTGACGAATTCAAAGCCCCGCCGCGGCCCTTCATGGTTGAAGAGAATGCCGTTGACGCAAAACATGTTGTAGGCCTCGCGGTAGTTGCGCGTGAGATCAAAGCCCGCCACTTTACTGATTCCATAAGGGCTGCGCGGATGAAAGGGCGTTGACTCGCGCTGCGGAACCTCTCGCACCTTTCCAAACATCTCGCTCGAGCCGGCAAAATAGAAACGACAATTTGGGCGCAGCTCGCGCAGTGCGGCCAGCATATAGTGGGTGCCGTTGATGTTGGTGTTCATCGTCGAGAAACCGTCGGCAAAGCTCTCGGCTACAAAGCTTTGGGCGGCCAGGTGGTAACACTCGTCAAAATCGTGACGGCTGACGATGTGAAAGATGCTCGGATAGCTTTCCAGACTGGCGGGATGGAGCGTGACCTTGTCCAGAAGATGCGCGATGCGCTCAGTTCTACGCTCCGGAGCTTCCAGCGCAACGCGACGCACCAGCCCGTGAACTTCATAGCCACGTTCGAGCAGCTCTTCGGCCAGATAACTACCGTCCTGACCAGTGATGCCTGTTATGAGAACTTTCTTTTGCATTGGCATTCTTGTTGGAAATCTTGGAACCTTGTGCTTTGAACTTTGTACTTTGAAATTGTATTTAGTGACTGACCCAAGAATACCAAGCTCAAAGATCAAAGAACAAAGGCCTAGACAAAAAATCGGGCCTTCCTACCTTCTGATAACTTGATTCCCAATATACAAAACATCCATCCGCGTCTTTAAAAAGCATTCGAGCGCATGCTGGGGCGTGCAGACAATCGGTTCGTTTTCATTAAAGGATGTATTTAACACTACCGGAACGCCGGTCAAGCCGTGAAAGGCCGAGATGAGCTGATAGTACCGTTCGTTCAACTCGCGAGACACGGTCTGCAAACGTCCCGAACCATCGACGTGGGTTACGGCGGGAACCTCCGCCCGCCGCTCGGGCCTGATCTGATATACCATCAACATCGTCGGCGCGGGATGTTGTTGTTCAAAATACTCATCAAGGTGGTCTTCGAGAATCGATGGGGCGAAGGGCCGGAACGACTCGCGCTTTTTGATCCTATCGTTAAGGATGTCTTTCATGTCAGCGCGCCTTGGGTCAACCACAATCGAGCGGTTGCCGAGCGCCCGCGGCCCAAACTCCATACGTCCCTGAAACCATCCGACTACCAATCCCGAGGCGATATCCCGCGCCGCCCGTTGCGTTAGATCCGTCTCCGAGTAGGTCTCAAACGACAGACCGCGCCGCTGTAGCTCCACAACGATTTCCGAGTCTGTAAACTCAGGCCCGGTATAAGCACCGTCCATCACAGGTCCGCGTGTCTCATTCAACAAGCCGTTGTAGATCTGGTAACAAACTCCCAGAGCAGTCCCGCTATCACCCGCTGCGGGCTGCACAAAGACACGCGTAAACGGGGTATTGAGCAGAATCTTTCCGTTCATTACGGAGTTGTAGGCAACTCCTCCAGCTAGCCCCAGATTAGTCAGCCCGGTCAGTTCGTGCAAATGGCGAAGTATATGAAAGCCGACCTCTTCCAATCGAAGCTGCAAGCTGGCCGCAATGTCGCGATCGCGATCAGTCAGAGGTGAATCAGGTTGCCGTGGAGGACCAAAAGTTTGGATAAACTGATTCGAGAATATTTGGCCGATTATGGGTGAGCCGTGGTCCCAGGTCATTTCCACGCCTTCGGTCGTGTGGCGAAAGTAGTCCAGATTCAACCGGAAACGCCCCGCATCTTCCGTGCGAATGAGGTCGCGAAACTCGTCCATGAAGCGAGGCTTTCCATAAGGAGCCAGGCCCATTACTTTCCCCTCGTCACCGTAGTGTGGAAATCCAAGAAACTGAGTGGTGGCCGTGTAGACAATCCCGGACGAGTGGGGATATTCAACCTGGCCCAGCACCTCGATTGAGTTCCCTTCTCCGCGCGCCCACATCGTCGAAATGAAGTCGCCAAATCCGTCTATGGAAAGCAAGGCCGCCTGATCGAAGGGTGAGACGTAGAACGCGCTCGCGAGATGTGCGCGGTGATGTTCGATGTTGTGAAACTGGGCCTTCAGATTTCTTGCCGTCGCACCTAACTCGTTCGCCAACACGTCTTTTAAGTCACGAATCTTCGCGGCGTTAGCCAATCGATCGATCACCTGGCCAAAGATCCCAACTGAATTCCTTTTCCCGTTCCCCTTTTCGCCGCTTCCCTCTTTCCCCGTTCCCCTGTTCCCCTCTTCCCCTGTTCTCCCATTTTCCCGGTCGCCGTAGTCCGCCGCTAACGTGCCGACCCCTTCCGGCCGTCTGCGCCCCGCGGTCTGCCTCCTGCTTCCAGCAACCTGTTTCGCCGCCCGAGTAGCGGCAAAGAGAACTTTTTTGTGCAAGTGCGCAGAAGGATCGCGCGAAATGCCGATGTGGTCGACCTGCTCGATCTGAATTCCTGCGGCCTCGAGACAATAGCGAATTGATTCCGTCGGAAATCCGGCGCAGTGCTTGACGCGATTGAAGCGTTCCTCTTCGACGGCGGCAATGAGTTCGCCGTCTTTAACGATGGCTGCCGCAGCATCGCCGTGGTATGCGTTTATGCCCAGGATGTACATTTTGGGGATTGCGGATTTCGAATTTCAAATTTCGGATTGCGGATTTGATTAGCCGTTCTTGAGTATCGAAGCACCGCTCAGTAGTGTCCTGACTCTAAAGTCCATGTAACTAACAAGAGGCCCGAAACAACCGGCCATGCTTTTAGATCGTAATGAGCGCGATGAGGTGAGTCCTCGACGCTAACGAGACTGTGTAATAACTCAGCCGCCAGTGTCATGAGGTCAGTACCACCGCGCGGTAGAGCCTGTGTGAATACTCAACCTCTCATTCTCGGGTGGCGTTATGCTGCGCCGAACCATTTTAATGGTTTTCAATCAGACAAAACTCATCAGATCTGCGTGAATGGCGAACTGCTGCAAACCATTAAAATGGTTGCGTTCATCCGTGGTGCTGCCGATCCCCAACCTAAAAAATCCGCGCTCATCCGCAGAGGTTTGTGTTTTTCTCTTCTCAGTATCATCCGTGCTTATCTGTGGCTAATTTCGGTTTTGAGCTTTCGGGGTGCAGATTTGATTTAGCCATGCGGTCTTCAGAACGAGGGCCAAATCCGAAATCCGAAATCCCAAACCCGAAATTCTGTTGCAAATCCTGATCGATCAAATAAAGGGAGAGCATCAGTTCGGCCAGCAGGCGCTGAAAGGCATAGTACCAACCCGGCCACCCGTCAAGAAGACCCCCACGGAGTATCAAACAATAAACAAGCACGGCCAGGGGCGCCACTACCCGCCAGCGTCTGATGCGATCCGTCCAACTCAATGCAGACGGATCGGCAGCAAGCAGCTTGTTTGCCTCGAGCTCCGTGTAACGCGATTGCGCTTCGAACCAACGGCTAAGCGGTTTGCGATCGTCATGAAGAATCGGCGAGCGAAGATCTGCAACTCTGCCGTCCACGCGCAGCCGATGAGCGTGGCCGTCCTTGTGGAAATTGCCCCGTGATTTTCGGAAAAGCACGGTCACGGGCGGATAGATCCCGCTGCGAAGCCGCCGGCCCTGAACACAGTAAATAAAACGGGCTCGCCATCCAATCACCTCTGGTGGCGGCTGAAGCTGCGCCAATTCATTGACCAGTTCCGGAGTCAGCACGTAATCGGCATCCAGGTTAAGTACCCACTCGGTAGAAATTCCGGTCTGGGTCAAGCCAAAACTACACTGGGCGGCAAAGTTGTCGAATTCCCGTTGAAAGACTCGCACCTGTGGAAAGCGGGAAATGATCTCCAAAGTATCATCATCGCTGAAGCTGTCGACCACAACGATATCCTGCGCCCAGCCCAGTTGCTCCAACGTGCGCCCAATATTTGCAGCTTCGTTGTAAGTCAGAATCAGGGGAGTGATTTGATCTAACATCCGGCATTACGCACCAGAATGTCGTTTTTGCCAAACGTTCTGATGTTGGCTGTAGAGGTTGAAGTTTGAATCCAAGCCTTCCAGAAATACCAAAGATAACAGGACATTAGCACGAGCTCGCAAACAATGAACGAGACCATTCCAACAATAGGGGACACAGATACCCCCAAGGGTAAAGCTAATGAAGCGTTGGATACAGGCACATTCCTGAACCAACGAAAATAAAGACTAGGCTCAAGGCTTGCAGCGAGATTAATGGCGCTAAACATGGCCGTTGACTTCCAAGAAAACCCCAAATTGGCCACAAGAATACAAAACGGAAAATAGAAGAAGACTAAATAATTGGCATACGACTTTTTGCTACAAATCATGAAGGTGAGGCCTATGAGGGTGACGAAATAGATAAGGCATGAATGCTTACGCAGTTTGCTCCGAACAAAATGAAAAATGAATACCCCAGCCAAACTGATCACCAAGAACGCATCCCACAAACGGCCTTGGGAAATTGTTTTCGTCTCTAACCCTATCAAGCTGAATAGGAATGGAAGATTGCCAGGCGATCTATCATTAAGCTGGAGGTACAGCGGCACAAGAATATCGACATCAGCTATTAGTAGCCAACCGTAAACAATGACGGGCGCCACCATAAACGCGGCGGCGAATGAGATGCGCCGATGAGAGAAAGCCCACAGCACAGGCGCAAAGAGTAACGTTAGGAATTTGACACCAGGTATTGACACACCCGCTACGAATCCCGCTAAGGCGTTACGATCCTGAAAAAGTAAACAGATGCACATTGCTAAGAATGCCGAGCCGAAGCATTGGTTTTGACCACTCACACCAACAACAAAGAAGGGCACCGGACTGAAAACGTAAAGCAGTGTACTTTTACGGACGATTCTGTCGCTAAACGCACGATCGGCTATCCGTAACCATAGGGGAAAGGATCCTAGCTCTACAATGATTGCTAACAATACGAGGCTTTTCGGGGAATCCCATAAAAACACTGCACCAGCTTCCAGGTAGGTGAATAGTGGCCCATAACTTGACGGAAAATCTCGATATATTAGGGCACCAGAAAGAGCGCTTTTGGCCTCCCTATAATAGACAACCACGTCTGACTGGGCCGCTAGACCTATGACCACAAAGATAAGGATGAATGCGGTTATACGGATCAGTGCCAAGATCGCCCAGCTTAGCCAGAAGAATTGAGAACTGCTTAACCGATCCAAAACGTTTGGGCGGTTAACGAATGCCAATAGCAATAAGAGGCTAAGGCTGACGGCCAGTTTTCCGGCCAAAACATTCATTTATTGACCAATATTCGTAGACATTAATTCTGGGTTTTCCTGTACTTGCGGCTTTCGGTTCAATACGCTTGAATACATGTCAATCAATCCGGCCCCGATGTTGTTCCAGGAGAACTTGAGGGATAGATCTCGGCCCGCTTGCCCTCGACGCTGACGCTCCTCATCCAACTGCAGCGCTTGGGTCAAGGTCGCTTCCAGCGAATGCGGTTCAACGGCCGCTATCCATCCGGCGCCCGCGGCTTCGATCTCAGGGGCGAGGCTGACGTGCGGACTAATCAGGACTGGAACGCCCGAGGCCAAAGCCTCGATGACGCATAGGCCAAAATTCTCGTGATAAGAAGGCAGCGCGAGGATTGACGCATTCTGCAAAACGGCTGCTTTTGTTTCCCCATTTATCCAACCAGGGAAAAACACTCGGTCGACAGCGTTCATCCTTGCAACTGTTGTTTTTAGCGAGCCGACGTAATCAGCCGGTCCTTCGCCGGCCAGCACCAGTCGCCAATCAGAAAATTCTGATTGCCGCGCCAATGAAAGAAAAGCATCCAGCAAGACGTCAATCCCTTTTGTCGGCAGCAGCCTTGATAGAACCAGCACGTAAGGATGACCCTGCAACGAGCTCAGTTGTGCCACCGAGTCTCGCGTTATCGGTGCGGCTTGAGTCAAAGACAAATCGACTCCCAGGGGAACAACAAATCCATGATTCAATCCCAACGAGGCTTCAACCGTCTGCTGCTCTGTCACGCTGGTGTAATGAATTGCCGCAGCATTGCGTACGATATTCTCAATCCCGCCATGCCAAAACACCCTCTTGCGTAGCGATTTCTGACCCATACCCCAGGGGGTAAGCGTTCCGAGTGGCCGAATGATATAGGGTATGCCCTGCTTGCGAGCTGCGCGTGCAGCCGCGATGCAGGCATGATTGAAAACCGCGTGAATGTGGACGACATCGTAATCAGCCACGTTCCCCTCAAGCCATTGTGAGAAAGGGCGCGAGTACTTAAAAGAATTCCCCCACTGCTTCTTGAAAAAGATGACCGGCAATTCTTTGTAGGCGATGACAGTGCCAGGCGCCGGTCGCGATTCCAGCTTGAGATCCGCGTCGGTGGTGGCAAGCATTACGTCAATTCCTGCCTCCCGCAAAGCGCGGCACATGGGAATTATGGCCTGGCTCGGCCCGCCCGCCCGTTCTGAAATGGAAGGAATAACATGAAGGGCCTTCGTCATTTTCCATTTCTCATTTGACATTTCTCACTTGCCAATAGGTCTTTAGGTCCTATCTGTCCTATATTCTTTTCTCGGATCACTCCAGGACCTCATTAATCTCACACCACTTGCACAGCACGTAAAGCGCCCACGGCCGAGACCAACCAACCGCATGTGGCGTCCGTAGAAAACTCTGCCACACCTTTGCCGCCACATTAGAATCAAGTCCTGCCTTCCGTGAGCGCTCTTTAGCTTCCAGCACAGAAGAAATTTCGCTGCGGAGACGCGACTGCATCCACTTCTCAAACGGCAGCGTAAAGCCCATTTTGCGGCGCTGAAGAACTTCTGCCGGCAGGAGATCGCTCAGAGCATCCGCCAGCAAAGGCTTCGGTCTGTTGCCGTTGAGTTTCCAATTTCCCGGCAAACTCAAAACTAAGCGGGCTACTTCAACATCCACGAAAGGAACGCGCACCTCCAATGAATGGGCCATGCTCATCGAGTCGGTATCTCGCAGCAACGTGTTGGCCATGTACCGTGTTAACTCAAGCTCCGAGACTCTGTTGATCGTATCCCCATCATCAATCGTGCATCCTAAAAGGTTCGCTTTCCGGCGTTCAGTCCGGTGCTCTTCTGAAACTGAGATTCTTTTCGCGTCAGGCGCACGATTGCATAACAAGTTCATCACTTGAGCTGGTGAGAAGAGTTGCCGCGTTGTCTGGTAAACATCCGTCGGGCTGCCGTCACTCTCGGCGAGGTCCCAAAACTTGTCTCGTTGCACCGAACCTCCCAATGCGGTCCTGCCGATTGGTGAAGCCGAACGAAGCACGCGGCGTGAGAGCTTTGACATGTTTTCGAGCCGAAGCGCCCGGCGAAAACTCGGGTAGCCGGCAAACAATTCATCGCCGCCAAGTCCGGAAAGGGCAACGGTTACCCCTGCCTCCTTCACAGCCTTTGACACCACAAAGGTGTTGACCGCGTCCATGGTCGGTTGATCCATCGCGCCGAGAGCGGCGGGCAACATCTCGAGAAGTTGATTCTCTCGCAGGTGAATCTCCTGGTGTTCGGTCTGAAAGCTTGAGGCCACCAAACGCGAATGCGGCGCTTCGTTAAACTCCTTTTCGTCAAAGACAACGCTGAACGTCTTCGGTTTCTCGCTGGTCACCCGGCTCATCAAAGCGACCAAAGCGCTTGAATCCATTCCTCCCGAAAGAAAAACCCCTAAGGGCACGTCGCTTACGAGGTGGAGCTTCACAGAATTCTCCAGCTTAGCGCGCAGAACTTCGACGGCTTCTTCGCGGGAACGAGGAGCAGTGGTATCTAAACTGACAAATCCAGGATTTGAGGAACATCCGGTATATGAAGTCTCTTCAATCTCCAGTGCGTTGCCATGAGGACGCACAACCATGTATTGACCGGGCATTAGCGACCGGACGTTCTCGACGATTGTCAACGGCGCTTGAACTGATCCGTAAGACAGATACGAGGCGACGCCCTGAGCACTTAATTTACGAGGGACGAGACCGCTCGCCAGCAACGCGCGAACTTCGGAAGCGAAAAGAAACGCGGACTGCGGATTTCGGATCTCAAATCTCAGATTCATTTTCCTTAAGTCAGAATCCGCGATCGCTAAGTCTGAGATTGTTGAATTCGAGACCTCAGAATCAGAAATGGCTGAATCCGAGACTCCCGCCCAGTAATACAACGGCTTGATGCCAAACGGATCGCGCGCCAAAATAAGCTCCTGCTTAGCTGCATCCCAGATCGCCAGCGCAAACATGCCACGCAGTTTCTCAAAAGCACTCAAACCCCATTTTCGGTAGGCCCGCAGTACCACTTCGGTGTCCGTACTCGAACGCCAGGGTCCAAACTCTTCCCCTATCTCTTTGCGCAGCTCGCGAAAGTTGTAGGTTTCTCCGTTGTAAGCGATAGTCAGACCTGCCTCTGCATCATGCATCGGTTGGTGGCCTGCCGCAGAGAGGTCGATGATCGAAAGACGACGTGCTCCCAAAGCCACCCGCAGATCGTTTTGCGGAGCACCGGGGGCAAATTCAAGGTCAGAAGTTCGCCCAGTACCCGAAGCGGATTGAGAGTTAGAAGTTCGGCCGGCACCCGAAGCGGATTGAGAGTTAGAAGTTCGGCCGGCACCAGGAGGGGAATCAGAGTTAGAAGTTCGGCCAGCACCAGGAGGGGAATCAGAGTTAGAAGTTCGGCCAGCACCAGGAGGGGAATCAGAGTTAGAAGTTCGGCCGGCACCAGGAGGGGAATCAGAGTTAGAAGTTCGGCCGGCACCCGAAGCGGATTGAGAGTTAGAAGTTTGAAATCTAAGATTTGAGATTTGAGAACCGCAATCCGCAATCCGCAATCCGCAATTCGCAATCCCCTCGTCGTCTGGTCCACGGTGCCGAAGCGCCCCTACCATCTGCGCGAGTGCCGCTTCCAGAGACGGCGACGGCTCCGTCTGCGCGTGAGTCAAAAATCCGGCGATACCACACATACGAGATCAGTCAGAATCCGACCGGCAATGAAGCCAAACTTCTTCGCTCTCGATCCGCAAAAGGATTATTAACCGTAGTTTCAGGCCTCATCAGAGTTTGAAGGCTGGCGCTTACCACCTCTTCCGTTCCGATTTCCTTTAAACAGCGCAGTCCTTCAGTGGTGCACACCGAAAGCATGCAACCTTCGCAAGGAACGTGGCGGCGCAAAACAGTGTGACCTGAGCCGTAGGGACTCCAGTGCCCCGGCCAATCCAAGGCCGACATGATCGCGACACAGGGAATCCGCACCGCGGCAGCCAGGTGCATTGTGCCGGTATCATTGCCCACGTACATCCGACAATGTGACAAAGCTGCTGCCGCCTGCCGCACATTCAGGGCACCCGCGGCATTGGCGCCCATTCCCCAAACTTTCAACAAGCGCTCGCCTAAATCCCGATCCTCGGAACCACCAAACACAATCGGAAAGATGTTCGCCTCGGCGATCAACCGCCGGCCAACTTCGGCAAACCTTTCCTCCGGCCAGACTTTTGATGACCATTTGCTGCCCGGGCCGAAGCCAACTATTTGGTTGCTGCCAACTTGCAGGACGTGTTTGGATAGCCATGCTGCGGCCGTTTCCTGTTCTTCATTACTTAGCTCTAAATCGAAATCAACGTTTCCCGATGGCGGTACGGAAACATTACCGAGCGAAATTCTTTGAAGTAAGTGATCCGTTTCGTGTTCCACCGGCGGCAACCCTGCCTCGGATGGCGGCGGAAGGGGAGTCAAGCCATGGTGTCCGATCACCTGGTGAATGCCCGACAGTCTAAAGAACAGGAGATCGCGCCGAACGTCACTAACACTACGGATACGCGGTCCAAGATAGACCAGCAGGTCGTAATGATTTCGACGCAAACGCCGAATTAAGCTTAGGGAATCTGCCAGCCTGCTGCGGGTGTCTGACGAATAAGACAGCCATTCGTCGATCAGGCCATTGGCAGGCAGTATTTGCCGCGCGGTGACGTGCCTTTCGTTGCTGCTGGCGTTACTTAGGAGAGCGATATGCGCCTCAGGAAACGAGCTTCGAATCGCGCGTAACGCAGGCAGGGCGATGAGAGTGTCCCCCAGTTCGCCGATGCGAAAGATCAGGATGCGCTTTGACTGGCTTCGCAATGCCTCTCAGTCACCTTCTTCGGTCTGGAATTGGGAGCCAGGTATTTTGTGACCGTGTCATAACTCGGCTGCCATGCGTCATGAGGTCAGTACCACCGCGCGGTAGCGGGTGGGTGCTGCTCGCACTCACTCAATCCCGTGTCATGAGTCAGTACTGCGCATCAGTCTCGTGTCATGGAGTCAGTACCACCTGGTAGCGGGTGGGTCCTGCTCGCACTCACTCAATCCCGTGTGATGAAGTCAGTACTGCGCATCAGTCTCGTGTCATGGAGTCAGTACCACCTCGCGGTAGCGGGTGGGTCCTGCTCGCACTCACTCAATCCCGTGTCATGAGGTCAGTACTGCGCATCAGTCTCGTGTCATGGAGTCAGTACCACCGCGCGGTAGCGGGTGGGTCCTGCTCGCAC
>Ga0187893_10005742_pt1 | contig 21930 bp, 20 predicted proteins | sample MA1701074metaG_FD_139574 | JGI IMG/M metagenome (GOLD analysis project Ga0187893, IMG submission 139574) | White microbial mat communities from a basaltic lava cave in the Kipuka Kanohina Cave System on the Island of Hawaii, USA - MA170107-4 metaG ...
CGAAAGCGAGTTGCGGCGACTCGTGTGGAACGACGACGCGCAGGTTCACTGCTACGCGGCGCTGGTGCGGTATCAGCGCAACGTCGGCCGGCGGATCGACGAACTCGCCCGCGAAGCCATGCGGGTGCTCGCGGCAAGCCGCGAACCGGGCGGCGACGGCTGCTGGGCGCTGACCGAAGCGCTGCTCGTCGACGAGCGCGCGTCTGCGTGGGAACGGATGCGCGCGCTCGTGGAAAACAACCAGCTCGCGACCGCGAAGCGGCTGGTCGCCTTTCTGCCGAAATTCGATTCGGCGCAGATCACGCTCGCGATCGACCGGCCCGCCGCGTGGCTTGGCGCCAATGAAAAGCGGCTCGAATCGATGCGCGAACTGGCGCACATTGCCACGTCACGACTGGCGCGCGACGAGCCGAACCAAGCCGCGCGCTGGGCCGCGCAACTCGATGCACATCTGACGACCGAATCGCGCGCGCAACTGTGGGGACGCATCGGGCATATGGCTGCGTTCAAGCTGATGCCCGAGGCGATCGAGTGGTATCGCAACGGCGGCGCGCTTACCGGCGTGGCCCCGCTGACCGCGCGCGCCGATGAAGTGCTGGAGTGGCAGGTGCGCGCCGCATTGCGCGGATCGAAGAACGGCAGCGACTGGGCGATGGTGCGCGCCGCGGTCGAACGGATGCCGGACGCACTGAAGCGCGACCCGGCGTGGACTTACTGGCGCGGTCGCGCGTACCTCGCGGAAGGGCGCACGCTCGACGGGCAAGACATCCTGCGACTGATCGCCGGACAGTTCAGTTTCTACGGGCAGCTCGCCGCGGAGGAACTGGGGCGGCCGATCGTCGCGCCGCCGCCGCCCGCCGAGCCGCCGGCGCCCGAACAGGTCGCGGCATTTGCGCCGATCGCCGGTTACGCGCGCGCTTTCAGGTTTCACGAACTGGGCATGCGCCTCGAGGCAAGCCGCGAGTGGAGCTGGGAAATCCGCCGCGCCAACGAAGGCCGCGGATTGAGCGATCGCGAACTGATCGCGCTGGCGGAGTTCGCACGCAGTCGCAATTTTCTTGACCGCATGATCAGTTCGTCGGAGCGCACGCGATCCGAACTGGACTTCGGCCAGCGCTATCCGTCGCCGCATCGCGAATCGCTGGCGCGCCACGCAAAAGCCGCGGCGCTGGACGAGACGTGGTTGTATGGGCTGATCCGGCAGGAATCGCGCTTCATCGCCGATGCGCGTTCTTCCGCCGACGCGCAAGGACTGATGCAGCTGATGCCGTCGACCGCGCGTTACGTGGCCCGGCGCGTCGGCATGAACGACTATCAAGCCACGCGGATCGCGGAACTCGATGTGAATCTGCGCCTGGGCACGAGCTACCTGCGTTATGTGCTCGACGATCTCGACGGCCATCCGATTCTGGCCACGGCCGCGTACAACGCCGGACCCCGACGCGCGCGCGAATGGCGCGCGTCACTGGCGCGGCCGGTCGAAGGCGCGATCTTTGCCGAGACGATTCCGTTTGCCGAAACGCGTGAGTACGTGAAAAAGGTAATGTCAAATTCGGTGTGGTACGCAGCGCTGTTCGAAGGACGGGCGCAGTCGATGAAGTCGCGTTTGGGCAGCATCGCACCGAAGGATGCGGGGCAAACCGAGCTGCCGTAGCGTCGTCGGTAGATATGGTTAGATATGGAGGGGTCAGAGCCGAATTTCGCGTCGCGCTTTGCCGGCTCGTTGGCGCCGGGCCGAAATTCGGGTCTGACCCCATGGTCTGGCTTCGGGTCTGACCCCAATGGTTAGGAATGTCCTCGTCCTCGGCGGCTCGGGATTCATCGGCCGCTATGTCGTTAACCTGCTCGTCGCGCGCGGCTGCCGTGTGCTCGTGCCGTCGCGCCGGCGCGAGCGCGCGCGGCATTTGATCCTGCTGCCTACGTGCGATGTGGTCGATGCCGACGTGTATGACGACGCCACGCTCGAGCGGCTGGTGGCCGGACAACATGCGGCGATCAATCTGATCGGCATCCTGCATGGCGACAGGGCGGCGTTCACGCGCACGCACGCCGAACTGCCACGACGGCTGATTGCCGCGTGTGCGCGCCATCGTGTGCGCCGGCTCGTGCACATGAGCGCGCTTGGCGCCGACGAAAACGGACCATCGCTGTATCAGCGCAGCAAGGGCGCGGGCGAGGCGCTGGTGCGCGCGTCGACGCAGAACTGCACGATTTTCCAGCCGTCGGTCGTGTTTGGCCGCGAGGATCGCTTCCTGAATCTGTTTGCGATGCTGGCGAAGTTTGCGCCGCTGCTGCCGATCGGCTGCGCGGACGCGAAGTTCCAGCCGGTGTGGGTCGAGGACGTTGCGCGCGCTGTGGTCAATGCCATCGACAACGAAGCAACGTACGGCAAGACCTACGAGCTGGCCGGTCCGAAGATCTACAGCTTGCGCGAGCTGGCGCGATTTGCCGCCGTCGCATCGGGTCATCCGCGCCCGGTGCTCGCGTTGCCCGAGACGCTTGCGCGCTGGCAGGCGCGGTTGATGGAGCTGGCGCCCGGAGAGCCACTCTTGTCGCGCGACAATCTCGACTCCATGAAACGCGACAACATCGCAAAGCTGCAGCCGTTTCAGCCTGCGCCCGAACTCGGGATCGGCATCACGCCGATGGAGCCCGAAGCGGTGATCTATCTGGCCGGACTGCATCCGCGCACACGCTTTGGCGGTTGGCGGGCGCGGGCGCGGCGGTGATCGGATAGACGAGCCGCGGGTCTTCTGCGGCGGGCTACTGCGAATCCAATGAAGTCCTACCAGGTCGGCGGCTCGGTCCGCGATGCATTGCTCGGCCGCGCGCTCAGCGATCGTGACTGGGTTGTGGTCGGCGCCACGCCTGAGCAGATGATCGCCGCCGGCTATACGCCGGTCGGACGCGACTTTCCGGTGTTTCTGCATCCGGTCACGCGCGAGGAATACGCGCTCGCGCGTACCGAACGCAAGACCGCGCCCGGTTATCACGGCTTCGCTTTCCACGCGGCGCCGGGTGTGACGCTGGAGCAGGACCTCGCACGGCGCGACCTGACGATCAACGCGATGGCGCGGGATGAGTCCGGCGCGTTGATCGATCCCTTTGGCGGCGCGGCCGATGTACGCGCGAAGGTGCTGCGCCATGTCAGCGACGCGTTCGCCGAAGACCCCGTGCGCATCCTGCGCGTGGCGCGATTCGCGGCGCGACTGCACGATTTCTCGGTCGCGCCGGCCACACTCGATTTGATGCGCAAGATGGTCGACGCCGGTGAAGTCGACGCGCTGGTACCCGAACGCGTGTGGCAGGAACTGGCGCGGGGCTTGATGGAAGCGAAGCCGTCGCGCCTGTTCGAGATGCTGCGCGATTGCGGCGCGCTGGCGAAGCTGCTGCCCGAGATCGATCGCTTGTGGGGCGTGCCACAACGTGCCGATGCGCATCCGGAAGTGGATACCGGCGTGCACCTGATGCTGGTGCTTGACATGACGGCACGCATCGACGCGCCGCTGCCGGCGCGCTGGGCTGCGGCGCTGCACGACCTCGGTAAAGGTACGACACCGCGCGACATGTGGCCGCGCCATATCGGCCATGAAGAGCGCAGCGTTGAACTCGCGGATGCCGTGTGCGGACGCCTGCGCGTGCCGGCGGACTGTCGCGACGCCGCGCTGCTTGCTGCGCGCGAACACGGCAACATTCATCGCGCGGTCGAGCTCGACGCTACCGCCACCGTGCGGCTGCTGGAGCGTTGCGATGCGCTACGGCGTTCGATCTTGTTTGAGCACGTGCTCGATGCGTGCGAGGCGGATTGGCGGGGCCGCACCGGACATGCCGAAGATTCTTTCGCGCAGCGAGCGCGCCTGATGGTGGCGCTCGAGGCCGCACGCTCGATCGACGCGGGAGCGATTGCGGCGCGCTTTCCCCCCGACGCCGGCCTGCGTATCGCGCAGGCGGTGCATCAAGCGAGAATCGAGGCAGTGCGCCGCGCGTTGACGCCCAACTGATCAAGGGAAGCTCAAGAGCTACTTCGAATCGTACGTATCGGATCCCAACGCCGCCGCCACCGCGGCCAGCCCATCCCAGTACGGCAGTAACACGCGTGCGGTTTCGAATCCGAGCTTGCGATAGCTCTCCCACTGCGCCTCGTCGAAGAACTGGTCGCTCGTGGGCTGCTGCGGAAAGTTCTGCTGTTCGCGTGCATAGAGCTTGATGTCCACCGGCATGAAATCAGCGACGACCGGTTTCACGACGACCAGCAAGGAGCACTGCTTCGTGCCCGGATACTTGACGAAAGCGAGCAGCGCGCAGCACGCGCCGCGCTCGTCTTTCTTGGAAAAATCTTCCAACGTACCGAAGCGCGACGCCGCGTCGATGTGCTCAGGCAGCCAGCGTTCGGCAAACACCTGCAGTTCCGCGCGATCGAGGAAACACAGCTCGGCACCGAAATCAACGCGCGCGCGCCGCACGAGGTTTTGCAAGTCGGGGAAGCGGTAGCCCGGATCGGCGCCATTGTCGGAACAGACGATCAGCGGCACGCGCCGGCGAATCAGCTCATAGGCGGCGGTGTTCTCAAAATGACCGCCGTCGGAAAGATTCCAGCGTGCGCCGCGCCGGCCATAAAAGCCGCCGGTGATTTCCTGTCGCACAAGGTCGAACGTCTTCAGCGAACTGTCGCGCGCTTCGGCGCGCATCAACGGCGCGGTCTGCCACCAGTACGCGAGCCGCGCGTTGATCAGCCACGCAATCACCGAGAAGCCGGTCAACGACAGTCGGCCAAGCCCGGTCGAAACCGCAGCGCCCGAGACCGCGGCCCACTGTCCCAGCGAGAGCCGCTCGCACAACGCCTGCGGCGATGTTTCCACGGTCGTTTCGTCTTCGTCCGCGGCCATCACGTAGGTGCCGATGTGATTCGGCTGCGTGCGCCATCGATAGAACGTATCGCCGACGCCGAGTCCCGCCGGTCCGACCGCCAGCGGCAATCCCTTGCGGTCTTCGCGCGTCAGCGCCGAGGTGCGGCTGCGACTTTCGTTCAGCGTGACGTTGATCAGATGCAGCGGCGCGCACGATTGCGCGCCGTAATAGCTGGAGAGCGCCACGTCGTCATCCGGATGCGTTTCGGAGACGAAGAGTTTTTCCAGCGCGCGCACGGCGACCTCGGAACCCACCGGCATCCGGGCATCGCGCGCAGCCTTCGCAAACTCGCGCAGTCGCACGAAGTTGGCAGCGCCAAGAAAGGTGCGGGTCAATCGCGCCGCGTAGAAGCGGTGGAACGTCGAGTTGTTCAGAAACCCCAGGCTCTCGCGCGCCAGGAACACGAGCAGCAGCCACGCGGCCAGCGCGCCCGCAAGCAGCGCCGCGTGCCACGTGGTGAGGCCCGCATCCGGCGCGCGCAGCGTGCCGAACCAGCGCGGCCACGCGTAGCTCCAGACGACAAACTGCAAGACCGCGACGTAAAACGCGGCGAGCGCCAGCAGCGCCAGCACACCGGCGATGAGCGCGGTCGGACGCTGGTATCGCATCAGCGTCTGCTTCCACGCGCGCGCGTCGGCGCCGAGGGTCGCTTCGGCCAGTCTGCGCAGAAGTACCAGCACTACGGCAAGCGCGCCGCCACCGGAACCCAGTGCCGCCCACTCGATCGTCTGCGCGCGCAGCGCCGCGACGTAAATCGTCTGTCCGATCGAATCGACGAGCCCGATCGCGGCCAGCGCAAGTACCAGCTTGAGCACCCACGTCAGCCCCTGTGTGAGCTTGAGCCGCGCACGCGCCACCTTGACTTGTTCGGTTTGCCAACCCGCACCGAGCTTGTTGTTCAGCCAGCCGTCGCGCACGGCAATGGCAGCCACCGCGAGATAGGCGCCGTACACGAGCAGCCATGTGACCGGATTGGCGCGCTGTCCATACGACAGCAAGGGCACGAGCAGCGCGACGCACGCAACGAGCAGCCACCAAGGTCCGACCTGGATCACGCGTTCCTCGGCCGACATGAAGTCCTTGTTCTCCTGCCGGTACACGATCCAGTAGGCGAGCACCAGAGGACCGGCCAGCATGAGCAGCGGCGCCAGGGTGATCCACACAATCGGGCTCCACCACAGATCGAGCGATGGGGCCGGCACGTCAGCGGCCCACCCAAACGCGTTGAGATTCCAGTCGCGTTGCGAGGCGAACGAAAGTTCGATCCCGTGCAATGCCAGCCGCAAACCGTAGGCGAGAAACGCCGCGCCGAGCAGCGCCAGCCCCAGCACGTAGTGGACGCCGGCGAGCGATCGCAGATAAAACGCCGCCAGAAACAGCGTGTCGGCGATACCGCTGGGCGTCAGATAACGACCGTTCTCGCGCAGCCAGCGCAGTGGATGAAATGCACGCGCGGCCGTTTGCGGTTCTGGTCCAGCTCCACCCTCGGTCGCGGAACCGAATTCGAGCGTCGCGGCATCGGCGTGCGCGGGGCTGCACAGCAACTGCTCGACGCGCTCGGCTGCCTGCAACGGCGTTTCCTGCGCTTCTTGGCCCTTCAGCGAATCGGGCACCGCGCCGGTGTTCAATCGCGGCAGAAAGAGGCTTCCGACGAATGCGCCCGCATAACCTCCGCCCGAGACCGTCGACAGGTAGTCGATGTGCGGCAGTCGCTTCGCGTCGGCGACACCTTGGATGAAGCCGAGAGAAAACGTTGCGCTGCGTATGCCGCCGCCGGACAGCGCCAATCCTGCCAGCGGTGCATCAGCCGTCGGCGCCCGCGTGCCCCATCGCTCGCGGCGGTGCTTGATGAGCTCCCGTTCGCGGGCTGCGTCGAAACCGTTCATCAAAAGGCAGGATGCAGGATTCGGGATTCAGGATTCAGCGGTGACTTCGCAATCAAAACAGTGTGCCGATGAGAAAGGCGATCAACGCCAACAGTACCGTGCTGGCAAACGGAAACAGATACTCGCGTTTGCCGATGCGCAGTCGCAGATCTCCCGGCAGGCGGCCGACGCCGAGGCGTTGCAGCCAAGGCTGCAACGCAGTCAGCACGATCAGGGCGAGAAAAAGCGTAACGAGAAAACGCATCGGTTGCTGAATCCTGCATCCTGAATCCTGCATCCTTCCTTTTACAGCGTATCGCGCCGATCGCCCTGCGCAAAGCCGACAAGCGGCGCCTCGATCCCGCGACCGACCGCGAGCACCTTGAACAGCTCACCCATTTCGGCCTCGGACAACAGGCGTTTCGCCTGCGCCGCGCGTTGCGGCGTGTGCTCATCGCGCACCAGGTCAAGCAGGCCGCAGTTGAGCAGAAAGCGCGCCTGCGTGCAGTAGCCCAGCACCTCGAGTCCGACAGCGCTCGCGGAATCCGCCAGCGCGCTGAAATCGACGTGCGCGGTCAGATCGTTCAGCCCGGGTAGCCAGAAAGGATCGGCGTGCGCGCGATGGCGGTGGTGACACATGATCGTTCCCATAAGGCGCTGCGGGTGGTAGTACTCGCGCCGCGGGAAACCATAGTCGATCAGCAGCGCGGCGCCGTGACGTAGCCAGGTACCGAGAGACGCCACCCACCCACGCGCGACGGTTCCGATCTCTGACGCATAACCATCGGCCAGCACGCCGCAATGCGCTTCGATTTCGCCAACCGCTTGCGCCAGTGGCGTCGGCGCCGGCCGCTCCTTGAACACAAAGCGATCGCCGTCCAGCGCAACACCGCGTTCGCTGGCCTTGCCGCCGCGTTTATCGAACAACTGCACCGGCATCACATCCATAACTTCGTTGGCAATGATGACACCGTCGAAATCGACCGGCGGCGTATCGAGCCACGTGACCGGCCGGCTCGCCAGCAGCGATCGCTGGCGCGCGCGCAACTCCGGCGAGACTTCGACGATGAAATACCGTTCGATTCTCGTCGCCGCCAACAGATCGCGCGCGAGCGCGCCCGAGCCGGCGCCGAACTCGAGAACCTGCGGCGCAACGAGTTCGAACAACTGTTCGATCTGCGCCGCGAGCGCGCGGCCGAACAACGGCGAGATTTCCGGCGCAGTGACGAAGTCGCCGCCGCTGGCCGCGTCACCGAACTTTTGCGTGCCCGCTGCGTAGTAGCCGAGACCCGGCGCGTACAGAGCGAGCTGCATGTAGCGATCAAAACCAATCCAGCCGCCGGCAGTCCTGATGTCGTCGCGGATCAACCCCGCAAGCCGCGCGCTGTGCGCGGCGGCATCAGCGGTCGGTTGCGGAAGGTTCGATCGATCCATGGCCCTACAGTGTCGCGCATCGGGTCTCAACGCTCGACGCGCAACGCTAGACTTCATTCATGCAGGCACGCGCGAAACAGAAGCCGCACGTTGCGCTCGTCACCGGCGCGGCAAAACGCATCGGGCGCGCGATTGCGCTGGCGCTGGCGCGCGACGGCTGGGACATTGGCGTGCACTACGCGACATCGCGCGAGGCAGCCAAGCAAACAGTCAGCGATATCGAAGCGATGGGCCGCAGGGCGGTTGCAATCAATCGCGATCTCGGCGTCGAACGCGGCGTGCGCAGCATGCTCGCCGAATGCGCGGCCGAGCTGGGCGCCGTCACGTGTGTCGTCAACAACGCGGCGCTGTTCGAATACGACACGCCGGCGCGCTTCAAGATCGATGCGCTGCTCAAACACACGCGCGTAAACACCGCCGCGCCGCTGTTGCTCGCGCAAAGCCTGCATACCTCGCTCGACGCCGACGGGCGCGGTGTCGTCATCAATCTGCTCGACCAGAAGCTCTTTAACCCGAACCCTGATTTCCTCAGCTACACCTTGTCGAAATCGGCGCTGCACTACGCGACGACAGTGCTGGCGCAGGCGTTCGCGCCCAGGCTGCGCGTGGTCGGCGTCGCCCCCGGCATCACGCTCCCGTCGGGCAAGCAGACGGAAGCCGGGTTCGACGCTGCGCATGCGAAGACGCCGCTCGGACGCTCGAGCACGCCGGAGGACGTGGCGCGCGCGGTCGTCTATCTGGCGCGCGCCGAGGCGGTGACCGGATCGGTGTTGCTGGTCGATGGCGGCCAGCACCTGGTGCCGAGCGAACGCGATGTCATGTTCTTGACCGAGCCCGAGCGGCAGCGAGCCCCCGAGCAGCAGCGAGCCACACCATGAGTTGGTGGCAGGATTCGCGCCTCGCCGTGTGCCGCCGCATTTTTCTGCGCGAGGCGGTGTTCGTCGCATCGATCGGCGTGCAGGCGAGCGAACGCGCAGCATCGCAACGCTTGCTGATCGACGTCGACGTGTTCGTTCCGCTGGCGCTTTCGACGCCGAGCCACGACCGCATCGACGAGGTGATCGACTACGACTTCGTTCGCGCTGCCATTCGCAGCCGGATCGCGCAAGGACACGTGAATCTGCAGGAGACGCTGGTCGACGATGTCGCGCGCGGCCTGCTCGCTCGCCCGGGTGTCGTCGCGGTACGCGTCGCTTCCAGCAAGCCCGACGTGTACGACGACGTCGACGCGGTGGGTATTGAGGTTTTCCTGTTTAAGGATTGAACGATGAGCACTCAGCTGCACACGCAATTGCTGCGCCTTACCGGCAAGGCGGTTGCTGACTTCAACATGATCGAGGACGGCGACCGCGTGATGGTGTGCCTGTCGGGCGGCAAGGACAGCTACGGCCTGCTCGATCTGCTGCTCGCGCTGCGCGAGCGCGCGCCGATCGACTTCGAACTGATCGCGGTCAACCTCGACCAGAAGCAACCTGGATTTCCGGCGCACGTGCTGCCGGCGTATCTGACAACGCGCGGCGTGCCGTTTCGCATCGAAACGCAGGACACGTATTCGATCGTCAAACGCCTGGTTCCCGAAGGCAAGACCATGTGTTCGCTGTGCTCGCGGCTGCGGCGCGGCGTGCTGTATCGGGTAGCGGGCGAACTCGGCGCGACGAAGATCGCGCTGGGACACCATCGCGACGACATCCTCGGCACGTTCTTTCTGAATCTCTTCTATGGCGGTCGGATGAAAGCGATGCCGCCGAAACTCGTTTCCGACGACGGCAAACACATCGTGATCCGCCCGCTCGCCTATGTGCGCGAGGCCGATCTCGCACGCTACGCGCGTGCGCAAGAGTTTCCGATCATCCCGTGCAACCTGTGCGGCTCGCAGGAGAACCTGAAGCGCAAAGAGGTCAAGCGCATGCTGGTCGAATGGGAGCGCGAACAGCCCGGACGCGTGCGCAACGTCTTCAACGCGCTGGCGCGCGTGACGCCGTCGCACCTGATGGATGCGGCGCTGTACGACTTCAAGTCCTTGCGCGCGAGCGGAGTGGCGGATGCCGATGGCGATATCGCGTTCGATGAGTCGCCGTGCGGCGCGGCCGAAGTCAACGCCGCATTTGACGGTTTGCATCGCGCCGAACCGACCGCGCGCGCGGAGCACGCGGTCAGTCTCGGCAATGCAGCTTGACCACCCGCTCGGATCGCGAGGCATCGACCTCGTGCTTCCCATAAGAGCGGGTGCAGAAGCTTCGAGCCAACGCCACAATCAGCGCGGTTGCGAACAGAAAGATCGCGTGCGCGGCGCGCATATCGCGGGCTGAATGGGTAACCATGATTTCTCTTTTGTCGAGCGCGATTCAGTGCGAATCGAGTGCGACAAGGTAGGGGCGTCGGCGTTACTGCGCCGTTACCGCACGAAGTGCTTCAGGTCTTCAGCCGGCGGCGCGCCGATCTCGACTGCAAGCGACAAGCCTTGTGCCGCGTGTTCAAGTGCCTGCTCGCCTTCACCCATGAACTCGGCAGCTTCGGCCAGCACGGCGAGGGCGCTCGCGCGAGCGGCCGCATCGTGCGCCAACGCAAGCGCCGCTTGCGCAAAAGCGCGCGACTGATCCGCGCGATCGATCAGCAGCGCTGCACGCGCCGATCGCAGTTCGATGTCGAACCGCTCCTTGTCGTCCGGCTGCGGCACGTTTTGCACGCACTCCGCCGCCCGGCGCAGCAATACCAGTTCCTCCGCACGACGCGACAGGTCGAGCGCCTGCTGCGCGGCCCGTTGCCAGGCCGCGCCGGCGCGCTGCCACTCGCGCGCCGCCTGCCAGTGAAAGGCGGCATCGATCGCGGCCGTGCCGAGTCTGTCGAGGTATTCCGCGATCGATTGATGCAGGGACCTCGCAAGAGTCGATGGCATCGAGCGCTGCGTTGCTTCCAGCATCAGGTCATGCGCAAAGTGGTTGTCCCGAATGACGTGCGCTTCGACGAGTTCGTTCCAGGGGTCGCTCAAATCGAGTCGATGTTTCCCAAGCACGTGGCCGGCAAGCTCGACGCTGAAGTTCTTGCCCGCCAGTGCAGCGACGCGCGCAAGCGACAGCGCCACCGCGCCCAGCCGGTTCAGGCGCGTCTCTATCAACTGCCCGACGTTGGCCGGCGCCGGCAGCGCTTTGCCGGTGCGCGCGAGCGCCGCTCCCGGCTGCAACAGTGCGAGCAGCGTTTCGAGGATGAACAGCGGATTTCCGCCCGTGTGGCCATGCAGCGCGTGCGCCCATGCGCGTGCATCCACATCCGGCAGCGCCAGCGACTCGAGCAATGACAGCACCGCGACCTCGGTCAACGGTGCGAGCGCGATGCGTAGCGGAGCAGACGCGTCCTTCGCGGCAAGCCACTCGTGCGCGGCCGGTGGCAATTCGTGATCACGCGCGCCGAGCAACCAGCGCAAATTCAATCCGTCGCCGCGCGTGATGCCGGGCAGAAGATCCAACGATTCGGCGTCGGCAAACTGCAGGTCATCGAGTACCAGGCCGGCAAGGGGAGCGGCTTCATTGCGCGTGGCTTCGGCGAGATAGAGGCACGCGTCAAGCGCACGGAGTTCACGTCGCCGGCCGGCGTGGGTCCGGACTCGAACTCAGGTGACACACGCGCAAGTTCCCGTTTTGCCCAGTCCTGCGCCGGCGCTTTGTAGTTTGCCTGGAGCTTGCTCAGCAGACGCGCCAGAAACGCATGCGGCAGGCGCCCATCGTCGGGCCGGCTGCCAACAATCACGACGCCGGCGCGCGCGGCCGCGAACTCCGTCAGCAGCCGCGACTTGCCGATTCCCGGTTCTCCGATGACCAACGCCACTTGCTGCGCCTGCCATGCCATCTCGAGCGCGCGCCATTCGGCTTCGCGGCCGATCAGTTTCGGCGGGCGCAGCGCCGCGAGCGGGCGCGGCTTCGGCGAAATCTTGTCCAGCACACCGCCCGCTCTTATCAGTTCCGCCAACTCGCGCGTGGCGGCACCGGGCGCCGCGCCAAGATGCCGCCGCAACAGATCGGTGCAATGCGCGTAAGCCGCCAGTGCGGCGGCGCGGTCGCCGCGCAGATAGTGCAGGCGCATCAGCCGGCGATGGGTCGACTCCGCCAGTGCATCTTCGTTGACCAGACGCTCGGCTAGTCGCAACGCACGCGCGATCTGCCCCTGGCTTTCCAGTAGCGCAGCGAGCGCATCAAGCGCGGCTCGACGCCACCTCGAACTCTCTCGCGCGCGTGACTGACCCAATCGGCGAGCGCGCCGCAATCGCTGTAGTCCAGTTGCCCGAGCAGTTCGCCGTCGGCCGCTTGATCTTCGGTCGCGATGCGATTCGCGGTCGCGTCCAGGTCATGCGGGACTTCGCTCCCAAGCGCAAGCGTGTCGCCGGCGGTTACCACTTCACCGCCGGCGATTTTCTTCAACCGATGCAGCCGTTGGCGCAGGTTGTTGCGCGCGCCATCGGCATCGACGTCAGGCCATAGCAGGGCGGCCGCTTTCGCGCGCGGCGTCGGCCCTTCCAGCGCCAGAAATGCTAGCAGCGCAGCATCCTTGCGTTCGAGTGCGTGGATCTTTTCGTCGCCGAGAGTCAACTGCGGTGGGCCAATGAGTCTCAGCCGCACAAGCAGGCGCGTCGGTGTTATTTGCAGCTGCCCACCGCGTCAGCGCGATTCAACGCGCCGCACTACGGCGTTTTGCCCAGGGCGCTGACAATAGCCCAGCCGCTTAGCGTCAGAACGAAGCGCCGCTCCCATACAACACGTGATTCGCGCGCATCCAACGCGGGAAAACGCGGCACGATGCCGATCATGCAATCCACCGCGTTGCCGGCCGCGGCGCGGCAGTTGAACTTCAGCACCTCGGTGACCTCGGGTCGAAAGACCGCCGCCAGCCGATGCGCGGCGGCGTCGGTGGAATTCGCGAAAGAGTCGAAGCGGGAGTCGACCGCCAGTTCGCGAGCCAGCAGCGTGCGGACTTCTTCGGCATTGGGCTGCGCGGGTGGCACCGGGATGTCCGGTGTTGCGCAGGCGGCGATCATGAGCGTCACGGTCGGCGCGAGCCAGGATCCGATGTTGTTGCGTTTTCTTGAGGTCATGGTTCGCTCCGCCCGCGCGCGGAAAAAAACCAGCCGCCACGAGCGTAGATTTGTTCGTGGCGGCCGGCGGGACAGGCGCCGATACGGGCGCCAGCGAGACAACCGCCTACTTCTTTTTCTCCGCGGGTTTCGCGCCGCTGATTTCCTTCGACGCTTCGGTCGTACCGCCCTGCACACCGAGTCTGCCGCCGGTGCCAAGACCACCGCGCACCGTTTGCGCCTTGTAGTTGCGCAGCGCCTTGACCATCTGGTTGTACGAGTCGGCGAACGCAGCGGTGATGATCTTGCCTTCCGGCGTGTTGGAAAAGCCGCTCGCCCCCGCGCCGAGTCCACCCCCCCACGCCGCACCGAGAAAGCCGAAGTCGAAGTTCTTCGCGTTGCCCTCCGCGGCCGAAATCTGCACGCTGGAGCGGTTGTCGATCAGCAGCAGCGTTGTGGCCGCTTCATTGGATTTCATGCTGCCCGCAGCAACACCAACCGCGGCACCCAGAAGCCCGAGGCCGCCGACGGCTCCGCGGACACCCGATGTCCCTTTGGCACTGAACTGAATGCTCGGGTTCATTGTGTAGTCGGCCGCGACCATCTGGCCCTTGCCGAAATTGCTCCCCTCGCGCGTTTCGCCCGACTGTTCCAGTTTGCGTTCCTGCATCACGTTGGTCATTGCGCGGCCGCGCTCGACGACCACGAAGCAGTTCGACTGCTGGATCATCATTCGCAACACGGGCACGGTCGAACCCAGACGCGGATAGCGGCCGTAGTACTCGCGCCACCAGCCGGCGCTCTGGTCTTCGACAACGGCCAGCGTGCCGAGCGTTTCTTCGCACTTCTCGAGTTTCGAATTGGCGTTTTCAGACGTAGCACCGCCGGCTGCGCCGGTTACCGTCTGGCCGCTCGCGCCGCCCATCGTCGGTGTGGTTGCCAGACACCCGGCCAGCGCCATAGCGATCGCCGAAGCCAGCGCGGTTCGAACCGCAATTTCGCCGACACGCCCGGCGTCGCGTTGTTGTTTCGTATTCATCTTTGCCTCGCTCTTTCTGAAGTCCGGTCCACCGTGGGCCGGTTCGACTGTGTCCGCAGCCGATGCGTGCAAGGTAGATGAAGGGGCGTTACTGGGGCGTTACTGGCCGCAGAAGCGGCGCCGCTTCAGGTGTGGCAGCGGCGGGTGGCGGTGGTACGGATCCCGCGGTTGGCGGGGTTGCGGTTCAGGAAGCTGTCCTTGAACTCATCTGGCACGTTCGGCAGCGCGATCTCGTTGACGAAGTGCAGCCCTTCGCGAAGGGCCGTTTCGGCTTGCGCCTGCAAGCCGCAGGCGTCGAAACTGCGATAAAGGGTCCAGTAGAAGCAGGAGGCGCCCATTCCGGTCGGAAAAATTGTGCGCGACATGTCGAGTGCATCCGCGGCCCACGCGCTCGCACGCGCCAAGTCGTTCGCCTCTGCCGCTTTGGCCGCTGCCACGCAGAGCGCATGCAGCCGGATGCCGTTAAGTTGCCGGTGTTGGGCGTGCTCAATCGCCCGCGCGCATAGCGCGACCGCCGCATCGGGTCTTTCTGAACTTGTTGCCACTGCGAGCGAGGCGAGCAGGCGCCAGCGAACCGGACACTCTGCGGACCCGGCGTCCGCGCTCGCCTGTATTGCGTAGGAAGCGCCGCTGGGTTCCGTTGCTGTGATTTGCGCGCGCACGATGTTGCGAGCCACCCGCGCTTCGATCGGCGCGGCCGTCGGGATATCGACGAGCAAACGCTGGCAGCGACTTTGTTGGCCTAGCTCCGCGAAGCTAAGCGCAAGCTGATCACCGCAGAACGCGAGCCAAAATGGGCTACCGCCATGACGGAGTGCATTGCGCGTGACATGCAGCAGATCGAGCGCTTCGGCGTGTCGTCCCGCATCGCGCAAGAGGGGTGCGCGGCGTAAGGCATCGCGCGGATTGTTTTGCACCACAGAGTCGCCAAGCCGTTCCGAAAATCGGGCTGCCGTATCCCACAAGCTGACCGCCTCGGCAAGGCGGCCGCTCCAGTAGGCGACCAAAGCGAGATTTCTCTGCGCCGCGTAGACAACGTAGAGGTTGCCGTGGCCTTGCGCGAGGTCGATGACATCGCGATAGGCCGCAACCGCTTCGGCACGGCGATCGGCCAACTCAAGAACGGCGGCGCGATCGCAGAACCAAACGTGCACATTCCATTCATGCCGATTGCGCGCGATCCAGCCTGCCTGCGTGTCAAACAGCGCGAGCGCCTCGTCGGTGCGGCCCCTGTTGCCGAGTGCACACGCCAGTTTGCGCGTCGCGTTAAAGATCATCCATGCGTTGCGGGTCTGTTCGCCGAGCGCGAGCATTTCTCGCGCCGCGACTTCCGCTTCCGCGTCATCGCGACTGAGATTTGCAGCATCGGCCAGGCGGTCGAGCGCCCAGCCTTTGCGGGTGTCGTCGTTGTCAGTGGCGTCGCGCAAGCGCTCGCATACGGCGCGCGCTCCAAGCAGATCGAACGCTTTCAGCTGACACGCTACGAGCTCCTGCATGGCCTCATGCCACCGCGTCCGGTCGCCGCCGGCGTCGTAACAGACGGCGGCGCGCTCGAACATTGCGCCGCTCTCCGCATAGCGCGATGCGGCGGTGCTGGCGCGGGCTGCCGCTTCAAACTGCCGCGCCGCTTCGAGCCAGCTTCCCGCGGCAAACCAGTGCTGCGCGACGCGTGGCGCCGCACCGTCATGCTGTTCGAGATAGGCGGCGATGTCCCGGTGCAGCAACTGCGCAATCGGCGCCGGCACGCCCTTGACCGTCGCTTCGAAAATCAAGTCGTGCGCAAACGCGTTCTCGCGCATCACCTGCGCGTTCTCCAGTTCGCGCCAGGCCTCGGAAAGATCGAGCGGATGCGTCTTCAACACGTGCGCGGCGAGGTCGGCGTTGAAATCCTGACCGGCAATCGCGGCGGTGCGCGCCAGCCGCAACGCGGCGGCGGACAGTAGCGTCAGACGCCGTTCGATCAACTGGCCGACGTTGCCGGGCGCGGGCAACCGCACCGCCGCGCCGGATCGCTGCACGGCGCCGGCGGCCAACACGCTCGACAGCGTTTCGAGGATGAACATCGGATTGCCGCCGGTGTGACGCGCCAGCGGCTCGGCCCAGGCCTTGGCGTCGATCTCCGGCAATGCGAGCGACACGAGCAGCGCTTCGATGCCCGGGACATCGAGCGGGCCCAGCGACACTTCCACCAGCGCATCGGGATCGACCTTGGCGTGCCATTCGGTCAACTGGGTTGGCTTTTCGGCTCCGCGCACGCCGAGTACACAACGCAGCGTCGGCTCGCTGCCCGCATCCACGAGCGCAAGCAACGCTTCCAGCGACGCATCGTCGGCGAAATGCAGGTCGTCGACGAAAAGAGCAGAAAGGCCGGCGCCATGCCACGCACCGAACGCATGCGCGATCGCACGTTGCAGGCGGACCGTTTCGAGCTTTTCAGCCGGCGCGGCGCCGAGCTCGGGCAACAGACGCGCGAACTCAGCCAGCGCCCATGCCTCGAGCGTCGCCGCGAAGCGCTGGTGCGCGGTGCGCAGCAGTCGCGCGAGCAACGCGTACGGGACGCGCGCATCGCCAGGCCGGCTGCCGGTTGCCAGTACGCCGTCGCGCGCCGCGGCGAAGTCGGTCATCAGGCGAGTCTTGCCGATACCGGGTTCGCCGATCAACAGCGCGATGCGCCCCAGCTGCCAGGCGATTTCCAGCTGGCGCCACTCCGTGTCGCGGCCCACCAGTCGCGGCGGGCGCAGCACCGCCACCGGCTTCGGCGCGTGCACCGGCTGTGGCAATGCGCCGCTCGCCTGCACGAGCGCCGCGAGATCGAGCGTTTCTTTGGCCGGCGCGGCGCGCAGATTGCGCCTGAGCACATCCTTGCATCGCTCGAATGCCGCCAGCGCCGCCGCGCGATCGCCGCGCAGATAGTGCAGCCGCATCAAGCGGCGATGCGCGTGCTCGAGCAGCGGATCGGCGGCGACCAGGCGTTCGGCGTACTGAAGTGCGAGCGCGATATGGCCGTCGGTTTCAAGGCGGGAGGCGATCTCCGCAAGCGCGTTACGGCGCGCGTTGCGCCATTGTTCGCGCGCAACGGCGATCCACTCCGCCAGATCTTCACAGTCGTCGTAGCTTTCGTTGCCAAGCAAGTCGCCGCTGGCGGCGGCCGCCTCTTCGCTGAAGCGCTGTGACAGCGCTGCCAGATCATGCGCGACGCCGTCCGCCAGCCGCAGCACGTCGTTGGCCGTGAGCACCAGATCGAGGCCCGCTTTGCGGCGCAGTCGATGCAGGCGCTGGCGCAGATTGTTGCGCGCTGACTCAGCGTCCACATCTGGCCATAGCAGGGCGGCCGCGCGGGCACGTGGCGTAGACCCGTCGACGACGAGTAGCGCCAGCAACGCCGCGTCTTTGCGCTCGAGCGCATGCGCGGCGCCGCCGGCGAGAACGAGCCTGGGCTCGCCCAGCAGTACGACCTGGGCCTGCGCCGAATTTGTTGATGTTGTAGCGGCCGTCCCCACTGGCAGCTCCGCAAAAACGCAATAGCAGACGCGCGTGCAGATCGCTGCGCGAAGCGATGCGCAGCTCACCGCGCCCCCGAATGCGCGTCGTGCGCCGGAGCATAGACGGTCTTCCCCTTCGTGCACCCGAAAACGGTGTAAGGGGAAGACCGTTACCGGTGCGTTACGGTCGGACGCCAATCACTATCAAAGCACCGTCAGTCGCGCCGAACGGCTCGTCACGCAGGCGATGTCGTTGCAGACGCGCACCGAAAAAAGCGCGCCGTCGTCGGCCGCCGAGGTCGGCGGCGTGGTGTACGAAAAGCTCGTGGCACCGCCGATATCAGCGCCGTTGCGACGCCACTGAAAACGCAGCGCCCCGGTGCCCGCCACGCCGACCGCGAATCTGGCCGACGATCCCGCGGTCACGGTCTGATCCTGCGGCTGCTGCGTGATGTCGATGCCGCCGATGGCTATATCGCCGTCGGTGCCGATGGAGACATAGCAGCCCGCCGCGAGCAAAACGACGGCATAAGGCGCGAGTCTCAATAGCCATTGCATGTTCGGGTAACGTGGCGCCGGACGTCCTTGGTTGACCGCCACGATGAAACAGGACGCTACGCCGTTCGATCCGCTGCTGCTGGATTTCCCCGACCGCTTTGAGTCGGAGCGCCTGCTGCTGCGCGCGCCGCGGCCGGGCGATGGTCAGACGGTCTATGAAGGCGTCGTCGAGACGCTGGACGATCTGCGGCGGATTCCGAGTTCGATGATCTGGGCGCAAGAGCCGCCGGCGGTCGAGAAGCAGGAAGCGTTCTGCCGGCGCGGCGCGGCGGGCTGGATTCTGCGCACCGATTTACCGCTGCTGCTGTTTCGCAGGTCCGACCAGGCCCATGTCGGCGGTTGCGGTTTGCACCGCTTTGACTGGCAAACGCGGGTGTTTGAAATCGGCTGGTGGTGCCGCAAGCGGTATCAGGGACAGGGATTTATCACCGAAGCGGCACGCGCGACGATCGAGTTCGCGTTCGCACATCTCGGCGCCCGTCGGGTCTGGGCGCTCGCGGACGAGGCGAACGACAAAAGCTGGCGCGTTGCCGAACGTGCCGGGCTGATCTACGAAGGAACACTTAAGAGCGAACGCGCCGACCCGGATGGAACGCGGCGCGATATGCGCGTGTACGCGATTACGCGCTGACAGCTGGCGGATGCTGCGCTCAGAGAATCAACAGCAATAGAGCGGAGGCGCCCAGCAAACACCAGTTTGTCGCGTGCGGCCAGATTCCGTGCACGCGTGCGCGCCGTTGGCGCTCGGCGCGCAACGACTGTTGCAAGTCGGCCTCAAATTCAGCCCACCGCTCTTCGCTCCAGACGGCCATTTCGACGGCGGGTTGCGTCGCTTTCATGTCCCTGCCCCTTCCCGGATGGATTGACCACATACGCGTGAATCCGAGTTTCGGATGCGCGGGCACGTCTGTCTGCCGAAATTACGACACGCGCGCGGGGAAAAATCACCGCGGCGGCAGGGGGATGTGCTCGTCGTCTCCCGCAACGCGGCCAAACTGCGCGGATCCTTCCAACGCGTAGTTTTGCCACTCGGCCTTGGCGGCTTCGATCCGCTCGCGCGAGCTCGCGACGAAGTTCCACCAGACCAGACGCTCGCCAACCGGCGCACCGCCCAACAGCATGCAGTGCGATGGCGCTTGCGCGATCACATGCGCTTCAACGCCGGGTGCAAGCACCGCGAGCTCGCCGGGCTGGACGGAGGTGCCATCAATCTGCACCCGACCATCGGCAACGTAGATCGCGCGTTCGGCGTGCTCGAGCGGGATAGTGATCCCGGCGCCGCCATCCATGTGGAGCGCCGCGTAGACAGTGTCAGAAAACGTCGCGACCGGCGCGCGTGCGCCGAACGCGTGGCCTACGATCACGCGCACCCGCGCACTCGGCAGCTCGATTTGCGGCAGCTCGCTCGCCGCAACGTGGAGAAAGGACGGAGAGGCATCCTCCAAGTCGAGCGGCAGCGCGACCCAGATCTGCATGCCGTGCATCGGCAGCGGCTGCCCGCGCAGATCGGGCGGCGTGCGCTCGCTGTGCACGATGCCGCGGCCCGCAGTCATCCAGTTCACAGCGCCGGGCTCGATGCGTTGCACATTTCCTAGCGAATCGCGATGCAGGATCGCGCCGTCAAAGAGGTACGTGACCGTCGCCAGTCCAATGTGCGGATGCGGCCGCACATCGAACGCGCTGCCGGCAGGCAACACGGCGGGGCCGAAGTGATCGACGAAGACAAACGGCCCGACCATGCGGCGTTTGGCATGCGGCAGCACACGCAGCACGGTGAAGCCGTCGCTGAGGTCGCGCGGAGTGCCGCGGATGATTGATTCGACGCTCATCGGAAAGCTGTTAGTGACGCGGGCAAGCGGGGAATTCTTGCCCTAAGTGCCGCGTCAAGCAAGTTGACCGCTTATTGAATCGCCCAGGTCGCGAGCGCCGCCGCGAAGAGCCAAAGATAGGTTCGCCGTACCGTGACGACTTTGAATGCGAAGACTGAATCGCGCTGAGGCTTGTCGCTTTTTAGCGCCACGTCGTCAAAGTCGAAACCGCTTTCAGCCAGAAACTCAAGCCACTTGTCTTCGAACCCGGCGCAGGCCGTGGCTTCGTTCTTCTGCATGTTCTTTTTCTCCCCGAGATCCGCAGCGTCTTATGCGCGCGGTGGGGAAAGTGTGCGCAGCGCGACCTGTCGTCGCCAGCCGAATATCCGACAGCCTGAAAATTCGTCGCTTCAACTGGATTCCCGCTGGAGCCTGCCCCGGACTCCGATCCGGGGCGGGAATAACACGAGGTCAGGCTAGAAACAACCGATACGCCGGATTGCCGCTTTCATCCCAGTGGCGATAGCCCAGCGCGGCGAGAAACTCCTTGAGCTGACGCTTCTCGTCCGGCGGCACTTGCAGCCCGACCAGAATGCGGCCGTAGTCGGCACCCTGATTGCGATAGTGGAAAAGCGAGATATTCCAGTTCGGCGACATCGATGAAAGGAACTTCATCAGCGCACCGGGACGCTCTGGGAACTCGAATCGATACACGAGCTCGTGCCGCGCGAGCGGCGACCGGCCGCCGACCATGTGCCGCAAATGCAGCTTCGCGAGTTCGTCGTCGGTCAGGTCAAGCGTCGGGAAACCGGCTTTCTGGAACGCTCGCGCCAGCACGCGCGCATCATCGCGCCGAGTCAGCTGCACGCCGACGAACACGTGTGCCTCGGTCGCATCGGCAATGCGATAGTTGAACTCGGTGACATTGCGGTCGCCCACCAGCACGCAAAAGCGTTTGAAGCTGCCGCGTTCTTCGGGAATCGACACCGCGAAAACCGCTTCGCGCTGTTCGCCGACTTCGGCGCGCTCGGCGACAAAGCGCAGGCGGTCGAAGTCCATGTTGGCGCCGCAGGCAACGGCGACGAGCGTCCTGTGTTTAAGCTTTTTGCGCTCGACGAAACGCTTAGCGCCCGCAATCGCCAGCGCGCCCGCGGGTTCAAGGATCGAACGCGTGTCCTGGAACACATCCTTGATCGCCGCGCACAACGCGTCGGTGTCGACGGTGATGATCTCGTCGACGTAGCGACGGCACAGCTTGAAGGTTTCCACGCCCACTTCGCGCACTGCCGTGCCATCGGAGAACAGGCCAACGTCATGCAATTGCACGCGGCGCCCCGCCGCCAGCGAACGCGCCATCGCATTGGAATCATCGGTCTGCACGCCGATGACCAGCACCTTCGGTTGCAGCGCCTTCACATAGGCGGCCACACCCGAAATCAGTCCGCCGCCGCCGACCGCGACAAAGATCGCGTGCAGCGTTCCATGGTCGGCGGGGTGGTGCTGTCGCAGGATCTCCATGCCGACGGTGCCCTGGCCTGCGATCACGTCGGGGTCATCGAACGGATGCACGAACGTCAGGCTGCGCTGCTTCTGCAATGCCAATGCGTGCGTGTAGGCGTCCGAATACGAGTCGCCGTGCAGCACGACCTCGGCGCCGCGCGCGAGCACCGCATCGACCTTGACCTGCGGCGTCGTCACCGGCATCACGATCACCGCGCGACAGCCCAGTTTGCTCGCTGCCAGCGCCACGCCTTGTGCGTGATTGCCGGCGCTC
>Ga0187893_10005744_pt1 | contig 21928 bp, 18 predicted proteins | sample MA1701074metaG_FD_139574 | JGI IMG/M metagenome (GOLD analysis project Ga0187893, IMG submission 139574) | White microbial mat communities from a basaltic lava cave in the Kipuka Kanohina Cave System on the Island of Hawaii, USA - MA170107-4 metaG ...
CGGCCAGTCGTCGAACGACGTCATTCCGACGGCTATCCACGTTGCCTCGGTGGCCGGCATCCGCGAGGCTTTGCTCCCCGCTTTGGCGCGTCTTGCCGAGGCCCTCGAAGCCAAGGCGGTGGAGTTTGCTGAGAAGGTGAAGTCTGGGCGCACCCATCTGATGGACGCCACCCCCGTGACCCTCGGCCAGGAGTTCGGCGGTTACGCGGTCCAAGTCCGCAAGGGCATCGCCCGTCTCGAAGGCGTCCTCCCCGACCTCGCCGAGCTGGCGCTGGGTGGCACGGCGGTCGGCACAGGCATCAACGCCCCCGAGGGCTTCGCCGCCGCCACTATCGCGCTGATGGCCGAGTGGTCCGGCCATCCCTTTGTCGAAGCGGAGAACCACTTCGAGGCCCAAGGTGGCAAGGATGCGGCGGTCGCAGCCTCGGGCGTTTTGAAAACGGTCGCAACCTCGCTGTTCAAGATCGCCAACGACATCCGCTGGCTCGGGTCGGGCCCTTCCTCGGGCCTTGGAGAGATCCATATCCCCGATCTCCAGCCGGGCTCGTCGATCATGCCCGGCAAGGTCAACCCAGTCATGGCGGAGATGACGATGATGGTGGCCGCGCAAGTCTTCGGTAACGACGCGGCCGTCACCTGGGCAGCCGCTAGTGGGAATTTCGAGCTCAACGTGATGATGCCGGTGCTCGCCCACAACCTGCTCGAGTCGATCGAGATTCTGGCCAACGCCGCCGAGCTTTTCGCAGATCGCTGTGTGGCGGGCATCACCGCCAATGACGCTCGGATCAAAGAGCTGTTGGAGAAGAACGTGATCATCGTGACTGCGCTCAATCCGCACATCGGATACGACAACGGAGCCAAGGTGGCCAAGGAGGCCTTAGCTTCGGGGCGCAGCGTGCGCGAGGTCGTGATCGAGATGGGCCTTCTCAGCCCCGACGAGGTGGACCGTGCCCTAGACCTCCGTCGCATGACCCAGGGCGGCATCCTCTAAGGGTGTCCTGCCGATCTGTGAAGGCTCGCCCTCCGGCGAACGAGCATGGACCTTCACAGCACTCGGCGGCGGTCCTTCTGTGAAGGCTTGCGCGCTCCGGCGTCGCAGGTCCTGTCGCGGGCCAGGCCATACGCTTGTGTCCTCTTAGCTCAGCGAACCTGCATACGTGCGTCGTGTGGGCGAGGAAAGGGCGGCGGCTCGAAGTCGACGAACGCGGCGTCCACCGAAGGTGCATTCTCAGGCGCTCCCATGCCCAGCAACCGACGATTGCGCTCACCGAAGGTGCGAGCGGCGGCGTTGAGGTCGCCGGGCTCGATCGATCCCCAGGCGCCGGTCTCGATGCGATCCATCAAGACACGGAGCGCCGTCAACCGCTCGGCGTCGGTGAATGCGCAATGTCCGCCTCGCTTCACCCAGAGCTGCCTGAGCAGATCTTGGTTCCCCGACCACTCCACGACCTCGCGGTAAGCCCGCATATTGTCGGGTGTGACGAGGCCGTCGCCGGTGCTATGGACCGCCAGCACCGGAACGTCCCCCAGATTCCCATTGAACACAACATGCCGCTCGAGGTAGGCCACGGCGTCGGGATCGGCCTCGATGCGGTCAGCTGCAGCGAGGATCTCGAGGTCGGAGTCGACGTCGAGGCCCGCCTCCCGATAGAGCGCCTCGACTTGATCCCGGTTGATCGATTCCCCGAAACGGCGGCTGTAGTCAACGCCGACATTCCAACTAGGGTTGCCCCCGGCCTGTTGCTCGATCTGGCTCCGCAGCGAGAACAAAACCAGGAAGACCACCTGCTCGTACCACTTGTATTGCTCGAGCTGTTGTGCAGTGAAGTCGTCGGCAGGCGGTGCCGGTGCGGTGGCGTCGAACCATCCGGGAACGTTGCCGATGGCGGCCACCATCGCCAGCCGCGCCCTCCCTTCCGGGGATGCCTGTGCCTCTTCGAGGAGGCGCGTTGCAATCTCCAAGTTGCCTGCGGGATCGTCGATCCCGATCACACGCAGCCCGGTGTCCGCCCCTAGGAGCTGTTCTACGGCAAAGGCCATGTCCAATTCCCGGTTGTGGATCGCCACTGCGCCGGCGAGATTTCCGCACATTGGTAGAGCCCCCGAAAGCCTCGCGGGCATCGCCTGGACCAAGGCCGCCGTCATGATCCCTCCGATTGAGGTTCCGATCGCAATCGTGCGTCGCGGCGCGCCGACCCTGGCCGCGAACTCGTCGAGGAGCAGCGGCTGGTCAGCCACCGCCCTTTCGAGCGGCCAGAAGATGTTGTTGGCTGAACTGGCGACGGCATAGCCATCGGCATAGAAGGCTCGAAACTGGCGCTGGCCGTCCTGCCAAGGAGGATCGCCAACCGGGACCGGGATCGGCGCGGCGTGGAGCAGCAGATCCTTGTTCCAGCTCGGCGGGACTTCGATCCGGTATCGGGATCCGCTCGGCAAGAGCCCGTCATGGACCGTGAGCTCAACGAAGTCTTTCATAGGGGGTTGGACTTCTCGGTATGCTCGACGATGTCATCGACGATCCGGTCCCACAACGGCGGTGGGAGATCGTGATTCAGATCCTCATAGACGACGAGCGTCGATCCAGGGGCTGCCGCCGCCGTGCGCGTACCGTTCTCCACCGGCAGGGCGACGTCCAGCGCTCCGTGGAGCACCAGGATCGGTGCCTTCACCTTGGCCAGGGCTTCGACTCTCGAGGCCATCGCATGCACCGCGGCGGCCTGGCGCTCCGCTCCGTCGGGTGCGATCGAACGGGCCCGGGCGCGCTCGACCTCCGCCTGCACACGAGCGCGATCGAAGTAGGCAGGACTGCTCATGTCCTCGATCTCGGCGACTCTGCGGACCACAGGGTCGTGCGAGTCGAGACCCGGGACTTGCGGCAGGTCAGCCTCATCGCGGGGGGCGTAAACGACCTCGGGACCGTCCACGGCCGACGCCATCGAGATGAGCGACAGCACTCGGTCGGGGTGGTTGATGGCCACGAGCTGCGCGATGTAGCCACCGATCGAGATGCCGAGGATGTGCGCCCGCTCGATCGCCAAGGCATCGAGGAGGCCAACGGTGTCTTGGGCCATATCATCGAGCGTGTACGGCGGGTGTTCCGTCCCCGCCCGTACCGCCCCGACGTTGGGCACTCCTAAGTGGTCGAGATGGCTTGAGAGCCCGACGTCTCGGTTGTCGAAGCGGATGACGAAAAGACCGCGATCCGCCAGCCGCTCGCAGAACCCCTCGCTCCAGAACAACAACTGGGCGCCCCAACCGCTGATCAAGACGATGGCGGGGTTCGTTGCCTCCCCAAAGGTCTCGAACTCGATCTGGATCCCGTTTGCCTGGGCCTGAGTCATTGGCTTTCCTCCCCGATAGGAAGCATTACTGTCTTCAGGACAGAATGCAATTCTTGGTAACGATAGCTGCCGCCCCAAGGGTGGACCGCGACGATTTAGATCCGGAGGGTGGAACCCATGAGCTGGACCGACGCCGACTTCACCGCCGCTTTCGCCGAGGTCGACAACGCCGGACGCTGGGGGGAAGATGACGAGCTCGGCACGCTCAACCACATCACCCCAGAGACGGTGGTCCGGGCGGCGAGGCTGGTAGAGACCGGTCTCGTCCTCTCGCTTGCCCATCCGCTGACGAGCGAGCCAACGGAACAAAATATCGAGCTCCGGGCATTTTACGCCGCGGCGGCTGGCCCTTCCGGAGCGCCTCCGTTCGCCGGTGACCGCCTAACGATCGAGGTGCACCAGCAAAGTGTGACCCATCTCGACTGCATAAGCCACATCGGAAGTCACTTGGGCCTCGCCTACAACAAGCGTCCGATGGCTGACGTGGCATCAGCCAACGGTGTTAGACACGGATCGATCAACGCCCAGAGAGGCGGCATCGTCACCCGAGGTGTGTTCCTCGATGTGGCCGCCGCTCTTGGCGTACGGTGGCTCGAACCCACTCACGAGATCACTCCCGAGGACCTGGAAGCGGCCGAGACCTACAGCCAGGTGCGGGTGCAGAAAGGCGATGCACTGGTGTTGCGCTCCGGATCCGAGGCGCGAGGTCAATCGGAGGGATGGAGTCCCCTGATGGCGGGACCCAGTGTGGCGGCGGCGCGGTGGATGCAGGCGAGAGAGATCGCTGTATACACCGGCGATGCCCCCGATCACATCTCCGACCTCGGAGCTCGCATCCTGGGACGCCAGACGAACGGTCCTTCGCAAGGACGAGAGGCCCCCTCTTCCGAGCGCTTCCCCTTGCCGTTTCATCAGATCGCCATCCCTGCCATGGGCCTGGTCCTGCTCGATCATGCGGCCGTGGAGGAATTGGCCTCGGTCTGTTGCAACCTGGGCCGGTACGAGTTTCTATTCGTCGCGTCCCCCTTACCGATCCAGAACGGCTCCGGCTCGCCCGTGAATCCTCTCGCCATTTTTTGACCGCATGAGACGAATTCCGGCTTCGGCGGCTGAGGTCGCGGTTGTGATCCGGAGCGAAACCGCCGAGTCGCCGGTATGGGACGTGCATCGTCAGGAGCTGATCTGGGTGGATATCCCCGCCGGACTTATCCATCGAGCCGATCCGGACGCGGGAACCGTGTCGACCACTGCGGTCGGACAGCCAGTTGGCGCTGTGGCCTTGCGGCGGGGAGGCGGTCTCGTCGCGGCGGTGCGAGACGGCTTCGCCTTTATCGACGAGCAGACCGGGACAGCGGACCTGGTTGCCGAGGTCGAGACCGAGAACCCTGCGACGCGTATGAACGACGGCGCCTGCGACAGCTCCGGTCGCTTTTGGGCCGGAACCATGGCCTATGACATGTCAATCGGCGCAGGGGCGCTATATCGAATCGACGACACGCTTGCAGTGGTGAAGGTCCTCGCTGGCGTGTCCGTCTCCAACGGCATCGCCTGGGATGACGAAGAGAAGCTGATGTTCTACGTCGACAGCGGACTCGGCCGTGTCGACGTGTTCGACTACGAGCCTGAGTCGGGGCTCGTGTCGAATCGTCGCCCTCTGATTCCCATTCCTCCTTACGCTTTGCCAGACGGCTTGGCGCTGGACGACGAGGGTCTGCTCTGGGTAGCCCTGTGGGACGGGTCGGCAGTCCATCGCTACAACCGCCAGGGAGACCTTGATACAGTGGTCGAGTTGCCGACTCCGCAAGTCACGAGCTGCAGCTTTGGCGGGCCCCGTCTCGATGAGCTCTTTGTCACTTCGGCCTGGGCGGGAATGGACGACGAACAGCGTCGGCATCAGCCGCTGGCGGGAGCGGTCTTCCGAGTCGATCTGGGGGTCAGCGGGCCGCGGCCCTACGACTTCGTGGGATAGCGGTCAGATCCTGGGCTCGAATTTCGACACGATCTCTTGGGGGCTATCCGAGTGCTCCTCGCGAAACAGGTTTAGTGCCTTGAGGATTGGAGCGTCGCTGATGGAAAAGAGGTTGGAGGGCTCGAAGACCTCGTGCGTGACCTGAGTCCAGGACGGCACCGCAAGCATGTCGCCTCGCTCCCAGTCGAATCTCATGCCGTCGATCACTGTGTGTCCGACCCCGTTGAAAACCACGAAGATCGAACTTCCTGCCTTGCGCTGGGTCCTCGTCGGACCCTCGGGGAGGATCCGGTGCATCTCGCACGAAAGGGTGGGCAGGACGCTGCGGCCATTGGTGGGGTTGATGAACTCCAGCGTGGCCGACGGCCCTCCGCCTGCTTCCAGCAACCCAGCGAGCGCTCGATCGGTGTCAGCCCACCGGTAGACGAGCAGAGGCGAGCTTGGAGACAGGTGGCCGTCCATGCGGGGCAAGGATCCCCGGCCGCCATAGATACGCTCCGAGATGTTATGGCCGCGCACTGGTTGCAACTCGTCGGGCTGATAGGGCTCAAAAAAGACGGCATCCAGGCTGATGACGGTCGGAAGGTCGAGCCCGTCGAACCAGATCATCGGATGATCGGTCGGATTGTTGTGGTCGTGCCACATCCAACTCGGAGTCAGGATGAGGTCGCCCGCATGCATGTCGCACGCGTCGCCATCGACCGTCGTCCAAACCCCCTCTCCTTCGAGCACAAATCTAATCGCTCCCGGCGTGTGGCGATGGCCGGGGGCCGACTCCCCGGCTCCGAGGTATTGAACGGCGCCCCACAACGTGGAGGTGGCAAACGGCTCTCCCCCGAGCCCCGGGTTGGCCAGCGAGAGGACTCGTCGGTCCCCGCCGCGATCGATCGAGATGAGCTTTCCGGCCCGTGCGCCCAGAGCCTGGAGCGTGCTCCATTTCCACAGCCAGGGCCTTGTCTTCGGCAAGGGTTGCGGCGGCATCAGCGTCTCGGACTGAGTCCACAGCGGCGCCAGATCGTGGCTCGTGAGATCGTGATAGAACGCATCGAGCGAGCTGTCGGTTTGGCCGGACTTGGCCGTCATCGATCCTCCTCGATTCACAGAGCTGCCTTTCCTGCTGTGCAGAAGCCTAGTGTGCAGAGAAGAACGGATCAAACGGCAGGTCAGAGAGGACCCTGACACATGCACCTCGTCACCATGCGGGTCAAGGATTCCACCCGGGCCGGGCGGTTGGAAGGGGCGAGGGTTGTGGAGCTCCCCCACCGTGACGTCGGCGCTTTGCTCGAGGCGGGGGAGGAAGCTCTGCTGGATGCTCAGTCCGGCGACGGGAAGGCTCATGAGCTCGGGACGGTATCGCTGGCGCCTCCGATTCCCCGACCGGGGAAGATCTTTTGTGTCGGTCTCAACTATCGCTCTCACATTGCAGAGATGGGACGCCAACCCGACGAGTTCCCGACCCTGTTCGCCACGTACGCCGACGCCCTGGTCGGTCCCCGCGACCCGATCGAACTCCCCCCGCAATCAGAGCAGATCGATTGGGAGGCGGAGCTAGCGATCGTGATCAAGCATCCGGTCCGCAACGCCGGCGAGCGAGAGGCGGCGGCAGCGATCGCGGGCTTCACTATCTACAACGACGTCACTGCCCGCGACTGGCAGAGGCGAACCACGCAATGGCTACAAGGCAAGACCTTTGAGCGCACGAGCCCGCTGGGTCCGGCGGTGGTGACCGTGGATGAGACCGGGGTGCGACCGGAGCTGCAGATCGCCTGTGAGATCGACGGCTGGCGAGCCCAGGAGGGGAGCACCGCCGACTTGGTCTTCGACCCGCCGAGCATCGTCCGGTATCTGAGCACGATCCTGACCCTGAGGCCCGGAGACGTGATCGCGACCGGCACCCCGGCCGGGGTCGGGGCCGGCCTTGATCCCCCTCGTTACCTCCGAGCCGGCCAAGTGGTCCGCACGTCGATCGAGGGGTTAGGCGAGCTCATCAACCCCTGTGTGTCCCTTGCAGAGGCGGAAATGATTGCTCGTCGCCCCTAGCGCGGAGTAGGGTGCTGCCTTGCAGAATTCCCCCAGGGGATGAAAACGCCGGTGACCGCAGCTAAGCGTGTTGGGCCATTGATCCCAAGGCCCAAGTATCCGATCAACTCGGTTGACAATGCGCTGAAGCTTCTGTTGGCATTTCGGGAACGGCGTTCTATACGAGTGGGCGAGGCCAGCGAGCTGCTCGGGGTGGTCGCCTCCACGGCCCATCGGTTGATGGCGATGCTTGAGTATTACGAGTTCGTCCAGCAGGATCCGGAGACCAAGGCCTACCGGGCCGGGCCTGCGCTCATCGAGATTGGCTTGTCCGCGGTCCGCCAAACCGACCTGCGCCAGCACTTGCGGCCATACCTGGAACGCTTGACCGCCGAGTCGGGGGAGACGTCTCACCTCCTCATCCTCCGGGGGGCGAACTGCTTGTTCATCGACAGCGTGGAAAGCCCGGCCAACCTGCGGACCAGCTCGCGAGTCGGGGTCTCTTTTCCGGCTCATACCGTGTCGGGCGGAAAGGCCCTTCTGGCGGCCCTCACCCCGAGTCAGCTGGCCGAGCTCTATCCGGTTGAGGAGTTGCCGGCGCTTACGTCCCATTCGATCAGGACGAGGACCCAGCTCCTAGAGGAGCTGGAGAAAGTGCGCCGTCAGGGCTATGGCACCAATCGGGGAGAGAGCGAATTCGACATCGCGGGAGTCGGGGTCCTTGTCAATAACGCCTTCGGTCAGGCGCGGGCCGCCTTGGCGATATCAGGGCCCTTGGCTCGCATCGACCCTCTGACTGCCAAGGGTCTTGCCGAGCTAATGCAGAAGGTGGCGGCCGAGGCCGCGGGCCACCTCATCTGACCGCCGATCTACCAGAGCGGACGCACAACGGCGCCGTCGGAGGCAGAGCCCGTCATCGCGGCGTACTTTGCCATGACCCCCTCGGGATACCGAGGCGGAGGCGGGGTCCATCCGGTCATGCGGGCGGCGATATCAACCCCCTCAACCGTCAGAGTCCGGCCTGGGACGTCGATTGACACGACATCGCCCTCGCGCAGGGCCGCCAGTGGTCCACCGACTGCGGCCTCCGGAGCAACATGGCCGATCATCAGGCCATTGGTGGCGCCACTGAATCGGCCATCGGTGACCAGGGCGACGGAGCGGCCGAGATCTTCTCCGACGAGGGCAGCTGTCACGGCCAGCATCTCGCGCATTCCTGGCCCACCGCGCGGACCCTCATAGCGGATCACCACCACGTCACCTGGGACGATCTGCTGGCGGATCACCGCTTCGTAAGCGTCCTCTTCGCAGTCGAAGACCCGAGCCGGGCCGTGATGCGAAGTCAGGGTGTGCGCGGTGACCTTGACGACTGCGCCCTGGGGAGCGAGGTTGCCTTTGAGAACCACCAACCCCCCTTCACTGCGAAGCGGTCGATCGAGCGAGGTGACCACGTCCTGGCCCGGCGTCTCGGACACACTTTCCAGTTCCTCGCCGATGCTGCGCCCGGTCACCGTCAGAGCCGAGCCATCGAGGTATCCACCCTCAAGCAGCCGCCGGAGCAGGAGGCCAATGCCACCCGCCCGGTGGAGATCGACGGCCGCGTACCTGCCGCCTGGGAGGAGATCGCATAGCAGAGGTGTTCTGCGGCTGATGCGGTCGATGTCCTCAACAGTGAGATCGACCTTCACCTCACGGGCCATGGCGAGCAGATGGAGCACGGCATTGGTTGATCCGCCGCTAGCGGCCACCGCTGCGATCGCGTTCTCGAATGCGGTCCGGGTGAGGATGTGGGAGGGTCGCAGGTCGCGCTCCAAGACGCGAGCCGCGATCTCGCCCGTGCGCTGTGCAGCCTCATTCTTGGCGGGATCCTCCGCCGGGATCGAGTTGGCGCCGACCGCCGAGAGACCGATGGCCTCCATGGCCATCGACATCGTATTGGCAGTGAACTGACCGCCGCAGGCGCCAGCTCCTGGGCAGGCCACCGCCTCCATCTCCGTCAGGTCCGCTTCGGGCACGAGGCCCGCCGCCACCGCGCCTATGACTTCGAACACCTCTCCCATGGTGATGTCGCGTCCCCGAAAACGGCCCGGCATGATCGAGCCGCTGTAGAGGATCACTCCCGGGCGATCGAGGCGAGCCAGAGCCATCGCCGCGGCTGGCACTGTCTTGTCGCAACCGACAATGCAGGCCAGGCCGTCGAAGTAATGACCACGGGCAACGAGCTCGATGGAGTCGGCGATCAGCTCACGGCTGACGAGCGAGGTCTTCATTCCCTCGGTTCCCATGGTTACGCCATCCGATATTGCGATCGTGTTGAGCTCCATCGGCGTCGCCCCCGATCCCCGCACACCTGCCTTCACCTGGACGGCGAGGGAGCGGTGGTTGAGGTTGCACGGCATGGTTTCGATCCAGGCGTGAGTCACCCCGATGATCGGTTTCTCGAGGTCCGCGGGAGAGAAGCCGGCGCCATAAAGATAGGCCCGGGCGGCCGCCCGAGAGCGTCCCGCGTAAAGCGTCTGGCTCGGCCGTGTCTGCTCAGTAGATCCGGGCAAGGAGGCCTCCGTCCACGATGATGTCGATCCCGCTCAAGTAGGCGGCCTCGTTCGAGACCAGAAACAAGGCTACGTTGGCGACGTCGGCTGGGGTGGCAAACCGGCGGAGGGGGTAGCGGTCGGTGATCTCCCTGCGCGCCGCTACGGGGTCGGGCTGGTGGGAGAAGAACTCCTCGTTCATCGGTGTGTCGACGTCTCCGGGACAGATGGTGTTGCAACGGATGTTCTCCGGACCGTGGGCCGTGGCCACGGCACGGCAAAGCGAGCGCAGCGCCCCCTTCATCGCACCATAGGCCGGAAGGTCGGGATCGCCGACGATGCCCAGCACCGAGGAGACAAGCACGATGGCGCCGCCGCCTTGTCTGCGCATGATTGGCAGCACTGAGCGGATACCGAGGTAGACACCTCGGGAGTTGGTCGCCTCCATTCGGTCCCACTCGGTCTCGGGCGTCTGTTCCAGAGTGCCCAGGAACTGGACTGCGGCATTGCTGACCAGGGCATCGACTCGCTTGTAGGCCGTTAGGGCTCGAGCAACCATTTGCCGGTTGCCGTCCGCGGAGGACACGTCGGCGTTGACGGTAACCGATCTTCCCCCGATGGATCCGATCGTCGCCGACGTCTCAGCTCCGGTCTGGGGGTCGACATCAACACACACCACTGCGGCGCCCTCCTCGGCGCAGCGGATGGCTATCGCCTGCCCGATGCCGCGGCCTGCTCCGGTGACGATGACGGTCTTTCCTGCGAGGCGGTCTCCGATCATGAGCGCCGATCGGCGACGCGCCGGCAGGCTCGCCGGATAGCGACCTCTGCTTCCTCGAGCTCGGCATCGCCGTGCTCGGTCGATACGTACAGGAGGCCTCGAGGAATGACGTTGACGCCTTCGTCCAGGAGCGCGCGGGCGAACTGGCGGTAGTCGTCTGAATCGGCCGCGGCCAGGTCGGAGTGCGAGCTCACCGGTTGTTCGCTCCACAGGGCGTAGCCGGCAGCGCCGATCTGGTTGACGATCAAGGGCAGTCCCACGTCCGCCGCCTCCCGGCGAAGGATCTCTGCCAGAGCTCGCCCGGTCTTCTCCAAGCTCGGATAGATCGTGTCGGCCTCGGACTCGTACGTGGCGAGCGCTGCGGCGGCAGCGGCGGCGGTGACCGGGTGGCAGTTGAAGGTACCCAGATGAGACACCCGCCCCGAGGCGACTTCGGCCATCAATTCGGACTTGCCGGCGACACAACTTATGGGGAGGCCGCCCCCTAACGCCTTGCCGAGCACCGTGAGATCGGGCAGGATCCCGTACCTCTCTTGAGCCCCTCCGAGGGCCAGTCGATAGCCGGTGATGACCTCGTCGAAGATGAGCACCGATCCGTTGCTGCGAGCCAGCTCCTTCACTTTCCTCAGGTAACCGGGTCTGGGCTCGAAAGCGCCGCCGTTGCAGGCCGCCGGCTCCATGATGATCGCGGCAACGTCATCGTTCAACGCTGCCCGAAGGTCGACGAGATCATTCCATCGGCAAACAATTGTTCCGCTGGAGGCCTTGGGATCCTGGCCCGCGGACGCCGGCTCGGCACCGTTCATCCCCGGCGTCCCGATCGCCAGCGGGTCCGGCCAGCCGTGAAAATGACCCTGAAACTTGATGACGCGACTTCGTCCGGTGGCGGAGCGGGCGATTCGCAAGGCGGCGAGGACCGCCTCGCTCCCGGTGGTGGAGAACACGCAGCTCTCCGCGGAAGGGACGGTCCGCACGACCGCTTCGGAGAGCTCTGTCTCGAGGGAATGGGAAGCGCCGAAACCGAGGCCGGAGTCGAGCTGGCGGCGGACCGCCTCGAGTACCGGCCGCGGGGAGTGCCCGAGGAGTGCCGGACCATACGCGAGAGCGAAATCGAGGTACCTGTTCCCATCGATGTCGAAGAGATGCGCTTTCTCGCCACGGACAATCGTCAACGGCACCGGCAGCTGGCTTGCCCGAATCCCGGATGCGACTCCCCGAGCCAAGGTACGCCCTCTCCGTTGGTAGGCATGGAGCGATCGGGCATACCTTGCCGTCACGGCACGCCAGCCGCTCTTGTTCGCATCAAAGAATGCACTTCTTCGTTGAGACTAGCGGTCGGCCGAAATCAGCTTAGGATGACTCGCCCGATCGGCCGAATTCTCGTTAGAATCGGAGCCTGTATTCTGTGGAACAAAATACGATACTGCTATACAGAACCTAAGAGTGACCAACAAGGAGAGGATTATGGAGGACGCACCTGACATGACCACCCCCCAGCACGAGGTGACCCGCCGGCAGGTTCTCAAGGGCCTGGGCATCGCCGGCGCTTACATCTCCCTCCCTGGCCTCCTCGCGGCTTGCGCCCAGGCGACCCCGCAGTCGCCTACGACGAGCGCCGGGGCACCGACCACAACGCCGGCGGGGGCCACCGCCACCTCGGCGGCGCCGAGCACGACCGTCGGCGACGGCATCACCCGGGGGGGCACGTTCGTGATGGCGGTTGGCGTCGACATCCCCGACATGGACCCGCACGAACTGCAGACCTTTGCCATGCTGCAGATGTACGAGGCCCCGTCGCGACGGCACCCGACCAACTACGGCGAGTTCATCCCCACTCTGGTCGAGTCGATCGAGCGGTCGAACGACGGACTCGAGTACGTGCTCAACCTCCGGGGCGGGGTGACTTACCACGACGGCGCCCCGTTCAATGCCGCGTCCTTCGTCGCCTCCTTGCAGAGGGCGAGCGACCTCGAGAACGAGTACAACAACGGCGGGGCGGCTTGGGCCGGGTGGGCCCTCGGCAATCCTGGGATAGTCACGGCGATCGAAGCCGTCGACGACACCACCGTGCGGGTCACACTTTCCGAGCCGCTACCCGACTTCGATTTTTGGATGGCCGACGAACAGGGGGGCTGGGGGGCGGTCAACCCGGCGGTTTTCATGGCCGACCCGGTCGGTTTTGGACGGGAGCCGTTCGGGGCCGGGACAGGCCCGTTCATGTTCGAGGAACGAGTCCCCAACGATCACGTCACCCTGGCACGCTACGACGGCTACTGGGAGGAAGGCAAGCCGTACCTGGACCAGTTCGTCCTTCGGGTGATACCCGATCCGGGTACGCGTCTCCTGGCCCTCAAGAACGGCGACATTCACATGTTCGATGTGACCGGTCCCGAGATCGCGCAACTGGACGGCGACCCCGATGTCCAACTGTTCACCGTTCCGCCGATCTTCGGCAACTTCGTCGCCTTCAACCACAACGACCCCATCACCGGCATCAGGGAAGTGCGGCAGGCCTTCAGCCACGCGATCGACCTGGCGAGCATCGTCGGATCGCTCACACCCTTCGCCACTGTCACTCCCAACTTTGGGCTATATCCGGGTATGCCCGGTTTCCGAGACGACATCTCGTGGTACCCGTACGATCCCGAGCAGGCGAGGGCTCTACTGGGACAGGCGGGGTTCCCGGACGGAGTCGACATCTCGCTGACGTACTCGATTGCGCCCGTCGGCCTCAACGCGGACACTCTCGCTCAGGCGATGCAGGCGCAAATGGAGGAGTCGGGGTTCAGGGTGGAGTTAGTCGTCATCGATGGGCCGACGATGTTCGCTTCGTCGTTCGGTCCTCCCGGCCGACCTGACTATCCCTTCCAGGCGGCGTTGACGGTCAACGGTACGGACGGCAACCCCCAGGGGATGCTCTTCTCCTGGTCACAGCGGTCGAACTACGCGGCGGTCAACCCGACCTTTCTGGACCTCGCTCTCTCGACCAACTCCATAGTCGATCAGGCGCAGCGACTCGAGGTCTATAGCCAGATGCAGCAGATGCTCTTTGACGATGTCGCCTACGTGCCCTTGGCCCACACCGAGGTGGTTCGCGCCGCGGCGCGCAACGTTCGTGGTCTTGAGACCGCGGCGTATCATTTCCGCGACGTTTGGATCGAGACGTAGGGTGACGTCGGCGGCATATGGTGCGTAGAAGAGGAGAATGCTCCGCTTCGGCTTAAAGCGATTGGCCAGCGGCCTGCTTACTGCGCTGGTCGTGGTGACGGCCACGTTCTTCTTGATCAGGCTTGTTCCAGGCGATCCGGCCACGGCGATGGCGCCTCCGAACGCTCGCATCGAGCAGATCGAGCGCATCCGTCAGAATCTCGGACTCGATCGTCCTCTCTGGGATCAGTACTTCATCTATCTGGAGCGGACAGCACGGCTCGACTTCGGGACCTCGATCCGGACCGGCCAGCCTGTCCTTGCCGACCTCATCGACCGCATCCCCGCCAGCGTCGAGCTGGCCGTCGGCGCTTTCTTCCTCATCCTGCTGATCGGCTTGCCTATAGGCATCGTCGCTGCGGTCAGGCGCGGTTCCCGCTTCGACTACGGCTGGAGACTTGCCTCTTCGATCGGCGTCGGGTTGCCAGTGTTCTGGGTGGGTCTGATGTTTCTTTGGATCTTCGCCTACCTGATCGACCTCTTCCCTCTAGGCGGACGACTTGGTCTAGACGCTCGCCTCGAGCGCACAACCGGGTTCGTCGTCATCGATGCGCTCCTGGCGGGTCGGTCCGACCTGATTCTGCCATCGCTCCATCACCTGGTGTTGCCCGCGGTGGCGCTTGCACTCCCGTCAATCGCCTTCTGGATCCGATTGATGCGCGGGAGCCTTCTCGAGGTGATGCGTGAGGAGTATGTGCGCACCGCCCGCTCCAAAGGGCTCCCGCGCCGGCAGGTGATCATGCGCCACGGAGTTCGCAACGCGCTGAATCCGGTCGTTACCACGCTTGGCTTCGAGATGGTGGGGCTCTTGACCGGGGCCATTCTCGTGGAGACCGTCTTCGCCTGGCCCGGAGTCGGCAACTACGTGCTGGCCTCGTTGCAATCCCGGGACTACCCGGTCGTTCAAGGCGCCACCATCCTCATCGCGATCCTTTATGTAGCGGTCAACTCGATTGTCGACATCGCGCAAGCGCGGCTCGACCCTCGCATTCTCGACTCAATGGCAGTAGCTCCAGCATGACCGTGGCCAGAGCCTCCCGTCCGGAGACAGCTCCAGACCATCCGCCCGACGACCCCGTATCTCGACCGTCGCCGCGCAGACTCCCCAGCCTCGTTCGCGATTCAGCCAGCATCAGGATTGGGCTCAGCATCGTGGTGGGGCTCTTCCTGCTCGGCATCTTGGCTCCGCTGCTCGCGCCTGTCTCGCCAGTGGAGATCGATCTGAATCAGACGTTGGAGCCGCCCTCCCGGAATCATCTCCTGGGTACCGATGAGCTTGGCCGCGACCAACTCTCGCGCATCCTTTATGGGACCAGGACCTCCATGGTGTTGGGGCTGGTAGCCGTGGTCGTGGCCGCGACTCTGGGGGCAGCCATTGGTTTGCTCTCGGGCTACATCTCAGGACTTTTCGACGGCATCGTCATGCGAACGATGGATTTCATCCTCGCCTTTCCCGCTCTGCTGCTGGCCCTCTTGGTGATTGCGGTCCTCGGCCCAGGACTGACCCAGGTGCTGATCGCCTTCGGAATCGGCGGTATACCTTTCTACGCACGCCTGATGCGCACCATGGCCCTATCGATTCGCGAGCGTGAGTTCGTCCAGGCGGCCCGGGCCCTGGGGGCCTCGCCCTTCCGGATCATCGTTCGCCACATCCTCCCCAACTCGGTGGCGCCGCTGATCATCACAACCACCCTGGCGATGGGTCTGGTCATTGTGGGTATGGCTGCGCTGGGCTTCCTCGGCTTGGGTGCGCAACCGCCTACTCCGGAATGGGGCGCCATGCTCAGTGGTAGTCAGGCCCGATTCTTCTCCGCTCCTTGGCTCCTCATCAGCCCAGGCGCCATGATTCTCCTGGCGGTCACCGGCTACACGCTGTTGGGTGATGGGCTTCGCGATGCCCTGGATCCTCGTCTCCGTCAGGTTGTGCGGCTGTGACCCCTTGCCTCAAGGTGCGCGGCTTGCGGACCTACTTTCACTCGGGGTGGGGCGTGGCCCGAGCCGTGGATGGTGTTGATCTGGAGCTGGGACGAGGGCGGACGCTCGGACTGATCGGCGAATCCGGGTGTGGCAAGTCTCTCACCGCCCTCTCGATCATGGGTCTGGTCGACCCCCCCGGCAGGGTCGAGAGCGGCAGCAGCATCGAGTTTGAGGGCCGCCAGCTCGTGGGTCTCCCGGAGGCGGAGATGGAGCATGTGCGCGGCAACGAGATTGCGATGATCTTTCAGGAGCCGATGAGCTCCCTGAACCCCGTCTACCCGATCGGCTATCAGGTCGCCGAGGCGGTCAGGGCCCACGAGGATGTGAATCGCGACCTTGCGAGAGCGCGCGCAATCGAACTCCTGCGCATGGTTCACATTCCTTCCCCAGAGCAGAGAGCCTCCGACTTCCCTCATCAGCTCTCGGGTGGCATGCGGCAACGGGTGATGATCGCGATCGCTATCGCCTGCCGACCCCACTTGCTCATTGCGGATGAGCCCACCACGGCCTTAGACGTCACAGTCCAAGCACAAGTCCTCTCGCTTCTCGCCGAGCTCAAGGAGAAGCTCGACATGGCGCTCCTTCTCATCACCCATGATCTGGGGGTGGTGGCACAGCTAGCCGACGAGGTGGCGGTGATGTACGCCGGTCGGATCGTCGAGCGGGGCCCCCTGCCTGCGACGTTTGCCGAACCCAAGCACCCTTATACCGAAGCGCTGCTGAAGTCGATTCCGGCCCTCGGATTGACGAAGGAACATCCTTTGCAAGTCATCGCCGGTAACGTGCCGAGTCCGCTGTCGTGGCCCGAGGGATGCCGGTTCTCCCCGCGGTGCGAGCATGTTTTCGACCTGTGCCGGAATGCCTACCCGGACCTTGCCGGAACGAACGGGCAGGCCGTGGCGTGCTGGTTGGACCGGGTTGGAGGATCGACGAGACGATCGTCGAGCCCATGACCGATTCCACCCCGCTCGTCAGCTTGCGGCAGGTGACGAAGCACTTTCCGGTCCGGACCAGCTTTCTCGCCCCTCCCAGCGGCTGGGTGCATGCCGTCGATGGAGTCGACATCGACATCGCCGAGGGCGAGATTCTCGGATTGGTCGGGGAGTCCGGGTGTGGGAAGTCGACCCTGGTTCGCACGCTCCTCGACCTCACCAAACCGACCTCGGGGACGGTTCATTTCGAGGGCAAGGATCTCTCGACCCTAAGTCGCTTGCAGCGAAAGGAGCTCCGACGGAGGGCGCAGATCGTCTTTCAGGACCCCGTCGGCGCCCTCGACCCGCGGATGACGGTGCGTCAGACGGTTAGCGAGGGTCTTGACGTGCATCGGGTGGGGGTCCGCACCGAGCGCCAGCATAAGGTCGAACGTATCCTGGCGAGGGTGGGGCTCGGGGCCGAGTGCCTCGATCGGTTTCCTCACGAGTTCTCAGGCGGTCAGAGACAGCGGATTGGCATTGCCCGCGCTCTTGTCCTCGAGCCCCGCTTCCTGGTTCTCGATGAGCCCGTGTCGGCGCTCGACGTCTCAGTGCAGTCCCAGGTTCTGAATCTGCTCGTCGAGCTACAGAAGGAAATGAACCTCACCTATCTCTTCGTTGCGCACAATCTGGCCGTCGTGGCATACATAGCCGATCGAGTCGCCGTGATGTACCTAGGAAAAATCGTCGAGTTGGCCGACTCGCGCCGGCTCTACGAACGCCCCCTGCACCCCTACACCGTGGCCCTTCTTGCGGCCGTCCCTCAGGTTGGCTCTAACGGCGAGCGACGCCCTTCCTTAGTGCTCCAAGGTGAGGCTGCCAGCCCGGCGAGTCATCCGGCTGGCTGCCATTTCCGCGCCCGGTGTCCGCTTGCGCAGCCCATCTGCGAGCAGGAAGAGCCTCCGCTCGTCGAGTTGGCTCCGGGCCACCGGGTCGCCTGCCATTTCGCCGGTCAGCCGATTTCGGTCCCGGACAAGGCTCCTGCCGCCAGCTGAGCTGATCCATAGCGGTCACCGCTCGAGGACTTCTCTCCCGGCCGAAAGCTCGTGACCCGCGACGACTGCCGTCATTCCCGCAGGGATGTCCAGGGTCAGGGTTGATTCCTTCAGGTCGACCGAGAGCCATCCCGGCAGGGTGGCGATGCGACCGCGTGCCCAGGTGAGGTCGCCAAGGAAGGGATCGACGATCACCCGCGTGCAACCAGGGGCGAGGGGCCTCACTCCGAGGACCTGGGTGATCAGGTCGAAAGTGGGGCTCGCCGCCCATCCATGGCACCTGCTCGCCCCGCCCGGGGCAGCGTCCCAAAACTCTCCCAGGGTTCCGTGGCCGGGTTGAAGGCGCCATCGCCGAAGACTGCGGACGACGAGGTCTCGGCGGCCGTGGCGAGCGAAAGCCTCATGAAGGAAGCGGCAGAACCAAGGCTGCGCCTCGACCATGTCGGCCTCGGGATCGAAGCGCTCCGGGGCCGAGTACTGGTAGGTCGGAATCCGGTCATGGGCGTCGGGTTGGTCCCGCCAGGCGTCAGGGGTCGGGGTTAGGACGAGCCGTCCCCCTCCGCCCATCAGGGCCGGGTCGACGATGCGGTCGATCACTCCTTCCACCCGCTCGGGGGGCACGAGCCCAGCTAGGAGCGCGGCGGCGTTGGTGTGCTGACTCACCCGGCGCCCGGGCCTGCCGTCAGCGTCGATAGTGTCGATGTAGACACCCCGGGCTCGGTCCCAGAGCCTCTCGAATGCCTGTCTGGTCTGCGTGATGAGGCCGAGGACGTTGGTCGCCCCGGGGAGACGGCCGTAATCGGCGAGGGCGGCCACGTACAGAGAGTCATGTGCGGCCGTGACTACATCCCGGCCCACCTGGGCCCAGTCGAGAAAGATCCATCCTGGAAAGTTCTCGAGTAACCCGCTCGCGCCTCGCTGCGCCTCGTAACGCTCGATGACCTGATCGGCGATCGGCAGGAGCCCGCCCACGAATCCCTCGTCGCCGGTGTACTCCCAGTAGGCGGCGAGGGAGCGAATCCAGTGGAGGGAGTACTCGGGCATCGTGAATCCGATGTGTGAGAAATCGCATGCGGCGGCGCCGGCTAGAAGACCAGAGGGCAGCCGGCTGCGAGCGGTCAGGGCGAGATGATGCCGCACCAGGCGCAGGTCGGGATTGGTGACCAAGGAAACCAAGATCTGTGGGTAGGCGTCTGACACCCAGGCCCGCTGCTCTCGTCCGGGGCAGTCGAGGAAAGCATCGGTCGAGCAGACCTCGACAGTGCGCAGCCCAGCTCCCCAAAGGCTCGTCAGGTGGTCATCGTCGCACTCGAACTGGGGATCACCCGTGCGTGGATAGGTTGTTTCCTCGACGTCGACTGTCACTTGGACCTGCGGTGAATGGTGCACGGCCAGAAATCGCAATCCGACCGGGTCAAAGAAAGCGACGTGCTCGACCGTCTCCGTGCCCGCAGCTATATACCGCCCCGCCCAGTTACGAGGCCGCAGCTCGGGAAGCCCGTCGGGTCTGAGGTCTTCCCCGGCTACGACATCGACCACCTCGCCGGCGCTTCCGATGACGGTTAGCCGTACGTGCCCGAGGACGATTCCTCCCACGTCCAACACCGTCAGGAGACGATCTCCTCCGGTCTCGACGGCTACGGTTGCCCAGGTGTCGACCGGATCTTCGGAGACGTCGACCGCCACCGCATGAGTGGCGACGAGACGAGGCGCATGGAGCCGTGAGGACAGCTGAGGGATTGGCCTCGGCAAGGGAGTCATGTAGGGAGCGGCCGGGGGCCGGTCGAGGACCGTTCCGTGGCCCCGTCCGGAAAGGACGATGGCATTTGCCCACGAGCCATCGTCGGCCGACGGATCGTGGAGTCCGACGGGGGTGCGCCGCCCGTCGATCACTTCCGGAGGCACATTGTGCATGCCCCGGCGGTCGCTTGGGACCCAAGGGGCCTCGAGGGCCTTCCAGAGGTTGTCGCTTTGTAGCCGGACCGGAGACGCGGGAGCAGTCTCAAGGCAGAAGGATCCCCGCCCTAGGGTTCCGAGCGGGGCCGCCGGGACCCACCACGGTCCGGCCACGCCATAGAAGTGGCAGAGGGCGACGATGACGTTGCGCCCACGCCGCACCCAGGGGGAGAGATCGTGCTCGTCCCAGCCGAGGAACTCTGGTTCGCCCCGTACCGGTCCACGACCCACCAGGCCGCCATTCACATACAAGGCGTAGCGAGAGTCACAGGTGGTCCGGACCAGGAGGGGAGAGACCGGAGTCTCGTCGAGGTCGAAGACCACGCGGAGGTAGGTGAAATGCGGTTGAGCCCCCTGAGAACGCCACCAGTACGACTCCTCCGGGCTATGATCCCAGATCCATCGACCCCGCCAGGAGTTCGGCCAGCGCCCCTCTAGCGGGTTCCCGCTTGCCGCCAGCGTGTCATCCAACTTGTTGCGGATCGAAGTATGCGCGGACCGACTCAAAGCGGCCGTCCCTCACTCTGACGATGTTCACACCTCGAAAGTGATGACGGCCACCACCATGGTCGATGAGAACGGCGTCCCATTCGAGCGACGCTTCGGGGCCGCTCGCGACCTCGTGGGTGATGGTGACCTCAAGACCCGGGTAGTCACGCATCTCGTCGATGTAGAAGTGGGAGATCTCCTCGTGTCCACGCATCGCCGGTCCCGACGGTGGGTAGACGATGGCATCTTCGTGGTAGAAGCCAAGCACCGCATCGAGGTCGCGCCGGCACTCGGCCGCCCAGTATTCTTCGGCGACTTGGCGGGGAGTGGGCTGGTTAGGCATCTAGCAACTCTAGACTCCGGGCGGTTCTGCTAGCAAGAACGGAAGCCTGGTTTGAAGAAAACGTCATGAACCCGAAAGTCTCTCTCGTTCCCGTCGACGGAGTCGCGGTGACAGCCTTGGTCGACAATCTGGTCGACATCTTCATGCCCGACGAGGGGCCCGCCGAGCGGCGGGCGCTGTCCTCGGCCTTCGAGGCGCGCCGGCGCGCCGGCACTCTTGTCGGCCGGCAGGCGCCCGAACAGCTCGTCGCCGAGCACGGGTTCTCGGTACTGGTCGAGGTCACCGCCGGGAAGCGGCGCCACTGCCTGCTCTTTGACGCCGGCGTCTCTCCGGACGGATTGATCGAGAACATGAAGCGTCTCGATGTTGACCCGAGATCCGTAGAGGCGGTGGTGATGAGCCACGGTCATTTCGACCACACCACTGGCCTCGACGGGTTCATTCGCGCCGTAGGTCGACCCAATCTGCCGGTACTCCTCCATCCCCACTTCTGGCATCGCCGCCGGATCCGGCTGCCCGGCCGAGAACCCTGGGAGTTGCCTTCGACCAGCAAGAGGGCGCTGGAAGGCGCCGGTTTCCAGATCGTCGAAGAGCGCAGTCCCTCGTTCCTCCTCGATGAGTCGGTCCTCGTCACGGGCGAGATCGATCGCACGACCGCTTTCGAGCGCGGCTTTCCCATCCAGGACTCTTATCGGGATGGCGCATGGACCCCCGATCCTCTGGTGCTCGATGATCAGGGAGTGGTGGTCAACGTCGCCGGGCGGGGTCTGTTGGTGATTACCGGGTGTGGGCACTCCGGCATCATCAACACCATCCAGCATGCCCAAAAGCTCACGGGAGTCGAAAGGGTCTACGCCGTGATCGGAGGATTCCACCTCAACGGACCTCTCTTCGAGCCCCAGATACCCGAGGTGATCAAGCAGATCGAGGTTATCGATCCCGAGATCCTGGTGCCTGCCCATTGCACAGGGTGGCGAGCCGTCCACGCTCTGGCGAGGCGCTTTCCCGACAAGGTCATCCCTAGCTCAGTGGGCACCGTCTTTCGCCTCTGAGCGCATCGCCTATTATCAAGAATCGAATTCTGTTATACGGAAAGTAGACGAAGCGGCGGTGGCGGGTCAGACAGCCTCGGCGGCGTTGATTGGTTATGCCACACCCTGGAGCGTTGCTCCGGGAGAAACAGTCGCGTTCATGGTGAGCTGCGACCCCCCGACCTTTTCGGCGCAGATAGTGCGCCTCCGTCACGGCGACGATCGGCCTGGGGCACCCGGACTCAAGGAGCATCCGATCGCAACCGCGGTCGACGGCTCCTATCCGGGTGTCTCGCAAACCTATCCGAACGGCTCCTA
>Ga0187893_10005745_pt1 | contig 21925 bp, 19 predicted proteins | sample MA1701074metaG_FD_139574 | JGI IMG/M metagenome (GOLD analysis project Ga0187893, IMG submission 139574) | White microbial mat communities from a basaltic lava cave in the Kipuka Kanohina Cave System on the Island of Hawaii, USA - MA170107-4 metaG ...
ACCCGGAGGGCGACGCCAAGGAGGGCTACGACCTGCTGGTGCCGCTGGACAGCCAGAACCGCATCGACGCGAAGGACTGGAAGACGCACCAGGCCGTGTGCCGGGTCCGGCGCTTAGACGAGACCGGCGACGACCGGATCGGGCGACTGCGGCGCAAGCCCGGCGGCGAATGGTATTTCGACTATGCCGAAGGCGAGAGCGACGACGCGATCGGCTTCCGCCTCGGCGAAGAACGCTTCGTCGTCGGCGAATATGTCTCGATCGGCCGCGGCACGGAAATGCACACCTACCAAGTTGCCCGCGCCGACGAGCCGTAAGGCGCAGCGTCCGGTGCTAGTTCCGGCAGTGATTGTGCGGGCTACGGCCGACGGCGCTCACTCCCACTCGATCGTCCCCGGCGGCTTGGACGTCACGTCGTAGACCACGCGGTTGATGCCGCGCACCTCGTTGACGATGCGGGTTGCGACCCGGCCGAGGAACTCGTGCGGGAACGGGTAAGAGTCGGCCGTCATGCCGTCGGTCGAGGTCACGGCGCGCAGCGCGCAGACATGGTCGTAAGTGCGGGCATCGCCCATCACGCCGACCGTGCGCACCGGCAACAGCACCGCGAAGGCCTGCCAGATCGCGTCGTAGAGCCCTTCCTTCTCGATCTCCTCGAGATAGATCGCATCGGCCTTGCGCAGAATCTCGAGCTTCTCGCGCGTCACCTCGCCCGGCACGCGGATCGCAAGCCCCGGACCCGGGAACGGATGGCGGCGGATCATTGTCTGCGGCAGGCCGAGTTCGAGCCCGAGCGCGCGCACCTCGTCCTTGAAGAGCTCCCGCAACGGCTCGACCAGCTTCATGCGCATGCGTTCGGGCAGGCCGCCGACATTGTGATGCGACTTGATGGTGACGCTCGGCCCGCCGATGAACGACACGCTCTCGATCACGTCGGGATAGAGCGTGCCTTGCGCCAGGAAATCGGCGCCGCCGATCGCATGCGCCTCCTGGTCGAACACGTCGATGAACAGCCGCCCGATGGTCTTGCGCTTCTTCTCGGGATCGCTCTCGCCGGCGAGCTCGCCGAGGAACAAGGCGCTCGCATCGCGATGGCGCAGCGGTATGTTGTAATGGTTGCGGAACAGCTCGACGACTTGGCTACCCTCGCCCGCGCGCAACAGACCGTGATCGACGAAGATGCAGGTCAACTGCTCGCCGATCGCCTCGTGGATCAGGACCGCCACCACGGATGAATCGACGCCGCCGGAGAGGCCGCAGATCACCCGGCCCTTGCCGACCTGCGCGCGGATCGCTTCGATGGCCTGTTCCTTGAAGGCCGCCATCGTCCAGTCGCCCGCGCAGCCCGCGATGCGCTTTGCGAAATTCGCCAGCAGTTTCGTGCCCTGCGAGGTGTGCACGACCTCGAGATGGAACTGCACGGCATAGATCCGGCGCATCTCGTCGGCGATGGCGGCAAACGGCGAACCCTCGCTGGTCGCCACCACCTCGAAGCCCTTCGGGATCGCAATCACCTTGTCGCCGTGACTCATCCAGACCTGTTCGCGGCTGCCCGGCTGCCAGACGCCATCGAACAAAGCGCAGTTCTTCTTCACGTCGACGAAGGCGCGGCCGAATTCGCGATGGTCGGAGCCTTCGACCTTGCCGCCGAGCGCCGCGCAGATCGCCTGTTCGCCGTAGCAGATGCCGAGGATCGGCAGGCCGAGCTCGAACACGATCTTGGGCGCCTGCGGCGAGGCGCCCTCGTAGATCGAGGCCGGCCCGCCGGAGAGCACGATGCCCTTGGCGCCGAATTCGCGGATGCGTTTCTCGTCGACATTGAACGGCATGATCTCGCAATAGACGCCGGCCTCGCGGATGCGGCGCGCGATGAGTTGCGTGAACTGCGAACCGAAATCGAGGATGAGAATGCGATCCGTCATGTGCCGCGTCGACTTTCTTTTGTACTCGTTTTCTCAACCGTCATTGCCGGGCTTGACCCGGCAATCCACGGGACGACCGGGTTCCGTGTCGACATACTGAAACGGCTCAGCACGACAGCCCACCTTGGAAGCCGCGGCAAGGTGGATCGCCGGGTCAAGCCCGGCGATGACAAAGGAAAGGAATGGGACGTCAAGTCCGGACATGACAACAGGTTGAGTGGTTCTTGCATCGTGCGGACCGCCCTCATCCCGCGCCGCCGCCACGCCGGCAGGGTTCCGGCAGCCGGCGCAGGTCGCGCCAGCCATAGGCGATTTCCGGCACTTCGGCGCCCCAGAGCTGCTCGACGCGTTCGCCGAGCCGCTGCGCGCCCATCGCCTCGTAGAAGAATCGCGCCTGGTTTGCCGCCAGCACCCAGGCGAAGGCCGAATTCATCGCCGCGCCGCGCACGATCCGCAGGCAGTTGCACAGCAGACGGCGCCCGTAGCCCTGCTCCTGCCAGTCCGGCAGCACGTAGAGCGTCGTTACCTCACCGCCCTCGACCGGCGCGCCCGGACCGGCGCGGCCGCAGCTCGCGAAGCCGACGAGGCCGGCGAGCGGCACGTCGGCGACCAGCACGATCTCGTGCTGGCCCTGCCTGTCGATGAGGCGCCGCCAGTAGCTCGCCTTGCTGTCGACCGACATCTCGACCATCACGCGGTCGGGCAGGATGCCGGCATAGGCCGAGCGCCAGGTCTCGACCTGGATCTGCGCGATGGCGCGGGCGTCGGCGCGGCGGGCGCGGCGAATCTGTCCGGTCTCGCTCATGTCTCGCTCGCCGCCTTGCGCTCCAAAATCGACAGGAAGAAACCGTCGGTGCCGTGACGCGCCGGCGTCAGCATGAGCATCGGCCCCGCCGCCGGGCAGGCGGCGGGCAGAATCGCCGCCCACACGTCCGCGACCGGCAATAGCGCGAAAGACGGGTTGCGGGCAACGAACGCCTCCACCTGCGCCTCGTTCTCCGCCGAAAAGAACGAGCAGGTCGCATAGACCAGCCGGCCGCCCGGCCTCACCAGCCGTGCCGCGCTGTCGAGAATTTCGGCCTGTTCCTGTTGCAACGAGGCGAGCGCATCCGGGCCCATGCGCCAACGCTGGTCGGGGTTCCGCCGCCAGGTACCCGAACCGGTGCACGGCGCATCCACCAGCACGCGATCGAACCCGCCGGCGTGGCGCCTGATCCACGGGTCGCGCGCGCCCTCGAGCACGCGGCGCTGCACGTTATGCACGCCGGCGCGCCGCAGCCGCGTACCGGCGCGATCGATGCGGCCCTTGACGACATCGCAGGCGACGATGCTGCCGCGATTTTCCATCGAAGCCGCCAGCGCGAGCGTCTTGCCGCCGGCGCCGGCGCAGAAATCGACCACACGCATGCCGGGCTTCGCATCGGTCAGCAGCGCGATCAATTGCGAGCCCTCGTCCTGCACCTCGATCAGGCCGGACTTGAAGGCGTCGAGCTCGGGCAGGTTGAAACGCCCGTCGAGCCTGAGGCCGAGCGGCGAAAGCGGCGTCGCGCGGGCCATGATGTTGTTCGCGGCCAGTGCCGCCTGCGCCGCGTCCCGCGATCCGGCGAGCGTGTTGACGCGCAGATCGGTCGGCGCCGGCCGGTTGAGCGCCGCGACCTCGCGCTCGAACGCATCCCCGAAACGTTCGCGCAGGGGCGCCTCGGCCCAGTCTGGAATTTCCAGCCGCACGGCGAGCGGTTGGTCCGGATGCGCGAGCGTCTCGCCGTCGAGCGCATCGAGCAGTTTTCGCTCCGGCGACGTCAGCGGCTCGGGCGCGAAGCGCGTACCGTCGAACAGCGGGCCGACGGCTTTCGCGCGCTCGCCGTCGATCAGCGCCAGCGACCCAAGTACGAGCGTGCGGCCGCTGGTCCTGGCGCCGCGACGATCGAGCCACCAGCCGAGCTTCGCCCGCGCCCGCAGCACGCCATAGACGCGATCGAGGATGGCGCGGCGGTCGCCGCCGCCGATATAGCGGCGCGCGCGCAGGAACGACGCCACCGCCTGGTCGGCGGCCGAATTCGTCTCCCGGAGCGCATCGAGCAGTTCGATCGAGGCCTGCAGCCGCGCGGCGGGCGTCATGCGCCCTCCGCCAGGAAGGGCGCGGCGCGCGCAGGCTCAGAGGTCGTGCCGATAATTCGGCGCCTCCCGCGTGACGGTGACATCGTGCACATGGCTTTCGCGCAGGCCGGCGGACGTGACCTTCAGGAACCGGCAGTTGCTGCGCATCTCGCCGATCGTGCCGTTGCCGGTATAGCCCATCGCGGCGCGCAGGCCCCCGACGAGCTGGTGGAGCACGTTCGCGAGCGGACCCTTGTAGGGCACGCGCCCCTCGACGCCTTCCGGCACCAGCTTGAGCGTCGACTGCACCTCGGCCTGGAAATAGCGGTCGGCCGAGCCCCTCGCCATCGCACCCAGCGAACCCATGCCGCGATAGGATTTGTAGGACCGGCCCTGGTAGAGCACGACCTCGCCCGGGCTCTCGTCGGTGCCGGCGAGCAGCGAGCCGATCATCACGCAGCTCGCGCCGGCCGCGATCGCCTTCGCGATGTCGCCGGAATATTTGATGCCGCCATCGGCGATCACCGGCACGTCCCTGTCGCGCGCGACGCCGACGGCCTCCATGACGGCGGTGAGCTGCGGCACGCCGACGCCGGCGACGACGCGCGTGGTGCAGATCGAGCCGGGCCCGATGCCGACCTTGACGGCATCCGCGCCGGCATCGATCAGCGCCTTCGTGCCGTCGGCGGTGGCGACATTGCCGGCAACGACCTGGCAGGAATTCGAGAGCCGCTTCACCGCGCCGACGGAATCGAGCACGCCCTTCGAATGGCCGTGCGCGGTATCGACCACCAGCACGTCGGCGCCGGCTTCGAGCAGCGCCTCGCCGCGCCTGAGACCGTCCTCGCCGACGCCGATGGCGGCCGCGACGCGCAGGCGGCCCTGCTCGTCCTTGCAGGCATTGGGATAAGCGCGCGCCTTCTCCATGTCCTTGACGGTGACGAGACCAACGCAGCGATAATCGTCGTCGACCACGATCAGCTTCTCGATCCGGTACTGGTGCAGCAGGCGCTTCGCCTCGTCGTGCTGCACGCCGTCCTTGACGGTGATCAGCCGGTCCCTGGTCATCAGCTCGCTGACCTTCTGGCGCCGGTCGCTGGCGAAGCGCACGTCGCGGTTGGTCAGGATGCCGACGAGCTTGCGCGAGCCGCGCTCGACGACCGGGAAGCCGGAAATCTCGTGCCGCTCCATCAACTCGAGCGCGTCGGCGAGCGTCTGGTCGGGATGGATGGTGAGCGGGTTCACCACCATGCCGGATTCGAATTTCTTGACCTTGCGCACCTCGTCGGCCTGGCGCGCGGCGTCCATGTTCTTGTGGATGACGCCGAGGCCGCCGGCCTGCGCCATCGCGATCGCGAGGCGCGCCTCGGTCACGGTATCCATCGCGGCGGAAATCAGCGGAATGCCGAGCTCGATCGAGCGCGTCAGGCGCGTGCGCGTGTCGGTGGCGTTCGGCAGGACAGAGGAAGCGGCCGGCCTGAGCAGGACGTCGTCGAAGGTCAGCGCTTCGGGGATTTGCATGCCATCGCTCCAGCCCGGCCGTCGGATGGCGGCGCACCATACAGGAGCCGGCCCCGCCGTGCCAAGAGGCGCCAAAGCCCCGAAAATCAGGGGGTTTCTTCGCCGCCGCAATCCGCGGGTCGCCGACGATCGGGCTCGCGCGTGACCGCGCCGACGGCCCCCGAGTCGATGCAGGGACCGGGCGGCAACCGGGTTCGCTCTCGGCGTTCCGCCGCGCGATCCGGCGGCTCAGCCGGCGTCGCGGCCGCGGAAGCCGAGCGCGACCACGTAGATCTCGGCGGAGCCGGCGCGACTCGCCGGCGGCTTGATGTGCCGCACCGCGTCGAACTCGCGCTTTAGCGCCGTCAGCAGATCCTTCTCGGTGCCGCCGCGCAGCACCTTCGCAAGGAACGTGCCGCCGGGCGCCAGCACGTCGCGCGCAAAATCGTAGGCTGCTTCGGCGAGCCCCATGATGCGCCAGTGATCCGTCTGGGTATGGCCGGTCGAGGGCGCGGCCATGTCGCTCATGACCACGTCCGCCGGGCCGCCGAGCGCCTCGCGCAGCCGCGCCGGCGCACTCTCGTCCAGAAAATCGAGCAGCAGGAATTCGGCGCCGCGCACCGGATCCATCTCCTGCAGGTCGATCGCCACGACTCTGCCGCGCTCGCCGACACGCTCGACGGCAATCTGCGTCCAGCCGCCCGGTGCCGCGCCGAGATCGATCACGCGCGCGGCGGACTTGAGAAATTTGAACCGGTCGTCGAGCTCCGACAGCTTGAACGCGGCGCGCGAACGATAGCCCTGCCTGCGGGCGGCGGCGACATAGGGATCGTTGAGTTGCCGCTCCAGCCAGCGCCGCGAGGAATCCGTTTTGGCCTTGGTCGGCCGGACATGGACGCGACCAGCGCTGCGGCCGGAGCTGCCGCGTGACTTGCTGCCGCCGCGCTTCCCGCGACCGGAACCGCCGCCGCGTCCCGCACTCATCGCCGGCTCACCGCAGCGAGCCGACCAGCTCGGTCAGGATGCCCTCGCGCAGGCCGCGATCGGCCACCCGCAGCTCGCCCACCGGCCAGAGCCGGCAGATCGCGGAAAGGATGATGCAACCCGCCACGACGAGATCGGCGCGCTCCGGCCCGATACAGGGCGTCGCCGCGCGGCCGTTCCAGTCGAGCGTCGCCAGCTCGCGGTTGATACCGTCGATCGCATCGAAGGCGAGATACCGCCCGTCGACCTGCGAGCGGTCGTAGCGTGGCAGCTTGAGGTGGATGCCGGTCAGCGTCGTGACGGTGCCGGACGTGCCGAGCATCTGCACGATGCCGTCCCTGACCGCCGCGTTGATCCGGTTGCGCGCCTCGAACGGCGCCAGCATGTCGGCGACCTCGGCGGTCAGCGCCTCGTAGACGTCGGGCGCGACCGGCGCGCGGTCGTGGCGCTCGGCCAGATTGACCACGCCGACCGGCAGCGAGATGCAGTCGACGAGCGTGAGCTGTCCCTGCCCTTCGACCGTCAGCCAGCCGATCTCGGTCGAGCCGCCGCCGATGTCGAACACCACGGCGCGCGACTTGTCGGCGCGCAGCAGCGGCGCGCAGCCGCGAAAGGCGAGCTCGGCCTCGACATCGCTCGAGATGATCTCGATCTCGATCCCGGTCTCCGCGCGCACCCGCGCCAGGAACGATTCGCAATTGCCGGCACGCCGGCAGGCTTCGGTCGCGACGCTGCGCGCTCGCGTGACGCGCCGGTGCTTCATCTTGCGCGCGCAGATCCGCAGCGCCGCGACGGTGCGATCCATCGCCGCCTCGGACAGCATGCCGGTCTTCGAGAGGCCTTCGCCGAGCCGCACGATCCGCGAATAGGCGTCGATGACCCGGAACCCGTCGCCCTGCGGGCGCGCGATCAGGAGCCGGCAATTGTTGGTGCCGAGATCGATCGCCGCCAGCGTCTCGCCGACGTCTCGGGGCCGGCGCCGGTCGCGACGCTCCGTCGCGGTCTCGGTCGATTGCGCGATGGTCACCCGCTGCCTCCCCCGGACCGTCTCGCGCGGCCCTTTGGGCAGCATCCTAACGGCCCCGGTCCGGAGCCGGAAGCGCCGGCGGGACGCGACAGAAATCCCGGCGGCGGCGCGGGTTGAATCGCCGCCTGCGGCCCATTATCTTGCCGCTTCCTTGCGGCCCGGATCCGGGGTTTTCTGAGGAATTCGGCTGCCGGCCGCCCGGAATCGGGCGCCGCTGCTGGGGGATCGTCTAACGGTAGGACAGCGGACTCTGACTCCGCCAGTCTAGGTTCGAATCCTAGTCCCCCAGCCAACTCTCCGATCGCATTTTCATCGTAGCGCCATCGGCGCGCAGCATCGCGCGTCAGGCCTGCACGCGGAGCACGTTGCTGCACACTGTCGCGATGGCGCTTTCGAGGCCGTCCGCAGCCTCGGTCACCGGCACGAAGCGTTGAACGAGCGCGGTGCGATCGGGATTGGTCAAGCCCGCCAGATCGCGGAGCTCGTGCCCCTCTTCCTCCCACGCCGCAATGCTGCGCGCGACGCAGACCGCCGCAAAGGCTTCGACCTGCGCTTCGCGAACCGTCTTGTCGACAGAACGCGCCATCACGAGCATGCCGGACGCAAGGCTCACCGTCAGCGCCAACGCGGCACCGATCGCGCCGCCGATAAGATAGTGCAGAAGCCGTTCCGTTCCGTTCATGGCAACCCTCTTTTCTGCGATCGCGCCGGAACCGGAACAATGATCCGGCAATGTGGCTTGTTTGTGCCCAAGCCGGCCCGGCCCGAGCCCGCGAATCCGCGGATCCGGGCGCACCGGCGAAACGATCGCGCGCTTGCGACCGCTCCGATAAACCGGCGGGCGGGTGATGCGAGGAGCCTACTCCGCCGCCCGGCGCGCGTTCGCCGACGCCAGATAACCGTTAAGCCATTTCGTGCGACGGCCGTCTTCGGTCCAGATGATCGGGAAGTAATTCTCGTCCATGACGTCGCTGTCCTGGCGCATGTAGCGGCTGTACCAGCGGCCGGTACCCTCGCCCGCATGCGGCCGGTTGTAGCGCACCTCGGAATTGATGGTGTGCGAGACCAGCGTACGACGCGGCTTGCCGGTCGTGTTCGGACCCGAACCGTGCCAGGTCCAGCCGTGATGGAACGAACCGCCACCCTTCGGGACCACGACCGGCACGAATTCGGGCGTCTTGCCGACCTTCGCCGCCGCTTCCGTCAGATCGGCGCGATAGTCGCTCGGCGCATGGAAGTTCTTCGCGACCGGGAACTCGCCCCATTTGTGCGACCCGCGCACCAGCTCCATCGTCCCGCCGGTCGCATTCGTGTCGTCGAGCGCGATCCAGCAGCTGCACATGCCGAGCGGCGTGAACCAGTTGAGGTAGGAACAATCCTGGTGGAAGGCGATCGACTTGGCGCCGGCCGGCTTCCACAGCACGTTGTCGACCTGGATGCGCGCGCCGGGCCAGCCCATCATGGTCGCGCAGGCGCGGCCGACATCTTCGCGCAGCGAGATACGCGCGATCGTCGGGTCGGCCTTCCAGGCGTTGCAGATCTGGCGCGTGCGATCCTCGGCGTCGCGGCCCTCGCGCCAGTTCCACTCGTCCGGCTCGATGCCGGTCGGGAACTCGCCGCGGAACAGCGGCTCGTAGCGCGTCAGCAGCCGGTCGACCTCGTCCCGCTCGATCAGCGTCTCGACCACGAGGAACCCGTCCTCGTGGAACCGGTCGATCTGCTGCCTGGAAAGCTCGATCATCGTGCGCACCCCTCCTTCAGGGCAGACAGTCGAGATAGCGTTCGACGTCCCAGTTGCTGACGGTGGCGTTGAACGCGTCCCACTCGTCGCGCTTGTAGAGCTCGTAGAGCCGGTACATGTCGCCCGGCAATGCCGATCTTACAACCTTGTCTGCCGCCAGCGCATCGAGCGCAAGGCCGAGATTGCGGGGCAGGCGCTTCACCTGCTTGCCGGCCTCCATGGCCGCGTAGATGTTGCGCTCCTCCGGTTCGCCGGGATCGATTCTGTTGCGGATGCCGTCGTCCATGGCGGCGATCAGGGCCGCCGCCATCAGATACGGGTTCACCATCGAATCGACCGAGCGATACTCCATGCGGCCCGGCGCCGAGACGCGCAGACCGCAGGTGCGGTTCTGGAAACCCCAGTCGGCGAAAACCGGCGCCCACAGGCCGGTATCCATCAGGCGGCGATAGGAGTTGACCGTCGAGGCGCCGATCGCGGTCAGCGCCGACAAGTGGTTGAGAATGCCGCCGACGGCATGCCGGCCGAGTTCGGGCGGCATCCACGCCCCAGGTTTCGTCGCATCGATGAACTCGTTGGTGCCGCCCCTGCGATAGGTGAAGACCTCGTCGACGCCCGGCAGCGGGTCGTAGCCGAGCGGCACGACCGTGTCCTCGCCGCCGCGCCAGAGCGAGATATTGTGGTGACAGCCGTTCGCGGACATTTTCATGAACGGCTTGGTCATGAAGCAGGCGATCAGTCCGAACTCGCGCGCGACGCGGGCGCAGAGCTGGCGATAGGTCGTCAGCCGATCCGCCGTCCGCAGCGCATCGTCGAACATGAAGTTGAGCTCGAGCTGGCCCCAGGCGTCCTCGTGGTCGCCCTGGATCATGTCGAGGCCCATCGCCGTCGCGTACTCGAGGATGCGGTGATAGACGTCGCTCAGCGCCTCGAACTGGTCGACGTGATAGGCGAGCGGCTTGGTCGGTCCGCCGGTGACGGTGCCGTCCTCGTTCCGCTTCAGCCACATCATCTCCGGCTCGCAGCCGTGCCGCATGTGCAGGCCGTCATGGGCCTTGCGGAACTTGTCGTGAATGCGCCGCAAATTGCCGCGGCTGTCGGCCGACAGGTAGCCGCCGGGATTGGTCTTGTCCTCGCGCATGTGGAACAGCGTGCAATAGACGCGGCCGGTGCGTTTCTCCCACGGCAGCTGGCAGAACGTATCCGGATCGGGCATCGCCAGCAGTTCGGGCGTGTTCGGCCCGAAGCCGATCAGGGAGCCGGTGCGATCGGGCAGCACGTTGGTCAGGCCGCCGATCCAGGTCTGCACGCCCTTGGCCGCCATCGCTTCCCAATGCTCGGCGGGCGCGCCCTTACCCATGATGCGGCCGGTCAGCGAGACGTACTGGTAGTAGATGTATTTGACGCCGGTCTCGTTGATCTTGGCCCGAACCTGCCGGACCATGTCGTCGCGGCCGTCCTGCACGAGATAGTTTTCGAGATCGGTCATCCTTGGCTCCCGTGGCGTCGCCGATCCTTGCGGCGTCGCCGGTTACAGTGTCTCCAGGTAGCGGCGCCGTTCGGCGGCGCTCACCTCGCGGCGCAGCGCCGCTTCTTCCTGGTATCGCGTCTTCACGAAATGATCGATGAAGCGGTCGCCGAACGTGGCGCGCGCCAGTCTGTTTGCCGTCAGCCGGTCGGTCGCGGTCTTGAGATCGTGCGGCAGCGGTTTCAATCCCTTCGGCACGGTCTCGCGCGCATTGCCTTCGATCGGCGCCGGCAGCGTCGGATCGTTCTCGATGCCCCACAGGCCCGCCGCCAGCATCATGCCGATGGCAAGGAACGGATTGGTATCCGACGCGGGGATGCGGAACTCGAGCCGCGTGCTCGCCGGCGTCGCCGCCGCGACACGAACCGCGACCGAATAATTGTTGAAGCCCCAGGTCGATGTACGCGGCGCCCACATGCCCGGCACCATGCGCCGATAGGCGTTCACCGTCTGGGTGCAGAGCGCCGCCCAGTCCGGCAGCTGGTGCAGGATGCCGGCGATGAACTTGCGCGCCAGCGGGCTGATGCCGTCCTTTGACTTCGCATCGGCGAAGAGCGGCTTTCCGGTCCTGCGATCGGAAAGCGACAGGTGGACGTGGCCGGAAAGGCCCTGGAATCCGTCGCCCACCAGCGCCATGAAGGTCGCGGTCATGCCGCGCTGGCGGCAGTAGGCCTTGGTCATCTGGCGGAACAGCGCATAGGAGTCGGCGGCGCGCAGCGCATCCTCCGCCTTGAGCGTCGCCTCGAGGCAGCCCGGCCCGAGCTCGGTGCCCAGCGCGTAAACCGGGATTCCCATGCCGTTGACGAGATTTTCGAGATCGGCGCAGAACGCCGCATAGGGCGCGGCGCTGTCGGCCGCCCAGCAGCGATTGTCCGGCAGCGCCGGCGAGAGATTGGCATAGCCCTTGGCGCGCACGCTCGCGGCGGTCTCGGCCATGACGGTGAACTCGCATTCGACCGCCGCCGTCACGTCGAAGCCGAGCTTGGCGGCCCGGCCGATCTGCGTCGCCAGCAGGTTCCGCGGCGACAGGTCGGCCGACGGTCCGGCATAGGAGCCGATATAGAGCGCGGCATCGGGTTCGAACGGGTAGTGGCGGCCCGAGGACGGATCGACCGTCACCGGCTCGTCGACGAAATTGAACGACGGGTCGATGACGTTCTCGCCGATGTCCCATTGCGGCAGCACGTTGACGAACGAGTATTCGCCGCGGAACGCGCTTTCGGCCACCGCCAGCGGCAGGCGCCGCGCACGGAAACAAGCGTCGTTGTCGAAGATGCCGAGGTGGACGGTGCGGATGCCGCGACGGCGCAGCGCCCCGACCGCCTTCGCGGGGCTGGCGGCCGCAAGCGATGCCGCCGGTTTCTTCTGTGCCATGACTGCCCCCGGGACTGGCCTGCGGACCGGTTACTTGCCGGACTTCTCGCCGCGATCGCTCAGCAGCCAGATCGAGAGCACGATCAGCACCAGCGACGCGAGCACGATGACCGTGCCGATCGCGTTGATTTCGGGCGTGATGCCGCGCCGCAACGTCGAATAGATGTACATCGGCAGCGTATTGTCGCGCCCGGTCAGGAAATACGTGACCGGGATCTCGTCGAACGACAGCGTAAACGATAACAGCGCGCTGCCGAGGATCGCCGAGCGGATGTTCGGCAGCGTCACCATCCAGAAAGTCTGCAGCGGCCTGGCGCCGAGATCGGCCGAGGCTTCCTCCATGCGCCGGTTGAAGCGCTGCAGGCGCGCGAAGACCTGCGTGGCGACCACCGAGACCAGCGCCGTGCCGTGGCCGAGAATCACGGTGGTCAGGCTGAGCGACAGGCCCAGCACCTTCGTGAACATGATCATCATGGCAAGGCCGGTCACGATGCCCGGCAGCACCAGCGGCAACAGGACGAGGCGGCGGAACAGCAGCTTGCCCGGGAAATCGATGCGGTCGAGCGCGATGCCGGCCGGCACCCCGAGGACGACGCAGAGCGCCGTCGCGATCGACGCCACATAGATGCTGTTTCCCAGCGCGATCATGAGCTCCTTGTTCGCGAACGCGTTCTGGTACCAGTGCCAGGTGAAGCCGGCGAGCGGCCAGGTCGTGAGATTGTTGTCGTTGAAGCTGAAGATGATCAGCACCACGACCGGCAGATAGAGGAACGCCACGACCGCGGCGGCCGCGATGCCAAGCGTCCAGTCGGAGGCATGCTTGCTGCCGAACGGCATGCGCCGCGTGCGCGACAGGCCGACCGTGCGATTGCGTTCGAGCGTTGCTGCGGTCATGACGTCAGCCCAGGTCGAGCCGACCGGCCCGTTCGGCCCGGTCGGTCGCGGTGATGATCAGCAGGATGATGACCATCATCACCATCGCGATCGCGGCGCCGAGCGGCCAGTTGAGCGCCGTGCCGAACTGCGCCTGGATCGTGGTCGCCAGCAGTGCGCCGTCGGGACCGCCGACCAGGAAGGGTGCTACGAAATCGCCCATTGTCAGGCCGAAGGTGATCGCGGCACCGGCGAGGATGCCGGGCACCGAGAGCGGCAGCGTGACCGCAAGGAAGGTGCGGATGCGTCCGACGCCGAGATCTTTCGAGGCTTCGATCAGGCTGACCGGGATCTTCTCGAGCGCCGCGAAGATCGACATCACCATGAAGGGCACGAAGATGTAGGTGAGCGTCAACACCATCGCGAACTGGTTGTAGAGAAAGAGGTCGGACGGCTGATCGAGGATGCCGGCCCAGATCAGGAACGAGTTGAGCACGCCCTGGTTTCCCAGGATCGTCTTCCAGGTGTACGAGCGCAGCAGGTAGGAAACCCAGAGCGGCACGATCACCGAGGCGTAGATCGTCATGCGCACGCGCGGCGACCTGATCTTGAAGACGATGAAATAGGTCAGCGGATAGGCCAGCAGGATCGCGCCGACCGTCACCAGCGAGGCGATCTTCAGGGTGCGCATGAAGACCTGGAAATACTGCTGGTCCTGGAAGAGCTGCAGATAATTGCCGAGCTGGAAATCCGGAACGATCAGCGGAAACTCGCGCGAATAGAAGCTGTACGCCAGCAGGATCGCGTACGGCACGAACATGAAGAGCGTCGTCCAGGCGACCGGCCCGGCGAGCACCCCGGCATAGTTCACGCGGCGTCTGGTATCGAGATCCATCGCGCGCGGCCTAGCGGCCCCCCCGATCGGGAAAGAGGCTGATGGCGGAGGGATGCACGGCCAGCGTCACCGTCGTGCCCGGCCGCGGCAGGCTCGAATCCCCGAGTCCGAGATTGAGCTGGATGTCGACCAGGAACGGCTGCTTCTGGCCGATATCGACGCCGAGCCGCACGAGATTGCCCTGGAAGAGATGATCGACGATGCGGCCGGGAATCCGGTTCGCGCCCGCCGGCGCCGCACCGTTGACGAGCAGCTGCGCCTTCTCGGGACGCACCGACAGCAGCACCTCGTCGCCCGCGGTCGCGCCCGCGCCGGAGGTGCGCACCAGGATGCCGACGCCGTTGGCATCCGCCTCGACCTCGTTCGGCGCCACGCGCTTGACGCGCGCGCGGATGAAGTTCGAGACGCCGATGAAATTCGCGACATAGGGCGTGGCGGGCCGGTCGTAGAGCTCGGCCGGCGTGCCGGCCTGCACGATGCGGCCGGACTCCATGACCACGACGCGGTCGGAGAGTATCAGCGCCTCTTTCTGGTCGTGCGTGACCAGCAGAAACGTGATGCCGAGCTTCTGGTGCAGATGCTTGAGCTCGACCTGCATGGCATCGCGCAGCTTGACGTCGAGCGCCGAGAGCGGCTCGTCGAGCAGCAGCACCTTCGGATTGCGGATCAGCGCGCGCGCCAGGCCGACGCGCTGCTTCTGGCCGCCGGAGAGCGCCGACGGGCGCACGTTCTTCTTGTCGAGCAGGTCGACCAGCCGCAGCGCCTCGTCGACGCGCTTGACGATCTCCTCGCGCGGCGTGCCGGCGACGCGCAGGCCGTAACCGACATTCTGCGCCACCGACATGTGCGGGAACAGCGCATAGTCCTGGAAGACCGTGTTCACCTTGCGCCGGTAGGGCGGCAGGTCGGTGACGTCCTCGCCGTCCAGATAAACGCGGCCGCGGTCGGGCTCCTCGAAGCCGGCGATCATGCGAAGCGTCGTGGTTTTGCCGCAGCCGGACGGGCCCAGCAGCGTGACGAATTCGCCTTCGCGCACCGCCAGGGACAGATCATCGACCGCAGTTATGCCGCCCGGAAAGGTCTTGGTGACGCGATCGAGTTCAACGGTGTTGGTCATCGACCCGCTTCAGGAATCGTGCCGGAAAACCGCACCGGGCGGATCCGCGAACGGATCCGCCCGGTCCGGAACGATGGCGGCTATTCCGCCGCCTTAACCGCGTTCCAGGTGTTGGTGTAGACCTCGAGCCGGGCCGGGGTCTCCCACAACATCAGGCTGTTGATGTAGTCGGGATCGTCCTGGTGCAGCGCCGCGAACTGGTCCGGCGTCATGCAATTCTGCGCCGCGGCCGGATTGGCCACCGAGTAGCCGGTGATCGCCGCAACGCCGCACTGGCCTTCCTCGGAGATCGCGTAGTTGATCCACTCGTAGGCGCAGTCGACGTTCGGCGAACCCTTCACGAGCTGCCAGGAATCCATCCACCCTTCGGCGTTCTCCTCGGGGATGAATTCCGCGACCGGAATCCCCTGCTCCGCGAGCACCGCCGACTGGTAGCCGCCCCAGGTGTTGGAGATCCAGACCTCGCCTGAGGCGAACAGGTCGATGAGTTCGCCGGCCGTGCCCCAGTATTTGCGGATCAACGGCTTCTGCTCGATCAGCGTCTGCTTGGCCGCTTCGAGCTGCGCGTCGTCGAGATCGTAGATGTTCATGTCGCCGTTGAGACGCGCCGCGACGTAGAGCGCGCTCTTGTCGTCCCAGAGCGAGACCTTGCCGGCATACTGCGGATCCCAGAGCGCGGCGAGCGAGGTCGGTGCTTCCGCAATCATGTCGGTGCGATACATGAAGGGAATCGAGCCCCACGTGAAGGGCACACCCCACTGCTCGCCATCCATCGTGATGTTGCTGGCGCCGCTGAATGCCGGATAGAGCTCGCTGAACCGCTCGATGCGCGAGACGTCGATCGGATCGATGAAGCCGGCGGCGACGGTCACCGATGTGGTGTCGATCGACGGCGAGATGAGATCGTAGACGCCGGCGCCTGCGGCGAGCTTCGGCACGAAATCGTCGTTGGAACCGACATAGGTCGCAGTGACCTGGCAGCCGGTCGCCTGTTCGAACGGCACGACGAAACTTTCGTCGGCATAGCCTTCCCAAGTCAGAAGGTTGAGTTCCTGTGCACCGGCGCTGCCGGCCGAGCTCAGCAGGATGAGAGCTGCCGCTCCCAACATTGCACGCTTCATTTCGGTGGTCCTCCCTGGTTTCTTAGATCTCGCGGCCGCGCAAGGACGCGATGGCTGATCGAGACCGTTGGTCGGAATGGCCTCGCGACGACTTCGAATACCATGCCCGCGGCACTTCGGCACGAGAATCCGTGATCGCCCAAGGCGAGTCAAGGTTGGCATACCGTCGATATATCGGCCGAGAAACCGCCGTGTTGTGCCGATTTGGCCGGGCTTTCCGCTGCGGCGCTCAGGCGCCGGAATGGCGCAGCCGGCGTTTGGCGATCCGCTCCGCGCGGGCGCGCCGGTAGCGCACCACGAACCGGTAGGTCAGGCGATAGCCGATCCAGCCGAGGCCGATCGCAAACGGCAGCGAACCCACCAGCATCGTCAGGCCCCAGTCGGCGAAGATCAGTTTGGCGGCCGCTACGGCCTGGCCAACCCAGTCCAGATCCGGCGACAGCGCTGCGTGCCATTGCGTGCGAAAATCCCGATAGGTCGGCAAACCGCTCCATTCGCCGAGCATGATCTGTCCGGCGATGAAAAACACGTAGTAGATCGGAATTGCCGTAACGACATTGGTGATGCCGGTCCATGCGATCGCGATCAGCATGCCGAAATCCCATTTGAATCCCCGCCGGGCGACGAACCAAGTCACAATGACGCCGGGAACCTGCACACCGACGGTTGGCGTGAGGCCCCAGACCAGGCCGATCAGCGTTCCCCGCGCCGCCCATTCCGGCGGATGCGGCGCGCGCTTCAGCGGTATGAGAAAGCGATAGCGCAGCAGTCGCTCGAAGCGATCGAAAATCGTGCGGCGGTCGGGTGCGGCCAGGGGTCAGCCTCATCGGGTTCGGTGGCGCCGGTCGCCGTCACGCTTCTGCCAAATCGACTCCGACCGGGCAAGGGCGGCGGCACGGGGCGCAGCAATCTGCCGCATTTGACCGCGCCGCCGATTCCCGACGTTCCTCAGTCGGCGCCGCCGTCGCCGCTGGGCATGACGAAGACCTGGCCTGGATAGATCAGGTCCGGATCGCGAATCTGCTCGCGATTGGCCTCGAAGATCACCGTGTAGCGCAGCCCCTCGCCGTAGACGCGGCGCGCGATGCGCCAGAGGCTGTTGCCGGGCTGCACGACGACGGTCTGCTCCTGCGACAGGTTTGCCGCCAGCTCGTCGCGCTGGAACGGCGTTTCGACGCGCGCGATCACCGTGCCGTCCTCCGCGACATTGTCGACGCGCAGCCAGTGCAGCCCCGGCGCGACGGGGTTCGCCGGTCGCGCGCTCCACCGGCCGGTGGTGTCGCTCTCGGCGGTGCCGACCAGCTCGTTGTCGAGGTAGATGCGAAGTTCGCTGCCGACCGGCGCACGGCCGCCGATGACGACATTGCCCTGCTCGTCGTAGTCGACGCTGTCGATACTCAGTTCGCCGCTGGCGATGCCTTCGCCCGGTGCCGGCTCGAGACCCTGCAGCAGCTGCGCCGGCGTGCCCTCGTTGCTCGGCAGGATGACCGCGAGCGCCTGGCCTTCGGTGCCGCCGGCGGCGACCTGGTCGGGCGTCGGCACGACCACCACCACGACGTCGGTCGATTCCATGGTGCTGCCGTCGGGCAGCCGCGCCAGCAGGCCGAGCTCGTGCGTGCCGGGCGCGAGTCGCTGCTCCGGCAGCATCACCCATTCGCCGCGCGCGTCCGCATCGACCGTCTCGAACGGCGAGCCGTCGACGCGCAGCGTCACCGAACTGTCCGCCGTCGCGCGACCGGCGGCGACCAGCCCGCCTTCCGGCGTCACGCGCACGATGTCGAAGGTCGGCCGCAGCGGCTCGACGGCGATGTCGGCGCCGGCATCGTCGGCGGGCTCGGCAACCGATGCGGTATCGCCGGTCGAGGTTCCGGCGGTCGATTCTCCGGTCGCAGCGACGTCCGGCGCCTCTGCCGGCCGCTCGTCGCGACCCGACAGGAACACGAATGCCAGGATGGCGAGCGCGATGGCGCCGCCGATGATGCCCAGAAAGGCGAGCCGGTTCATCGAATCCGGCCTCCCGAGTTGCCCCGCCCGATTGCCGACAGAATACCACGGACCGGCGGTCTGCGTCGCCCCGCCGCCCCGGACGGCGCAAGAGGCGCGCGGATGGCGTGCTCAGTATTCGGGCTGCGTCGCCTTCGCGTCCGGATTCGCGACCGGCGCCAGAGTACGCAAATAGGCGACGATCGCCGCCCGGTCGGCCGGCGTCAGAAGGCTCGTGCTGTTGCGCACCACTTCGCCCATGCCGCTGCCGACAACGTCGTAGTCGGGCAGCATGCCGGTTTCGAGCACGCGCATGATCTCCGCATCGCTCCAGCGGCCGATACCGGTTTCGTCGTCGGGCGTGATGTTCGGCACCCTGCTGCCGTCCGGACCGTCGGGCGTTCCGGAAAGCCGCCTGTCATCGAGAAGCGCGCCCATCCAGTCCCGCGGCGTGTGGCATTCGCCGCAATGGCCGAGGGCTTTTACGAGATAGGCGCCGCGCGACGTGCCGGCATTCGCCATGGGCATATCGTCGCCGGCCGGCCGTTCCTCGAAATTGAGCCATTGCCAGATCGGCAGCAGCGCACGCCAGCCGAACGGAAAATTTGCCTCGTGCGGCCGGTTTTCCCGCCGCACGGGTTCGATCGTGCGCATATAGGCCCACATGTCGGCGAGGTCGGCATCGGAAATGTCGGTGAAGGACGTGTAGGGAAAGACCGGAAAATAGGCGCTGCCGTCCGGCGCGCGTCCCTCGCGCATCGCACGCACGAAGTCTTCCTGCGTCCAGTTGCCGAGGCCGGTTTCCGGATCGGGCGTGATGTTCGGGCTGAAGAAAATGCCGAACGGCGTCCCGAGCGCGCGGCCGCCCGCCAGCAACGGACCGTCGTTCCGCACATCGGTATGACAGCCGGCGCAGCTGGCCGCCGCGAACAGATAGGCGCCGCGCGCGACCGGGTCGGCGCTCGCCGGATCGCCGGCGACCGCCTGCGCCAGCGCGGACCCGGCGCCGACGAACGGCGCCGCCAGGTTGCAGATCAGCAGAAAAGTACCGAAACACAGGCGTCGCGCCCATTGGCCTGCCCGACCGGCTCCGCTATTTTGGCGCGCCCCGCCGCCGCCCGGCCGGCGCGGACCCATCGTTTCCGGAACCTTCGACATCGTTTCATGATCGCGCCCCAATCCCTTTGTGTCTATTGCGGCTCCTCGACCGGCAACCGATCCATCTATCGCGACGCTGCGGAAACGCTCGGCCGCGCCATCGCGGAAGCCGGCATGCGGCTCGTCTTCGGCGGCGGCGGCGTCGGCCTGATGGGCGTGCTGTGCGATTCGGTGCTTCGTCATGGCGGGCAGGTAACCGGAATCATCCCGGGTTTCCTCCGGGAACGGGAGGCGCACCGCGGCGGGCTCGACGAGCTTTACATCGTCGAGAGCATGCACGAGCGCAAGCAGATGATGTTCGAACAGTCTGACGCGTTCGCGATCCTGCCCGGCGGTTTCGGCACGCTCGACGAGCTGTTCGAGATGGTGACCTGGCGCCAGCTCGATCTGCACGACAAGCCGATCGTGCTCGTCAACATCGACGGCTATTGGGATCCGCTGCTCGCGTTGGTCGGCCGGCAGGTGGCGGAAGGTTTCGTGCGGCCGCGACATCTCGACCTGCTGCGCGTGGTCGACCGCGCCGAGGACGTCATCCCCGCCCTGCGCGAAGAACCGCCGGCGGCGCTGCCCGCGCAGCCCCGCCGCGTCTGAGGCTCGCCGCATGAGGTTGCTGGTACACAGCCACAACTATCTGCGCGAGGGCGCGCAGATCATCCTGTTCCGCCTGGTCCGCGCGCTGGTCGAGCGTCACCAGATCGACATGGTCAAGCTCGTTGCCCGGCCCGACGAACCGCTGATCGAGGAATACGAGAAATGCGGCGCGCGCTTCGTCACGACCGCAAGCATGCGCGGTTACGACGCCATCGTCTGCAACACGATCACCGCCTCGAAGCTGGTGATGCGGGCCGCCGGACGCTGCCCGACTTTATGGTGGATCCACGAGCCAAAATTCGGCCAGCACTACATGCAGATGGAGAATTTCGAGCCCGCGGCCTTCGCCAGGGCCGACCGGATCGTCTTCCCGACCCGCTGGCAGGCCGATACGCAATACAAGAGCCGGCTCGAACGCGACAACTGGACCGTCGTGCCCTACGGCATCGGCATGGATCTCTCGCCGCGCCCGGCCCCGTTCGAGCGCGAGCCGGGCAGGTTCTATCTGCTGCATCTCGGGCGCGTCGATCGTCGCAAGGGCCAGGATCTGTCGGCGCGGGCGATCAGGCATCTCGGCAACCCGAACATCCAGCTCGTTTGCGTCGGCAACTGTCCGGCGGACGATCCCTATGTCGACAAGATCAATGCCATCGGCATCGACATCCGCTACACCGGCAATGTCGGCGAAGAGGAGGTCGCGGCCTGGATCCAGCATTGCGATGCGATGATCTTCCCGACGCGCGACGATCTCATCACGCTCGCGATCCTCGAGGGCCTCTCTTTCGGCAAATGCGTGCTGGCCAGCAATTTCGGGCCGATTCCGGAGACCATCCGGCACGGCGAGACCGGCCTGCTCTCGCCGGTCGGCGACTGGCAGACGCTGGCCGGCAACATCCGCATGATCTACGAGGATCGCGACCTGATGGCCAAGCTCGGCGAACGCGGCCGCATCATTCTCGAACGCAAGCACAGCTTCGCCGCCCATGTCGCCGGCATGGAAAAGGCGCTCACGTCGATCGCCCGACGCTGACTTGTCACCCGTATGCGCGATGCTATGGTCCGCCCGCCCCGCGCGGACGCGAACCGGATGCAGGAAGGACCGAGGACCGTCATGGCGAAGATCAAGGTGAAGAAGCCGGTCGTCGAGATCGACGGCGACGAGATGACCCGCATCATCTGGCAGTTCATCAAGGACAAGCTGATCCTGCCCTATCTCGACATCGATCTGCTCTACTTCGATCTCGGCATCCAGAGTCGCGACGCCACCGGGGACCGGATCACGGTCGACGCCGCCAACGCGATCGCCTGGCACGGCGTCGGCGTCAAATGCGCGACCATCACGCCGGACGAGGCCCGCGTCGCGGAGTTCGGCCTGAAGAAGATGTGGCGCTCGCCCAACGGCACGATCCGCAACATCCTCGGCGGCACGGTCTTCCGGCAGCCGATCATCTGCCGCAACGTGCCGCGCCTGGTGCCGGGCTGGACGCAGCCGATCGTCATCGGCCGCCACGCGTTCGGCGACCAGTATCGCGCGACCGAGATGAAGGTGCCCGGCAGGGGCAGGCTCACGATGCGCTTCGAGCCGGCCGGCGGCGGCAAGCCCGTCGACCTCGAGGTCTTCGAGTTCCCGGAAAGCGGCGTCGCGATGTCGATGTACAATCTCGACGAGTCGATCCGCGGCTTCGCGCGCGCCTGCTTCAACTACGCGCTCGGGCTCGGCTGGCCGGTCTATCTCTCGACCAAGAACACGATCCTCAAGACCTACGACGGGCGCTTCAAGGATCTGTTCCAGGAGGTGTTCGACAGGGAGTTCGCCGCGGAGTTCGAGGCGAAGAAGATTTCCTACGAGCACCGGCTGATCGACGACATGGTCGCCAGCGCGCTCAAATGGAGCGGCGGCTTCGTCTGGGCCTGCAAAAATTACGACGGCGACGTGCAGTCCGACACGGTCGCGCAGGGTTTCGGCTCGCTCGGCCTGATGACCTCGGTGCTGATAACGCCCGACGGCAGGACG
>Ga0187893_10005746_pt1 | contig 21923 bp, 12 predicted proteins | sample MA1701074metaG_FD_139574 | JGI IMG/M metagenome (GOLD analysis project Ga0187893, IMG submission 139574) | White microbial mat communities from a basaltic lava cave in the Kipuka Kanohina Cave System on the Island of Hawaii, USA - MA170107-4 metaG ...
ATCCTCAACGCTGTCAAGGCCGAAAATCGAATGCGAATCTGCTCACAGCTTATCCGAGGCTTCGATCTATTTTAGGTTCAGATTGTTTCGTGGAACTAACCGTCGCGGTTGCGGAATCGCTGGGCATCGTCCGGACACTGCCAGCTTTGTTCCAGGCTGACATTCTTGGTGCGACTAGGCCGGCTACCTGGCACTGAACTCACGCCGTTTTCTTCAAAACTGTCATCCCCGATTTGAGAATGACGACTGCCAAGCCACGTACTTAACCCGGATTTAACATGAATGAAACATGAAGTTCACTTGAGGGCCTTAGAGTCTGATGGGCATGAGTTGTGAACACAGGGCAGTTGAAGCAGCTACTAAATCCGGTTTTCATCCCGCCAGGAGACAGAATGCTCATGACTCTCTCACAGCCGCGTGCCACCAAACGTGCCTTCTACATCACGCTGTTGCCAGTCAGTTTCCTGATAGTGGTTCTTGCCAGCAGCGCCAACGCAGAGACAAAGTCTTTAACGCCTGCCTCCGCTTCCGACTCGCAACCCTCTCAAAGTCAGACTCGCTCCTCAACTGTTTCGAGCCATGAAATGAGTCAATTGGAGCAGCTGATCATGACTCAGAACAAAGCCATTGAAGAATTAAGGGCAAAGCTGGAGCAGCAGCAGGCCCTTATAGACCGACTGGTCGGTACGGTTCAAGGGCAAGGAAATACCAGTGCAAGTTCGGGTCGCCAGGCTCCAGTGACCGCTGAAGCAGCTCTGCGGCCTGGAAATGCTTCCTCAGCCTCGATCACTTCCGGGCAAGCAGCGCAGGCGCCTTCGAACGGTCCTACTCAGGCAAAGATCATTGAAATTCCTGCCAGTCCGGCAACGACCGAAAAGAGCGCAGAACCCCTGGCCAGACCGCCCGCCGCAGCTCTCATAGAAGCCAAAAGCAAGGCGGAATCGCGGTCTCCAACCAGGAGGTGGTTTGAGAAGTATTCTTTGAGGGGATACGTACAGTTTCGATATAACCGGCTGTTAGAAACTAACCCGCTATTGAGTTGTGAACAATGCGACCGTTCCTGGGGCGGGAATAATGGGTTCCTGACCCGGCGCGCCCGCCTAATCTTGAGCGGAGACATCAATGATCGAGTGTACATGTATTTTCAACCCGACTTCGCATCCTCTGCGGGAAGCACCACACATTACGGACAACTTCGTGACCTGTATTTCGATGTCGCGCTGGACAAGAAGAAGGAGTTTCGGATTCGTGTCGGCCAATCCAAAATCCCTTTTGGATTTGAGAATCTCCAATCAAGCCAAAACCGGCCCTCTTTGGACCGCAACGATTCATTAAACAGCGCTGTAGCCAATGAGCGCGATCTGGCAGCTTTTTTCTATTGGGCCCCTGCGCATGTCCGGAAAAGATTCAGTCACCTTGTGAGTTCAGGCCTAAAAGGCTCGGGCGATTACGGAGTTTTCGGGGCTGGCCTTTACAATGGACAAACGGCAAATCGCCCTGACATAAACAACAATTTACACACCGTGGCACGGCTGACCTACCCCTTTGAGCTAAAGAATGGACAGTTCGTCGAGGTTGGAGTCGCCGGTTACACCGGCCAGTACTCGGTGGGCAGGGAGCAACGAAGCCCTGCCACACAGGGCCCGGAGATCTTTCAGGACCGGCGTGTGGCAGGCAGTCTTACGATTTATCCACAACCGTTTGGATTTCAGGCTGAATACAACGTAGGACGCGGCCCCATGTTCAACAGCGAGGCCTCTCGAATCGAAAACCACGGCCTCCAAGGAGGGTATGGTCAGTTCCTGTACATGGCCAGGTTTCGTGGCCACATTTTGAGTCCTTACGTCAAAGTCGGCTACTACGATGGCGGCAAGAAACATGAACTCGATGCACGTCGTTATCTGGTTCGCGAACAGGAGTTTGGCTTGGAGTGGCAGCCGAATCCGTTTATCGAATTGACGACTGCGTACACGCACTCCGACCGCACTTTTGAGGATCAGAGACTTCCTGACAATCGTCAGAGAGGCAGCCTTTTGCGGATCCAATTGCAATTTAACTACTGAGAGGGCCCATGAAATCAAGATGCTCTGCGGCTATTCTGCTCGCTCTGCTGTTGTGCTGGAGCTTTCGAATCTTGGCACAAAACAAACCGATTACGATCAAGGGATCGGACACCATGGTTTTGCTCGGGCAACGCTGGGCCGAGGTCTACATGAAGAAAAATCCGGGCTCCAGGATTCAGATCACAGGGGGAGGTTCGGGCACCGGCATTGCTGCTCTGATCAACGGGACCACCGATATCTGCGAGTCCTCCCGTCCCATGAAGGACAAAGAAAAAGACCAGGTCAAGGCCCGGCGAAACACCGAGGTAAAGGAGATTCCCGTTGCAGTAGACGGCCTAGCTATTTATTTGAACTCAGTGAATCCGATCAGAGAATTGACACTCGACCAGATCAAGGGCATTTATACGGGAAGAATCACCAATTGGAAGGATCTCGGAGGAAAAGAGGGCAAGATCATTGCCTATAGCCGCGAAAACAACTCGGGCACTTATGCCTACTTCAAAGAGCATGTCTTGGATAAAGCTGACTTCCATCCTGCGATTCAAACATTGCCCGGGACCTCGGCCGTGACCAACGCAGTAGCCAAAGATCTGAAATCCATCGGCTACGGGGGGATTGCTTACGCGAAGGGCATTCATCACGCCATGGTGAAGAAGGACGCTGGGAGCCCCGCAGTTGAGCCGTCTATGGAAAACGTGTTGAGCGCGACATATCCGCTTAGTCGATTTCTTTATTGGTGCACGGCAGGAGAGCCTTCCGGTGAAGCCAGAAAACTGGTGGATTGGGTCTTGGGAGCAGAAGGCCAGAGGCTGGTTCAAGAGGTTGGTTATTATCCGCTTCCCAAGTCGACCACTTCGCCTGCCACCGCAGTAAAAGCCTCCGACGCCCGGAAAAAGAAATGAGGATCGACACTTCAGCAATCGGTTCCGCTTTGCCCCTACCCACATCGAATTCGCTGTCGAGCCATCTGAAGGGTGCTCGGTTTAAGGACTTCCTTTTCGGGAAATTCATCCTCTTCAATGCAATCTTGGCTGTTTCAACAATCTTTCTCATCGGACTTTATATAGGCAAGGAAGCCCTTCCTGTTTTCTACGACGATGAAATCAGAAAGGAAGCAAGCCTGGATAACCTCTTTGCTCCTCAAAACTACGGCACCGAGGAAATGCCCCTTCCTTTTATCTGGCAGCCTGTGGGCGAAGTTCCTAAGTACAGCGTATTTCCTTTGTTTTTGGGAACCCTGAAGGTAACCATCATTGCCCTGCTTTTTGGCGCACCGTTGGCCATAGGAGCCGCTATTTACACGGCCGAGTTTGCGAAGCACTGGGTTCGAGAGATTGTCAAGCCCGTCGTCGAACTGCTTGCCGGAATTCCCTCCGTCGTCTTGGGTTTTTTGGCCCTCGTGGTGCTGGCTTCCTGGATACAGGATCTTTTTGGGTTTGACTATCGGCTGAATGCCGTCACTGCAGGAATCGCGATGGCACTGGCTATCATCCCCATCATCTACACCGTGAGCGAGGATGCTCTCACCGCAGTTCCACGAACCTACCGGGAAGCCTCTCTAGCCTTGGGGGTTGCGCCCTGGAAAATGGCCATATCGGTCGTCCTGCCAGCGGCAACACCTGGAATATTTGCCGCGCTAGTACTTGGGTTTGGCCGGGCGATGGGGGAAACCATGGTAGTGCTGATGGCCTCGGGAAACGCGGCGGTTACGTCTCTCAAACTCACCGATTCAGTCAGAACCATCGCAGCTACGATCGCCGCCGAACTCGGAGAGGTGGTCTTTCGAAGCCCGCATTATCATGTGCTATTTTTTCTGGGTGCGATGCTGTTCTCACTCACTTTTTTGCTAAACATGCTCGGCGAATACTTCGTGGCTCGACTGAAACGAAAGTTGATGGGGCACTAGCGTCTGTTGGAGTATCTGAACATGAGCGTCCTTAGTCTTCGTGGGTGAATAGCGACTGCGGAAAGGTTGATTGGCGTGGCCACAAGTCCAGGAATGCCATCCCGCGGGAAATGGGCGAATGCTCTCATCGATAATGAGATGAGACGAAGTCGCGACGTGTCGGGAAAGATTTTTCGATTCCTAACCGGCGCAGCCTGCCTGGTTATTGTTTCTATGGTCGCACTCATTATCGGCAATATTTTCATTAACGGCAGACACCACCTTTCATGGCGCTTTCTTACGGCCGCTCCGGAGGATGGGATGACCGGCGGCGGAATTTTCCCAGCCATCTACGGTACTGTCCTGTTGGTCATTCTAATGACGCTCGCCGTGGTTCCTGTGGGAGTGATGGTCGCGATCTACCTTCAAGAATACAGCTCGCATTCCTCACGGCTCTACAAGGCTACCCGGTTAGCGGTAAGCAATTTGGCTGGTGTCCCTTCCATCGTCTTCGGATTGTTCGGCCTGGGGTTTTTCGTGAAGTTTCTGGGTGGGAGCATCGACCGCTTGTTTTACGGAGGAAATCTGGTGTTCGGGCAACCGGCCATCCTGTGGGCAGCAATGACGCTCGCTGTTTTGACCTTGCCCGTGGTAATCCTGACCACTGAAGATACCCTACGCTCCATTCCGAACGAGCTCCGCGAAGCCAGTATGGCGCTTGGCGCTACCAAGTTTCAGACCATCAGGCACATCGTACTGCCTCAGGCTGTGAGCGGAATCCTGACCGGTGGTATTCTCGCAGTCAGTCGCGGCGCCGGAGAGGTGGCGCCTATCTTGTTTACTGGGGCGGCCTATTTCCTGCCAGAACTCCCCACTAAACTGACTTCGCAGTTCATGGAGCTAGGCTATCATGTCTTGGTCCTCTCAACCCAATCCCCCGATGTCGAAGCCACCAAGCCGATCCTATACTCCACGGTTTTTGTCCTTCTGGCTTTGACTTTTCTCTTGAACTTTGTGGCTATCATTATCCGCAGCCAAATGCGCGCCCGATTGAGGACCAGAGGATGAACACGGGGACGACCTATCGCAAGCTCGCCATCGAGGTAATGCCAGTGACCAAGGCGGAAGATAGAAAAGCCGTTGAGGTTCCGCTCAAGATGGTGGCCGAAAACCTGAGCTTCTTCTACCGGCAGACTCAGGCGTTGAGGGGAATCAACATTCAAATCAAAGAAAAACACATCACCGCTTTGATCGGACCGTCGGGTTGCGGGAAGTCCACATTCCTGCGCGCTTTGAATCGTATGAACGATCTGATTCCGGGAACGCGGGTGGAAGGGAGGGTCTACATCGATGGACAGGACATCTACGCAAAGTCGGTTGATCCAATCCTGCTGCGTCGCAAAGTGGGAATGATCTTTCAGAAATCGAACCCGTTCCCGAAGTCCGTCTATGAGAATGTCGCGTATGGCGTCAGGATCAACCGTTACGCCCAATCCAAGGCTGAGTTGGACGAGATCGTCGAGAAGAGCCTGCAGGACGCCGCACTCTGGGACGAGGTTAGGGATCGACTGGACAGCTCGGCGTTGGGACTTTCGGGAGGTCAACAGCAGCGACTCTGCATCGCTCGTTCTCTAGCCGTAAAACCCGACACCTTGCTCATGGATGAGCCTGCCTCGGCGCTCGATCCCATTTCAACAGCCAAAATCGAGGAACTGATCCTCGATCTCAAGAAGCGGTACACAATCATCATAGTGACCCACAACATGCAACAAGCGGCGCGGGTTTCAGACTGCACAGCGTTTTTCTTTATGGGTGAACTCGTTGAAATGGATTCGACGATTAAGATGTTCACCAATCCGTCGCGCAAAGAAACAGAAGACTACATCACGGGCAGATTTGGATAATTCCTACGACGTGATCGCCGATCCAGCGACCCACCACACCTTGCTCTGGGTCAGGAGGGTCCATGCATCGCCATTTCGAAGATCAACTGGACGAACTGAAAGAACGCATGCTGTTCATGAGCAGTTTGGTTGAAAAGGCAATCGGCATGAGTCTAGACGGGCTGAACCACCGGGACGAGGCTCAAGCAACTCGCGTGATTGCGGAATTGGAACCTCAAATCAATGAACTGCACCTGGAATTGGACGAGCGGGCTCTCCAGTTGCTAGCCCTGCAACAACCCATGGCGGTAGACCTGCGTTTCATCACGTCAACCATCAAGATCAATAGCGATCTGGAACGCATGGGCGACCAGGCTGTCAATATGGCTCAGCGAGCTCTCTCCATTGTGGCGCAGCCGCCGCTGCAGCCGGTGATCGACATCCCTCGAATGGCTGCCATCACTCAAAAAATGGTGAAGGATGCCCTCGATGCATTTGTGAGGCGAGACACGGAACTGGCAAGGCAGGTGGTGCTGCGCGACGACGAAGTGGACAGCTATCGAGACCTAATTTTCCGGGAGTTGATCGCACAGATGATCAAGGACCCGCAACACATACTTCAGGCACTGGATCTTATTTTGGTATCCCGCAACCTGGAGCGCATTGCAGACCATGCCACCAATATCGCGGAGGACGTCATTTATATGGTGTTGGGTAGGGACATTCGACACCATGCGGAAGAAAAAGCACTCGTCAAGGATGAATAACTCAGTCCCGGCCCCTATAAGATCCGCACGGATCGAGCACGAGCTGGAAAAGGCAACATCCGACGTTACTTTTGCGTGACACTCTTCGGCATGCTCTGCGAGCAGGCAATGCTATCCGTTACCCCTGAAGAGATCTGGGCACAAGCCGTGTCTGTGGCAGTTCGCTGCGCTTCCTCGGGGGTGGTTCCCGCAGCCGTTGCGCAGGCTGTCTGTCCGCGGAATTCCATGCATACCTCGTACCGGAATTGGTCCAAGCCCATCGAAGAATAAATCACATACCCGAAAAAGAAGGCCGTCCCAAGCCCGATCAGTATTTTGGTCGTGTTGTTCATAGCTGCGATTAGATTATAGGACAGGTCGGAGGTCTGGCGAACGTGTCGTTTTCTAGAGCGCGTTATCTGTTAACGTTAACCTGACCGGGAATCCTTCAACGCCCTCAAACCCACAAAGGGAAACATAAATCACTTTTATCAAATTCATAAAAAATATAAATTTATCTGCTGGGCCTAGTTTCGACTAAACTCCAAGCTGTTCTTTTCCCGGATTAGCCTCTAAAGCCTTTTGAGTTAACATATAATACCGGGCGAACGATAGCCAGCGAAGTCCTGAGCCTTCTGAAACTAAGTACTCCCCAATAGATCCACTTAGCCAGGCCAGCGTCGGCCAGGTCGCAGGGCTTCCGGATTTGATATATTGCAAGCCCGTGGGTGATGTTTACCCATTGGAAACGTCTCCGAGACGAGGATGGTCCCATGCGTTCTCCACTGTATCCCCCCAGGCAAGGTCTTTACGATCCTCAGTTTGAGAAAGACAGCTGCGGCGTGGGCTTTGTTGCCAACATAGACGGCACGCGCTCGAACCAGATCGTGCGGCAGGCGTTGGAGGTGCTGACGAATCTGCGCCATCGCGGAGCCTGTGGTTGCGATCCGGAGTCAGGTGATGGCGCCGGGATTACTCTTCAGGTTCCCCATGAGTTTCTGCTTGAGAAATGCGGGGAAATTGGAATTGAACTGCCCGGTGCTGGAGAGTACGGAGTGGGCATGGTGTTTCTTCCCCCTAACCCGGATCATCGGCTGTTCTGCGAGCAGGCCCTCGAGCGTATCATTGGGGAAGAAGGACAGCGGACACTGGGCTGGCGCGACGTGCCGGTGGACAGTTCCGCCATCGGGAGCGTGGCGCATGAGGCAGAGCCGGTCATCCGGCAGGTTTTCATCGCCAAGAGCCCTTTTATTGATCCGCAGCAGTTCGAGCGCAAACTCTACGTCATTCGCAGGCGTGCCACCACAACCCTCGAAGCTGCAGTAATGGAAGACGTCGGCTTCTTCTACATCGTGAGCCTCTCGAGCAAGACCTTGATCTATAAAGGTCAGCTGATGGCCCGGCAAATGGCCACGTTTTTCCTGGACTTGAACGATACGTCGATTAAGAGCGGGCTGGCGCTGGTGCACTCCCGTTTTAGCACAAATACTTTCCCATCCTGGCGGCTCGCCCATCCCTTCCGCTACCTGGCGCACAACGGTGAAATCAATACCCTACGCGGCAATCGCAATTGGATGCGGGCTCGGTCGGCCACTCTTTCGTCCGACGTTTTTGGCGAAGATCTCAAGAAGCTCTTTCCCGTCGTCACAGAAACCGGTAGCGACAGTGCCACACTAGACAATGCTTTGGAATTCCTGATTCAAGGCGGACGCTCCCTTCCACACGCGGTGATGATGTTGGTTCCCGAAGCTTGGAGTAAAGACACCGGTATGGACCTGCACAAGAAAGGGTTTTACGAATACCACGCCTGCATGATGGAACCCTGGGATGGTCCGGCCGCCGTTGCGTTCACTGACGGTGTCAGTATTGGCGCGGTTCTTGATCGCAACGGATTGCGACCAGCGCGATACCTGGTTACCAAGAACAACCTCGTCGTGATGGCCTCCGAGGTGGGTGTCTTGGATATTCCAGCAGACGAAGTGCTCTTTAAGGGACGATTACAGCCCGGCAAGTTGTTTCTCGTTGATACTGAGCAGGGCCGTATCGTGGACGATCGCGAGCTCAAGGAATCCATTTCCCGTCAGAAGCCTTACCGTGAGTGGGTGGAAACAAACAAGATCGATTTCGCTTCTTTGCCCGAACCCAAGCAGATTCCCCGGTCAGACCCTCGCGCGTTGCTGCAACGCCAGCAGTTGTTTGGCTACACAGTAGAGGACCTGCGTATTCTCATGACGCCAATGGCCAAGGATGGCGAAGAAGCCATTGGCTCGATGGGCACAGACACGCCATTGGCGGTGCTGTCGAACCAGTCGCAACTGCTCTACAACTATTTCAAGCAACTCTTCGCTCAGGTCACAAATCCTCCTATTGATTCCATTCGCGAAGAGATGGTGATGTCGGTGGAGAGCTATATCGGCAGCGAAAGCAACCTGCTGACTGAAACGCCGGAACACTGCCAGATGCTGAAACTGGAGTGTCCCATCCTGACGGATTTTGAACTCGCTAAGATTCGCGAGATCTCCATTGGCGATTTTCGGGCCGTCACGTTGCCTATGATTTTTCCCGTAAGCCAAGGTGAATCCGGGTTAGAGACCTCGTTGAAAAACCTCTGCCAGCAAGCAACAGAAGCCGTCGCCAATGGCGCAAGCATTCTGATTCTCTCAGACCGGGAGGCAGGCGCGGACCAAGCTCCCATGCCCAGCCTGCTCGCCACTTCCGCCGTGCATCATCATCTCATTCGAGAAGGAACGCGCACCAAAGCGGGTCTGGTGATTGAATCCGGGGAAGCGCGTGAAGTGATGCACTTCGCTCTGCTCATCGGTTACGGCGCCGGGGCCATCAATCCTTATCTCGCTTTCGAAACCATGGCCGATATGGTGCGCCAAAACCTGTTCGCAGACGAAGTGACGGTGGAAAAGGCTCACAAGAACTACGTCAAATCGATCAACAAGGCTCTCCTGAAGATCATTGCTAAAATGGGCATTTCGACGATTCAGAGTTATCGCGGTGCCCAGATCTTTGAAGCCATCGGCCTGAACACGCCTCTCGTGGAGCAGTATTTCACCGGAACCCCCTCTCGAATTGAGGGCATTGGGATTGAGATCCTCGCTCGGGAATGTCTGTCACGCCATCACAAGGCTTTTCCGGAAGAGCGAGTGAGTAATCCGTTGCTGGATGTAGGCGGCCAGTACCAGTGGCGGCGTGAGGGAGAGTATCACCTCTTCAATCCGGAAACGGTTGCGAAGTTGCAAGTGGCAGTCCGACAGGACAGTTTCAAGACCTTCCGCGAGTACTCTGAGCTGATCAACAACCAAAGCAGAAACCTCTGCACGCTGCGCGGATTGTTGCAATTCAGGAAGGGTAATCCCATTCCGCTCGAAGACGTCGAGCCCGCCAAAGAGATCGTGAAGCGTTTCGCCACCGGCGCTATGTCGTTTGGCTCCATTAGCAAAGAAGCGCACGAAAACCTTGCCATCGCCATGAATCGCATTGGTGGTAAGAGCAACACCGGCGAGGGGGGTGAAGATCCAGGCCGCTACCAGCGCGATGCCAACGGTGACTGGCGGCGCAGCGCCATCAAACAGGTGGCTTCCGCCCGCTTTGGTGTCACAACCGAATATCTCGTCAATGCCGACGATCTTCAAATCAAAATGGCACAAGGCGCCAAGCCCGGAGAAGGCGGCCAGTTGCCCGGCCACAAGGTGGACCATTTCATAGCGAAAGTGCGGCATTCAACGCCGGGCGTGGGGCTCATCTCCCCGCCGCCTCACCACGACATTTATTCAATTGAAGACCTGGCCCAGTTGATCTATGACCTGAAGAATGCCAACTCGCAGGCACGTGTCTCCGTCAAGCTTGTAGCCGAAGTCGGCGTGGGCACTGTGGCTGCAGGGGTGGCCAAGGCGCACGCGGACGTGGTTCTGATCAGTGGACACGACGGAGGCACAGGCGCTTCGCCGCTCACCTCCATCAAGCATGCCGGCATTCCCTGGGAGCTGGGATTGGCTGAGACCCAGCAGGTGCTGGTGATGAATGACCTGCGCGGTCGCATTGTGGTTCAGACCGACGGACAGCTGAAGACGGGTCGCGACGTCGCGATCGCAGCATTGCTTGGCGCCGAAGAGTTCGGATTCTCGACCGCACCCTTGGTGGCGTCCGGCTGTATCATGATGCGTAAGTGTCACCTCAACACCTGTCCCGTAGGCGTGGCCACACAGGATCCGGTGTTGCGCAAGAAGTTTAGCGGCAAGCCCGAGCATGTGATCAACTTCTTCTTCTATATCGCAGAAGAGCTCCGCGAGATCATGGCCGAGCTGGGCTTCCGGACTGTGCCAGACATGGTGGGTCATTCGGAACTGCTTGACATGCAAGACGCGATCGATCACTGGAAGGCGCGCGGGCTCGATCTTTCGAACATCTTGTACAAACCGGATGTCCCCAAACGCATTGCCACGCACTGCATCACAACCCAGGATCATGGCCTTGAGAAAGTGCTCGATGTGCAATTGATTGAAGAATGCCGCGGCGCCCTCGGTCATCAGGCACCGGTCGAACTGAATCTGGCCATTCGAAACACCGATCGTACTGTAGGTGCCATGCTCAGCGGAGAAATTGCCAGGCGTTATGGCAATGCCGGCCTCCCCGAAGATACGATCCGCATCAAATTCACAGGTTCCGCAGGCCAGAGCTTTGGTGCTTTCCTCGCCAAGGGCATCACACTGACACTGGAAGGCGATGCAAACGATTACGTAGGCAAAGGCCTGTCAGGAGGCCGATTAGTGATTTATCCTCCCAAGGAAGCCACGTTCGTACCTGAGGACAATGTCCTCATCGGCAACACCGTTCTTTACGGTGCCACCGGGGGCGAGGCGTACTTCCGAGGGGTGGCCGGAGAGCGTTTCGCCGTAAGGAACAGCGGCGCCCACGCGGTAGTCGAGGGTGTTGGCGATCACGGCTGCGAATACATGACAGGTGGAGTAGCCGTCGTATTGGGCAAGACTGGACGAAACTTCGCCGCGGGCATGAGCGGAGGTATCGCTTTTGTGCTGGACGAAGAGGGTGTCTTTCCTTCTCTCTGCAATCGGAGCATGGTGGACCTGGAACAGGTTGTGAAACCTCACGACATCGACTTGCTGCAAGCGCTGGTGGAGAACCATCGGCGCCTTACCGGCAGTGCACCCGCGCAGTATGTCCTTGAGAACTGGGACACTCTCATACCGAAGTTTGTGAAAGTCATGCCGGTCGACTACCGCCGAGTGTTGGAGCAGATGGAGCGGGAGCAGACACTGGCAGCGCAAGCGCCGCAGGAATTGGCCGCCGCCCAACCGTAGGAACTTCGCGATTCGAAAGGATTGCCTGGGCTTGAAGTTAGAGTTAGAGGATTGCAAAAGCCTTCATGATCCTCTATCTTCTACCCCTCGATTTTCGAGCCGTCTTAGTGTAGTCGGCCTCGTTCTCGTAGTAATCTCGTGATCTGACTCGGTTTTCGCGTGTCGAGTGCGAGGTCAAGGACGATGGCATTTGGAGCGTGAATGGGAAAAGTAACGGGATTCCTGGAAATTAAGCGAGAGATGGCGTCCCGCCGTCCGGTGGAAGATCGTCTGAAAGACTGGTCGCAGGTTTATCAGGATCCCGACGACAAACTCGTTCAGTCGCAAGGCGCGCGATGCATGGATTGCGGGATTCCCTTTTGCCACACCGGTTGTCCCTTGGGCAACATCATCCCCGATTGGAACGATCTTGTTTACCGGGACCGATGGCAAGAAGCCATCGCGGTGCTTCACAAAACAAACAACTTTCCGGAGTTTACAGGCTGGGTTTGCCCGGCTCCTTGCGAAGCCGCCTGCGTACTGGGAATTAACGACAGTCCCGTTACCATCAAACAGATCGAGCTCAGTGTTATCAACCACGCGTTCCGTGAAGGCTGGATCAAGCCTGAGCCTCCAAAGGTTCGTACCGGAAAACGGATCGCTGTCATCGGCTCCGGACCCGCCGGCTTGGCTTGTGCCGCTCAATTGAACAAAGTAGGTCACACCGTCACAGTGTTCGAACGAGCCGATCGCATCGGGGGACTGCTGACTTACGGCATTCCCGATTTCAAGATGGAGAAATGGCTTGTAAAACGACGGCTCGATCTGATGGCGGAGGAGGGCATTCTATTCAAGACCAATGCCAACGTGGGTGGCAATGTGTCTGTCGAGGAACTGCGAACGAGTTTCGATGTCCTGGTTCTGGCGGGTGGGGCTACCCAAGCGCGCGACCTGCCTGTCCCTGGACGCGAACTCGATGGCATTCACTTCGCCATGGAGTACCTGCCTCAGCAGAACCGGCGCGTGGCTGGAGATACTGTCATAGAAAAGGAAATCACCGCCAAGGGCAAGCATGTGGTCATCTTGGGCGGCGGCGACACCGGCTCAGACTGCCACGGCACAGCTCTGCGGCAGGGCGCTCTTTCTGTCAGATCGTGGGAACTACTGCCCAAGCCACCGGCCGATCGTACTGACTCCATGCCTTGGCCTTACTGGCCCATGATTCTACGTACCTCAAGTTCCCATGAGGAGGGTGGTCTGCGCGATTGGAGCGTGAATACCAAGCATTTCTCAGGTAGCAACGGCAAGGTTGAGACGCTGCATGCCGTGCGCTTGGAGTTCGGAGCTCCCGATGCCAGCGGTCGACGCCCGATGTCAGAAGTGCCCGGCTCCGAGTTTGAAGTGAAAGCCGACCTCGTGCTGCTCGCGTTGGGATTCATCGGCCCACAAAAGAGTGGCATGATCGAGCAACTCGGTCTCAAACTCGACCCGCGAGGCAACGTGTTTGCCGACCAGAACTACATGAGCAGCATTCCTGGAATCTTCACTGCGGGCGATATGCGCCGTGGACAGTCCTTGGTTGTCTGGGCTATCGCCGAAGGCCGACAGGCCGCTCGGGGCGTGGACAAGTACTTGATGGGGTCGTCTGACCTGCCGTAGGTTTCAGACGCAGAAACATCGCTTTTAATCTCACATTAGGGCTTCTGAGGGTCTTGGTTGCGGCTGGAAAGGGTTGATCGGTCGCTGGACAAGCGAGCGATCAAGTCCTGGTAGATGTTTCGGACACTCTCGCCATTTTCCCGCCGAAACCGGAAAGTCCGGTTCCGGTAGCTCATCCTCAACCGTTCTCCTTCACTGTTGATTACGATAGAACTCAAGCCTTCGGTAAAACCGTCGCCTGAGCCTCCCGATGGGACGTAAGAAACTGCGTAGGCGTTAAATTTCAGGAACCCAGAACAACTTCCCAGCCTATGGTCGTGGACCATTGGATAGCTTCTGAACACAAGCTTATTTAGTTCTTTCTTGAGGCTCGCTTTCGAATAAGGAAACGAGTCGTCCTTCGAGGCGAGGTAATCCATCGAAGCATAATAAAGACGGGCTGCGTCAAATTTTCCTCGTTGGATCCAGTCTGTGGCTTGGGCGACGGCCCGTTGCACGATCTCCCTCTTCAGATTCGCAGCTCTCTGATTGCCTGGATCTGCCTTCAAAGCCAAACTGCAGTAGACCAGGACGTTGTCCTCAGGCGGCGTCACATAACGGCCATCAATCTGCGCGATTTCGGCCTTTTCAATCCAAGATAGCGCCAGACTCTGGTGCTTGCGAGCTTCTGCTGCGAGCCGTTCACCTAAGATTTTGACCTCAGGGGCTCCTGGATGCGTCCTTTCGAGTTTTTCCAACAGCAACCTAGCCTGGTTAAACTCTTTGTCCTGAATGCTGCTGCTCACTTCGAGCACTGATCCAGGGCTGATTTGCGGACGTAGGGTTGATGGTGCCTCCTTCTGAGTGGAAGCGGAAAGTGAATCTCGCGCAGGATTCCTACTTCCGATGGTCTCAGTATTTCGCGGAGCTCTCTTGCTTTGTAGAGGCTCCCCAACCGAGGGGACGGCCGGTCTGAGGGCTTGCCGGGGAAGCTCTTCTGCGAGCACCCGTTGCGTCTCCGCCGGCTGGCCCCCATTAGTCCCCGAGGTAGATGCCACGGGTGGGTTTGATACCAGGCGAACCTTCTCAGCCTCCTGGGATTGCACCGAAGCGGTTTGCGGTTTTTCTTCAGACAGGGTTGCCCGAATTCGCTCCTTGAGCGCCAAAGCGAATTCATCCCCCCTGCTCTTCAACAGGATGCCATCACAAACCCGATCGGCAGCTTGCAGCATGCCAGCATCGAAAAGCACTTGCGCCTCCTCGCGGATGCCGCCCAAAGCATCCGCAGTGGGTGCAACTGCTCCTCCATCGACAGGATCAGCGGTTCTCTTTGATAATTCAGGGGCCTCCCCCGATGGCCATGACAGCCAGAATAAACCTGCGGTAAGCACCGCTAGCAGTCCGGCAAGACTCACCCGTACGAGGGGACCTCGTTTCGGCGACTTCGACAGAGGCCATCTGGGTTCGTCGTCGCGGGAAACGGTGTTCTTCAGCTCAAGCTCTGCCAAACTTCGTGGTTCGTTGCTGTGGAAATCCTCTTCAAGCGCAGGTGGGGAGGAGCGAACCAATACCTCAGTTGAATCTTGTTCTCCAGAATAGGGAACTGACTGCTTGTGATCAACCTCGGTACCCGGCTCTTGAAAAGAAACAGCGCTGCTTACTGCCGCCGCGGTCCCCATAGCTTGCACGATCAGCGTTCTCTCTTCAGCCTTCTGTTCTTGATCGTATTCCGGTACAGCCTGACACTTCAGGATCGGGGTTTCTTCGGCTGCGTCGGAATCTCCGGCTTCGGATTCGAGCTGTTTTCTGTGGCTCAGCTCCAGGAACTGATTCAGGTCTTGATCATCGGGGTGAACCTTCTTCAGGAATTTCAATAATCCAACTGACTCTCGGTACTGACCCCTGATGAAATAGTCGATAGCGCACTGTCTAACGTTTTCCAGGTCAAGCTTCAATTCACCTTCTAACTCCGAAAGCCTCTCCAAATCGTGGTGATAGCTCTCTTTTATCCCAGAAAGCGAAGCCGAAATTCTTTGACGAACAATGTCGAGCTGTCTATGAAGGTCTGCCTCCGCTTCTCCCTTGTCAACTTCATCTTGAGCGGGCGACGACCGGGCACGAGACAGAAGTGACTCGAGATCCTGCAGGCTCGAGCTGGCATTCGCAATCAGGGATTCCAATTCTGCCTTGAAAGACATGTACAGACTGCCTTTCCTTCTTTGGTTGAACCTGTTAATTCTCTCCGCAGCCTTCGAATAAGACTGAGCTGTTTTATACCTTAGGCGGGAAGAATATCTAGTATTTTACACTGAACTTGGCGAGATCAGGCAAATGGATCCTGCCTTCAGGCGGAACTGTGGCTCTTCGACCAGAAACGGAGAAACCCATGAGTGGACGAACGGATAAGGGCAACCGCAACGCCGTGCAAGGCTGGATTCAGGTCCTTCGGCGAATGCTCTGTCTCGGAATCGCGCTCTCGCTCGCGCCAGCGACAGGCCTGCGTGGCCGAGCCCAGGATGTTGTTCGCCCACCGTCGATCAAGCTGTCGGTGACTGCCGGACAGGCAGCGACTAACGACATCAGATCGCGGAAGGCGGTCGAGCCCGTGGTATTGGTTCGCGATGAAAGAGGTCAACCCCTTTCGGGAGTTATGGTTATCTTTACGCTCCCAGAGACAGGTCCGGGCGGAAACTTTGCCGATGGTTCAAAGCGAGCCATCCTTTATACCGATTCAGAGGGCAAAGCAATCGCACGCGGCCTGACTCCGAACATGACTCAAGGCAAATTTCAAATCATGGTCCACGCGTCGTTTCATGGGTTCACTTCCAGCACTATCATTGACCAAACGAACTTCTTGTCCGAGCGCCGCAAGGGGGGTTCTTCTAAGCTCTTAGCCATTCTGGCCATCGCCGGCGGCGCGGCAGCTGCCGGGGTAGTGGCGGCAAGCGGCGGTAACGGACCTTCACAGACTCCTGTTCCTCCTCCGGGTCGCACAACCACCATCTTTCCAGGGACACCCGTCTTCGGTGCGCCGCAGCAGTAAATTTCGCGAGGAAGCTGTTCTCCTATGAGGCTTAGGACCAATTCGAGGTGGTTCGGGTTGCCAGGCGTACTCGCTGCGCTGGCCATCAACACGGCAAATAGCTACGCCGCTCCGAAAATCACTAGTCTTGTCCCTAATTCCGCTATTACGGGTGATTCCGCCTTTACGCTCACCGTAAACGGCACGGGGTTCGGTGGACTGCTCATTGCGGCCACGGTGCAGTGGAATGGATCAGCGCGACAGACAACTTTCGTCAGCAGCACTCGACTCACCGCTGAAATAACCGCCAGCGACATCGCCAACGCGGGGACCGCTCAGATCACAGTTCGGAATCGAGGATTAACTGTCGACGATACTTCGGCCTCCGTCCCGTTCGCCATCACTAACCCGGTTCCTATCATAAGCTCCCTAAGCCCCGCCTCGATTCCGGCGGGCGGACCAGACTTTACACTGACCGTGAACGGGTCCAACTTTGTCGAGGGATCCCGGGTTCGCTTTGATGGCTCGAACCAAAACACGACGTTTATCAGCAAATCCCAGCTGACCGCCCGGATTCATGATAAGGAAATCCGGCGGACTGGGGCTTTCAACATCACGGTTCTCAATCCGAGCCCCGGCGGGGGAACCTCCAGCGCGGTGGCTCTTATCGTCTCCTCCCCCGTAACCATCGCAACCGCTTCTTCTCTTCCAGCAGCTGTGGCCGGCTTTGCCTATTCTCAAACGCTCACCGCCTCGGGAGGTACCGTACCCTACAGCTGGGCGTTAACCGGGGGTTCGCTTCCTGCCGGCCTGAGTCTCGCTTCCGCTTCAGGGATCGTCAGTGGAAGCCCGTCCACGCCAGGCAGTTTCAACTTCACTGTTCGAGTTACTGACAGCAGTCAGCCGGCGCCCCAAACTGCAACCAGAGCTTTCACCTTGGTGGTCGGTCCTGCAGCGCCAATATTAAACAGCATCAGCCCAAGCTCGGTGAATGCTGGCGCAGCAGGTTTCAGCTTGACCGTTAACGGCGCCAACTTTGTTTCCACTTCGACGGTGAGATGGAGCGGATCGAATCGTGCTACAACGTTTGTCAGCAGCTCACAGCTGACTGCTGCCATTATCGCTGCCGACATCGCAACGCCGGGGGCGGTAAGCATTACTGTGGCGAATCCCGGGGAGTCCGCATCGAACTCCTTGACTCTAACCATATCCGCAACGCCTTTGGAGATTACAACGAATTCACCCTTACCTCAGGGAACTATAGCCAGGCCATACTCTCTGACATTGGGCGTATCGGGTGGCAGCCCGCCTTATACGTGGTCTGTCAGTGCCGGATCGCTCCCGGGTGGACTCGCGTTGAACTCCTCCAGCGGAACCATCAGCGGAACACCATCGGCAGCCGCAAATTCGACCTTCACGGTCCGGGTCTCCGACACCACTGCAACTAGCACAACCAGGCAGTTTCAGCTCTCGATTAATTCATCACCAGACTTCGTACTTTCAGGTGTTTCCGACAGCGTCGAACCTGCACAACAACCAACTCTCGAGATTACGCTATCTTCGGCTCATACGTCACCGACCTCAGGCCAGTTGTCACTTAGATTCACCTCGACTGCGGACGTCGCACGCGACGACTCTGCCATTCAGTTCTCCACCGGAGGCAGAGTAGTTAAGTTTGCTGTTCCCGCCAATGGTACTCGAGCGGTGTTCTCCAATGGCGCCACCAGTATTGCTTTTCAAACAGGCACCGTTTCTGGCACGATCGAACTCACGGTTTCAGGTGAGACCGGGGGACCCTCAGGAGGGCCTCTTCCATCCGTCATTCGGACGGTGACTGTGAGTCGCAGGGCTCCGGCCATCACGCGCCTGAACATCGCCTCCCGAAATGCCTCGGGCTTCGAATTGGCTATCACTGGTTTTTCAACTCCACGATCGCTCACGCAGGCAGTCTTTCGCTTCACAGCCGTCCAAGGTGCCAACCTGGAAACGAGCACGGTGACATTGAACTTGACCACGGCAGCCACAAGCTGGTTCCAGAACCAGACAGCCGCATCCCTTGGTGGACTCTTCCGGCTGCTGGTACCATTCTCCGTGCAGGGTGAGGTGTCAGCCATTCAGTCGGCTTCCGTAACTCTGACGAACGGAGAAGGCACGTCCGCTCCTTCCAGTGTTCAATTCTGAACTGGCTACGGTCCACCAGGGAACGAATCCACCGAGGTTTGAACTTTGACCCGAAAATTGAACTTCTGGCTCGCCCGGAGTCTTGATTGCGAATGGGCCCGCCTCTACAAGATTCAGACAAGGATTGGTCATGCCCGGATTCAGAGAAAGTTCGACTAAGGGACCAGCAACGCCCCGGAATATGCGTCCATGGGTTTTCGTAGCGCTGGCAACGATACTCATCGCTGGGTTGGGAATCTCACTCTATGTGAACCGCAGCAGGAGCAAAGCCCTGCAGCAGGAAGTGGCCGCCTTGCGTCAGCGGATGGAGGAGATTGACAGCAAGGCCGAAGCTGCGCGCGCTAGGGCGACCGAGGCAGCTCAAAGCGCACACCAGTCCGCCACCCTGAAAGAACAGGCAGAAAACTCCAGAGATGCTGCTCAAGCCGAGGCGAAGCAGGCCTCCGAGATTGCGGAGGAGGCCAAGCAGCGTGCGGCGGCGGCCGAGCAGGAAAAGCAATCAGCGGTGGCCGAAGCCGAACGAATCAGGAAGGAGCGCGAGGACGAGCTCGCACGATTGCAGGAGGCTTTGCAAAAGATAGCCGACACTCGACGTACTGCCATGGGACTCGTGATGAACCTGGACAGCAATGCCATTCAGTTTGAATTCAACAAAGCCGAATTGGTGTCCGTAAACCGCGAGCTATTAAGCCGGATTGCAGGCATTCTTCTGACTTCTAAGGGGTACTCCATCACCGTTCACGGCCATACAGATGATGTGGGTTCTGCAGAGTACAATCAGGAACTCTCCGAAAGACGGGCCCAGGCCGTGCGTGACTACCTTGTCCAGGCAGGCATCGGTCCCAAAATCATCAGCACGCAGGGCTTCGGGAAGACCAAACCGCTGGTGCCTGAAACCACTCCCGAAGCGCGTTCCAAGAATCGACGGGTCGAAGTCGAAATTGTCGATACGATCCTCAACTTTGATCCGCCAAAACAGTGACCTGCTTCGACGATGCAGATTCACTTGTGGCGTGCCCACGATCCACAGACTGAACCTCATCCCAACGGGAGCCGGGGTCGAAGGCCCTCCTGACAGCGCCCGCCAGGCCTCCACCTCAGCTGTTCGCCTGTCCCTGCCCCAGACCGATTGGCACAGAGTCCCTTGCGGGTAACCTTGCTGGTTTTTGTACGCAGGACTTACCCACAGCCGTTGAAGTTGGCCTACAATAGGTTCCAGCCTCCCTTAGGAATTTGCGCATGCCTCACCAAGATCCAACGCGCCGTAAAGCCAAGAAGCAATCTAAGCAGGTAACGTCTTCGGTAAGTCCCCCGGGCATTGATTCCAAACCGCAACAGGCCGAAAAGCTTCTGTTCGCTCAGTACGCAACAACGAAGGTGCTGGCTGAGTCAGCCACGCTCGGCGAAGCCGCCTCTGGTATTCTCCAAGCCATCTGTGCAAGCCTGGATTGGGAGTATGGAGCGCTATGGACGGTAGATCGCAGCGCCGACGTGCTGCGGTGTGCCCATACGTGGCACTCACCAGAGGCAAGTTTTCCCGACTTCGAGACTCTAAGTCGCAAGACCACGTTTGCTCGCGGCGTCGGTTTGCCGGGCCGTGTATGGGCCGGGAGGCAGCCCACTTGGATCCCCGACATTGTTCAAGACGCAAACTTTCCCCGCGCGCCCGCCGCGGCCAGCGTCGGCCTGCACGCAGCCTTTGGTTTCCCTATCCTGCTTGGAAATAAAGTATTGGGCCTCATGGAGTTCTTCAGTCGTGAGATTCGGCAACCGGATGAAGCTCTGCTCCAGATGCTGGACAGCACCGGTGGGCAGATCGGGCAGTTCATCGAACGCCGGCGAGCCCAAGCCGAACTGGATCACTTTTTCACATCATCGCTCGATATGTTGTGCATAGCCGGATTTGATGGGTACTTCAAGAGACTGAATCCAGTTTGGGAAAGGGCTCTGGGCCACACGAACGAGGAGCTTCTCGCCAAACCCTATTTCGACTTCATCCATCCCGACGATCGTCAATCGACACTCGCGGAGGCTGCAAAGCTTGCGGGCGGCGCCGACACGATTTCGTTTGAGAATCGTTATCGCTGCAAAGATGGCTCATACAAGTGGCTCTTGTGGAACGCGGTCCCGTTGCCGGACCAGAAAGTGATCTATGCGGACGCCCGGGACATTACTGAACGCAAGCAAGCCGAGGAGAAGCTAAGGAGATACGCGCTTGATTTGGAGAAAGCCAAACAAGCGCAGGAGGAAAATTCCGCCCGCCTCGCTCAGCTGGTTAAGGAACTCGACGCCGCCAGGCGCCGGGCTGAGGAAGCCACTCTGGCGAAAGGCGAGTTTCTGGCGACTATGAGCCACGAGATCCGAACACCTCTGAACGGCATCATCGGCATGACGGAGTTGGCTCTAGAAACGGGGCTCACCGCTGAGCAGCGAGGATATCTGACTACGGTGAAGAACTCGGCCGACTCACTGCTAGCTCTGGTAAACGACATCCTTGACTTATCTAAGATTGAAGCGCAAAAACTGGATCTGGATTCCACTGAATTCTACCTGCGAGACACTCTCGAAGATACATTGAGGCTGCTGGCGCTGCGTGCCCAGCAAAAGGGACTTGAACTCGCCTGCCATATTCGGCCCGATGTCCCCGATACGCTCATGGGCGACCCCGCCCGGCTGCGGCAGATCATCTTCAACCTGGTGGGTAACGCCATCAAGTTTACAGAACAGGGCGAGGTCGTGCTTCACGCGAAGATCCAGACCTGCAGTAAGGATGAGGTGACTTTGGGGGTTGCTGTCTCCGACACGGGAATCGGCATCCCTATTGAAAAGCGAAAAGTCATTTTTGAAGCGTTTGAGCAGGCCGATCGTTCGATCACACGCAACTATGGCGGAACCGGATTAGGTCTGGCGATCTGCTCGCAGTTGGTAAAATTGATGGGAGGACAGCTTTGGCTTGAAACCCAAGTAGGCCAGGGCAGTACATTCTCCTTTACGGCCCAGTTCGCGCGTCAAAGGGACAAGAAGCAAAGCCATGTCCAAACGCCCGCCGGGATTCGAAGTCTCGCGGTGCTCGTTGTCGATGACAATGCGACCAATCGGAACATTCTGGAGGAAATGTTGCGAAGCTGGCGCACGCGACCGACTGTAGTTGCGTCGGGGCGCGAAGCACTGGCTGTGATGCAGCAAGCACGCGACC
>Ga0187893_10005747_pt1 | contig 21916 bp, 19 predicted proteins | sample MA1701074metaG_FD_139574 | JGI IMG/M metagenome (GOLD analysis project Ga0187893, IMG submission 139574) | White microbial mat communities from a basaltic lava cave in the Kipuka Kanohina Cave System on the Island of Hawaii, USA - MA170107-4 metaG ...
AGACTCGCCAAAGACTGGGAAAACCTCAACCTCAAGGCGCTCGCCTTCCTGCGCATGGCTTCCATCCGCTTCATGCTCAGAAAACTTTGCAATCCTTTATAAACTTTATGGACGGACTCTTAGTAGAAATACTGCCCCAAATAATCACCATTAACCCACATTTTTACATAGTTGGGCTTTGGACGTAAAACGGCTTGGTAGCTGTCACAATAATAATTATCGTTGCTGTATCTTTCCGGCGCGCATCTTTCAACATAGCATTTTGCTTGGTTGTATTGCTGGCTTTCCCGCAAAACATACCCGTCTTCACAAGGCTCATAGCGTTCATATCCTAACTGATAATGACCGCTGACTTTCTCCCCATTCGGGCCGGTAGTACATGACGATAGCTCTGGCAATGGTGGGCGTCCCTTCTTTATCCGATGCTTAAACTCACTATAAGCACCGCTACACCCCTGTGGAAAGCCGCCCGGTATGCCTGCGCATTGACGGCGATTTGATCCTGCCGGATGAAGGCGACTTTCTTTATGCGGGTGGCTGGAAACTGGAAGGCCCCGCGAAGCTGTCGGAAAACGAATTTTCATTGCAGGAAGGTAAGCAGCTTATCCATTTGGAAGGTTGAATAAGAACAGAATTATAGCTGATAATTCTGTGTCCTGACGATGCGAGTTCTGATGTATTAGCCTTACGAAAGTATTCATACCCATTTGCAGTATGGGTTTGAATGCCGCTCCAAAAATTTATCCATGATTGAGGTCGCCGGGGTTGAGCTAATGAAAAAGATTTCTTAATTCTATTAAGATCATTCCAGTTTCTAAAATAAACATTATTTTCGCACCGGATAAACTGTAACTCGTTCAGCGCCTCAATATCGCTCTTTTTATGCACAGCGATCAGGAAACCTTTTTTATTCGGTGCTATATAAACATCCCGGTCATAGCAAATTAAATAAAGGCGAGGCGTTAAGGGCATTACGAACTGAACGCCCGATGACGCAGTTCCAGTTGCCCTTCCTCCCAACCTTTGTAGGCATAGCCTATTTGTTAGAATGGCTGGATCATCAGAGGTTATAAAATCATAGTTAGTTTTATTTTCAAGCAGCGCTACCTCTAAATCCTCTATTGTGTGACGGGTTCCCGCATAGCTTTCCATCACGCTTAGTAACATTTCCTCATGGCTGGTATCAGGTATTTCTTTTCGATACTGCTCTACTCCTTTATGGGTCAGCTCATCCAGCCCGATACGCGTCAAGGCTCGTCTTTTAACATTAGCATCGGTACGACTGAATTGAAGGTAAGCGAATTCTTTTAAAAATAAAAGTTCATCGGGGTTAAGTTCAGTTGCGCCTTCCATCAGTTTTGTCGTAATGGAAGCATATTGCCCTTCAAAGGATTGAAAGAGTTTTTCAAGCCGCAGATCACGGCCATAAAAATACGCTTTTGCACATTGGCCTTTAACTGGAGCGTTTTGAATTTCTTTGTTATTGGAGTGATTAAATATATTGATTGCCATTCCCTCGGCATTAAGGGAGAACGGCTTGAAATGGCATTTAGGTACAAAGTGCTGATTTTTATTTGCAGCCAATTTAAATCCCGCAGGTTAGTCGGTGAGTCTTGCATCCATTTTATCATTGTCACTTTATCATTGTTCTTGAAATGTTCCTAATAATGAGTCATAAATACTTTCTGAAAAGATAGGGAAGATGGCGAAGGCGGACTGGCTCCACAAAAAAACTCCCATTTAAAACACCCACTTAACCATCACCTGCGGCACAGATTCGGTAACCCCCGACTGCCCGAATTTGTTGTGCCAGTACTGCCATTCCACCCCGGCATAAATTTTATTGTCTTTGCCGGCGTAATGTCCGAGATCCAGCAGGAACATGGGCGCTGCCAGCTGATAGGCAGAAGCCGCGCCTTCGCTGCCCGCTATATCGGCGTAACCCTCGAACACGAAGCGGCTGCGCCCTGGCTCAAGCGGCGCGTTCCAGGAAATCGTCGTCTGCCACGTATGGCCGGAAAGGGCGGGGTTGTCCCGCACATAGGCATTGACCTGAAAAAACGTGAAACCGGGCGCATTGAAATCAACGGCCCCGCCGTAAAGCCAGACGGGTTTGTGGTGGCGCGCCGATTCCAAGGTGCCGGAGAGAAGGACATCGCTGATCGCGCCGAAGGAAAAATCGCGCCCGGTGATTTTGCCCCCGGTGATTTTGCCAAGGCTAAGACGCGGCGAAAACTCCGTATAGCGGGTCTCGCCAAGCGTGAAATCGGTAAAGAAATAATTGTCCCCGTATTTCCAGCTGTCGGCATGCTCGATTGTGACGATCATTCTGTCTGCCTCGCCCAGCTTGTAATCATGCCCCTGCAAAATCTGTATGTTCGTGGTGTGAAAATCGAACAGCGGGTCGAAGATAAAATCAAAAGCGCCTTGTGCTTTCTGGGCATGACCGGCAACGGGCAGAAGCCACAGCCAGAGAAGGAAAAAAAATGCGGATGCGTTTTTTATCATGCCGGATTGCAGCCGGTTGTTGCGCCGGCTGACTCCTGCCAACGGCCGGGGAGAAAAACCATTCCTTGAAAGTTTTAAAAGCAGTGCTTTCCAGAAGCCGGATTCTTGAAGTTTTACGAACCTTATGAAACCGGAACTGTTGGTAAGCCATGATTTAACGCTGACAAAAGGAATGAACATGACTTACAGGGATAATGATCCAAACAAGGACAATGATTTAAAAAAGGCCAGCCGCTTTACGGTCTGGGGCCTGGTGGCTCTGGTATTGATCGGGGGGATGCTCCTTTGGGGCTACCGCGCCAATAATAACGATCTCTCTAATATCGAGCCCGCCGCCGGCGAGATGCGGGTGGAAAATTCTACCGGTACAATGCAGGACGCTCCGGCAACGGCCCCCGCCAACTAGGCGTTCCGCGCGGCATCCGGCGCCGGTGGCATGAACCCGGTGCGGTTTTGGCGCCGGTTTTTGCCGTTCATTCCTCTTTATTTCCCGACATTAAAGTAATTATTTGAGATATTGCGAATACAATCTCCACAATTAAAGTAATTATCATATATATACATATATATAAAAATATAAAACAAAGAAATAAAGCAAACAAATCAATAAACATTTCAAACAAGATTCAATAATACTTTCCCGCTCCGCAGCATAAACCGACCGCTTAAACTTGACAAAAGGTAATATATACTGTTATATTACTTTATATAAACTTGAAGAAAGGAGGACTACAATGGCACTTAGATTTGGAGCATTTCGAAACCAGGCCCTGAGGTCCATCTTCAGGATGGCCGGGAGCGGAGGATACGCTGGCAGCAGCGGCGTCACCCGCAAACGGTGCGACGCCATGCTGGGGCGCTTCTTCCGCATGGCCTGACCCGACGAAAAGGCGCCATTGTCCGGACGATGGCGCCTTACTTTTGCCCCTTCCGTAAATCCCCTTAGCGCATTCTTAACCCATTCAATATTAGGATAAATTCGCTATTATGCATTGACATCCAGGGGCTACCATGAAATACGCGCCCAACCTAAGACGGCATATATTCGCGGGCTTTCTTTTGTCCTTCCTGATCCTGGGCGGGTCGCTGGTCGTCATCCAGCGCGATATCGTGCGCGATTACCTGATCCAGGCCCTGCCCAAGCAATACACCGTCGTCGGTAACAACATCATCAAGGATCTCAACACCCGTCTCATGATCGCCGAAGTCACGGCGACATCCGTCGTCAACGCGGCGCGCGTCATGCCGAAGGAAGCGGCGCTTTTCAGGCAATTCCTCCCGGCGCTGCTGAACCAGCAGGGCTATGAGTTCCTGATCGCGGGCGGCGGTTACTGGCCGGAGCCTAAAGAATTCGACCCGGCGGTTGAACGCCACAGCTTTTTCTGGGGCCGGCAGCCGGACGGACAACTGAAATATTTCGACGACTACAACCTGCCCGAAGGCAACGGCTATCACCGTGAGGAATGGTACGTGCCCGCGCGCTACGGCACCGACCGCAAATGCTACTGGTCGCGTTCTTACGTCGACCCTTATTCCGGCCAGCCGATGGTTACCTGCACGATCCCCTCGCTGGTCGGCGGAAAATTTGTCGGCGTTTCAACCGTCGATTTCAAGCTCGAAGGCCTGGGCGAACTGATGGAGGCCGCCATCGGCGGCGTCGGCGGTTACGGCTTTATCGTCGACCGCAACAACAAATTCATCTACCACCCCGACGAAGCGGGAACTCTTCAGGGCGGCAATCCCGAAGATCCCGCCGCCAAGGAAAAAATCGACGCCGCCGTTTATGTTGAAAGAGTGCCTGAATTCGCGGCATACCGCGACGTTCTGGACGGCATAAACAAGGACATCGTGCAGCAATACGAAACACAAAAAGATCGAAACCGAACTGACCGAGCGCAGCTACCAGATCAACCCCGGCGAAGCGAAAGTGATTTCCGCTCTTCTTGCCGGCTACGCGGGCATCAACGCGGTGGGGGCTAATCTGGAGCCCGTCCGTCACGAATACCGTTTTGACCATATCCTGAAAAAACCCGTCTATGTCGACACGTTCATCATGCCGGAAACCTTCTGGAAGATCGTGCTGGTGACCCCGCAATCCAATATCATCGCCAAGGCGAACGAGAGTTTTTTCGTGCTACTGCGCTACACGATCGGGATTATCGTCGGCTACGCCCTGTTTCTTTTCTTCACCCTGCGCCAGATCCTGTTCAAGCCTGTCCGGAACATAAGCATGACCATCAAGGCGAGCGCCGGCGGCGAGAGCAAACCTCTCAACCAGGACCTCAACAGCGAACTGGGTGAAATCGCCTACTGGTATAATCTGCGGACGCGCGAAATGGTCGAAGCCAAAAAACTCGCCGAGGAAGCCAACCAGACCAAAAGCGCGTTCCTCGCCAATATGAGCCATGAGCTGCGCACGCCGCTGAACAGCATTATCGGCATGGGCCAGCTCATCAATCGCAAGCTGCTGGCAAGCGAAACGCAGGAGATGTTCGATACCATCTATACGTCCTCCAAAGTCCTGCTCGCGATCGTCAACGATATTCTCGATCTCTCCAAAATCGAGGCGAAGGAATTCCACATCGAGCGCCTGCTCTTTGACGCGGGCCAGGCCATGCGGGGCTGCATACAATCCATGATGCCGCTCGCGGGTGAAAAAGGCCTGGCTCTGTCTTATAAAGGGCCGGAAATGCCCGTCCCGGTCATGGGCGACAAGCTGCGCTTTACAAGAATCCTCTCGAACATCGTCAGCAACGCGATCCGCTATACGCCGGAAGGCTCGGTAAAAGTTTCCACGCATGTCACGGCCCTGCCGGACGGGCGGACGATGGTCAGGTGCGAAGTGACCGATACCGGCATCGGCATCGCCAAGGACAAGCAGGGCAAGATTTTCGAGAAATTCATCCAGGCCGACACCTCGATCACGCGCAAATTCGGCGGCACCGGTCTTGGCCTTGCCATCACCAAGGAACTGGTCGAACTCATGAACGGCAGCCTTGGTCTTGAAAGCGAGGAGGGGCGCGGCTCGACATTCTGGTTCGAAATCGCTTTCGATTCCGCCAGCGTCGCCGATATCGCGCAGGCGGAAGCGGACTCTCGGTCCCACGCCGCTTCTTCAGCCAGTCTGAAAAAGCCGGCCATCGGCGTGGACAAGGCCCGCGTTCTCATCGCCGAAGATCACAACATGAACCAGCTTCTGATTAAAAAGATCCTGACCAGCATCGGCTTTGCCGGTTACACCCTCGTTGAAAACGGCAAGGATGCCGTCAAGGCCGCCGCCAACGACGATTACGATCTCGTGCTGATGGACTGCCACATGCCGGAAATGAACGGCTATGACGCGACCGTCGCGATCCGCGCGCTACCCGATACGCGCCGCCGCGCGGTGCCGATCGTCGCCATTACCGCGAACATGATGAAAGAAGACGAGGCGCGCTGCCTTTCCGTCGGCATGAACGCCTATGTCGGCAAGCCGATCGATATTTCCGTGCTTAAGGAAAAACTGTCGGCATGGGTCGATTTCGGCAAGGACTCCGCGTCCATGGAAACCGCGGAAAAGCCCGCATCTTCGAACGAGCCGGCGCTGGTCAATTTTTCCCGCTTCAAAAGCTCCGGCATCGACGACGAAGCGATGATCCGCGAATTCGTCGGCGTGTTTATTGCCGATTCTCCCGCGCATATCGAACAGTTGAAAGCGCAGGCGACGGACGGTGAAAACCCGCAATGGTGCGAAATCGCCCATATGCTCAAAGGCGCCGCCGCCAGCCTCGGCGCGGAACAGCTCAGCGCGCTTTGTTCAAAAGCGGAGAAAATGCGCACAGCCACTTCCGCCGAGCGCGAATCACAAGCCGCCGCCATTGCCGCCGCCTTCGCGCAGGCGCGCGAGGAATTCATCCGCCTCGGCCTGCACTCATAAAGCCGCGAATCGGCCTGCCGCGCAGGAAAAGCGCGGTATTCCGCTCTTTTTTCCAGATTAAGAAAATTAGCCATCTACACTATAGGGAAGCGTATTGCATAGCACAAAAATCGCAAGAGTCAAAGACTTGTAATGCGTTGGTTTCCGGGCTAAACAGCCGCAGTGTGCAGTGCAAAAGAAATCGGCGCGGCGCACAAAATGGAAAAACCTTACAGGAGCAAGTAAAATGAAAAAGACCTTATTGGCCTTCACAGCGATAACGGTTCTCTCTTTCTCACCACAAGCGAATGCAAGGGACCAGATTCATATCGTCGGGTCCTCGACTGTCTATCCTTTCGTCACTGTCGTCGCCGAACAGTTCGGCAGCGAAACGAGTTTCAGGGGCCCGACCGTCGAGCCGACCGGCACCGGCGGCGGCTTCAAGCAGTTCTGCGAAGGGACAGGGGAAAAATTTCCCGATTTCTCCAACGCTTCCCGCCCGATCAAGGACAGCGAGCGCGAGCTTTGCGCATCGAACGGCGTGAAAGATATCACCGAAATCAAGATCGGCTTTGACGGCATCGTCTTAGCTAACGCGAAAAAATCGCCCCGTCTTGACCTGACCAAGGAACAGATATTCATGGCGCTGGCCGAGAAAATCCCCTCAGGCGACAAGCTGGTTGCCAACCCGCACCGGAACTGGAGCGATATCGACCCGAAACTTCCCTCCGATAAAATCGAAGTCTACGGCCCCCCCACCACGTCTGGAACGCGCGATGCCTTCGCCGAACTGGTGATGGAGCCCGCCTGCAAGGACATGCCCGCGTTCAAGTCGGCCTGGCCTGATGAAAAGGAGCGGGCGAAGGCCTGCCACCTGATCCGCAAGGACGGCGCCTACATCGATTCCGGCGAAAACGACAACGTGATCGTCAGCAAACTGACCGGCAATCCGAAAGCGCTCGGCGTGTTCGGCTTCAGCTTCCTCGACCAGAACCGCAACGTTGTGCAGGGCAGCCTTGTCGCCGGGGTTGAGCCGGCCTTCGCGAACATCCTGGACGGCAGTTACGGCGTTTCCCGCTCGCTCTATGTCTATGCGAAAGACGCGCATATGAGCGTGATTCCCGGCATGGGGGAATTCGTGCAGGAACTCGTCAGCAATGACGCGCTGGGCGAAAACGGTTACCTTGCCGGCAAGGGGCTTATCCCGCTGCCCGCGAAGGAACTCGCGGAAATGCAAAAGCGCGTTGCCCCGCTGACCGCAAAAGCCGGCTCGCAGTAACTTCAGCCATACATAGATCTTAAGGAGATCGCTATGAGAAAGACATTATTGGTTACGTCAGCGGCGCTGCTGCTGACGGCGGCTCCCTGCGCCCTCGCGGCGGAACCGATGACGATGGAGCAAATGCAGATGCAACTCGAAGCTCTGAGCAAGCAGGTGGAAAAACTCTCCACCGTCGTTGAGGAGCAGAACAGGCTCATCCGGAAGCAAACGGCAAACCTTGAAAGCCAGGACGCAAAGCTGGCGGAGCAGGCCGAAAAGCTGGGCAAGCAATCATCGGTCGTCGAAACCCTTGCCGCCATCAAGCCGGCGGCGGGCGAAGAGAAGAAAGACGCGGTGAAGATCACGATGAAATCCGCGCCCAAAATCGAATCGGCCGACGGGAAATACTCCTTCCAGCCGCTGGGCCGGGTACATCTTGACTACACGTATTTCGCGGATGACGTCCGCGACAACCCGAACAACGTCCATTTCCGCAGGGCGCGCATCGGCGCGAAAGGCGACCTCGGCGAAGACTTCAACTACAAGTTCGAGATGGATTTCAGCGGCGACGCGGCGAATATCCTGGAAACCTATATCGCTTACACCGGTATGGATTTCGCCGAGCTGTGGCTGGGCAACTTCAAGCCGCCGGTGGGCCTGGAGCAGAACACCAGCACCAACTATATGGAGTTCATTGAGAACGCGCCCGTCACCAACGCCTTCACCCGCGGCGAAATCATCGGCGCGGCGCTCAAGGGCGGCGGCGATAACTGGTCGCTTGCGGGCGGTCTCTTCAACGAAGATCCCGGGACCAACACGGCTGACGAGGAGGCGTGGTCTGTCGATGCGCGCGCTTCGGTCGACCTGCTGAAGGATAGTCCGGATGTTATCCATCTCGGTCTGGGCGGCAGCTTCCGCGCGCCCAACGCGGCGGCGGAAACCGTAACGCTGGCGGTGCGCTCCGCCGGAACCGGCGCTAACACGGTCAGCACCGGCGCAATCGCCAATGTTGACCACGCGTTCGTTTACGCTGCCGAACTTGCGGGCGTCTTCGGCCCGTTCTCGGCGCAGGGCGAATACATGCACTACGAAATCGACCGCGACGCGGTGGCCACCGAGCCGGAATTCGACGGCTGGTACGCGCAGGCGAGCTATTTCCTGACCGGCGAATCCCGTCCCTATAAAGGGAAAACCGGCAGTTTCGACCGCATCAAGCCGAAAGAGCCGTTCAGTCTTAAGAATGGCGGCAGCGGCGCGTGGGAAATCCTTGCCCGTTACGATACTCTCGACCTGAACGACGCGGGCGCGGGGGTTCTGGGAGGCGAAACGGATAACATGACGCTGGGCGTCAACTGGTATCTGACGGACTATATAAGGATGATGGCCAACTATGTGTCCGTGGATACCGATAACAACGCCGTCAGCCCCAACGACGATCCCGATATTGTAACCTTGCGGGCACAGTGGGATTTCTAGTAAAAGATATCAATGGCCCGGTTTGAGAACTGGATAAAGACTTTACTGTTAATCAGCACCATGTTGTCCATTCTGGTCACTGTGCTGATTATCCTTTCCGTGCTCTCCGAATCCGTGCGCTTTTTCTCGCATGTCTCTCCTATCGAATTTTTCTTCGGCACCGACTGGAACCCCCAGTCCGCCATCAGGGCCGATCAGGCGGGGGGGCCGGGCGCTTTCGGTGCCGTCCCGGTCTTCCTCGGCACTATCCTGATAACCCTGATCGCGATGGCCGTGGCCGCGCCGCTCGGTCTTTACTCCGCCATCTATCTTTCGGTTTATGCAAGCCCCGCCTTCCGCCGCCGCATCAAGCCGGTGCTGGAAATCCTCGCCGGGGTCCCCACCGTTGTTTACGGCTACTTCGCGCTGCTGGCCGTTGCGCCGCTGCTGCGCGCTTGCGGCGAAATGCTGGGCCTGTCCATCGCCTCGGAAAGCGCGCTGGCCGCAGGCCTCGTCATGGGCATCATGATAACCCCCTTCATTATGTCGCTCTCCGAAGACGTCATGAGCGCGGTGCCCCGCGCCCTTGTCTACGGTTCGCTCGCCATGGGCGCAACGCAGTCTGAAACCGTGCGTCTTGTCGTTATCCCTGCCGCATTGCCCGGCATCATGGGCGCGATCCTGCTCGGCATCTCGCGCGGCATCGGCGAAACCATGATCGTCGTGATGGCGGCGGGCCTTGCCGCCAACCTGACGCTGAACCCGCTGGAAGCGGTTACCACCGCCACTGTTCAAATAGTCACGCTGCTGGTCGGCGACCATGAATTCAACAGCCCCGCGACCATGTCTGCCTTCGCGCTGGGCTTTACGCTGGTGGTGATGACGCTTGGCCTCAATGTCATCGCCCTCCATATAGTCAAAAAATACAGGGAGCGCTATGCTTAGTTCCTCGACCCGCCGCGCCCGCATCATGATGGAACGCGTCAAGCGGAAGAAAAACCCGCTGATTTACAAATCATGGAGCAAAAAGCGCAAGCACAAATGGCTGGCAAGGCGGCAGCGGCAGGAACGGCGCTTCCGCCGCCGCGGCTTCATCGCCGTCCTGGTTTCGATGCTGTTCCTCGGCGCGCTGCTCGTAAGCATAATCATGAAAGGTTATACCGCTTTTCTTAAAACCCGGATTCTCCTGCCCGTCGAATTCACCGCGCAAGCCATCGAACAGGATGATTACGGCCTGCTGATCCGCAACGCTCTTCAGCAGATATTCCCCGAAGCCGCTGATCCCGGCAAGATCCGCGACCTTCAGGCCCTCGTCAGCCGTATGGCCGTGCATCGGCTGCGCGACATGGTGAAACTGGATCCTGCGCTGACCGGCCAAAAACAGGAAATCTGGCTCCCGGCCTCGAGCGACGTCGACATCCTCTTCAAAAGCCGCCTTTATGACCTGCCCGACAAACGCGGACGCATGAGCGACGAGCAGGCGGAATGGATCACCGACCTTGCCGCCCGCGATATGCTCAAACTCACCTTCAATACCGAATTCTTCACCGGCGCGGATTCAAGGGAGCCGGAGCAGGCCGGCGTTCTCGGCGCTGTCATGGGTTCTTTTTTCACGATACTGGTCTGCATCGCCTTCGCCTTCCCGCTCGGCGTCGCCACTGCGATTTATCTCGAGGAATTCGCGCCGAAAAACTGGTTGACCGATCTGGTTGAAATCAACATCAACAATCTTGCGGCGGTGCCCTCGATCATTTTCGGCCTGCTCGGCCTCTCGATTTACCTGAACTTTTTTGAACTTCCGCGCTCCTCGTCCCTGGTCGGCGGCCTTGTGCTTGCCATCCTGATCCTGCCCGTGATCGTGATCGCAACCCGCAATGCCGTCCGCGCCGTGCCGGATTCCATCCGCTACGCCGCCGCCGCATTGGGCGCAACGCCCGTGCAGGTCGCTTTCCATCATACGTTCATCTACGCCCTGCCGGGCATGATGACGGGCGTGATCCTCGGCATCGCAAGGGCCCTCGGCGAAACCGCGCCGCTACTGATGATCGGCATGGTCGCCTTTATTACCGATATTCCTCAGGATTTAACCGACCCCGCCGTAACCCTGCCGGTGCAGGTCTTTCTCTGGGCGAACAACCCCGAAACCGGTTTTGTCGAAAAAACCTCGGCGGCGATCATCGTGCTGCTGGTTTTTCTGGTGTCAATCAATGCGCTTGCCATATATATAAGGCGGCGTTTCGAGATCAAATGGTGAAAATATGAAAAGCCAGTCACAAAAGGCAATAGAACCGCAGGAAGAAATCCGCATGAGCGCGCAGGGGCTCAGCGTATTCTATGGCGAAAAGCAGGCCCTGTTCGATATCAATCTCGATATCCGCACCAACAAGGTGACGGCGCTGATCGGCCCTTCGGGTTGCGGCAAGTCAACCTTCATCCGCTGTCTCAATCGAATGAACGATTATGTCGAAGGCTGCCGCATCGCCGGCAAGGTGATGCTCGATGAACACGACATCTACGACAAAAATGTTGATACGATCCTGTTGCGCCGCAAGGTCGGCATGATCTTTCAGAAGCCGAACCCGTTCCCTAAATCAATTTATGAAAACGTCGCCTACGGCCCGAAAATCCACCATATGGCGGAAAACCGCGAAGAACTCGACGCGCTGGTGGAAAAAATCCTCGTCCGCGTCGGCCTTTGGGAGGAAGTCAAGGATCGCCTCGACGCCCCCGGCACCTCTCTTTCCGGCGGCCAGCAGCAGCGGCTTTGTATCGCCCGCGCCATCGCGACCAAACCCGAAGTCGTGCTGATGGACGAGCCGTGCTCGGCGCTGGATCCGATCGCCACCGCCGTCATCGAAGAGCTGATCGACGAACTCACCGCGAAATTCACTATCGTTATCGTCACCCATTCCATGCAGCAGGCCGAGCGCGTCTCCGATTACACGGCCTTCTTCCATCTGGGCAAAATCACCGAATCCGGAACCACAGACCAGATCTTCAACAATCCCGGCAACCAGCAGACCCGCGATTACATAAACGGCAAATTCGGCTGAGCGGGCGATCCGGTGGATAACTGCGGGGATAACCGCGCCGTCCTGTTGAGCTTCCATGCCTCCCGGCCTAGACTGAAAATGAAGTAAACCGTCTTAATTCCTGCCGGGTTCCGGGATCTTTTTTATGCTGATTAGACGACAGGCCATCCTCGTTGCGGCCTTTGCGGTCATGACTGCGCTTGCGGTCTTTGCCGCAAGGCCTGCTGCTGCCGAGGATTGCGCGGGGATAAATCTCGTCGACTGTAACGCGGATGAGAGCACCACCGCGCCCATCATCCTCGACCAGAGCGCCGTGCTGACATTCAGCAGCAGCGTCCCGCTTTTCATCAATCACAATATCGATGCCTTCGGCGTATTCGATAACAGAAGCGGTTCCATCCAGACGGGCGGCGGCGGCAACATTATTTACCAGTCGGCGGATATTGGCGTCTTCCGCCCGATGCAGGATGTAATCATCAATGCGGGCGACAGCTGGTTTGTTTCGGCGGGTAGCATCGCCATTCATCCTTTTTATTTCCTGCAGATCAACGGCGGAACCTTCGGCATCGGGCCGGACGGCGGCCTTTCCTTCGTCAGCGCCGACATACGGGGCAGCGCCGGAAACGATACGATCGACTTTTTCAGCGGCGGGGAATCGATCGGCTCGACCGGAACCCTGGGGCGCGCCGGCGGCACGATCAATCTGGGAGCAGGGGATGACCGCTTCATCTATTACCAGTCTGCCGGCAGTTCCATTATCGCGGGCAGCATAACGATGGGCCCCGGCAACAATCTTTTCGGAATATTGGGTTCATCCGTGACCTCGATATTCGCCGGAGATTTTACCGGCGGATTCAACGACGATACGATAGCCTTCTTCAGCGGCAGCACCGCGACCTTCGGCTCCGCCGCGACCGATATCTTTCTGGGGCTTGGCAACGACGTGATCGATTTTGACAGCGGTACGGGGGTTGCGGGCGGAACCCTCATCGCCGGCACCCTGCGAATGGGCGGCGATCAGGATACCGTTTTGCTGACCGACAACGCGACGCTGGAGATTGACGTTCTGTTCAATGCGGATGACGGAAACGATATCATCACCTTCACCAGCGGCGGCTTTTTCGATGCCACGGGCGCGACTTTTTCCATGGGTGACGGCGACGATATCATTCAGTTCAACAGCGTCGCCTTTACCGCAACGACGGGGCTCGATGTTTCCGGCGGCACCTTCACGATGGGCGCGGGCAACGACAGCATACTTTTCTACAGCAAAGCCGTCGGCCTGAACGCAGTGAACACGACGATTGGCCTTGGTGATGGGGATGACAATATCACGTTCCTGTCCTCCACAGGGCTTATCACCTTCGTCAGCGGATCAAGCTTCCTCTCCGTTGACGGCGGCGCGGGAACCGACGCCCTTTATCTCGGCAGCGCCGCGACGGTCGCCTTCGGCAGCAGCACCGGAGGCGGCAACATCGTCAACGTCGAAACGGTCGATATCGGCGGCGGCATGCTGACCTACGAAGGCCTGATCGACGCGAACGCATCCGTCATCAATTTCGTTTCGGCGGAATTTACCGGCGCCACGAACATCGCCGCGACGGTTCTGGGCGACGCGGCTGCCAACACGGTGCTCTTTTCCTCCGGCGCCATTCTCTCCGGAACGATCAACATGACCAGCGGCAATGACAGTGTAAGCTTTATCAGCAGCGCCGTGCTCTCCGGCACGGTCGATATGGGCGTGGACGACGACCTCTTCAGCGCCGGCAGCGGCGCAAGCATCAGCGGCACGGTCACCGGCGGCGGCGGAACCGACTCCCTCGCGTTCATGAGCGGGCTGACGACGGTGACGGGCAGCATCGTCAATTTCGCCTCCGGCGATGTCATGGCGAACGCAACGCTTCATATCTGGGGCGGCGGCTCCGTCGCGGTCGATTTGTCGGGCGCGGGGACGGTGCGTTTCGGCTCGGCGGGCGCTGCCGGAACGAACACCCTGACCAACGCAATTGACGGCGTTACCCTCGAAGTCGCGGGCGAAACCTTCGATGCCGGGAACGTAACGCTGGGCGGGACGACGCCGCTGCGCGGTCTTTCCGTCGATGCGGGCGCGTTGCTCATAACCGGCGGCAATATCGATCTCGGCGACGGCGTCGTCGATGCCAGCGGCACGCTTGAAAACGACGGCACGATCAGGCTGCGCACGACGGCAAGACTGACCGCCGACGCCTACGATGTCGCGGACCCCGGAACATTTATTTTCGAAGTAAGCCGCACCGCCGCCGGAGTGACCCAGGTCGGCACGATCATGCTGGAAACCGCCGAAGACATAGATTTCTTTTCCGCGGGCAGCACCTTCCAGTTCGTGTTCGCGGGATCGGAAGGCCTTGTGACCGATACCGTCCTGTTCATCAGCACCCAGCCGGGCGGCCTTGCCGTCGCGCCGGATAACGCGAACATCCTGGGCGATACGATCCTGCACGATTTCTCCGTCACGAATTTCAACCCGGAAACCCTTCAGCTTCAGATCCAGCAGATCAACACGATTGAAAGCCTTGCCGATTCACAGAACAACGTCACGCTCGGCAATGTCCTGCTCGACGATCTTCTGGGTTCCACCGATCAGGGGATCATCGCCCTGCAGGATGCCCTGCTGTTCTCCGCCTCGCCCGAAGAGTTCAACGAAGTTCTCGACGGCGCGCAGCCCATCGTCCACGGCGGTGAATCGGCGGGAGTCCTCACGATGAACAAGCAAACCTTCGGCCTCATCAACCAGCGCCTTGCGATGCTGCGCAAGGATGCGGAAGGCAATACCGGCATCAGCACCGGCAACCTTGTAAGGGAACTGGAAGCATGGTGGCAGTTTTACGGCGCATCGTCCGAACAGCAAACCCGGGGCCAGATCGACGGCTACAAAGCCTCGCTTTACGGCATCGCCGGCGGCATCGACAAGGAACTGATCGAGGACGGCTTTATGGGCCTGAACTTCAGCTGGGGCGAAACCGATGTGCGCGCGAAAGGCGCGGGCGACCCGGCCAGCGAGGTTGACAGCTATATGCTCGGCCTTTACGGCGACTACGATTTCGGCCGCGCCTACCTCAACCTGATGGTGTCCTACGGTTATAACGACATTTATACGACCAAGACCTCGGCGGCGGGCGAGCGAACCTCCGATTATCATGCAAGCCATTACGCCGCCCGCGCCGAAATCGGCAGGACTTTCTATCAGGGAAAAATGCGCATCATTCCCAAGCTCCTGACCCATTACAGCTATTACAGTCCCGAAGCCTATACCGAGGAAGGCCCCGCCGGTCAGCAGATCGCGGGCGACAGCCTGAAAGTCTTCGAGGTCGGCGGCGGTTTCGACTTCCAGTGGCTGATGAAAAGCGGCGAGAATTCATACTTCGTGCCCGAAATGCGCATCGGCTACCGCCGCGATCTCGCGGATGAAGCCGTCGCCGCGACGACGCGCTTCGCCGCCGGCGGTTCCGTCTTCGAAATTCAGGGTTTCGACCCCGCCGAGAACATTTTCAATTTCGGCCTCGGCATGACTTACTTCAGCAAGGAAGACTGGGAACTGCTGTTCAGCTACGGCGCGGAGTACCGGCAGGATTATTTCTCCAACTCCGGAATGGTCCGCGCGGCGTACAAGTTCTATTGATGAATTAAAAAGGCTTCGGCGCTTCTTTTCCGCCCGCTCCCCGCGCATTCAGAAGCGGCTCCGGCATGCGTCCTTCCGGCGTGCAGGCGTCGATCGCATCGCTGCGCGGAAGTGCGATCCGCAGCCCCGAGGCCGCATTCATCCTGATCGCGATTTTAAGCCCGAGTTGTTCATGTATTTCTTCCGCGCGGTCTTGCAGCCAGACCTGCATGACATCGCCATAACTTCCGGTACGCAGGTCGAATGACCCCTCGGCATCGGTGTTGGCCTTCATGCCTTTGGTCTCCGCTTTGAATTTTTCCTGCAAGGCTACCGCAATATCGTCGCGCCGCTGATCGAGATAACGCTCCTTGTTACCTCTGACCCCTGGCAGGTCCATGACGCCCGCCTGCCTTTCGTCTTCGACAATTGCGGCGGCATAGGCAAGGCGCATGACCTTGCCGTCCTGGCTGCATCCCTGCGCGCTCATCGCCATGTAGGCGGGTATTTCCGCGCCTGTGAAACCCGCTTTGATGAAATTGCGCGCCGGCGCGGGCGGCGGGGCCGCGGGCCCGGCGATTCCTATGGAGGCGGCGGCATCCTGAACCACATTGGCAACAAGTTCCCGGTTTTCCGGATAGAACGACCACATGCCCGCCGCAAGGGCGAAAACGCCGGCAATTCCTCCGGCAATCAATCCGATGGTTTTATTTTTCATAGCTTTCCCTGTTTCCGTATAAACGAAAACCTACCAGCCTCCGCCGCCCGATGCAATAGGCTATTGCGGCTTCAACCCGAAAATCTGCGTTGCGATGGTTTCCCGGCATTTCCTTATCAGCCAAAAAAGGATATATCAGGCAAATGAACAGGATTATTCAACCCCGTTACGCCGTCTGGGCGGGCATGGCCTCGGTCTGCACGGTCGGCCTGCTGGTGCTCATCAAGGCTTTTGCTTTCTGGCAGAGCGGGGCGGTCAGCATTCTCGCGACCGTGATCGATTCCCTCGCCGACGCCGTCGTCTCCATCGTCAGCTTCATGGCAATCCGCTATTCCCTGAAACCCGCGGACCATGAACACCGCTACGGCCACGGCAAGGTGGAGGGGCTCGCCGCCCTGTTTCAGGCCGCTTTCATCGTCGGCGCGGGCGCGTTCCTTGTCTTTGAATCCATTTCCCGCTTTGCCGTCCCGCACCCGGTGCAGGACATTCCTCTCGTGATCGGCGTGATGGTGCTCTCGATAATCTTTTCGGCGCTGCTGGTGCTTGTTCAGAATTTCAGCCTCAAACACGCGCCCTCGCTCGCCGTCGAAGCGGACCGCGCCCATTATTCCGGCGACATCGCCGTCAATATCGGCGTCGTTGCGATCCTGCTCGCGCTGAAATCCGGCGCGCCGCCGTGGATCGACCCGGCCTTTGCCGTTCTTGTCGCTCTCTATCTCGCCCTCGTCGCGCGCAGCATCGCGATGAAAGGCGTCGACATGCTGCTCGACCGCGAATTGCCGGATGCTGAACGCAAGGCGATTACCGCAAAAGTCCTCGCCCACGAAGGCGTGATGGGCATGCATGACCTGCGCACCTATAAGTCGGGCATGACGGTGTTCATTTCCTTCGATATTGAATTAGCCCCGGAACTCCCTTTGCGCGAAGCGCACGAAATAGTGCGCGCGGTCGAACTCGAACTGCTGCGGGATTTCCCCAACGCTGAAATCCTGATCCACCCCGACCCCGCGGGCGACACCCACGATACCCGCCACCAGGTCTCGGGAGTGCATCACTGATGCCTGTAACGCTTGCGGATATCGGCGGCACCCACGCTCGTTTCGCCACGCTGGAGGACGGGCGTCCCGCGCGGATTGAAAAATACCCGGTCGCCGAATTCCAAAACATGGCGCAGCTATTGAAAAAATTCGGCAGCGGGAAGGGCGCACTCTATATTGCCACCGCCGCCTGGCCGTGGCCGGATGGCTCATGGCGCTTTGCCCGCGAAGGCCGCTGGACAATAGATCCGCGCGAACTGGAAAGCGCGGGCTGGAAGCTAAAGTATATCGGCAACGATTTCGGCGCGGGCGCGCGCGGCGCTCTCGCGCTGGAGCCAGAGCAGCTTTATAATGTGCAGCCAAAATCCCTGAACGAAATTCCGCAGAACCGTTTTGCCGTACTCGGCGCGGGCACCGGTCTCGGTCTGGCCTATGTCCATGAAGGAACAATCCACGATACCTACGGCGGCCAGATGGAAATCCCCCGCCGCACCGACGAGCAGCATACGATCCTCAAAGTCATAAAAAACCTTAAGGACGACGGCCGCGAAGTCAGCGCCGAGGATATTATCAGCGGCCCCGGCCTCCTCCTTTTATACAAGGCCGTCTGCATGCTGCACGGTCGCCGCCTCGCCGATGTTGACCCGAAGCTGATGTTGAAGAACAGGGACGACCCGTTCTTTGCCCAGCCGCTGCGCCTGTTCCACGAATTTCTCGGCATGTTCGCGCATCAGGCCGTCATCTACGGCCACGCCTACGCGGGGCTGTATCTCGACGGCGGCGTCCTGCACAAACTTGTGGAGCAGGCGGCTTTCGATAAAGAAAATTTCCTGCGCTTTTTCATCGGCGAGCCCATCCCGCTCGTGAAAAAACAACTTGAATCGATGCCGGTCAATATCGTCACCGACCCTTACGTCGCCCTGCGCGGCCTTGCGGAGATTGCAAAACATGACGCTTGAGGCTTACCTGACCATCGACGACTCCCCCTCCGCGCACACCGAAGCGCTCACGGATTTTTTTGCCGGCAATAATATCCCCGCGATCCTGTTCTGCCGCGGCGACCGGCTGGAACAAAATCCCGGCCCCATAGTCGGCGCGATTAACAAAGGCATGGTCATCGCCAATCACAGCCATTCTCACCGCCCCGCCGGTTCGCTCTCCTATGAGGAAATTATTGAAGAAATCGAAAAAACCGAAACCCTGATCGCCGCCGCCTATAAAAAAGCGGGCGTCGCAAGGCCGGGAAAATATTTCCGCTTCCCTTATCTCGATAAGGGCGACGGCGACCGGCTGGAGCAGCGCTTCGATGAAATAATAAAATCTCCTGAAAACCTCGATCTTTCCGGCGATGAAAAAACCCGCAGGGTGCAGGCATGGCTTGAGGGCGAAGGATTCACCCAGCCTTTCCCCGGCGTGACGCATCCGCTCTACCGCAACAACGATGTCGCCGCCGCCGCCGACTGCCTTTTCACTTATTCGTCCTGCGACTGGATGCTCACATCGCGCCACAAAGGCAAATGGCAATACAAAACGCTCGGCGATTTAAAACGCAAGATCGACGATGACCCGTTCCTGTGCGCGGGCAACGGCCCGCAGATTACCCTCTTCCACGACCAGCCCGAAATTGAGCAAATCGTCATCGAGCTGATCCGCTACATGCTGGACAAGGGCTTCAGATTTTTGCCTGCGGGCCCGTGATTTTCATCTCCTCCCGCATTTTCAAAGGCGCCGCCGTCGCGCTGATGACAGACGCGATGCAATAGCTCAGCAGCCTGGCGACAAGATAGCTGCCGGTCGTCGCGCGGGTGAATTCTCCCGCAAGCCCGCCGATCAATATGCCCGCGCCGAAAGCGAACGCCATGCGCGGCCTGTCGGTTTTAAAGCCGTGATAATTGAAAAGATTGCGAAAGCTGAAATATTGCCGCAGCCGCCCCCCGTCTGTCGGCTCCTTGATCTTGTGATCGTTGAATAAAGTCCCGACGGCGGCCCCTTTCAGGGCGGAAAACCAGGGCACGGTGGGGCCGCCCATGCTGGAAGCTGCGACAAGGCCGCAGCTTCCCCACGCCAGCATGACCCGGTCGATCTCCGTCGCAGCCTTGTGAAAAAATTCCCGCAGCATTACAAAAACCTCTGCGTGTTTTATATACAGCCGTTAATCTTATGTCAAATTTAATGAACTATTGAAAAATCCTTGAAAATCAAAAGAATGGAAAGCCGGAAGGATTGACACGAAAGGGCAACGGCAATGACGGGCAAAACGGTTTTCCGCGTAGTGACCATCGGCGATTACGGCCGCAGCGAGCTTGCCTCGCTCGAAGTGCAGGACCGCATCGAGGCGGAGTTCGACGCGAACGGCCTTGAGATAAAATCCTGCGCCTATTACGCGGTGCAGGCTTTCAACACCATCGCCGCCGGTTTCTCGCTCGCGCAGCTTGCGCTGACCACGCGCCAGACGGATTGCAAGGTGTTCTTCGTCAACGTCGCCCCGCGCGATGACAACGCAAAGCCCCGCGTCAATAACGAGGGCGAGGGCTTTGTCTATGTGAAGCTTTATAACGGTGTTGAGATTTTCGCCGTCAATAGCGGCCACACGCTGAGTTTTGTCAAAGACGCCGCCATCGAGATGCGCGAAATTAACGTCAGGCGCGAAGGCTCGCAATTCCGCTCGCGCGATATTTTCCCGCCCGCGATGGCGGCAATTCTCGCGGGCGATAAAACGCTGCTCGGCAAGGCGATCGATCCCGCGACCATCCCCGATAAAAGCGAACTTGAAAACGTCATCTGCCACATCGACGGCTACGGCGATGGCGACGGCTACGGCAACCTCAAGGTCTACGTCAACCCGGCGGAACTGGAAAAAATCAAGGGCAAGGACGTGTTCATCGCCATCGCCGACCGCGCCGGCGCCCCGCGCACGCATCAGGCCCATGTCACCGAACGCATCTTCGACGTCGCCAGGGGCGAAATCGCGTTCGCGAAAGCGGGAAGTTCCGGCTGGCAGGAAAAAGCGGGCGGCCCCAGGCTGACCTTCGCCGAAGTCGTCGTCCGCAGCGGCGACGCCTACGAGCGTTTCGGCAGGCCCAAAGTCGGCACGAAAATCGAATGGAAACTGGCGGCGTAAATCTTACTTATTCCCCAGCGAAAGCAAAATCGCCCCCTTGTTGGGCCCGTACCGGAAGACCTGCTCGAACTGTTCGCCGCTGAACGTCCGCCGGCCCTGCTCCGTCAGAAGGTCGTTCTCCGCGATTTCCTTCTTCGTCGCCCTGTAAGGATCGAGGATGAGCGCTTCGCCGTTATCGCGCATTTCGTGAAAAAGGATCCAGTGCCCGTCGTAAACCTGGCTGGTCAGCGCGATAAGCTGCCGCTCCCTCCGAAGCTGCGATCTTATGAATTCCTGCGTCAGCGTGAAGGGATGAATCCGGCACCCCTCTTTCAGGGCATTCTTCTTGTCCATGGCCATTATGCGTCTTTGCGCTCTTTCCTCCTCGGCGCTCGCGGTGCGGGGTATGAAAATGTCCTCCGCCCGTTCCTCGAATATCTCGGCATCGGCCCCGCGCTTCATGGCCGACAGCGCAAGCCCGTAATGGCCGCATCCCGCCGGCGGATCGCCCATGAAAACCAGCGTCGCCTCGCGCCATATGCCAAGCTCTTCTTCCTCATTGGGAACATAAGCAGGATCGAGCGCCCGCAGCGCCGTCATCACAATGGCGCTCCCGCAGGTGAACTGCGTCGTCTGGAAATAAAGGTCCGGCAATGGCCGCGCCGCGCTTTTTTGCGTCATTTTTGCTATCCCTGTGAAGGGCTTACTATACATCAAAACCGCCCGGAAATGCAAAATCCATTGCTTTTTAAGCGTTAATCTGTTTGATATAATGGCCTTAGAGCGCGGGTGTAGCTTAGTGGTAAAGCTCCAGCCTTCCAAGCTGGCCATGTGGGTTCGATTCCCATCACCCGCTCCACCAACCCGCAAAAACCCGTTGACATAGGTGCATAACTTTCATAAACCACTGGAAAACAAGGTTTCAGGCAGTATAATGCTACCTCGGTTTTCAGGGTTTATAAGGAGTTAGGAGAAGCCAATGTCCAAGGAAAAATTCGAACGCAACAAACCGCACGCGAACGTAGGCACGATCGGTCACGTCGACCATGGCAAGACGTCGCTGACGGCTGCGATCACGAAGTATTACAGCAAGAACTACATACCGTATGACCAGATCGATAAAGCGCCGGAAGAAAAGGCGCGCGGGATCACGATCAGCACGTCGCACGTTGAATACGAGACGGAAAAGCGCCACTACGCGCACGTCGACTGCCCCGGCCACGCGGACTACGTGAAGAACATGATTACGGGCGCGGCGCAGATGGACGGCGCT